>ERZ795059.3421-NODE-3421-length-15429-cov-6.197086_pt1 | contig 15429 bp, 11 predicted proteins | sample MGYA00375143_ERZ795059 | MGnify/ENA primary metagenome ERZ795059 (study PRJEB30188, sample SAMN05720168) | activated sludge metagenome | isolation source: Anaerobic digester | place: USA | collected 2015-01-07 ... | reverse complement strand
ACTTCGCCAGCTGGATCTGCAACTGCGGAACGAGTACTTCCAGCGGCGGCGATTCAGCGCCTGGGGCACATGGCTGTTGCTGGCCAGCCTCGCAGTGACGCTCGTCTGCGCCAAAGCGGCCGCCGTGTTGCACCGAAAACTGCCGCAACCGCAGCCTCGCGACGTGCCGCACGACCCGGAGGAGCATCTGCACCGGCTCAGCCGCTGGTCGGTCGCCGCTCTGGGCGGGGCCATCGTGCTGAGCGTCGTGGGATTGTGGGCGGGCACGCGGAGCGCCGTCGATTCACGGGCGGTTCAAGTCGCTGCCGGGCCCACCGGCACGGAACTGGCGGAATCCGAGTTGCCCCGCGCCGAGGAAGAAGCCCCGCCGTCCCCCGTCGCGCCGCCGCCGAGTGCGTCTCCAGAGGCCCCTCCGCCGCCCAAAGAGAGCGCGGCGCCGGCACCGCCCACGCCGCCGGCCGAAGTACCGCCGCCAGCGGAGAAGGAGCCCGGCGGCGAGCCGCCTGTCGAAAAACCGCCGGCGATGGAGCCTCCGCCGGCAACGGAGCCCGCCCCCACGCCGCCGGCCGAGCAGCCGCCGCAGCCGCCGCAGCCGCCGGCGCCCAAAGTCGAGGCCGCCAAGCCGGAAGTCAAGGCCGCCAAGCCGGAAGTCGAGGCCGCCAAGCCGGCGACGGCGGTCCCCGCCGGCCCGCCAACGGACGCGCAGTGGCGGCGAAATTGGCCGCGGTTCCGCGGTCCCGGCGGGACCGGCGTTTCCGCGTCTGCCGACGTCCCGACGAAATGGGACGGAGCATCGGGCGAAGGAATCCTCTGGAAGACGCCGATTGAGCTGCCCGGCAACAGCTCGCCGATCGTTTGGGACAAACGTGTCTTTGTGACGGGCGCCGACGAGAAGCGGCGCGTCGTGTACTGCTGCGACGCGGATTCCGGAGCGCTGCTGTGGCAAGCCGAAGCGCCGGGCACGCCCGAAAGCACGGCGGCCCCGCCCAAGGTAATGGAAGCAACCGGTTTCGCCGCCTCGACTCCTGCCACGGACGGCCGGCGAGCGTACGCGATCTTCGCCAACGGGGACGTCGCCGCGGTGGATTTCGCCGGCCAGGTGAGCTGGTCGCGCAGCCTGGGCATGCCGAAGAATACCTATGGCCACGCCACCTCGCTGGCCATGTACCGCGACTTGTTGCTGGTGCAGTTCGATCAAGGGACGAAGCAGGAAAAGCTCTCCACGCTCCTGGCCTTGAAGGCCGACACGGGCGAGACGGCGTGGGAGACGCCGCGCGAAGTGCCCAACTCGTGGCCCACGCCGACGGTGATCGAAGTGGCTGGCCAGCCGCAGATCATCACGGCCGCCGATCCGTGGGTGATCGCCTACACGCCGAACGACGGCAAGGAGATTTGGCGGGCCAAATGCTTGCAGGCCGACGTCGGACCTTCGCCGACTTTTGCCGATGGGCTCGTGTTTGTGGCCAACGAATTTCCTGGCATAGCGGCGATCCGCCCGGACGGAAGCGGTGATGTGACCGACAGCAACGTCCTGTGGGAAGCCGACGTCGGGTCTCCCGACTGCTGCAGTCCGCTGGCCAGCGACAAGTACCTGATGGTGCTGGCCTCGTTCGGCACCTTGACCTGCTACGACGCCAAGCAGGGCGGCGAGCCGTTGTGGGAGGAGGATTTCGACGGGGCCAGTTTCTCTTCCTCGCCGGCCATGGCCGGCAAGAACGTGTTCCTGTTCTCCGAAGAGGGCAAGACGTTCATCCTCGAACCGACGGACGACGAGTGTGTCCGCGTCGCGGAGAACGAACTGGGCGAAGCATGCGTCACCAGCCCCGCGTTTCAGGCCGGCCGCATTTACATCCGCGGCAAGGAGCACCTGTTCTGCATCGGCGCCAACCAGGACAAAGCCGCGGGGCAGTAATTCGCCTGTCTTGCTTCGGCGAACGATGGGCGTTAGCCCAACGGTTCCTTTGCTGCCAGCAGGCGTGCTCCCCGGAAAAACCGGTGGGCTAACGCCCACCGCTCGCCAAGAATCGAGGCGATTTCGCCGAAGTAAGACAGTTGAAGTACGCAGCGTTCGAGAAATAACTGTGCAGTGTTTCTTGCTGATCATCACACGGAGTGTGATGGCTACTTTGGCGAGGCGACAGTAAGCCCGTAAGAGACGCCGTTGTGTGCCGGGCTGGCCGCGTCATTCGAAGACCAGCGTGCCGAACTTGCGGAACTCGTGAAAACTGGGGCCGACCCGCGCCCAGTCCCAACTCGTCCTTTTTCCGCCGTCATAGTCGACGCGATAGAAGTTGGCGCGCCATCGCGTTCCGGGCTCAGGAGGGACGTTTCCCAGCGGCGTGAGCAGTTCGTAGGGCACAACGACTTCTGCCTTCCAGCCGGAGACTTCCGCCCCCGCCTGTTTTGCTCCCCCGGCGACGGTCGTGGCTTTGCGGGTCTTGCGAGGTCCTTCGTAATGCCAGGGCCGCCAGCCGAGAAACTTGCCGTCCAGATTGGGAATCAGAATCGGCAGCTCGTACCCCAGCGGCGAGATTTCGTACTCGAAATACAAGGGATACCGCTCGTCCGGCCAGAGGAAGAACTCGAATACATCCTCGTTCCACAGGTCCAGGAAATCCTCCTGCATCGTCGCCGTAACTGCCTGGTCGGCGGCATCCATCAGCACGTACAGGCCCGTTCGCGAATACAGCACCTTGACTCGCGTCTGGTAGGAATGCTCGGCCGCCGGGCGGAGTGACAGCGGTGCCCAGCGGGCCTTTTCCCACGCCGGCGCATCGCCCCGGCCGTTGACCTCGAAGTCCTCCGTCCGGGAGATCCGCAGGACCGGCTCCGGAACCGGTGGCTGCTGGACGCCGGCAGTCTGATCGGCGCCGTGGGCCGGCGTTGGAGGCCAAGCCGGGCTCAGCAGCAGCGTTCCCGCGAGCAGAAATGCGGTAACAGACAAGTGCAGACCTCGCTCGATCATTGGTTGGTCTCCGATTAGTGCGGTGCAAATGACCGTGTCTTTGCGAATTGTACAGACAATTCGCCCGGCCGCGAGCCGGGCGTGGCCGCTGCGTAGACTTTCCGGTTGGCATTCGGTTATACTGATTTCGTCGGGGTTATTCCGACATTCGCCAATTCACCTCAATTCCCCGACAGCGCTTGACCAACACCGAAGGGCGACTGCCGCTTTGAATCGAACTGCCTCACCACCCTCCGCCCCATCCTCGGCCACGTCGCCTCACGCCGTCTTAGGCACACTGTGCGGTCTGTTCTCGGCCGTGGGCTACACCGCCGCCAATGCCTGCCTGCGGGCGGTGTCGGATTGCGACCCGATTTGGGTCTCGGCCATGAAAGCCCTCCCGACCCTGCTGCTGGTCGGACCGTGGGTTGCCGTGCAAGCCTGGCGCGGCCGGAAGCTCTTCCCTGGATGGCGCGTGTTGGGTCTGTTGGCGCTGGGAGCCTTGATCGGACAGTTGGTCGGCAACGTCGTGTTCCAATGGTCGCTGGGCGTGGTCGGACTGGCACTCACCGTGCCGTTGACACTGGGCACGATCATTCTGGGAGGGGCCCTGTTGGGACGCACGCTGCTGCACGAGCCGCTCACCTTGCGCATGCTGGGCGCGGTCCTCACGCTGATCGCCGCCATCACCGTGCTGTCGCTGGGGGCCGGCGACGCCCACCGGTCGGTCGCGGGTCCGGATCCGCAGGCAGCGGCGTATGGGTGGCTGGTCGCCCTGGGGGTCGCGGGAGCCATGTTGTCTGGCCTGGCGTATTCGATCTTGAGCGTGGTGATTCGCTACGGCGTCAAAGGCCGGGCGTCCCTGTCGATCACGTTGTTCACGGTCAGCCTGTTGGGTGTGGTCAGCTTGGGCGGCTGGAGCCAGTGGCGCATCGGCTGGCAAGGAATGGGGAACACGGCGCCGGACGATTTTGGGATGATGCTGCTGGCCGGACTCTTCAACGCCCTGGCGTTTATCGCGCTGACCAAGGCCCTGCAACTGGCGAACCTGGTCTACGTCAACGCCCTGAACGCCACCCAGGCCACGATGGCCGCCATCGCTGGCGTAGTGATCTTCCACGAGGCCCCCTCGCCGGAACTGGCCTTTGGCGTCCTGCTGACGATTCTGGGCCTGCTCATGATGAAGCAGCGGACCCGCGCCGAACCGCGGGCGGCGGTCGCCGAAGCGGCTTCGCGCCAGGCAGAACAACTGGCAGAAGGATGGGGACAGAATGATGAAAGACAGGTCTCGGGATGATTCTTCCCCGATTCTGCCGTCCTCCCCTTGCTGGTGCTGCCCGACGAGCGCCGGAAGCGCGTACACCAGCGGCTTCGTATTCAAGTACGAGACGGCTCCAACGCGGAGACGAGTCCCGTTGATCGCCGTCATCGCGTCCGTGCATGTTTACTCCCGATGTTCTCAACCGTCCGGAAATGCCGCAGATAACACGCTCAACGATCGCCAAGCGGCCGGGAGGGGGGCGATTTGGTTTATGATTTCGCGCGTCATGGGGTGCCGGAATTCCAGGCGGCGGGCGTGCAGGGCAATCCAGCGGCGCCGGAAATCCTCGGTCACCGGTCCGAAAGGCAATACGGAACCGTACTGGGCGTCGCCCACAATCGGGTGCGAGCGTGAAGCGGCCTGGACGCGAATCTGGTGCATCCGCCCCGTCTCCAGGTCGATTTCCAGCCACGACGTCCGCCCATCGCTTGCTAGCACGCGATAGTACAAGACCGCCAGCCGGCCGGCGGGATGTTCCGCGGACACGACTTCGACCTGAGCGGCGTCCGGGATTTTGCGGAGGTGGTCCGTCCAGGTTCCGGCGTCCGGCGAGACCGTCCCCTCGACCACCGCCCAGTACTTCTTGATGACCGTCCGCGCCTCGAATTGTTCGGCCAAACGGCGTGCGGCGCGCACATGGCGGGCCAGCACCATCACCCCGGATACGGGCCGGTCCAAGCGGTGTGGGATTCCCAGGTACACCCTGCCCGTCTTGCCGTCGCGAGTCCGCAGGAACTCCTTGACGCGGACTTCCAGGCTGTCGATGCCCGGCGGGGCCTGCGTGGCAAGCCCGCCGGGCTTGACCACGACCAGGCATGGCCCTTGCTCGTACAGCAAATCGAAGCCTTCGGGGCGGATGGAGCGTATTTCTCTGTCAGAGTTGGGCATTCTCGGAAGATTGTTTGGGTTTCTTGTACGAAAGTGCCGGCTGCGCGGCACTAATCATAACGGACGGACCGAGAGTTTCGTCAACTGCCCTGAAATGCCTGACCCTGACCATCTTTGTCGGAAAAAGGGTGTCGCCATGAGACTTACGCTGCGAACCATGTTGGCCTACTTGGACAATATCCTCGACGACCCATCGGAAGCTGAGGAACTGGGCAGGAAGATCGAGGAGAGCGAGTTCGCGACGGGACTGGTGCATCGCATCCGCAGCGCCACCAGTCGGCCGCGGTTGGGGGCGCCCAGCCTGGAAGGGCGGGGCATGGGATTGGATCCCAATACGGTGGCGGAGTACTTAGACAATCAACTTCCGCCCGATCGAGTGCCGGATCTGGAGAAGGTCTGCTTGGAGTCGGATGTCCACTTGGCCGAGGTCGCTGCCTGCCATCAGATCCTGGCGCTCGTGTTGGAACAACCCGCCGAAGTCGATCCGGAGTTGCGGGACCGAGTCTGTCGCATCGGCTCGCCCGACGTGGCACCGCGGGCCGCGGGCCACCCTCAGCACGACGCGCGAACCCGCGGCGAACTTGTCGGCGAGCCGCCCTTGGGGGCTGCGGAAGCAGAACCCGTTCCGCCGCCGGCGACCATGGTTCCGCCTCCGCCGCAGACCGAGCGGGTCGCGGCCCGAGGGAGAAAACCCTTCGAAGTTCCCGACTACTTGCGAGTCGGACAGGGCGGCCGGTGGAAACCGCTGGCGATCACCCTCTTGCTGGCCTTCCTGCTGTCGGCGGTGGCCCTGCGGGCCATGGGGCCTTTCGATCGCAATCACCCGTTGATGCGACTGCTGGTCGGCGAGCCAACCGCCGAGGTGGTTCAGGCTCCACCGCAGGCTGCGGAGGTGTCCGAACCGCCGGTGCCGGTCGCGGAGCCCTCGTTGCCACCGGCGGAGGAAGCCGAGTCCGCCGAGCCTGAGCCAACCGGCACGGGGGCCGAACCGCCGCAGCCGGCGGATGACAAGGCCGCGGCAGCGTCGCCGACGGGCGCCGACAGAGCGTCTCGCGAGGCGGAAGGCAGCGGGGCCCCGGCCGCTGCCGTCCCGCCCCCCACGGCCATCGACATCAGCAAGCCCGCCTTGGAGCCCGACGTCGGCGCGCCCGCCAAGCCGGGGGCGGGTGCCACGGAAAGGGGACCGGGCATGGAGTCCGAGCCGGCCGAGATGCAAGAAGCCGCAGAACCGGCGTCCCCGGACGAGGCTCCGCCCGCAGCCCCCATCACGCCCGGCAACCTTCAGCCCGTCGAGGTGGGTTACGTCAAGTTGTCCGATCCGCACTTCCTCGTTCGATACGTGCCGGAGTCCGCCGACTGGTTTCGCTTGCCGGCCCGGTCTCGATTGATGTCCGGCGACCGTCTGATCGTTTTTCCCACCTACCGGCCGGAAATCGTGCTGACGCCCGGAGTGCAGGTGATCTTGGCCGGTCCGGCGTCCGTCCAAACCAGGCCGAACAACGCCCAAGGAGAACCGGAACTGATGATGGAGTACGGTCGGGCGCTGATCGGGACGGCGGGCGTGGCCGGAGCGCGCATTCACCTCGAACTCGGCGGAGTGCGCGGCACGGCGACGTTCCTGGAGGCCGCTTCCGAGATCGGCATCGAGGTCTCACGCTATCTGCCGCCGGGAGCCAACCCGGAGACCGATCCCGCGCTCCCCGTGGTCCGCATCTACACCGCCATCGGCCGCATCGAATGGCAGACCGCCGAGTCGCCGGCGCCGCTGCCGGTCGAGCAAGGCCAGGTGCGAATCATCATCGGCGGCCAATCGCAAACGAATGCGGTGTCCCAGAGTCCCGCTTGGATGGAGGGTGCGGATCTGCGCGACGTCGATCGCCTGGCGTCCGATACCCTTCAGCCCATGGTTGCCGCGGATCGGCCGGTGAGCCTGATTCTGAAGGAACGCAGCGAAGACCGGAAATCGGAAGTGCGGTCGCTGGCTGCCCGCTGCCTGGCCTACCTGGACTCCTTCGAGATCCTCGTGAAGGAGTTCAGCGACGACCGGCAACGATCCTACTGGAAGTCGGAATTCGACGTTCTCCGGCAATCCTTGTCGCGCAGTCCAGAGACCGCAGCCGCCGTACGGAAAGTGCTGGAGAGCTACTGCGGCGCCGATGCGGCAAATCTCTACCGTCTGAGTTGGGGTTACAGTCCCGAACAACTTCGTCAAGGTGGTGATCGAGAACTGGTCGAATTCCTGGACCACGGTTCGCTGGCGGTTCGGGTGTTCGCGTTCGAGAACCTGCAGCGGATCACCAACAAGACGTTGCTCTATATGCCGTGGGCCAATGACCGAAAATCGAGCATTCAGAATTGGAGGAAACAGCTCCAAAGCGGGGCGATCCTGTATGAATCGCTTCCCTCTCCTCTGCACAGCGACGGGTGACTGGACCCCGGGATCTTCAGGGCGAATGCAGTTCCGCTGGCAAAAAGAAGCCCGGTTCTTCACAGAATCCGGGCTTCAGCTGCTGCGCCCCGTCCGAAGCGGCACTTACGAAGTACTTGCCATGAAAATCCAGATGTCTCGCACTGTATTTCGTTTCTTTTTGGGCTGCCTAAACTGGCAACGCCCCTTTTTACGAGTTGTCCAAGTGAATAGACTGACGATCTTGTGAATCGCGCGTTTCGGCGATTTCGAGGTGCTTGGGCACTCGATTTTGGTTCCATGCCGCCAGCACGGTCATCAACGGCGGTTCGCGCCTGATGGGGCCGTTGACTGGCAAGGATATTAAGGGAGGTCAATTCGGTGCAAGTCAAGATTTCGGCGCGGCACGGTCATCTCAGTTCGGACACACAAAGCAAGATCGGCGAGAAGGTGGAAAAACTGAGGCGGCTATTCGACCGTGTGACTTCGATTCAGGTTACGGCGGACCTCGAACACCGCGAGTCGCCGAGCGTCGAGTTGCGGGTGTCCGTCGAACGTACCGAGGACTTCGTGGCGACGGAAACTGCGTCGAGTGTGCTGGCGGCTTTGGATGGAACGATTCACAAGTTGGAACAGCAGCTGCGGAAGCACAAGGACAAACGCCGAGGTCATCGTTCTCGCGGGGCCAAAAGCGTGGAGGTCACGGGGACTGACGAATCCGAGGAAGACTGATTGCGTCCGCGCTCTTGCCGGCCTTGCGGCCCGAGCGACGGGCGGGACTGATATGCCTCGATGGAAAGGACATGGGATATGAAGTTTGCGAATTTCATTGAAGTGGGGGCAATTCGAGCGGACTTGAAAGCGGAGGACAAAAGGAGTGTCGTGGAAGAACTGATCGGGGCCTTGGCCGAGGCGGGGGCCGTCAAGTCGGAGGACCAGGCGGGAATCGTCCAGGCCGTGATGAAACGGGAGGAACTGGGCAGCACGGGGATCGGCCGCGGCGTGGCGGTCCCGCACACCAAACACTCCAGCGTCAACCGCTTGATCGGCACGGTCGGGATCAGCCGTGACGGCGTCGATTTCCAGAGTCTGGACGGCGAAAAAGTCCAGATTCTGTTCCTGCTCGTTTCTCCTCCGGATCGGCCGGGAGATCATCTGCGGGCGCTGGAAAACATCTCCCGCCAACTGCGTGACGACACGTTCTGCCGCTTCTTGAAGCAGGCCAAGACGGTCGAGGACATCAAGCAGTTGTTGGACGAAGCGGACAGCAACCAGAGCTAGTGGGTGTTCGTCGTGGCGGATCCTATGGCGGAGCTGGTCGCGCGGAAAGACGTGCGGGTCGCGAATCCGATCGGGCTGCACATCCGCCCGGCCTATCTGATTGCGCGGTTGGCGGGCCGCTACGAATCGGCGATCGAGATCATCAAAGACGGGCAGAGCGTCAACGGCAAGAGCGTCCTGGAGATCCTGATGCTGGCCGCGACTCAAGGCACCCTCTTGACCATCCTGGCTCGCGGGCGCGACGCGGATCAGGCCGTGGCGGCATTGACGCCGGTGATCGAACAGGAGACGTTTGTCGAGGAGCCGCTGCCGCAGGCCGAGGTGCCGCTGCCGCAGGCCGAAGAAACGGAGCATGGAGAGGTGTCCCTGGGAGAGGGCATCTGAGGACCAACGGAAACAATGGCCGGCCGGCCGTGGCCCCGGAATCTTCGGGCGCCGACGGGGGACGCCGGCAAGCGAGGTTATGGAGATACTGCAAGGCATAGCGGTTTCGCCGGGCATTGCCCTGGGCGAAGCGTTGGTGATCGACAACGAGGGATTCCTCATCCCGCGGTCGTTTGTGCTGCGCGAGTCGGTCGAGGACGAAGTGCAACGGTTTGAGCGGGCCATCGCGGCGGCGGCCGACGAAGTGCTGCGGACCCAGAATTCGATGACGGCGCAGCTGGGCGAGCAGGTCGGGGCGATCTTTGCCGCGCACCTGCAGATTCTGCAAGATCCGCGTTTGCGGCGCGAGGTCGAGACCGCGATTCGGGAACATGCCTACTCGGCCGAATACGCGGTGACGATGACCTTGGGGGCCTACGCCAAACTGTTTCAACAGTCGCCGAATCCCGTGCTGGCGGAGCGGGCTCATGACATCGTCGACTTGGAACGTGGTCTGCTGCGGCACCTCACCGGTCGGCCGGAGGATGAGTTGGGGCAACTGCCCTCCGCCGTGGTGCTGCTGGCGCACAACCTGACGCCTGGCGAGACGGCCAAGCTGAAGCCGGAGTCCGTGCTGGGCTTCGTCACCGAAATCGGCGGTGTGGGGGGGCATACAGCCATCGTCGCCCGGGGATTGGGAATTCCCGCCGTGGTCGGCATCGGACATTTTCTGGCCCGGTTGACCGGCCGCGAACGAGTGATTGTCGATGGCAATCGCGGCCTGGTGATCCTGGATCCCGACGACGTGACGTTGACGCGGTACCGGGTCGAACTGCAGCGCCAGGAGGCGGTGGCCGCCGAACTGGAGCCGCTCTGGCACATGCCGGCCGAGACCAGGGACGGGGTCCGCATCCGGCTGATGGCCAACATCGAGTACCCGACGGAGGCCAAGGGCTGCCTGCAGCGCGGGGCCGACGGGATCGGCTTGTACCGGACGGAATTCCTGTACACCAGCCAGCACGACAAGCCGTCCGAGGAGGACCACTATCAGGCCTACGCGGAGGTGGTGCGAGCCATGCAGGGGCGGCCGGTCGTGATCCGCACCCTGGATCTCGGCGCTGACAAGATGCGCATCACGCGGGCCGCCCCGGAGGACGAGCCTAATCCGTTCCTGGGGCTCCGCAGCATCCGTCTGTCGCTCCGCAATCCCGACGTCTTCGTGCCGCAGTTGCGGGCGATCCTGCGGGCCAGCGCGCTGGGCGACGTGCGCGTGATGTTCCCCCTGATTACGACGCTGCCCGAGTTGCAGCAGGCCCGACAAGTTTTGTCCCAAGCCATGGCGGATTTGGACCAGCGGGGCGTGCCGTTTTGCCGTGAGATTCCCGTCGGCATGATGGTCGAGTCCCCGGCGGCCGCCGTGTTGATCGACCGTTTTGTCAAGGAAGTGGATTTTGTCAGCATCGGCACGAACGATCTGGTGCAGTACACGCTGGCGGTGGATCGCAGCAATCCCAGCGTGGCCAACCTGTTCCAGACCGCCGATCCGGCCGTGCTGCGACTGATCCGCGGCTCTCTGCGAGCCGCCCGCAACGCCGGCGTGAAAGCCAGCCTGTGCGGCCAGATGAGCGGCCATCCGGTTTACACCATGTTATTGTTGGGGTTGGGGTTGCGCGAACTGAGTGTTCCGCCGAACTCCATCCCGGAAATCAAGCGCGTGTGTCGCAGCGTCACCGTGGCGGAATGCGAAGCCGTCGCAGCCCATGCCCTGACGCTGGACAACGCCTCGAAAATCGAAACTTTCCTGCGCGAGGAGTACCAGAAGATCCGCTTCTGATCCCGCCGGGAAGCAACGGTCCCGTGCTGCGGCAAGCCCCGCCGGGGTGGCCGCAGCCGGACCACGGGTGCTGTTGATGAATCGAGTTCGCATCCGCCTGCGGTTTCGCAAGCGGGACGACTTGCGTTGGATCAGTCATCACGACCTGGCGCGGACCTGCGAACGCTGGCTGCGCCGGGCCGGATTGCCGCTGCGCCGCAGCGAAGGGTTTCACCCGAAGCCCAAGCTGAGTTTTCCCTCGGCCCTGGCCCTGGGGATCGCCGCGCTGGACGAAGTGATGGAGTTTGAACTGACCGAGTCCGTCGCCGCCGACCGCCTCCGCCAAGGCCTGGACCGCACCGCCCTGCCGGGGCTGGAAGTCGCGGATCTGCAGGTGCTGGCGCCGGGCGAGGGCAAGGCGCAGGCGTGGCGATTCACGTACGAGCTGCCCGTTCCTCCGGCCTGCAGCCAGATGCTCGCCGAGCAGATCGCCCGGCTGCAGGCCCCTGCTCCGTATTGGTTCCGTCGAGCTGGCTCGGACCAGCCGGTCGATCTCAAGGCCGGTCTGGACCAGCTCGAATTCCGTGACGGCAGACTCCGCTTTCGTTTGGCCGCCGATCCGCCCCGCAGCGCGCGCGTGCGCGATGTTTTGGAGGCGTTGGGCGTCGGCGGTTTGGAAAGCGACGGCTGCTGCCTGACGCGCATCCGCGTCGAGCTTGCCGCACCTCCGCACAACTCTAACGAGGAAAGAAACAAGTCGCATGAGAAAGGAAATGCTGATCAATGTCTCGCAGCCGGAAGAGTGCCGGATCGCGGTCATTGAGGATGGAGTGCTGGAAGAGCTGTACATCGAACGCGCCAGCCAAGACAACTACGTGGGCAATATCTACAAGGGCAAGATCGTCAACCTGGAGCCCACGATTCAGGCCGCCTTCGTGGACTTCGGCGTGGGACGCAACGGGTTCTTGCACATCAGCGACGTCGAGCCGCAGTACTTCCGCCAGGGCGGCTACGCCCCGGACGACCCGTCGCTGGCCGGCAACGGAGGCCGGCACGACGACATCGACGACGGCGAAGAAGAGGACGAGGAACCGGCAGGGCGGCCGCGCCGCCGCAACCGGGGCCCGCGCTCGGGCAACCGTCCCCGCTTCAAGCCCCCGATCCAGGACATCTTCCGCCGCGGCGACGAAGTGCTGGTCCAGGTCATCAAGGAAGGGATCGGCACCAAGGGGCCGACGCTTTCGACCTACATCAGCATCCCCGGCCGCTACCTGGTGCTGATGCCCGCCTTGGGACGCGTCGGCGTCTCGCGAAAGATCGAGGACGACGACGAACGCCGCAAGCTCCGCGAAACGATGCTCGAATTGAACCCGCCCAAGGGCCTGGGCTTCATCGTCCGCACCGCCGGCCAGGGCCGCACCCGCAAGGAGTTGTCGCGCGACCTGGCGTACCTGCTGCGGCTGTGGAAGGTCATCGTCCGCCGGGTCCGCAAGCAGCCCGCGCCCGTGGACATCTACGAAGAAAGCGACATGATCATCCGCACGATCCGCGACATGTTCGCCTCCGACGTGGACGCCATCTACGTGGACGAGCCGAACGCCTTCGAGCGGGCCAAAAACTTCCTGCAGCTGACCATGCCCCGCTACGTCCACCGGCTGCAATTGTACGAAGGCCGGGAGCCGTTGTTCCACAAGTACCGGCTGGAACACGAGATCACCAGGATCTACAAGCGCGAGGTGCCCTTGAAGGACGGCGGGTCCATCGTGGTGGACCAGACCGAGGCCCTGGTGGCCATCGACGTCAACAGCGGCAACTTCCGCATCTCCGACTCGGCGGAGGAAGCCGCCTATCAGCTGAACCTCGCGGCGGCCAAGGAGATCGCCCGGCAACTGCGGCTCCGCGACCTGGGCGGCGTGATCGTCAACGACTTTATCGACATGCGCCGCGAGAAGCACCGCCGGGGCGTCGAACGGGCGCTGCGGGACGCCATGCGCCGGGACCGGGCCCGCGTCAAGATCCTCCGCACCAGTCCGTTCGGCCTGATCGAAATGACGCGGCAGCGGATCCGGCCCAGCCTGAAACGCAACGTCTACACGGACTGCCCCTGCTGCAGCGGCCGCGGCGTGGTCAAGAAGGCGGAAAGCATGGCCATCGAAGTCGTCCGCATGCTGATGCTGGCCAGCCAGCAGCCCGGCGCCTCGCGCGTGATCGTGCGGGTCAACGATGAAGTCGCCTCGTACCTGAACAACAAGAAGCGCAAAGAAATCACGCGGCTGGAAGACGACGGCGGCCTGAACGTCCAGATTCTGGGCAGCGAAGGCCTGTTCCCCGAACACCTGGAAATCGACTGCCGCGACAAGGAAGGCCGGGAAATCGAATTGCCGGTGTGATGCGCATGTATCTAGAAACGGTCGTTTGATGGCACCAGGGGCTCTCAGCCGTCAGGCATCCGCGGAAACGACAGTGCCCCGCTGCGTGCAACCGGACGACGAATTGTCAACGGCCACCCAGCGTGCCTCAATCGTATCAGCAGACAGATCGGCACCGCATGGCCACTCGATATAGTAGCCACCGTTGCGTACTCGTTCAAACTCACGGCTATCCTGTAGTGGACGAAACGCTGGTGACGAAAAGTACGGACGAACATCGAATCGTCCGGCACGCCCATCGTCCGCGACCACAACAAGAACCCCAGGCTCCGCCGGACGCACATCAACCAATCTCATTGATCAAGCCCTCGTATGGGAAGGGGATTATGCCCGTTGACGGCCAGTTCCCAGTCGGCGAGCAGATCCTCTTGGTGAATCTCGATCCATGCCACAACGAGCTTATGCTTCTTTGGAGGAAGACCGCCGGCCAGCAGCCTGCCATCGCGGATGGAATAGACCCCAACCTCTCCTTGATACTCTGCGTGGACATGAGGTTCGTGATGACGATCATTGTCATGGAAGAACATCTTGATCAGAATACCAAAGAAGACGGAAATGGTGGGCATTGTCTGGTCCTGTTGAACGACCGCGATTTGGGCGAGTTCCAGGTTTTCGACCGAATACGACCGGTCCTGGTCCCGTGACGCGACTCGATCCGGCCGAATGACGCGCAGCCCAGGTTTCCGCGAGCCATTTCCAAACCGTTCCTTTTGCGATCTACGCCCCCTGGTTGTCGGCCGTTTCGCAAATCTGCGGGCAACGGACTCCCAAGAAGCCGTCTCACAATTCATAACACCGAAAAGCCGTCAAAGAGGGGCTTTTGGGTACAGGCGTTCCGGCCGTCTTTTGCTCGTGGCCGCATTTCGAAGGCCGACCCAGACCAGCCACGCCGGGCCGCGATGGAACAGGGCCGGATGGCTGCACGAATAGGGCCTCGCCGTTCACTGGATTAGGATAGCCGACTTTGACGCAGATGCAAGACTTCGACCCCTTCTTTAGTGTGGGGACAGCGCCAACGAGGTCTGGAGCGGATAGCCGCAGATGCAGCCGGCGGTGGACTCGGGGATCAGGATCAGGCCTCCGGCCGGCAGGATGTTGACCCAGCAGCCGGAACGCGTGGCTTGGCTCAAGACGGTGTATTGGCCGGTCTGCAGGTCGAACATCCGCGGCTGCGCGTAGCGACTGAACGCGCACTGGGCCGACGTCGTCAGCGTGCCGCAGTGGCCGCTCTTTTGCCATTTCCAGCCCTCGATCGCCTCGCCCGTCCGCAAGTGGCAGGCGAACCCCGTATTGTAGATCGTCTCGCCGACGATGGCCGGGTGCTGCACCTGCTCGCCGTGCCCGCCTTGCAGGATGTGGTCGGGGATGGGCGTCTGCGTGTTCTGCCACAGCACCTCGCCCGTGGCCGCATCGAAGGCGTGCAGGTCGTAGCGGACTCGGCCCTTGCCCTCGACCTGCACGTTCTTGGAGCCCGTCACGACCACGGTCTCTTTGGCGTAGCTCAAGAAAATGATGTGCTGCAACGCGGCGAAAGGAGCCTCGCGTTGCCAGATGGGCTTGCCGGTCCGAACGTCCAATGCCACCAACTTCGCACCTTGGCCCAGCAGCACGTCGAGCTTGACCCGGCCGTCGGCGTAGTCGCGCGACCGCGGGTTGGTGCTTTCGACGCAGTACATCCGGCCGCCGCCCACGGCGATCGTCGGGTTGATGATCACGCCCTCCTGGGGCGTGTGGGTCCACAATTCCTGGCCTGTGTGCCGGTCGCGAGCGAACAGCGCGTCGCTGCAGACAACCGGCATGAAATCGCGCCAGATCAGGGTCTCGGTGTCCAAGTCCTGAATGCGAAACGCGGCGCCGGCACGGCAGACGCTGCCCAGCAACAAATCGCCCTCGCAAGCGACGTACCCCCACTCGTTGCTGCGGCCGTCGGCCGCGGGCGGCACCGTGAATGCGAGTTTCTGCTGGCCCGTCTGAGCGTCCAGG
>ERZ795059.3414-NODE-3414-length-15453-cov-6.855501_pt1 | contig 15453 bp, 25 predicted proteins | sample MGYA00375143_ERZ795059 | MGnify/ENA primary metagenome ERZ795059 (study PRJEB30188, sample SAMN05720168) | activated sludge metagenome | isolation source: Anaerobic digester | place: USA | collected 2015-01-07 ... | reverse complement strand
GAACATCCAAAATTCGTCAAGTGTGAAAAGTGTGGTAAGAATGCTTATAGATATTTTGTACTATCAGCAATTATTCCACCCCACATGAAAGCTGGTGAAGAAGGTTTTAATTACGAGACAAAGTCTCAATTACATGGGAAGAGGTATTATTAATGAAAATTATAGAAAAGAAAAAGATTAATGAAGGGATGTTTTGGTCGAAAGACGTAGATGTTAATAAGTTTTTCTCTGCCATAGAGAAAGCTCAAGATGTGCTTGATAGCCGCTATTTAACTGGTTTAGAGCCAGAAGACTACATGATAGAATATGCAAAAATTTTCGGAGCTTACATGAAAGTTATGTATAACACGTTAATAGATTTCGGTAACGAAGTCAATATAAAAGCCACACAATTACAGAATGAGTTTATTTCAAGCTATAAAAAGTACTAATAAGAAAGCGCTCATTTTGTGTAAATTTGTAAAAGATGCTCACGTTATGTGAGGTCTAAAATATAAGGAGGTGTCTAATTATGACACGCGTTTTTGTACCTTCATGCTTCTTTGAAGATGAATGGATTAGTTCGGCTTTTGCTGAGATGGATAAACTTTTATCTACAGCAAATATTCGTTTTCCACTTTCTAATGTCTGTGTGAATAAGAAAAGTGGTGATCTGGTGATTGAAATGGCTCTTGCAGGATACAACCCTGAAGATATTTCAATTAATACAGAGGATTCCAAGATTGTAGTTGAAGGAAAGGCTCAAAAGCACGATGAAGATTTTGAATATCGACTTCGCGATATTAAGCAATCAGCCTTCAAACAATCAATTCCAATTAGTACAAAGTTTGATCTTTCAAAATTGGAAGCTGAATTTAAAAATGGAATTCTTAAAGTAACAGTTCCAGTTGCAGAAGAACGAAAACCGAAAACTGTGAAGATCAAGTTTTAATATTTGATTTTTAAACAAACCTCACTTATAACTATAATAATATAGATTTATAAGTGAGGTTTCATTTTGCCCAAGTCAGATAATGGAGTAACAAAACAACTCCAGAAATTATTTAAAATAACTACTAAGAAAGATAAACAATCAGATAAAATAGATATTCATCCTGGAATAATGAAGGATGAAACGCTAGTTCCAATACAATTCACAACAGATATTCAGAAAATTTTCAATGAATGGAAAGCCGATTTAACATCGATGAACGATTTGAAAAATCGTTTGCAAAGATATTCAGATCTAGACTTTATGGTTGAAAACTGTGGATTTATTGGATTGGCCGTTAAACTTTATTCAAATGAAACAATTGCACCAGATGAAAGTGGAAAAATTATAAAAGTATATTCTCGCAATAAAGAAGTTGAGAATTACATTAATGATTTTTTTCATACTATTGGAATAAATCGATCAATACTTGAAAACACAGCTTATGACATTGCTAAATATGGTGATCACTTTTGGATTCGCGCAATTGATCCAGAAAAAGGTATTACTGAAGTGATTCCAGTAGATGTTAAACAGGTAAAAGATCGCATTGAATTTTCAGCAATAGAGCAACTTGAAAAAGAATATGCACAACATCAATGGGTTGGTATGGCTAATCAATCTATAGATATTGAAGACGTTGTTCGGGCAATAACAAATAAAGTTATAAAAAATGATTATGGCGCAATGTATAGAAGATATACTTTTGGCTTTTCATTCGGTGAAGATCAAGCAACGATTCTTCCTCCATGGGCCGTTTCTCATTTTCGAAGATTTAGCACACAGTCGGAATTTGCACCATTTGGACGACCTCTTTTAATAAGTTCATTGTCAATTTATAGAGAATATAAATCAGCACTTAACTTACTAGCCATGGCTCGTGTTGCTAAATTTCCAAAAGAAGTTTTTAAGATTGCAATTGATGAAAACATGACTCCAACCGAAAGACTTATTGCAATCAATGAAGCTCGTCAAGAGTTTATGAATCTTGTAAACATGGATAACTCTCGCGAACCTATGTCTATTGGTTCTGCAATATGGACTATAAAAGATCTTTTCGAATATGAACTTATTCAAAACAATATGGATCTTGGAGAGATTGCAGATGTTGAATTGCTTAAAGATGAATTAATTTCTTCAACTCTCGTTCCGAAAGGATATGTGATTACTGGCGAGTCTACATGGGGTGATCAAGGAAAAGCACTGCTTCAACAATCAAAGGTTTTTGCTCGCGAAATATATACAAATCAAACAGCAATACTGAATGAATTATCAGACTTAGTTAAAACGCAATTTGTAATAACCAATAAATTTGATGGTGAAGATACTGAATTTGAGCTTAGTTTGGCGTATCCAAACTCCGAACAGGCCACTGAAAATATTTCTAATCAAAAAGACATGATGGATTTGGCAAACGCTGTAATTGAGAATCTTAAAACAGCTTTGGCAGTCGATTCTATTCCAATTAATGTTGCAAAAGACATATTTAAAAAATATGCCTCAATCGATCATAAAGATTTAGACAAATGGATGAAAGATATTGAGTCTTCAATTGATCTTCAGATTAAACAACCTGAGTATGAAGAGCCAAAATATGAATCTATACGCAAAGAAAAACTTCAAAAAGGATTATCTAAACTTAATGAATCGGTTTTCCGTGAAGCATATTTTGAAGCTAAAAAAGAAAAAGCTTTAACTGAGGGTGTAATGAATGGACAGCATTTTGTCTGTAACTTTGGAAATAGCAATCAAGAAAATATTAAGTATTTAATGCTTAAAGAAACTATGAAAAGTACGCGAACAATAGAGGATTAATAATAACTATATATATTGGAGTTCAAATTAATGAAACAAAAATTAACAGAGAATTTTTCTAGAGATTGGAAAGAACCTCTACACATACGAAAATTAAATTTAAAAGAAAATATAAAAATCATTGAGTCTAGCGGTAAAAAATTCAATGTTCATGAAGGTTATGAAGTGCCTGTGTGGAGACTGGATAAAAAAAATTTAAATAATCGTATTTATTCAATGTCACTTGGTGAAAAAGTCGTAAGAGATTTTAAAGACTTGGTAACAGTTAATCTTGCTGACCATCCTAATGGTGATGATGATGGTTCCGTAAAAGATATTCTTGGTGTATCAAAAAATCCACATATCCGAGATGGGATTCTGTATGTAGATGCTTATCCGGTCGATGAAGCTTTTTCACGAAAGCTAGAAAGAATGGTTGAGCTCGGTGCTGGTCTTGGCGTTTCTTCTTCATGCTTGGGTGATGTGGATAATAATGGATATGTGCTTGAGGAAGATTTTGAGGTGTGTAGATTTTTTGACTACGTTATAGCCCCGTCATATGAAGTTTTCGTAACTCAAGAATCATTTAAAGAAAATATTAATGAATCAGTAACTATAGATATAGAACAACCTATTAAGGAGTCAAAAAATATGCCCGGAGATAAAGTGTCTATGTTGCTTGAAAAAACAACTAGGCTAAATATTGTAAAACTTATCGAAGACGCAGAAAAGATTGAAAAGATTTCAGATAAAATTGTAGCACTTGAAGAAGCACTTTCTTATACAACTGATGAATTTTTACCTGATGTAAAACAATCTATTTCTGAGAAAATTGAGAATCTAAAGAAAGAATCTTTTGATTTAGCAGAAAAAGGAAAGCTTGTAGAAAAGCTTAATGAAGATATTCAGTTAAAGGAATCAGAGAAAGGTCCTCTTACCGAGAAGATTGCTGTTCTTGAATCTGAAAAGAAATTACTTGAAGAGAAACTTGAAAAAGCGGCTTCAATGCTTGATGAACTTAAAGAACATGCAAACAAGGCAGAACAACTTCTTGAAGCCACAGATGCTGAAGCCGGTTCTAGATTTACTGCAAAAGAATATCTTGAAATTGCCGAAAAGCTTTCTGAAGCAGAGGGTGAAGCAGAAGAGGCTTGCAAAGAAAAAGAAGAACTTGAAAAAGAAAACAGAGAGATGAAAGAAAGAATTTCTCGTTTAATTAAAAAGATTAAAGCACTTCGTGAAAAGAATGAAAAACTTCAAGAAGCTATTAACGACTATGAGCAAGAAGTTGAAGATGGTTTAATGAATGAGGAAAACGATGTTCTCAATGATGTTTATGAAAATGGTGAAGAGTTTGATTATGATAATTACCTCGAACCAGAAATCAGTAATATCGAAGACGAACTTGAATTAGACATTCAAGATGATCAAGTTGAAGATTATTATGACGACTTGGTGGCTGAAGAACCTCGTTATGAATCTTTTAAAAAAGTTATTTGTTCGTGCAAAACATTGATCGAAGCTCAGAGGACTGCGCTTAGACTTAGATCTGCAATTGAAAAAATGCCATCTACTTCTAAAAAGCGAGTTCAGGTAAAGGAATCAAAATCTCTTAATGAGGGAATTGATTTATCTAATATAATCCGCCAAGGATGGGTATAATAAATGGCTAATAGAATTTTTAGATGTACAAATGGAGTTTCTTTAGGAGCTCGTTACACGGTGCAAAGTTCAGATGTTGGAATAGATGCAGTAGTTGGCGTTGCTGAGAAAATTGAATTAACAGTTTCAGCCGGCGCTACTGCTGATGGTGATGTTTCAATTACACTTCGTGATGGAACACCGGTTGCAATTGCCGTGCTTGATGCAGATGACACGGCTGCTGAAGTTGCTACAAAAATCGCCGCTGGAACATTTGCTGGCTGGTCAGCAGTCGCGGCTGATGAAGTTGTTACGTTCACAGCGGATGATAAAGAGGAAAAAACGGGATTAAACGCAATCGATGGTGGCGATACAGGTGTAACTGGAACGTTTGAGGTTACTACTCCTGGTGTAGACGCTATCGATGCAATTCCTGGATCTGTAACTGTTGTTTTTAAAGGAACTGGTAGCAACGCTGTGCCATACCCCCTTGTCGCCGGTGTACAGATTGTAAACGACTCTAATGTTAATCAAGCTGCCTCTGATGTTAAAATTTCTTATCCTGCTAATGGAACTATAAAGATTGAAGATGGATCAACATTTAAATTGGCCGTTGGACAGAAAATTTCAATTGTTGCACAGCGAGCTGATATTATTTCTGAATAATAACTATATAAATAGGAGCTAATAATAAATGGCTGAAAGAATTTTTCGACTTACAAACGGTGTAAGTTTTGGTGCTAGATATACGGTTGTTGCAGCTGACGATACAGCTGGAGAAGTAACCTTTATTTTTAAGGGTACAGGAGATCTTCCAGTTGCATATCCTCTTGCGGCCGTAATTTCTGTAACTAGATCTGGAGTTAACGTTCCCCTTGCTGATGCTGTAATTACATATCCAGCAAATGGAAAAGTTAAAATTGCTGATGGTGCCGCTACGTTCACTGTGACAACTGGTGACATTATTTATGTTGTTGCACAACGCGCTGACATCACTGCGGAGTAAAACATGAGAATACAAGAAGACGATTTAAATTTAAATGGTGTAGATGATTTTGTTGAAGATGATGTTTCTGTTGATGACTATGCTGAAGTAGAAATGGAAGTCGCAGAACCAACTAAAATTACTGACGTAGACGGATCCGTGGTTATTGCAACCCCTGGAGATATTATCACAATTAAGTCTGAATCAATCAAAAGATTTAAGTAACTATATAATAGGAGATTTATTACAATGAAGAAGAATAAGAACGTTATCATCGTCGAAAAAGACGTACAGATTGCAAAGGGTGTTTTCCTTTCTGAGGGAGATGCACTCATTAAGACCCGCACCGGTTGGACTCTCGTAGAAGCCGAGGGCGATGCTGATGAAGACAAGGATGAAGATGAGAAGGTTGAAGAGTCTGACGACGAGGATATGGACGATGAATCCGACGAGGAAGATGAAGACGAAAAAGTAGACGAGAAGAAGAAAAAGAAGTAATTTAAAAAAGTTATTTTTGTTCCGTCCTCTTGAAACATAGAGGACACTTCAAAAATAATTTAACTATATAAATTATAAAATGACAATACGAAATTTAAACAAATACTAAATTTCAAAACGGCTAAATATAGAACTTATTATATGCAAGTTTTAAATTAAAGCAAACAATTTGCAACTATTTATTTATGGAGAAATTTAAAACTATGAGACATATCATGGAAGAAAAGGCACGAATGGAAGAGGTTCAGATGACTGAAGCTCGCACTCGTAACGCTATTGCCGATAGGCTTATTGAAAAGTGGTCCAAGAAAAAAGGACTTAATCTTGATGGTGGTAAGTTCGAAAAGATTTACGAATCCAATCCTCGCAAAGCTCGTAACCTTGCAATCGTTCTTGAGAACCAAGAAAAGTATCTGAAGACTCTTACTGAAACTCAGATTTCTAATGCTTTTCAAGGAACTCCCCAGACTGTAATTAAGGTTATTCGTCTTGGTTATCCTAACTCAGTTCGTGGTGAACTCTTTACTGAATACGCCATGACCACAATGAAAGATACGATGTTTAAGATTGAAACCGTGTACGACAAAACCAAACGCGGTGCAACAATCAACAACGTAATGTATGAATCTACTGCTGATCGTTATGCTTCTGAAATCGAACGTGTAACTGTGTCTGCGACTGCCACTGCAAACTTTACGGGTACTCTTGCTGTTGTTCCTGCTCGCCCCTATACTGTTCGCCTTCTGTTGAATGGCTATCCAGTTGCTTCTGACAATGGTTCTGGTATTCTCGTTGGTTCTGTACTTCATGCAACCACTCCTTCTACCATTAATTACACCTCTGGTGCATATGACATTACTTTTGCAACCGCACTCACCACTGCTGATGCTTTCACTGTAGAGTGGAGCCACAACTCTGAAGTTTCTTCTCTGTATGGCGAACAAGGTCAAGTTAACGTTCGACTCGTTCCGTGCGATTTCCGTGCCAAGCCCTATCCAATTGGATTCAGTTGGTCGAAAATGACTGAACTTCTTATGAACGATCAGCTTGGTGTTGATGGACAGGAAGTATTTATTTCTGCCGGCGCTGACGAACTCAAGAAATCTCTTGACTTCCAGGCAATTGGACTTGCAAATCAGGCTTCTCGTTGGACCACTGCTGTATCTTTCGATACTGACTGGGCCGCTGCTGGTTCAGATTCGGATTTTGCTCACACTCAATCTGTTGTTAAAGCGCTTCGCAATGCTTCTCAGAAGACTTATAACTCACTGATGCGTGGTGGTGAAGCAACTTCTTATGTTTGCGGACCTAAGGCTGCAACTTACTTAACCGCACATAAAGGTTTCGTTTCTGATAATTCGATGCCTGCTGTTGGTGCTTATAAGTTTGGTACTCTTAACGGTATCCCACTTTATCAAGTTCCTTCCGATGTTGTTGCAACCGACGAAATCCTTTGCACTTACAAGAACAACAAAGAGGAATCGAACGATAGCGCGATCGTGACTGGAAGTTATATCCCGCTCTACCAGACTCAGGTTCTGGAATACAGCTCCTTCCATTCTGAAACTGCAATCGCCTTTTTCGGTGATATGAGAATAAACGAGGGGCGCTACGTAACTAAGGTTAAGCTTGAAAATCTTCCTGCTTAATATAATCTAACTTTTATTAAACCTCTGGAATTAATTTTTCAGAGGTTTTTTATTTGACATTTTGGTATTTAACTTGTATATTATAATTGGTTAATGAAGGAAAAATAGGTTGGCGCCTATCGAGAAAAAGTAATTCAGTTTCTCTAACTTCATTAACTACTTTAATAAACTCTGTCAAGAGTTAAAAAGATAAAAGGAATTAATAATTCAAAAAAGAATTTTCCCTCAAGTAATTTTAGAAAATCAAAAACATTTTGCTAACGTTGATATACCAGAAGGTTTTGTGAAAGGAAAACTTCCATACGGTTCTAGAAAAATAAATTAACTATATAAATATGATTCAAATACCCGATCCAATTTTTGGACAAATATTATCAGTAATGGGCTATCCTTTTGTTACTGTAGCACCAGATTCAGCTACAGATACTAAAGGTTATGACCTAGAACTTTCATCTTCTCAAATAAAAGACTTAATTATAGAACCCGCGCTTAATGACTACTATCGTTGGTTTCCAATTGAGTTAACAACTACACAAGGTGTATCATCAAATTTTGAAATTCCATTTCCAAACTCAGATGTATTCTCAGTTAAAGACGTGCGCCTTAACACAAATATGTTTCAATATGGACCAACAGGAAATGCATTAGTCGACGAACGATTTGTTTCTACAAACAATATGTACTCTCGAGGCATGTATGGAACACGCAATGATTATGGATATTCAACTGCTAGAATTGCAAGACGTTCTGAAACTCAAGCTTTTATAGATACAAATAAAGCGTTTAAATGGAGAGTTGTAGAAAACCAAAGAAAAATAGTTGGGTTCTCAAATGTCGCTGGAACACTAGAAATAATATGGGCAATGAAATCAGATTCTTGGGACTACGTAGCATTTAGTCAACAGAGCGATGTGATTAAACTATGTCAAGGAAAAGTTCTAGAATACTTCGGACGATTAAGACAACAATTAATCGCTCCAGATTCTCCGGCTGAATTAAATGGTGATACGTTAATCGAACGCGGTAAAGAACTATTAGATGAAGTATATGGTAAATGGAAATCATTTACGTATCCAGTAATTATGAGAGGTTAAGGTGTATATAATTAAAGAAGCATCTGTTTATGATAAAGAATCTGCTTGGAAAGAATTAGCAAGATATAACGATTCTGCAGGAAAACTTTTAAATAAAGAAGTAATAAACTATTTTAAAGAATTTACCCCAGAAAAAATTTCAGTTGTTTATAGAGGTCTTGGATTTTCTCCAACAGAAGCTCAAACAATAATGAAAAAATTTAAAATAAGTGAAATGAAAAAAGGCGCCAAGATAAAATATCAGACTGGAAAAATTCAATCTTGGTCAACCGATCAAAAGCAAGCTGAAGAATTTATGGGGTTACATGTTTTTGGAGGCGTACTTGATAGTAATTCAATTGGTGTTCTAATTAAAATAACAAACGTTAAAAAAGATGATGTTGCAGTTCCAATTGCTTATCTTCCAAAAGCAGATGTGAGAAAATATTTAAGTTTTGATCAGAGTGAAATTCTAATGCAACCTGGAAGTTACACAGCTGAAATTGTTGATTTTTTTGGAGATTGGTCTCCTATAGACATTGAATTAGAATTAAAAAATCTAGCAATCGCTTTGCAGTTACAATATGGCGGAGTTATTGAGAAAACATGGAATAAAACGCCAGGATTTTCATTAAAGTTTGATAATATTTATACAGATAAAAAATGGAGTCCATCTATAGAAGTTCAGGTTGATACAGACATGGAAGTTAAAATAGAAGTATTTACAAACAAAAAAATAGATAAGCAAACGATGTTTAAGAATACATCAAAACAAGACGTTGTAGAGCTGATAAAATCAAAAGAATTTTTAAAGGCTTTCGATGTTAAATTTAATGCACTTAAAAATGCATATTCTTAATGAGAAAACCAATGAAAATAATTAAAGAAAGTTCAATATCATATTTAGACGATGTGTCATTAGTCGATAAATTTAAAGTTATAAATTCTGACATGCCTAGAATGGGAAGTTTTGTTATTAATATAAAGCAGGTTTAACAATGTATATAATTAAAGAATCTAAAGAAAAAGATTACTTCCTAGATTTTGTTAAAAAACAAATCAATATAGATTTATCTTCTCGAATAATAGATTCAAAAAACAGAGGTTTAATTAATTTAGACATAACAAATCTCGACAAAAGTATTTTAATTGATATTGGAAGATTTTCAAAGAAGTATGAAAAATATAAAGTATTGGATAATGGTAAGAATGAAATTTCAATAGTTTTTCCAAATAGTAAATTTTGGAAAAATAGCACATTTAATTGGATGCCTATATCTAACAGGTATTAAAAATGTCAAATACAATAGATGGAACATTTACACTTCGACAAATGTTGGAGAATACATATACCTCTAAATTTAAAACACGTTTTGAATACAAAACTAGAGACGTGCTAAAAAAAGTTGTGCTTATAAAAGAAACAACATTACATCCAGACAGACCAAACTCTCCAACAGTTACGTACGTTTTCAGAAGTTTTTCGTATCCACAATATGGCAATTATATTAAGGGTAAAACAGGAAACAAACAAAGAAAATATAAGCACCAATACGATCAAGTGCTGTCTATTGTCGCTGATGAAAATGGACAGTTTTCTATGAATTCAAGGAATTGGAAATATAGACTTGGTAGTCAAAAGAAATGGCAAACAAATGTTCCACAAAACAAAGTAAAAACTATTTATAAAGAAACACAAGAAAAATGGAAAAAAGAAAAATTTGAAAAACGTGAAAGATTGATTAGACGTTATTCCGGAGAAGTATTAAAGAAAAAAATAAAACAACTCGATGAAGAGTTTAAGAAAAAAATTGAGCAGCATAAAAAATCTGCGCCTTATCTTGACAAAGGTGATTATTGCTCAAGGGTTTTGGGTATCAATGGCGACTTCGCTTTTCGTTGTCAAAAAGCATATCAAGCGTTTGGGCATTTGTATGGAAGAATGACCGAGCCTGGTTGTAGTGATGATTTGATTAACATGTTTGCTCCGAAACATATGCTGGCTTTGATAGATTTTTTAATTAAAATTGGAATTTTAGTTTAACTATTAATATATGTATATAATTAAAGAAGCTAAGCAAGTTGGTATATTATATCATTTTACAACTATTCAAAACATTGAAGATATTTTAAAAAGTAAAGGGCTTAAATCGGATTTTTTTGATTACATTTCTTTTACAAGAAATTTTAATTTGCAAAAAACAAGCGACTATTTTAGAGACCATAAAGTAAGACTTACCTTTGATGGAAATAAGCTTTCAAATAAATATAAAATAGAACCATTTATTGACAACGTTGGCAAGATTACTAGAAAGTATGGTGAATATGAAGAAAGAATACTTTGGCCGTCGGGTAAATTACTGCCTTGCTTTTTTGCTTTAAAACAAATTGATATTGAAAAAGGTATTTCAAGAGAAGATTTTAAGGCGAATGTTCCTATAAATTATGTGTGGTCGTTCAAACCTTACAAATAATTAACTATATATAAATGGACCTTATATATAAAATATTAGAACCAATAATACCAACGCTTCAGCAATTTGCTGTCGCGCTTCTTTCCGATATTGTTATTTTTATGGTTGTTATGGCTATTATATATACAATCGGTCGAATGTTGGAATTAACAACATCGGATAGAATAAAAAATTCTATTGCCTTGCTTACTATAATTGGTTTAAATTATTTTCAAAATTATAAAAATGAATTATCGTATTCTATTTTTAATATAGTAATTCATTCTTCAATCGGTGTATTATTATATGTATTAATAGGCTTTAGGCTCTTTGATAAAGTTGATGATTTTTTAGATAAACATTTTGGAGGTGAAAAAAAAGATGATTATAATTAAAGAGGCAAAGGAAAAACAGTTTACATACGATTTAAAAGACTTATTAAATCGTGCAAAAGAAATGTATAAAAAACAAAGACAACAAAAAATGCACAATTATTCTGAGGAAGACGCTCTTCCCCAAAATCTGGAGGCAATTATAAAGTCAGATGTTAAGAAGCAATTTGGATATTCTATATCTAGAGATCCTCCATATAAAATCGTAAAACCAATAATTAATGACATTTTTAAACAGTTGAGGCTAGATCCGAAAATGTTGGGTTATTAATATGAATAAACTTTGTAGATGTTACGATGTCGCTTTTAATAATAACGTTCAAGTAATTACCGAGAAATCATTCAATAAAGAAATTGATGTAAAGTTTGGTGTATACATTGACGGATCGCTTGCAATCAATTTAGCTCCATCAAAACAAAAAATTGATTGGAAAATTAATTTTGATTTTTTACGTAGAAAGGTCAAACCGTTTTATGCATCTATGACTTCTAAAGTGCGCGTACATAGTGGTTATATAAAAGAGTGGTATAGATGGAGATCAGAATTTTTTTCTATAATTAGAATGGATACTATTCTTTTACAGTCACTTAAAAATGGATTGATTATATCAGGCCGTTCTAAAGGTGGTGGAGAAGCTCCAATTATAGCAATAGATATTGTTAAAAATTTTATGGTTGATCCAGAAAATGTATTAGTTGGAATGTTGGAGGCACCATTAGTTGGAAATCAAGCTTTTGTTGATTCTGTTGAAAAATACATTCCAAAAGAAAATATGTTTCATGTTTGCTATGGTGCTGATATAGTAACTATGATTCCACCAACATTTAAAAACCCGGGCAAGTTTATTTGGTTTAATAAGAAAAAATTTATTTCAGTGATCGATCATGCTATTGGATGTTTTGATCAAGAAAAGATGTATGAGTACGCAAAAGGAGTAGAATAATGAAAATTGTAAGAGAACAAAGTAAAATATTAGAGACGCCAATAAATGATATACTTTATGAAGCAGATGAATTGTGTAACATGTATAAAAATGTTACAATTGATTTTTTTATATTGGGCCTAAACTCTGGTAAAATCAGAAAAGGTGTTAGTTTTAAAAATCTTGGAATTGATTATAATGCTGGTGAGATAAATATTGTTTTTGATGGAAGAGAAGTGATGACAATACCGGTAAAAAAAGGCACTTGTAGTTTCGAAAAAATTAACAACACAAGGTTTCCAACGTTGGTTGTTAAACTCACAGGCTTTACAGTATATATTACTTGGAGTTAAACAAAATATTAAAGGGTAGAATAATGAGAGTAGTAAAAGAGAATAAAGTACAGGAAGCTGTGAAACCCATGGATTTTTCAGTTCAGTTTTCGAGTAAGGGTAACAAAAAAGACGTTGATGAGTATGCTGTCTATGTCGATGGACATAGAAAAGGTATAATGTCATCGAATGATGTCGAAAAGTTTATTAAACTCAAATTAGATTTTATGAAAAAGTTCGAGGCTTTGCTTAAATGACAATAATTAAAGAAGGGTCTGTATCTACAGATTTACATGTAAACACATATTTTGGAGCAAAGAAAGATATTATACGGGCATTAAGAGAATGCGTTTGTGCTGAAAATGATGCTACAAATATGTACGAAAAAGTAGTTGATGCCATTGAAAACTACATTAAAGCGTATGAAAATAACACTGATGTTGCAACATATATTCCAGAGTATCGCAAAATCATTTCACAGGTTCAAGAAATTGCTAATGAAGAAAAGAAACACGTTGGCGAATTTCAAAAACTTATTGCTATGCTGGATAAAAACGAGATTATGAACTATAAACAAGGGATTAAAGAAGTATGAGAATTATAGAAAGAAAAAAATTAAAGAGGCTTATACAGCAAATGATATTATAAATATGATTGATAACGGTGAGTTAGGAATGCTGTGTGATGGTTTGTTAGATGAGTTAAGCAAAGCTGTTTTTCAAATAAAGGAGACGGATAAATTAGAAAACTTTTTCACTAAGTATCCAAGATCTGCTGCGTCATATGCTAATGCAATAGAAAATGTATCTGAAATTCTTTATTCGGCAAAGAAAAAAGGTTAAATGATCGACGAAATAGAATTTGAACAGTATGAATGTCTTCGTATAAATCACGAAGACTTTTCATGCCTTTATTATCCATCGTTAAAAATTCTCAACGTACTATACTTTGATATTGAAGAAGACGATGAGGTTGAAGATACGGTTTGGACAAATGAAGATGGATTTTTAGATAGTGTATTCAATATAACTATTCTAGAAAAGGATCTTGAAATTATGAGGAGCTATAAATGATTGTTGTTTTATCAATTATGCTAGTATTAAATGTTGCATTTTCTGTTTATATTTTTCTACAATGTCTCAAGCTTAAAGACGCACTTCTTAAAGTCGTTGGACCTAAAATGGATTTGCTTTCTAATCAACTGCAAAACCTTATGAAACGTTAACTATTGTTATATGTTTATCGTAAATGAAACTAAAAAATTAAAAGAAAAAATCACCAAACAAAATATAGCAGAGCTTCGAAAAGAAGCGCAACTATATAATAAAGCTATACAGAAAATAAATACACCCATTGATTTATACCAAGTTGCAAAATCTATGCAAGAATATAGTATAAAGCTGCATAAATATTTTGAAAATTCAATCTATGGAAGAATGAGTGATCAAGGTTGGAAAGATGGTCATGGTAATGATTTTGACTTTTATCCCTATAAAGATTTTACACATTATTTAAGAGATGTTCTTGACCCATACGCGTTGATAAAATCTAGAAATCGATACAATGATTGGGAAACGTATAATGAACGAATATGGACTTCATCATATGAATATTTTAACAAAAGACGAAGCTCAATTTACACAATGTTTTCTCAAAAACTTAAAAAGGGTTTTGATAATTTAGAAAATTGGCTTGAAACATTTACAAACAATTCAGCGCCAGATAAAGCAAAAGTATCTTTTGTTAATTATAAAGGTTTCAAAATACAAATTACCACTGATGAAACTCATGAAGATTTTCTAAAAACAACAAAATATTCTTTTGAAACGTTTAAGAAAGATTTGGACAAATTAGTAAAAGACTTAATCAGAAAAGAGATTGACACAGCTTTTCTTCGAAAAGCGTCTTTTGAATATAATGAAACTATTTCCTTAAGCGTTGGCGGCGACTATAGAGAGGTTGGTAATATAATATCTATTTTGCCATCAGCAAGCGATCAATATAGCACTTTGGTACATGAAGTAGGGCACTGCTATGAGGCCACGGTTTTAAATGGTTTTGCTAGAAAATCGTGGCAAGATTTTTATAAAAATCCTAAAAACTTTGTATACGTTTCAGAAGAAATAAAAGAAAAAATTAAAACAGAGCTGTTTTTTGTTTGCTCAGAACCTTCAATCAAAAGGTTTTATGATGAAGTTTTTACCAACGATTACTCTCAGAAAAGCAATTTACAGAGCATGATAAAAACTTCTTTATTAAAAAGATTTCATAAAGATTCCTCTGAATATAAAGTAGTTTATGCTATGCTTAATGGTAGAAACAGCGCAGAAGAGTTTCTTCCATATAATTTAGCTAATAACAGAATAGAAAAAGACATTGTATTTTTTATTAATTTAATGTCGAATCGATCTGACGGCGGTATGTTATATCAAGATAGAGTAATGCTAAACAATATGTCATTATACAGCGCTTCAAATGAAAAAGAAGCTTTTGCAGAAATGTTTACTTATTATGTTTTAGATTTATACAAAAAACAAGATTTTTCAGTAGAGTTTATACGATTTTTCAAATCTATTATTGGTGTTGAATAATTGTTAAGCATTAACTATAATTATAGAGGTTTATAAATGGCTGTACAAGCTCTTCCAACTATACAAACAATTTTCTCAGGTGATGGTATTACTTCATCTACTAGAAATTTTCAATTTACACTTGGTGAAAAAATAGAAAACGTACTTTATGT
>ERZ795059.3411-NODE-3411-length-15465-cov-9.563920_pt1 | contig 15465 bp, 10 predicted proteins | sample MGYA00375143_ERZ795059 | MGnify/ENA primary metagenome ERZ795059 (study PRJEB30188, sample SAMN05720168) | activated sludge metagenome | isolation source: Anaerobic digester | place: USA | collected 2015-01-07 ... | reverse complement strand
GTGATGGCATGAAATTTCTCTTTGGTATCGGTTTTGACATTCATAGTTCTTACGTTTAGTAATTGGCACTTCTATCCCGTCTGCAAAGTAAAAATCAGGGTTTCTCCTGCAACTTAAATTATCAACAGACCGTTTATAAGTACCCCGGAAAAAGAACCAAATTTATTCGTTAATATTGTATCACAACCAATTATCTTAAAATGGATAATAATTTTTCAACACAGGTTAAGGAGATTATTTCGTTCAGCAGGGAGGAAGCACTACGGCTGGGCAATGATTTTATAGGAACGGAGCACCTTTTGCTGGGGCTGATCCGCGAAGGAGACAATACAGCAGTCCGGATCCTGAAAAGCTTCAATGTGGACCTTTATGAATTGCGGAAAGAGATCGAACTGGCGGTAAAGGATAAGACGGGAAAGAACATTGCGAATATCAACAGTCTGCCCCTGACCAAACAGGCAGAAAAAGTGATCCGCGTGACCGTACTGGAGGCCAAGGCCCTGAAAAGCGCGACAGTGGAGACCGAACATCTGATGCTGTCTATTCTTAAGAACAAAGAAAATATTGCAACTCAAATTTTAAATCAGTTTGACGTGGACTACGATCTTTTCAGACAAGAGCTGGGCATCGTAAAATCAAACGATCCCCGGGCCGAATTTCAGGATGAGAATGATGATGATTTTGATGAAGAGAAAAAATATTCTCAGCCGAAAGGCGGCAGTAAACAAGCCGGTACTGCCAAAAGCAAAACACCGGTATTAGACAATTTTGGCCGTGACATTACTAAGATGGCGGAACTCGGGGCCCTTGATCCGATTGTTGGACGTGAGTCCGAGATCGAACGGGTATCGCAGATCCTTTCCCGCCGGAAAAAGAATAACCCGATCCTGATCGGGGAACCGGGAGTGGGTAAGACCGCTATTGTGGAAGGCCTGGCCCTCCGCATTGTACAACGTAAAGTTTCCCGTGTATTGTTTGATAAGCGGGTGATCTCCCTTGATCTGGCGGCCCTGGTGGCTGGTACCAAGTACCGTGGCCAGTTTGAGGAGCGGATGAAGGCCATTATGAATGAGCTGGAGAAAAACCGGGATGTGATTCTGTTCATCGATGAGCTGCATACCATCGTGGGTGCGGGTGGTGCCAGTGGTTCTCTGGATGCCAGCAATATCTTTAAACCAGCATTGGCCCGTGGCGAGCTCCAATGTATTGGCGCTTCCACCCTGGATGAATACCGGATGTACATTGAGAAAGATGGCGCCCTTGACCGTCGTTTCCAGAAAGTGGTGATCGATCCGCCCAGTGTGGATGATACCATCCAGATACTGAATAATATCAAGTCCAAATACGAGGATTACCATAACGTGAACTATGACCAGGAAGCGATTGATGCCTGTGTGAAATTGAGTGACCGTTATGTAACCGATCGTTTACTGCCTGATAAAGCCATTGACGTGATGGATGAAGTAGGCGCCCGGGTGCACCTGAAAAATATCAATGTGCCCCAGACCATCGTGGACCTGGAGAAAAAGATAGAAGATGTAAAGAACGAGAAGAATAAAGTGGTGAAGAGCCAGAAGTTTGAAGAAGCCGCTTCTTTACGGGATACTGAAAAAAGACTGCAGGAAGACCTGGAGAAAGCGAAGGCAGAATGGGAAGAGGAAAGCAAGCATAAACGTTTCCCAATCGGGGAAGAGGATATTGCGGAAGTAGTGAGTATGATGACCGGCATCCCCGTGAAGCGGATGGTGCAGGCAGAAACCGACAAGCTCCGTAAGATGGCTGATGATATGCGTGGAATGGTAATCGGTCAGGACGAAGCCATTCTGAAAGTGGTGAAAGCGATTCAGCGTAACCGCGTTGGTTTGAAGGATCCCAAAAAGCCGATTGGCACTTTTATCTTCCTCGGTCCTACCGGGGTGGGTAAAACCGAACTGGCTCGTGCGCTCTCCCGCCAGATGTTTGATTCGGAGGATTCACTGATCCGTATCGATATGAGTGAGTACATGGAGAAATTCACCGTGAGCCGCCTGATTGGTGCCCCTCCCGGCTATGTAGGCTATGAAGAAGGCGGACAGCTGACGGAGAAAGTACGTCGTAAGCCGTATAGTGTGATCCTGCTGGATGAGATTGAGAAAGCGCATCCGGATATTTATAATATTCTTTTACAGGTGCTGGATGACGGTCAGTTAACCGATGGACTCGGACGCAAAGTGGATTTCAAAAATACCCTGATCATCATGACATCCAATATCGGGGTACGTCAGCTGAAAGATTTTGGCGCCGGTGTGGGATTTGCCACGGCTTCAAGAATTGAGCATGAAGATGAAGCTAATAAAGCGGTGATTGAAAAAGCACTAAAGAAAACCTTCTCTCCTGAGTTCCTGAACCGGATTGATGATGTGGTGATCTTTAACAGCCTGACCAAAGAGAATATCTTCAACATTATTGATATCCTGATGAAGGGGGTAACCAAGCGTCTTACGAATCTCGGATTCAGCCTTGAGCTTACCGAGCCGGCCAAGACCTTCCTTGCGGATAAAGGGTATGACTCTCAGTTCGGCGCCCGTCCGCTGCACAGGGCCATCCAGAAATACCTGGAAGATCCCCTGGCAGAAGAGATATTGGATATGCATGTGAAAGCAGGTGATGTACTGATTGCAGATGTGGATGCGGACAATACCCGTTTGTCGTTTACCTTTAAAAGCAAGGCCGGGGAGCCCTCTGAAGCCCAGAAGTAAAGTAGTTTTTTTTGATAGGGGTGTCTTAGACGTTTTATCCTGCTATTTGGCAGGAGACAAACTTTTAAGACACCCCCTTTTTTATTTACATTTGCCCGGAGTATGTCTGAAAAAAAAATCGTTATAACCATTGATGGCTGGTCCAGTTGCGGCAAGAGCACCCTGGCCAAGCGACTGGCTAAAGAGCTCGGTTATGTGTATGTGGACAGCGGGGCCATGTACCGGGCGGTGACGCTGTACTTTATCCGGACCAATGTGGACATCGATAAGAAGAAGGAAGTAGCGGAAGCGCTTACAAATATTAACCTTGAATTTGTTTTTAATTCCTCCGCGCAGCGTACAGAAATGTTTCTCAACGGGGAGAATGTGGAGTTTGTCATCCGTGACCTGCTCATCGCTGAGAAAGTCAGTGATGTGGCTGCCATCCGTGAAGTGCGTGAGTTTGCCGTGGCCCAGCAGCAGAAGATGGGGGCAAAGAAAGGCATTGTAATGGATGGCCGGGATATCGGCACGGTGGTTTTTCCAAAAGCCGAACTGAAAATATTTATGACTGCGGATAATGCAGTACGGGTCGAACGCCGGTTCAAAGAGTTATATGCCAAGAACCCCAATGTAACCATTGAGGAAGTGAAAAATAATTTGGAGATGCGGGATTATATTGATTCGCACCGGGAAGTGAGTCCGTTGCGGAAAGCGGAAGATGCCCTGGAACTGGATAATACCAGCCTCACCGAAGACCAGCAGTTTAAAAAAGCCCTGGACTGGGCATTGGCCCGTAAAGCCGGCCGGAAGATCAGCAGTACCCATTAATTTCAGTATCTTGGCTGATATCGGTCAGCTGTTCAACCCCTGAACCCTTTTATATTTGATGCAAAGCATACGATTGAAGAGTTCCACGTACAAACTGCTACAGCCATTTATTGTCCTTCATATTATTGCGGTGACCGGTATCCTGGGCTACATGATTATTGAAGGGGCCTCTTTCTTCGATTCGGTCTATATGACCACTATCACCATTACCACTGTCGGGTATGGCGAAACCATTCCTCTGTCAACAGCCGGCCGTGCCTTTACCATGTTCCTGCTGATCGCCAGCTGGCTCACCTATGCATTTGTGATTACCCGGATCACCCAGTTTGTCGTGAGCGGGGAATTAAATCAGTATTTTAAAACAAGGAAACTTATGAAAGATATTTCCAGGTTAAATCAACATGTGATTGTCTGTGGATATGGCCGGAATGGAAACCAGGCGGCCAATATTCTCAAAGCACATCACATTCCCTTTATTGTGGTGGAAAAAGATGAACACCTGGTACAACGGGTGGATGAAGAAGATACCGGAATCATCCGGCTGGCAGGTGACGCAACCGATGACGATGTACTGAAAGCTGCGGGGGTCGACAGGGCCCGGGCACTGATTACGACTTTACCCATTGATGCACAGAATGTATTTATTGTATTGTCGGCTCGTTCACTAAATCCCCATTTGAAAATTATCAGCCGGGCTTCTGAATCTACCTCGGTTGCCAAATTAAAAAAAGCCGGGGCAGACAATGTGATCATGCCTGACTTTATCGGCGGTACGCATATGGCCACCCTGATCTCAAAACCGGATGTGGTCGAGTTTATTGATTTTCTTTCGGGCGAACAGGGCCATTCCATTCATATGGAATCGGTAAGTTTTGATGACCTGCCGGTCAATCTTAAAGACAAATCACTGCATGATGTGATGGGATGGAAAAAGACCGGAGTCAATTGTATCGGGATCAAAGATTGTGATGGTAATTTCCTGATTAATCCACCAGAAGATACGTATATCACACCGGGTATGCGGGTAATTGTGTTGGGTACGATTGAGCAGATCAGGGAGATGAAGGGGAACCTCGGAGAAAAGCGAGAAGCAAGAAGCGAGAAGCAAGAAGGGAACAGCCGCATTTCGTAAAGCGAGAAGTATTCACTTTATGCAGCTTTTTGTATTTCTCCGCGTTCTCTGTGGTTATAACAAAAAAGCGGGTATTGATTTTGTCAATACCCGCTTTTTATTATTTATAGTTCTTAGTTTTTCTTCACAGCAAGCAGTTCCACTTCAAAGATGAGCATGGAGCCACCAGGAATGGACATATAGTCAAATGCTCCGTAGCCCAGTGTATACGGTACATAAAATTTGTATTTGGAACCAACGGACATTAACTGCAATCCTTCGGTCCAGCCGGGGATTACCCCACGAAGATTGAATGTGATGGGTTGTCCACGGTCATAAGAGTTGTCAAATCCGGAACCATCTATAAATGTGCCCCTGTAATGTACGGTCACATCATCAGCGGCGACTGGTTTAATGCCTGCACTGTCTCTCAGTATTTCATATTGCAGTCCGCTGGCTGTAACCATTACCCCTGGTTTATTTTTATTTGCTGCCAGAAAATCCTCACCCGCTTTTATATTGCCTTTTGATTTTTCCTGTTGCAACAGGGTCAGGTAGTTATTCATGACTGTGTTAATGGAAGCCGAATCAACCAGGGATTTCTTTTTTCCAAATAAGTCGGTAATTCCACGGGAAACCAGGGTGGTGTTTAATTTTTTCACCCCCATTTCTTTATAAAAATTAGCCACATTAATACCAACGGAATAACAGGCAGAGTCATCAAAGTTTTTTAGCAGGGCTTTTGTTGGTTTTACAACAGTCTTTACGGGTGTTTTGGGAACTGCCTGTTGTAAGAGGGTAAGGTAATTATTCATGACCGTATTGCTGGTAATGGAATCAATCAGCAGTTGTTTATTGCCCAGGCGGTCATTGATGCCACGGGATACAAGCAGGGTGTTTAATTTTTTGGCCCCCATTTGCCGGTAAAAATTAGCTACACTGATGCCGACACAGTAGCCAACGGAATCATCCAGGTTTTTTAAAACAGGCTGCACTGGTTTGGGGACGGCTTTGGTGCTGGGTTTCGGAGCGGGTTTTGCTGCCGGCTTGGTCGTACCCGGCTGAGCGAAGAGCGTAATGGAAAAAAGTAGGGCAAAGACTACGGAAAAGCTGTTTTTCATGTACATTTTATTAGGGGCCAAAAATACAGTTTGGCCGGGGAAAACGGGAATCCGGGCTTATTTAATTTCAACGGGCTGGCTAAGCCAGATCAGTTTTTCCGGGAAACGGGCGGCATATCCATGCACCAGGTTACGGATAAAGCTGTTTTCGCGGTATTGTGTCAGTTGTTCCCGTAGTAAGGTAACCTCGGAAGCCGGGAATCCAGCTGGAAGATAGCCCATGCCATAAAAACTGCCTTCCAGCACCAGGATGCAGGAACGGTCTTCCGCTCCTAATCCCTGGTCAATGATGGCAAAGGATGGCCGGGACATTAATGAACGGATGGCATGTTGCACCCGCAGGTTATAATCAGCTGTACTTTCTTTTTGTTCACAGGCGCCCCCGCATCCTTTTTCTTCCGGGCCGGCACATGGGCCATTATCTTTCTGCAGGAAACAAAGCTTAGGACAAAGGGTAAATTCCCGGATCAGTTTACGAAGCAAGGCATGTCCATCTACCAGGTAATGGAAGGTGATGACCGGGTTTAACCGTTTCCTGTTTTTATCAATGGCCAGCCGTAAGTAACCGTTCTGGTCTTCATAGGTATAAATGCCATACACATCTTCCCATCTTTTTTGTGAAGCGTTGAAAACGGGCCATCTTTTTTTGATCTCGGCCGATTCGAGAATACAGGCCATCAGCTCGGTGCCGCAGCATTGGTAACTGATCCGGTGTACATGCTGCATGAAATGTTGTTTCTGGCGGCTCTGTGAGTTATTACTGAAATGACTGTTGACCCGGTAACGGATATTATTCGCCTTGCCCACATAGACCACTTTCCCTTTTTCATTATGGAAATAGTATACCCCGGGAGTATAGGGCAATTGTTCAAAGTCGGTTTTAGGAACATTCGGCGGAAGAATTGATTCCTTTGAATTCCGTTGCAGGCTTTTGGCAATATGCTGATCCTTGTCGTTTTGCAACAACAACTGAAAGACTTTAACGGTGGCTGCACTATCGCCCGTTGCCCGGTGCCGGTCATTAATGGTTATTCCGAGTGCGGTACAAAGTTTGCCCAGGCTGTAGGAAATGAGGCCGGGAAAAATTTTCCGGCTCAATCGTACTGTACAAAGCTTCTTTGTATTCAGGTCAAAACCGGCTTGTTGCAGATGCGATTTGACAAAAGAGTAATCAAAGTTTACATTATGTGCTATGAAAATACGGTCTTTAAGCAGGCTATGGATTTTTTCAGCGACCTCCTCAAATCGGGGTGCATCAGCCACCATTTTATCCGTAATGCCGGTCATTGTCTGGATAAAATAAGGAATAGGTTGTCCCGGATTGATCAATGTGGTATAATGATCCGTCACCTGCTCCCCGTCAAAGAGATGGATCGAGATCTCGGTGATCCCGTTGGCGGCCGCATAACTGCCGGTGGTTTCTATGTCGACGATGCTATACAAGGGAGTTGATAAGTTTACAGGTTGACGGGTTGATAGGGTAAAAAGTTGACAGGGTTACAAACAGGTTGACGGGTTGATAAGTTGAAAGGTTGACAAGGTAAACCCCGGCCTTGTTAACTTGTAAACCTTTCAACTTATCAACTATAAAAACGATCTTTGAAGCATAAATTTCGTGAAAATAAGTATGACTACCGCAGAAGAAGAAAAGTTTATAATGTTCCGGAACCGGCTGACCAAGGTTTACCGGCATCTGGGCAAACAGGCCAGGAGGCAGGGAGTATCCTGTTACCGGATCTATGATCATGATCTTCCGGAATTTCCTCTTTGTATTGAGATGTATGGTGAAAAATTATATGTGGCCGAGTACAAACGCTATCATGGGATGACGGAAGAGGAGCATGACAGCTGGATGGAACAGACAATGGGTGTGGCCGGGGAGTTACTGGGGGTGGAAAAAGCCAATATTTTTCTTAAACTGCGTCAGCGCAAACCCGGCCGGTTAGGGCAATACCAGAAGTATGATGCGGTGCAACATGAATTTCAGGTGGAGGAGAACGGATTGAAATTTATTGTGAACCTGAGTGACTATCTGGATACCGGATTATTCCTCGATCACCGCCTCACCCGGCAACAGGTAAGGGGATTGTGTGAAGGGAAGAAGGTACTGAACCTCTTTGCCTATACTGGTTCTTTCTCCGTTTATGCGGCTGCTGGCGGGGCCAGTGAGGTGGTGACTGTTGATTTATCCAAAACATACCTCAACTGGTCCGAGCGCAACCTGGCACTGAATGGGTTTACGGATCCGGCAATATACAAAACGGTACATGCGGATGTGATGCAGTACCTGAAGACATTACCGGCTGGATATTTTGACCTGGTTGTTATGGACCCGCCTACTTTCAGTAACAGCAAACGGATGGAGGATATTCTCGATATCCAGCGGGATCATGCGGAGTTGATCAATGATTGCCTGGCGGCGATGAATTCCGGAGGGCAGTTATTTTTCAGTACTAATTTCCGGAAGTTTCTTCTGGAAAAAGAGAAAATCCATACGGACCATGTAAAAGATATTACAAAAGCCACGACACCCTTTGATTTTGAAGGGAGGTTGTTTCGGTATTGTTATCATATCCGAAAGCCGTAACTCACCTGATCAGGGTATAGTATTCCAGCATTTTTTTTCTACTTTGTGCTATAAATACTTTAACCTGAGGCGGACATTATTTTCTTCCCTGATCACGATTGTTTTTTGTTTTCCTTTATTTCCAGTTGAAATGAAGGCGCAGCTTTATTTCAAAGGGCGTACGGTTAATGCCGAAGACGGCTTATCTGACGACCGGGTTACTTGTTTTTATAAGGATAAAACCGGATATCTCTGGATAGGCACCCGTAATGGGCTTAACCGCTATGATGGAAGCCGGTTCAAAATTTTCAGACCTGGAAAAAGTAACTCCATAGCCTCGGAAGTGATTCAGGGAATAACGGGTGACAAGGAGGGGAAAATCTGGGTGGCAACACCCTCAGGTATCTGTATTTATGATCCTGAGGCTGACAGTTGGGAATTGATTCAAACGCCACTCAAAAAAAACAAGAACAGCCTCCCCAATAACATGGTTTGGGATATCTGGTTTGACGCAAATGGACTTTTATGGATAGCGGTGGATGTTTTTGAATTTGTTTCTTACGATCCCCTAAAGAAGTCATATACATATTATAACTGGCCGGCGTTTGCCCGGACATCACCAGAACTGGCCGGAGCCGGAAATTATAATTCAATTCAACGTTTTAAGGCAAAGGATGATCATACATTTTATCTTGGAACGAGTAAAGGGCTTGTTGAACTGGATACACGGACCGGGCAGTTTCGGTTTCTGGGCGGGGGATATAATGCGGATGTGCACGCAATACATTATGACAAGGAGCGGGGTTTAGTTTATGTATCAGTTCAGTCTGGCCGTTTATTTTGTTACCGGGAAAATGACAATCAATTCAGTGAAGTTCAGATTGAACCGCTTTCCTATCCATCCCGGCAATTGATTATCCCTGATACCGCTGAAATCTGGCTGCCTGCAGAGACCGGTTTGCTCAGAATTTTTCCAGGTGCGGCAAAAGCAATTTGTGAGATGGGGAAACTCCCGCTTGATGGGACACTCCCAGAGGGTGGGGTGAACCGGGTATTTATTGATGATAGCGGGATTCGCTGGGTGGCAACAGTGAATGGCATTTTTTTGTTTGACTTCCGTATTCTGAACGCCGCATTTCTTCCGTTAGAGGAGGTTTCTCCCCGCCAGGGTATAAATAAAATGACGGGTCTGCTTTATGAAGCGGATCAGGACCAGTATTTTGTTTGTCTACGTGAGCCTGCAACTGTATTTCTGGTCAATCGCAAAAAAAAGGGGATACAGAAATTTACAAAATCAGCAGATGGTCAGCTTCTGGGACCATGCAACCGTATCAGGAAAGATGGAGCCGGGGATATCTGGCTGATGACAGATTTACACATCTATCGGTTTGACCGGGAAAAAGAAGAATTTATTCTTTTCCCCAGCCCTTATAAGGGGGAATGGGTTGGCTACAAAGATATGGCCAGAGATTCCCGTGGTAATTACTGGTTTGCCTCCTTTCGGTTTGGTTTGTTATTTTACGACATCAGGTTAAAGGCTTATACTGAGGTGCCGGGATTTAATCAACCTTACCGGCGGCGGGTGGCTACTGTATTGTTTTCTGATACAATACATAACGATCTATGGATAGGTACATCTGGTCATGATCTGCACCGCTATTCACTGAAAGACCAAAAGCTATACAGTTATGGTGAAAATAGTGGTCTTTCTGAGTTGTCCTCGTTGAATATGATTAATGATATCCGTGCGGATGCCGAGGGCAGAATATGGGTAGCCACTCATGCCGGAGGCGTTTTCAGGTATTTAGGAGAAAGTAAAACAGGTGCAGCATTTACCCGGTATTCCATGCAGGAAGGATTGCCGGCCAATGCTGTATTATCCTTGCAACCTGTAAAAAATGGTATTTGGTTTTTGACCGGAAGTGCGATTTCATTTATGTCATTCAGGGATCAGTCTGAAAAAATCACAACAACGGGTCAGTTTTTTTCGTTCAGTTCTTATGATTCTGAGGTAGGTATACCCCATACCCTTACAACAGGCAGCGGAGAAGAGGAACTGAATACAGCAGTTTCGGGGGGGCTTTTGTTTTATTATCCGCAGGCAGCGTATACAGGTCCAGGATTCCCGTTATTCGTAAACCAGATTCTGATAAACGGGAAAGAGCAGAATATACAACCAAGTGATATGTTGAAATTGCCTTCTGGTATCAGATCGCTGAAGTTATTTTTTGCCGCTTTATATTATGGAGGCCGTGATCAGCTGCAGTTTCAATACAGGCTCGAGGGGTATGACAGCAGCTGGATAAATGGTTCAGATCGTATGTTGGCAGAGTATCAGAACCTGCCTCCTGGTAATTACCGGTTCAGCCTTCGGGTATTGAATAAAGAAAGCAAGCAACTGACGGCTCCGGCCATATTGAAAATCAGGGTGCAACCCCGGTTCTGGCAGACCATGTATTTTATTATACCTGTTATTCTGCTTACAGGATACATAATTTTCCGGATTATTCGTTCACTGCAGCAAAAAGTAAAGGAACAGGAGCAACTGAATGCATTTGCCACTTCATTGTATGGACTTGCGGGTGCAGATGATATTTTCTGGGTGACTACCAGAAATTGCATAGATATTCTCGGCTTTGAAGATTGTGTAATGTACCAGATCGATGAAGAAAGGAACTGTTTGGTACAGAAAGCGGCTGCAGGTCCCAAAAACCCCGGCAGCGGGAGGGACGTGCTGAATCCGATTGAAATTCCCATAGGAAAGGGGATTGTAGGCGCTGTAGCGGCAACAGGTATTGCGGAAAAAATCAGGGACACCAGACGTGATAGCAGGTATATTGTGGACGATGAGTCCAGGTTATCTGAGATCACCGTACCCGTTAAAATTGAAGGTAAAGTGTATGCCATTATTGATGCAGAACATGGCAGTAGAAATTTTTTCAGGAAAAGACATTTAAGAATGCTGGAAAAAATCGCGGCGATATGCGCGGAACGGATCAGTAAATACCTGACTGAAGAAAAATTACGGGCAAAAATTGCCCGTGATCTGCATGATGAAATGGGCTCAACCCTTACGAGTATTAATATCCTCAGTAAAGTGGGAATGGAGACCGGGGAGGCCGGCAGTACTGTGAGTGGTTACCTTGAAAAAATTAAAGACAATTCAGCAAAAATGATGGAAAGCATGAGTGATATCGTCTGGGCCATCAATCCGGTGAATGACAACCTGGAACAATTACTTATCCGGATGAAGGAATTTGCGGCGGAAATGCTTGAACCAGCCAGGATTCAGTATTATTTTGAAACGGATGGGGAGCTGGAAAAATCATTCCTGAATCCGGAACAGCGGAAAGATGTATACCTGGTCTATAAAGAAGCCGTGACAAATGCGGTGAAGTACAGTGCTGCTACGGAAATGACGATTTGTTTAATGTACAGACAGGATAGTCTGCTCTTGCAGGTAATTGACAATGGGAAGGGGTTTGATGCCAGTCTTGAATTCAGTGGAAATGGTCTGAAAAATATGCAAAGCCGGGCAGCCGGTATAAAGGCTGTATTATCAATCCAGTCCATTCCCGGTACAGGTACGGTGATTTCGTTGAAAAAAAATATCACCTGATTAGGGTATAGATTAATTTAGGGAACTGCATTAAGTTGCAGCCCATAGTTTTATTTAACATGCCGGTCAGAATCCTTATATACGAAGACAATATTAATCTGCGGGAGAGCCTGAGTAATCTGCTTTCTTTAACAGGGGATTATCAGGTATGTGCCAGTTTCCCGGACTGTTCCGGGGTTATTCTGCAGGTAAAGGAGCTGATGCCGGATGTGATCCTGATGGATATCGATATGCCCCTCGTAAACGGGATTGAAGCAGTCAGGAGAATCCGTACATTTAACCAGGCTGTTCAGATTATCATGCTGACGGTTTTCGATGATAATACCCATGTTTTTGATGCCATGTATGCCGGCGCCAATGGATATTTACTGAAAAAATATATATCAGATAAGCTCATGCATTCCATACGTGAAGTACTGGATGGAGGTGCTCCAATGAGTCCGAGCATTGCCCGTATGGTAATCACCAGCATGCAAAAAGCGGAACCGGCCAGGGATTATCAGCTTACACCAAGAGAGAAGGAAATTCTGCAGTTTCTCTCAAGAGGGAACAGCTTTAAAATGATTGCCATCGAACTGAATATCAGCCTCGATACAGTCCGGACGCATATTAAACGCATTTACGACAAACTTCATGTCTGCTCGCAAATTGAAGCGGTGAGCAAAGCCATCAACGAAAAACTCGTTTGATTACGTTTCTGCCTTCCTGTACCCTGATCAGGTGACACATCATTGCGGTATTGTCTTGTATTCCTTTCCGCTCCATTTTTACAGTAAATAAAAATGCCGGAAAAATGAAAAAGACATTCCTCCTTTTTGCCCTTTTTTTACCGATTGTGACGATAGTTGCCCAAAGTGTTGCCATCAATACGGATGGAGCTGCTGCACACACGAGTGCCGCATTGGATATCAAATCAACTGATAAGGGGATGCTGGTGCCCAGAATGACTACCGCCCAGCGGACTGCTATTTCCAACCCGGCCACCGGGTTGTTGATATTTGATACTACTACAGGCAGTTTCTGGTTTTATAATGGCAGTTCCTGGGCCAACCTGGTGGATAGTAATACCGGAACCTCTGTATGGGCGGCCAATGGCAGTGATATTTATAATACCAATGCCGCTAATGTGGGCATTGGGACTACAACTCCGAATGCCAATGCCTTATTACATCTTAACTCAACTTCAAAAGGAATGTTATTGCCAACACTTACCAACGATCAGATGACTTCAATCAGTAGTCCCCCGGTTGGTTTAATGGTATTTAACGCTAATACGAAGAGTCCCATGATTTATACGCAACGTGGATATCAGAGCATTCTTCCGGGAATATTTGGAACGCAGAATGCCTGGACCCCAATTTCACCCGGGCCAAGAATTATTGCCTGGGGAGTTGTTGATTCACTTCTTGCCGGAGGTGGAGCGACTCCACCAGATAATACCACACACGCAATTGGAGTCAAATCGGGCAGTAATAATTTTTCTGTAATATGGAATGGCCCTAGCAGGTGGGTTGAAATCACGTTGACTAACATGGACTATAAAACAGACAGTATGATTCTCTTAGTGACCCCGATTGGTAATGAAACATGGGATCAGGCTGTGTCTACAAGTCATACTAGCTCAGGTGTAGGGACACAAAGTCGTGCAACCATCAAGTTTACAGATGTTTCCAGATATATAAATGGTTATACCGGGAACTCGATTCGCCGGAGGAGTAAGTTTTCATTCATTCTCTATTCCTTAACAAGAGATTCTTATTAAATAAAGTGAAACAACTTTTAATGAAAAAATTGCTTTTATCTGTTTTCTGGATCTCAATAACGGGGATTTTGCAGGCTCAGTTGAGGATTGGGACCGGTACCCGGATCCGGTCTGCCGGGGGTACTTACCTGGTATTGGATAGTGTGGGTATACATAATGAAAGTGTGGCAATCCAACTGGAACCTGTTGTGAAATTTACCGGAGCCGGAACCGCTGCTATCAGCGGTTCTCAGGGCATAACATTCAATTCAATCCAGGTTGATAAAACTGCTGGTGGACAGGTCCGGTTATTTCAACACATGAATGTGTCACAGAGCGTCAGTTTTAATAATGGCTATATTGACCTGAATGGATTTGAAACAACGTTGGATGCTGCCGCTACGATCAGTGGCGAAAATGTGAGTGCAGGTTTTACCGGATCCGGGGGAGGATTTGTTTCAATCACCACTAATTTAATTTTCCCGGCGGGGGCGAATCCCGGAAACCTGGGGGCCATTATCAATGCGCCGGCTAACCTGGGAAGCACCATTATCCGAAGAGGACACCGATCACAGACAAACGGTGGCGGCGGAGGTAATTCAGTTTATCGTTATTATGATATAATACCGGCGAATAATACAGGGCTCAATGCTACGCTTCGTTTTTTTTACCGGGATGAGGAACTGAACGGCCTTTCTGAAAGTAACCTGCAATTATGGAAGAGTACAGACAATGTAAACTGGTTCTTGCAGGGATTCAGTGCACGTGATATTGTGGCCAACTATGTAACGCTCACCGGTATAAACAGTTTCTCCCGCTGGACACTTTCCACTCCTGGCAATACCCTGCCTGTAAGTTGGGGAAGTATCCGGCTGGACTGTGCCCTGTTGGCACCAGTACTTTGGTGGGAGACTTTATATGAACAGAATAGTATGCATTTTGAGATTGAGACGAGCGGGAATGGGAATGACTGGGTGAAGGCCGGTGTTATCAATGCGTCTGGAAATAGTCAGGATAAAAAAAGTTATCATTTTACAGATCTGCCTGGGAGAAAAGCGGCCTTTTACCGGATTATTCAGGTAGATGCTGACGGCCGGCGAAACAGCTCATCTGTTATCCGGAATACCTGTGTCAGTAATACGGCTTTACAGGTCTGGCCAAACCCAGTTAAAAAAACGCTTACGGTATCCGTGCATAGTGCTGTAAACGGAATAATCCGGCTACGGTTGTCAGATATTCAGGGTGCAACCATTCTGGTTTCTCAACGAACAGTAACTGCAGGCCCCAATCTGCTTACAGTGGAAATGGAACAACTACCACCTGCCATTTATCACCTGCAGGTATTTTCAGCAGGTGAAGAGCGGCCCGTAGTGATTCCGGTTGTAAAGGAATAGAAATAATTTAACGGGTGTTTTTAAAAAACCTATTTTATGAAATACAGCTATTTTTTACTGATTCTTTTTTTAAGTAATTCGGCTTTGCTCTCTGCCCAGTTGCAGGTTCGGCATATTGCCAAAAACAGGTCGATAGTAAAAAAGATAAAAGAGTCGATGGGGAAGGTTCGTTTTGAGTCAACGAATGGTTCTGTAACGGTTCAGTATGGTGTAAACCAGGGTACCTCTGATCAGCTAACCAGCACATCAAAATTGTTAAATAAAGCCATGTGTCTGACAAGGGAAGAAGTAAGGGGTCAGAAAAGTGAGTCTGAAATGTTAATTGCGGAGATCGGAAGAGCGTCGTGTAAGGAAAGAGTGTACCA
>ERZ795059.3408-NODE-3408-length-15472-cov-7.822469_pt1 | contig 15472 bp, 10 predicted proteins | sample MGYA00375143_ERZ795059 | MGnify/ENA primary metagenome ERZ795059 (study PRJEB30188, sample SAMN05720168) | activated sludge metagenome | isolation source: Anaerobic digester | place: USA | collected 2015-01-07 ... | reverse complement strand
TGCATTAATAACCGATATGAATCAGCCGCTTGGAAGGGCGGTAGGGAATTCTCTTGAAATAATTCAGTCTATAGAGATATTGAAAGGAAACGGACCCGAAGACATAACAAAGCTTGTCAAATACGAATCCGCTTATATGATAATGCTTGGCGGATTAACGGATAATTTCGAGGAGGCGCTTGAGAAGGTTGAAACGGTTATTAAAAATGGAAAAGCGCTTGACGTTTATGGAAAAATGATAGCCGCTCAAAATGGCAACGCAGATGTGATTAACGACTACGGTTTATTTCCGCAAACCAAAGAAATGATTGAAATCAAAAGCCCTGAAACCGGATATATATCTGAAATCGACGCAATGGGAGTCGGCATATCCGCTTTAATACTGGGAGCCGGAAGAGAGACAAAAGAATCGATAATCGATTATGCGGTAGGCGCGGTTTTAAAAAAGAAAGTAGGCGATTATGCGAATAAGGGCGATGTTCTCGCTGAATTTTATGTCAATAACAAATCCAGATGGGAAGAAGCTCAAAAGAAATTCTTGAACAGTTATAGATTTTCAAAAGAAAAACCGGCGGTTCCGCCTTTGATTTATTCGGTTGTGGATATAAATTCCGTAAAGAAATTGGATATAGCAAGATAAAAATTTATAGTCATACTAATCGAAAAATATTTTAAAATATTTTAAATATGTTTTAAAAAAATTTAAAAAGATATTAAAGAGATATTAAAGAGGTGGCAGTATGAGCGGACAAATTAAAAATATGATTGATTCGATTATTGCTCAAAAATCTAAGGGAGACGGGGCGTTAAGCCAGCTTGTAAAAACAAAGTTGGTATTGAAAGGAATCGACCCTTCAAAGTTTGGACTCGCGACTCCGGACGATCCGGCGATAATTCAGAAATTGAAGCAGATTGCGATGGAATTTCAAGTGGCGGTATAATCAGATTTGGTTTGGGTTTGAAAAAATAATATATTTCAAGATAAAAAACGGAGGCATAAATTTATGAGTATTAAAACGGCGTATTCTTTAAAAGAGGATATCAGGGAATCCGTATCGGATATAAAAAATCAGTTAAGAGATATTAAACCTAAAATGGTCATATATTTCGCATCGGCAAAATATTCTGCGGAAAAACTAAGCGCTGAAATGCAGAAAGCGTTTGATAAAGCGGCTGTTTTCGGCAATACTACCGCCGGAGAAATAGTTACAGGCAAGATGTTGAAAAAATCGCTTGTTGCGATGGCGTTTGATTCAAGCTCGATAGAAGACGTTAAAATAGAGGTTGTTGAAAATATAAAAAGCGACGGCGATAAAAATTTGAAGAAAGCTTTTGAATCGTTTGAAAAATATTACGGAATCAAAATGTCGGATCTTGATTATAAGAAATTTGTCGGCGTCGTTTTAATCGACGGATTAAGTATGTCGGAAGAAAAAATTATGGACAGCATAGGCAATTCCACAAACATTTTCTTTATCGGCGGTTCCGCAGGCGACGATTTGGCGTTTAAACAAACGAATCTTTACGCAAACGGCAAATCATACGCAAACGCGGCTATACTCGCTTTATTGAAACCAGCCAAAGAGTTTGATTTTATAAAAACTCAGAGTTTTTCCTCGCTTGATAAAAAATTGACAGCGACAAAAGCGGACGAATCATCCCGCAGAGTGTTTGAATTCAACGGACGTTCCGCGGCTGAAGCGTATGCGGAGGCGCTTGGCGTTAAATGCGAAGACGCCTCGAATTATTTTATGTCGAATCCGGTTGGTTTAATGGTGGACGAAGTTCCATATGTCAGAAGCCCGCAGCAAATAAAAGAAAAAAGCATGTGTTTTTACTGCAACATAAAAGAGGGAATGGAACTATCGGTATTAAAATCGACCGATATAATAAAAGACACGAGAAAAGCCGTAGAAGAAAAAAAGAAAGAATTGGGTTCGATATCTGGCATAATCAATTTTCATTGCATATTGAGAACGCTTGAGCTTGACCAGAAAGGGTTGGCGGAAGAATACGGAAAAATATTTTCCGATATACCCACAATCGGTTTCAGCACATACGGAGAAGAATTTATCGGACATATAAATCAAACCTCCACAATGCTGGTATTTAAATAAAATAAAAAAAACTTGATTTTTTAAATTTTATTTTATATAATTAAAAAGTTATTATATATAACCTAATCCCGATAAAGGGGAAAAGTTATTAGTCTTATTAAAAATATTAGCTGACATTCTTGCTAAAATTACAAGGATATTTTTGGTAAGACGCTATAATAATTATGGTTACAGTGGTTCCTAAAATTGAAACGGAATTACGCATATTATGTTTGAGGTGTGATTTAAAATGAAAGAGAAAATTCATCCTGAATACAAGGAAATCGAATTCGTATGTTCCTGCGGCAACAAAATCAAGACATATTCTACGTCAAAGAATCAGAATATAGTTATTTGTTCAAGTTGTCATCCGTTTTTTTCCGGTAAAGAAAAAATAATGGATTCTGCCGGAAGAATAGAAAAATTCAAGAAAAAATACGAAAAAAAAGTTAAAACCAAGTAGATAATCAAATAAAACGCCTTGCGGATTGATTTTTGGTTCAAACATTATCATTTATCGCTGGGCGTTTTTTTTTTGTTTAAACCAAACTATGAAACATTTGATAGGCGGTCAAGCGGTAATAGAAGGAGTAATGATACGCGGCGGCGATTACTACGCGGTATCTGTAAGACGCAACGACGGAATAATTGAAACGCTGGACAAACGGATAAACAACGGTTCATTTATAAAATTCATCAAAAAAATTCCTTTTATACGCGGGTTATACGTTTTATTTGAAACATTAAAAATAGGGATAGAAACGCTGAATTATTCGGCGAACGCGGCATCCGCCGAAAACGAAAAAATAAGCGGTAAAGAACTTTTTTTTTCTATGATAATAGCTTTTGGCGCCGCGATAATTTTTTTTGTAATACTCCCTTATTACATAACGTTACAGTTCGATATAAAAAATTCCTTTGTTTTTAATTTAGTTGACGGACTAATAAAAATCATTTTTTTAACCGCGTATATATTCGGGATTTCTTTTTTTAAAGACATAAAACGAGTGTTTCAATATCACGGAGCGGAACATAAAGTCGTAAACGCTTACGAGAAAGGCGAAGAAATAAATATTGACAACGTTAAAAAATATAAAACTTTGCATTTGCGCTGCGGAACCAATTTTTTATTTTTAGTGTTATTCATATCGATATTTTTTTTCGTAATGATACCGGATGAATACGCGACATTGGTAAAAATCGCATTACGAATAGGTTTGATACCTATAATAGCCGGAACCGCATACGAGATAATCAGGTTGTTCAATAAGTTTCCAGACAACGTTTTATTAAAAACGCTTGTATTTCCAGGATTAATGCTGCAATATATAACAACCGGCGAGCCGGACGATAGCCAGTTAGAAGTGGCTATGCGTTCAGCGTCGAGAATACTCGATATTTTAAATAACGAAGAGAAAAAGTAATGGAACTCACTGAGAAATTAAACGAAATCAGAGCAAAATACGACGAACTTGCCGAAAAATTATCGCAACCGGATATAACGAGCGATATAAAATCGTATCATAAATATTCCAAAGAGTTATCGGATCTTCAGGAAATGGTGGAAGCCGGAAAAGAGTATTCGAAAATTATGAAAGATATTGAAGATAATATCGAATTATCGCGGACTGCGGACGATAAAGAAATGGAAGAACTTGCCTTAAACGAGATAAAAATATTAAAGACTCAAAAAGAGGAAATGGAGTTAAAAATCAAAAAACTCCTGATACCCAAAGACCCGCTTGATGAAAAGAATATAATAATGGAGATACGCGCCGGAACGGGCGGCGACGAGTCATCGATATTTACGTCTGATTTATTCAGAATGTATAGCAGATACGCCGAATTGAACAAATGGAAAATTGAAATAATGTCAATGAGCGAAACCGGAGTAGGCGGATACAAAGAAATAATTTTTATGATATCCGGCAAAATGGTTTATAGCAAGCTGAAATTTGAAAGCGGAACTCATAGAGTTCAGCGCGTTCCCGTTACCGAAGCGAACGGCAGAGTTCATACTTCGGCAATAACAGTGGCGGTATTGCCGGAAGCGGACGACATAGAAATAGAAATAAAACAGGAAGATTTAAAAATCGACGTGTATAGGTCGTCCGGACACGGCGGCCAATCGGTTAACACCACCGATTCCGCGGTCAGAGTTACTCATCTGCCCACCGGACTTGTAATAACCTGTCAGGATGAAAAATCTCAGTTGAAAAACAAGGCAAAAGCCATAAAAGTTTTGAAATCGCGGCTGCTTGACGCGGAGATTCAAAAACAAAACTCGCAGATTTCCGCTCAAAGAAAAAAAATGGTTGGCAGCGGAGACAGATCGGAACGCATCAGGACTTATAATTTTCCGCAGAATCGTATGACAGACCACAGAATAAATCTGACTCTGTATAAATTGAATTCCATTATAGACGGAGATTTGGACGAATTGATTGACGCGCTGATAACCGCGGACGAACTTGAAAAACTGATTTCGTTATAAAAAATTTATAAATTATCATAGCGTAAATTATGTATAATGAAATAAGCGATAAATTCAAAGATTCGGGTTTGGTTGAAATAATTTTCAGGGAAAGCGATTCGATAATAGCTCTGACCGATTATAATTTTAAAACAATTTATTCCAACGCCAATTTTCTGAATCTATTTCAAATAGAATTGGAAAAATCCAGAAACGTAGAATTAAAAAAAATACTGCCTTTGCAATTGTTTGACAAAATCTCGCTGTATTTTAAAGATAATCCGAAAAACAATTTTTTTCGCTTGCGTTCGGTAATAATTGAAATAGCTTCCATATTCAAAATCTTCGACATTAAAATCATAAAAAACAAGGATTCGTTCGTTTTCTTATTTATCGAAGATATTTCGATAGAAAGTTTAAACGAACAACTCGACAGGGTGGGAATCGGATTCATAACAATATCGACGGACAGAAAAATAATGAAATGCAATAACGCAATTCAGCAGTATTTCGGAGTTCCCGACAGCAGGACTTGTTCCGAATATTTTAATATTGAAATGTCGCGGGTATGCAGAACAACCTGCGTTTTTTTTGACTTATCGCAGTATAACAAGATTTCAGAAATGGAAATGCTGACGGATACGCTTATTGGAAAAAGATATTTTAAAATCATATCTCTTCCGGTTACGGACGAAGAAAATAATTTGTTATATGCGAACAAACTTTTTATGGATATAACGTCTATGAAACTTATGATAGACGAGCTTCAGATTAAAAATAGAGTTATCGAAGAAAATTTGAATTTGAAAAACGAGTTTATTTCCAATGTAACTCACGAGCTGAAAACTCCGCTGACTTCAATATTAGGTTATTCGGAACTATTGACGAAAAAAATTAATAACGTGGATTTCGAGCCGGTTAAATTTTATGAGAATTCAAGAAAAAGTCTTGAATTAATTTATAAATCCGCGCATAAGCTTTTGGCGTTAATCGACAATTTGTTGAAATTATCGGATATTGAAAACCGTAAAATCAAGATTAATTCCGAACTGATTAATTTGAAATATTTATTCGATCAGATTTCGCTCGAAACTAATAATCTCGGATTGCACAAAGATATTGACCTGAAATTTGAATTCGACGATAAATTGTATAACGTAAATTTTTATTCCGATTATGAAAAATTAAAAATAATTTTAATGAATATAATTAATAACGCGGTTAAATTCACTGAAAAGGGTTTTGTCAAAGTGTCCGCGAATCTTATAGAAGATTCAGAGTCCGTATTATTTAAAGTCGAGGATACCGGAATAGGAATAAACCAAAAATATCATAAAATAATTTTCGAGCCTTTCAGGCAGGTTGACGGTTCTATGACAAGAAAATATTCCGGAATAGGCGTCGGCTTAAGTCTTGCAAAAAAATACGCGCATCTGCTTGATTCTGAGATAAAACTTGAAAGCGAAGAAAACAAAGGGACCACAGTGATATTAAAAACGCCCATAAAAATTTCAGGACGGTAATTTGCTGAAATGTCTGAAACCGAATACAAAAATCAATTTCATCATATATGGATTAAAGGAAAACATTTTCAAAAATTGACTCCGGAAGAAGAATTTATTTACGGGATAATGAACGATCATCCGGAATACTACGTTCATTACGAATGCGGCGACGGTATGGATTTTAATTATGAAAAATCAGGAGAAATTAATCCGTTTCTTCATATTTCGCTTCATATTATTTTAAAAAAAATTTTAAAATCGAATCAATTTGACGAATTGAATTCATTATATTCCAATCTTTTGGAGAAAGCGGAAGAACATTGCGCCGAACATATTTTATTGGAAGAATTATTGAATGAATTGCCTTTGATTTATCAGCAAGTCGATTTTTTTTTGAAAAAGAAAAACGCAAAGTTATTGCTGCCCGAATACGTTAAAAAAAAAATTGAAAAAATATCGTTAAAATATTTGCAATGAAAACAAAAAAAAAGGGATCGGTCATAATCCTTGTTATAGCGCTGTCTCTGGCTCTTCTCGGAACGTTTTTGTTGTATAATGAAATTACGAAATCTGCGATATACGATTCGTCGAAAATCATAGGCGGCGTTAAATCCAAAAATATAATAAATAATGTTGAGACCGTAATAAATAAGCTGTTTGAAACCGATTTAACTCCGGGATACGATTGGAAAGAGGATTTCTGGAACTATAGTCCGGTAATAGTTTTTACAATAGACGGAGTGTCGGTTCGGGTTTTTTTTTCGGACGAGGATTCTAAAATCAATGCAAATCAAATCATATATCCCGACGGTAAAATTAATTCGCTTATTCAAAAAAAAATATCCAATATTTTAAGAAATTATGATATTCAAGAAGAATTGAGCAACACTATTATCGACTGGATTGACGCTGACAACGAGAATATGCATCTTGGAGCCGAAATCGATTACTATCAAACGACTCCGTTTAAATTATCCTGCCCGAATAATGAAATGACTTCTCCGGACGAACTAAAATTGTTAAAAGGATTAGGCGTATATTTTGACGGAAACGACACAGTTGATTTGAACGGTTATATAACGGTATTCGGCGATAATTTATATAATATAAACACTGTTTCACCGGAAGTTCTTTCGAGTTTTGATTTCTTGGACGAAGTGGAAATCGAAGCGATTATTAATTTCAGAAAAGATTATCCCGTTAAAAACATCTCTGATATGCCTAAATTCATTCCGGAACTTCAAAAAAAAAGTTTCGAGCTTATCGACGGTTATTTAAAAACGACAAGCGATATAATCAGAATAGAAATACAAACCGAATACTCCGGCGTAAAACTCGATTATGTCTGGATATACGATAAAACCCAAAAAAAAGTTTTATATAAACAATTCAAATAAGATACCTTTTTAGAAAGTTGAGGAAATCGTGAAACGATTTTCGAATATTATATTTATAGAAAGCCGAATTTCAGGAAAAGGATTAAGCGCAAATTACACGGTTATCCTTTTCCGATAAAATTCGGCTCAGGATTAAAAAAAGGATTTGCCTTGTTCGTTAATAAGATTTAACGAGTTAATGATATTTTTAAGCTTTCTATTATAAACGGGAGTTTTAATGAATTTGACATATTTTGCAGCTTCATTATACTGATTATTTTTAAAAAGCATAGTTATGATTTTATCGTAATTGCCGCTTTTCTCATAACATCTTACCGCGTTATCAAAATCCTTCCCGTTTTTGTAATTATTGCCGGCTTTTTCAAATTTTTTATATTCTTCATATATTTGCGCGACTTTAATAAAATCCTTATTTGCTTCACAAATCCAGATGGCAAATGAAATATTTTTATTGGTCAAATAATAGTCTACCGCTTTACGATAAAATATTGTAAAATGAAATAAGAAAATATTTGTTTCGTTCGCTTCAATTTTTTCTAATTCTTCCAAAAATTTTTTTTTGTCGGTTAAGTTGTAAGCTATCAATTGAAGCGTATCGTCGGGATTATCAATCAGTCGAGTTTCAATAATTTTAGATATTATCCGCAAAAATTCATAATCGCCGCTAAAATCTAAAATACAATTCCAAATTTGTTCCCAATTTTTGATATTAATTAATATTGTAATTAATTTTTCAAGGTTGTTTTTAAAATGCCGGAAAAGCATAAAATGAATAGAATCGATTTGACCGGTTATTTTGTCGATGTGGGAAAAATTGTTTTTTTTCAAATATTCAGCATAAATATCGGAAGCGATAATAAATTTTTTCTGAAAAGTTACGCTTGATTCAATCGATTTGAATTCGGAAGAATCGAATAATTTTATAAGAAGACCTTTTGAAATATCGTAATTATTTTTTGTTTTTAAATATTTATCAAGGGCGTCAAAAGCATTGTAAGAATAGAAATAATGAATCGCTTCTTCGTGTTTATCCATTTTTAAATAAAGATTAATTATTCCTTCGGTGAATATACAGGTTTTGTATCTGCTCATAGCGGCTTCAAGATTATTATTTTTTTCGCAATTTTTTCCTTCGGCTAATAATTGGTCTATGTTGCGTTTGATTATATTGTGATTGTTATCGAAGATATGCCGTCTGAAAAAATATTCCGGTTTAACGCAATTTTTTCTATCTTCGTCGTTAGTTAAATTTTCAACGGCGATTCCGGCTTCGTAAAACAGATTTTCATTGGCGTAAGCGTCGATTAATTTTAACGAGGGTTCGAATAATTTTAAATAATTTATGGCTTCTCTGAATAGATTTTTTCTATGAAAATAATCGCCGGCTTTTTTAAAATTTTTCAAAGCCGCGAATCTTACAGCCGCTCTGATAAAATCGTTCTTATTCTCGAAACTAACGGATTCTTGCGCGATAATTTGATTATTCTCGGAATTTGTTTCCGCGAACAATTGAAAGTATTTTACTGCGTTTTGATAATCGCCGTCTTTTTCATAGATTAGCGCGGCTGAATAATAATCCTTAAAATTTATAAACAATTGCAGTATGAATTTTTTATCTTTAATTTTTGGAGTCAAGCTTAAAATCTTTTTTTTGTCTTCGAGTTTAAAATAAATTTGAACGGCTTCTTTGTATTTATTCAGTTTTTCGTATGTTTTAGCGAGACAAATCAAATTAGTTGATTTTTCGAGATAAAAAAGAGCTTTGTCGAATTTTTTGTTTTTAAAAAAATAGTCGCCAAGCCTATCGTAATTTTGGGCGAGCTCCCAATTTTTAATAACGTTGTTCATATCCTTTAACTTCAACCATTCATCGGCGGCTTTATTATATTCCTTAAGGATTTCAAGATTTTTTATTTCGCAGAATTTAGCGCGTTTTTTATTTTTCAAATTTTTCCAAAGCAAATGGGCGTTATAATAATCGCATCCGAGCTCATAATTATTTGCCGCTTTTTCAATATAGTTATATTTGTGAAATAATTTTGCCGCGTTAAGATGATGACCTTTGGATTCTTCGATAAAAGCGAAAGCTTTTTCCATTTTTTCGATAGCGCCGGAATTTTTAAAACATTCAAACGCCGCTGGATAATAATCGCGTTCAAAAAAGTAATCGCCTTGCGATTCCCATTCGGAGGGTTTGGAGATTTTTGTCCACAAATCGGAGACCATAAGATTATCGGTAGTTTTGAAAATATGCGGTTTAATTTCATCGACGTCCCAGATATCGGGACAGTCCGCGCCGTCGTAAAAAATTAAAGTGTTCCGGCTGCGGGTAACCGCCACGTAAAGCAAATTGATTTCATATTTTATATGGGCGGAATGAATTTTCTTTAAATCCGAATCGTTTTTTATTCTGCGCCAAATATCTTCGGTTTTTTTGTTTTCTGAAAATTTCCATATTAACACCGTTTCAAATTCAAGTCCTTTCACTTCTTGTATCGTGAAAATTAATTCTGTTTGCAATTGATTTTTTAAAAATAATTTTTGTTCTTCGGAACGCGTTACGATAATCTGATTAGCCGCTGTAATCCTCATATTTTTTATTATTTCGTCTTCTTTAACGTTGTGGATTAAAATAGGAGGTTTGCCTTTAAATTTCCACTTTTCGTGAAGTTCGGCGCTTGAAATTCCCACAAGTTTTTGTTTAATATCGAGAAGGGCGTTGGACAGACTTACGATATTGCCGACGCATCTGAAATTCATATTCAGCGAATAAACGTCCGGAACGTTTATTCCTCTTTCAAAGAATTTTGATTTTACTTCTCCCCATCGGAAACCGCTCGGATTAATAATTTGTTTTACGTCGCCCGTGAGCATTATATCCGTAATCTTGTTTGCAAGCCTGAAAATCATAAAAATCTGCAAATCGGTAAAATCCTGAATTTCATCGCAAATAATAATATCGTATTTATAAATTTCGTCGTTTCTATCGACAAGTTCAATCGTTTTTCTGCATAAGTCGAGTTCGTCCCAGCAGCCCTTTTCGGCGATTTTTTCTTGATAGAATTGAGCGATTTCGTAGAGTTCGTTTCGGTTGAAAAGAAAGTTAGGAGCTCTTTTTTTTCCGAGAAGCATATATTCCGAGAATGAAAGAAGCGGCGATGAAAACGAGTTGATTTTTTTTTCTAAAATTTTATAAATATCGTTTAGAATAAATGAAAATTTATCGGTTTTTCTTTTGATTTCCTCCGTAAAATTAGCTATAAAAGCCGCGGAGTTATTATATCCCGATTTATTTATGATAAGATTTTCTATTTGAGAGTAAAACTCGAAATTTTTAAGGATTATAAGATATTCTTTAAGCCGGAAGATTTCTTTTTCCGATAAACCGTCTTTAAAATATTTCTCGATATTTTTTTTGAACATAGAGGCGTTGATTTGCGGTTTGCCTCCTTTGATAATCGACCTGATTTCTTCCCAGACAAGTTCGGAGTCGTATTTTTTGAAATACTTGTTGGAGTTAAAAATATTTTTAAATTGCGCAAAATCGATTTTTTTTTCTTGAGCGAAATTGACGCCGAAATCTTTTGCGATTTTAAGAAGCAGTTCGTTAAACACATGGAATTCGGGAGGCATGCCGTTATTTTCAATATCGGTATTGACTATAAGACCGTTATAAATTTTTTCGGAAAAAGTTTTTAGATATTTATTGTAAGTTAAAAAAAGCCTGCGTTTTGACTGATAATACTTTTTTAAAAGCATATAAACCGAAATGGTGGTTTTTCCGCTGCCGGCGGTGCCGGACAAAAGAAGCGGCAAATCTTTATTCAGAAGATCTCGTTGTTCTCCGGTCAGATATAGAAAGGATTCGAGTTCATTGGCATTTTTTGAGGTTTGTAGAAAACGGAACCATTCGTCGTCGTTTAAAACAAGCCATTTTTGCGGTCCGTAATCGTCTTTAACGATTTCCTCAATAGATTCTTGAGTGTAATAATCGTCGTTTAAATCGTCTAAAACAATTTCATCAAGCTGATTTTCGTCGTATTGCTCGAAATGTAAAAAGGGCGCGTTTTCCGGAGTTATGATATTGGCTTTTTTTGAAATATCGTTATGATTTACAATTCCCCAGACATACACGCCTATTTGAGAAAATATTTTTCCGATAGTAAAAAGTATTCTTTGACTTTTATCCACTCTTCCTTCAAAAATGACCTTGTTATAAATTCCTTTTAATTTTTTGACGCGAATTCCCGAGTCCCACAACCCGTTTTCGAGATACTCGAATTTATCCCTTAATTTTTTGCGTTCTTTTTCGTTTAAATTAAGTATATGCTTTTTTAAAGAATTATTTAATAAAATCAAATATTTAGTTTTCAATTTAAATTCCTATATTTGTAATTAATGTCTTTTCAAAAATATTCTTGCAATTTCAGCAAGAATATTTTTGATAAGATTAATAGCTTTTCCGCGAATGCGGCTTATGTATTTTTAATTTCAACCGGAACAATTCGGCGACAGGATTTTCATAACTGAAAAAATATCATAATATATTTTTTTTAAAATGCAATTTTTTTTTGTTTGTTCAAAAAAATTAAAAGCCGATATTATACGCTTGAAATACCCCTAAAATAACGCTTGAAAAAACGTATTGAATAATAAAAAGAATGAGAGCGGTAATTGCGGGAGTCAAATCGAATATTCCCAATTTTATTTTAATTGAATTGGATATTGGAAAAATAAAAATTTCGGACAAATCAAAAACCAGTTTTTTCAAATAAACTACGGGCGCGAAATTCAATTTAATAAAATTTAGAATTATCCTTGCGGCAATTACCCAGATTATTATATCGATGATTAATATACAATTATAAAACCCGCAAATAATGATATTAACTGCGGCGTGAAAATTGTATTCAAACCCAAATAAAAAAAGAAAGACGCAATATAAAATAAAAGCGGCTGTTATGCAAACCTGATTTTCGTCAATGGCATAGCGGAATAAATTGAATTTTTCTCCGGCGTTTTTTAACGGATACGCAATCCAATAAAAGAAAGAATACAACGCTTTAGAAAGTTTGATATTTTCTCTAATCATAAGAAGAGATAGAATGTTAATCTGTAAAAAAAACGCCGCGGCGGTCGCAATTCCAAGATGGAATGATTTAAAAAAATCAGTGGGGATATCGAGACGTTTAACGGAAGATTCGGTTTTAATTATTAAAAATATGAGATAATTAATTTTATCGTCGATTTCTGTTATGTCGAAAGCTGTTTTTATGACTAAGGCTTTTAAAATGAAAATAAAGGTTATGACAATAGAACAGAAAGCGACCTGATTAATTTTTAGAAACGGTTTTATTTTACCCGTCAATAGGTCGAACGAGTAAAAAACGCTGATAAAGAACCTGTTTTTTATTGCGGGTTCGCTTTTTTTATATAATATCCGCAAAAAAAACACGAATAAAAAAATATTTAAAATAGAGTCCACAAAGTTTTATCCCGAACGTATAAGATTATTAAACTAAAAACAGTTTTCAAAGATATAACCGAATCGTATAAAAATCAATTATATTTTCAATACTTTGAAAAATATAGAGTTAAAAAGAAAAATAATAAATGTCTAAAGTTTTTTTTCAATAATGCCGATAAAAGAAACGAAGATAATGTATAAAATTTATTTCAAGGGAATCACAATATGATAAGCGCATTATACACTTCTGAATCCGGCATAAAAAGTATGCAGACCGCGCTTGACGTGGTCGGATATAATATTGCCAATATAAATACAGAAGCATTCAAAAAAAACGACGTAACTTTCAAGGATTTGCTTTATCAATCTTATAATATAGCTCAAACCTCGATAAATCCTCTGCAAAAAGGATTGGGAACAAGTTTGACTGATATTAGAAAGATAATGACTCAAGGCAGCGCGATAGACGGTTCTTCTGAAACCGATTTATATATAAGCGGTTCGGGTTTTTTTGTATTGAATAAAGATGGAAAAGAGTTGTATACTCGGCTTGGAAAATTCAGGTTCGATAGCGGCGGCAATTCAATAAGCAATGGTTTTCCGGTAATATCTGCGGATGGCGGCGTCAATTATTATCTTGGAAGTCCTTCGGTATCGACTCCCTTAAAACTTGTGAATCCCGACGACGGAGCCGTAGTTCAGGGCTGGATGGCGGACACTGAAACCGGAGCTATCAATTCGGCGGGAGGGGTTTCAAATATAGAGATAAGCGAACCTTATTTTTATATGAATCCCAAAGCCACGACTTATGAAAACGTAACCGGTTCAATTAATTCGCAGGCGGCATTATCGGTTTATAATTCTTCCTTATTAAAAAATATGACGATTGGCGGAACTGAAATATCCGATTCGCAATTAGCGGATGAAATTTCATTATACGGTTCTTCTCTAAATAAAGAAAAGGGCGAATATAGCGTGGAAATTTACGCGGACGGTTCCGCTACGGTTTCGTTTGTTCCGGAAGACGGATTGATACAACCGTCGACAAAAGTTTTTGCCGCGGGCAGCATAGACTCTCAGGTTGACGAAAGCGGAAGCATCGTATTGACAAATCTCATACCCGGTCTTGAAATTACCTTGAAAAATAATATAGACTCAACCGTGAAGTTTTCAATAAATAATTCGGGCGAATCTGTCGGAAACGAATTTTCAGCTATAAATACAGTGATAGATTCTTCAGGCGCCGAGCATACAATAATGACGGTATTTACAAAAATTTCGGAAAACGAATGGAAATGGAAAACCGATTTAATAAATGAAGAAACCTTTCAAGGAACCGGAAACGCTCAAAACTTGTCTTTATCGAACGACATAGACCAGCAGTATCCGATAACCATTACGGCAAATAACGGACTTGTAACAAGAAATATCGACCCGGCTGATTTCTATATTTTTGAAGACAATAAGATTATTGTGAACGGAACATTTGAATCAAACGAAAAAATTTCCGTTTCATATACCGATAAACTCGGGAGTTCAAGAACCGAACAATTTATGGAACCTCAATATAGACAATGTTTTATATTAGATAAGAACGCCGATCCTGAATCCGTTAAAATATATGTGGGCGGAAGCGATTCTCCGTTGTCCTCTGAAAATTATTCGGTTGTCGGAAATAAAATAATTCCGGTTGATTTGGACGGCGATGGAAAAAACGATCAGCCTTTTGTTTTTCCGGGAGCTGATATAAAGATTACTTATCAATTATCGCCGACTTCTAAAAGTATGAATTCCGTTTTAAAAGACGAATTTACCGGAACCGGAACAATTGAAAATATCGAACTGACGGCAAAACCGGATTCCGCGAAAGATATTACGATAAAAATAGCGAATCAGAAAACAGGCGAAGAACAAATTTTAAATCTTGCGGATTTTGATTTGATTGAGAATAAGCTTGTTCCGAAAGATACGAACGGAGACGGAATAGCCGACGCGCCGGAGATTAGTTCCGATGAAAAATTAATAGTCGAGTATTCGGAATATTCAAGACCTGTTACTTTGACTGAAAATTTTGTCATAGAAGACGGAAAAAGCGCCGCTCCGATAAAACTGCAAACAACTCCGGATTTGAATTCGCTTGTCGTTAAAATAAACGGCGAAGAGATTTCATCTGAAAACTACGAACTCGGCGGAAATATGATTTATCCTAAAGATACGGACGGCGACGGCGTAAGAGATTCGTTTGGAACGTCCGGTTCTGCAGTTGAAATCTCATACGACATAGTAAGTCAGACAGAAGGAACTATAACCTTTGACGCGGAAGGGAGAATTGCGGGCGGTTCAAGAACGCCGGAAATAATCTTCAATATTTTAACCGCATCGGAACCGCTTGTCATAGATTTGAATTTTAACGATATAATTCAGCAAGCCGGAACGACAGATGCGTTGACGGCGGCATACGACGGCAACAAAGAAGGATATTTAACAAAGGTTCAGGTCTACAGCAACGGAGTAATTTCCGGATATTATTCTAA
>ERZ795059.3402-NODE-3402-length-15483-cov-6.273269_pt1 | contig 15483 bp, 9 predicted proteins | sample MGYA00375143_ERZ795059 | MGnify/ENA primary metagenome ERZ795059 (study PRJEB30188, sample SAMN05720168) | activated sludge metagenome | isolation source: Anaerobic digester | place: USA | collected 2015-01-07 ... | reverse complement strand
TCCAGCAGGCGCATCATGTCCTGCGCGTTGAGGATCTTCGGCAGGCTCTTGGTGATTTTGTACTTCAGATCGACGCCTTCCAGCGGGGTCTTGGCCACGACTTTTTTATCGGTGAAGTACCGGAAGAACGCCTTGAGCGTCATGATCTTGCGGCGGATCGTCGAATCCTTCAATTTCTGCTCGTCGTCCAAATAGCTCAGGTACTTGTTGATGTCGGCCGAGACGATCTTCTCCAGCGGCTTGTTCTGCATGAAGTCGCTGAACTGACCCAGGTCGTAGGCATACGCCCGGTTCGTTTTCTCGGAAAGCTTCAACTCTTTGTCGCAGGCCTCCAGGAATTTCTCGACTGCTTTGTTTAGTTCCATGTGCTTGTTCTCCTTACGCTATAGTTTTTCGATTTTGGCCGTTCAACGGATGCGGATCGCACATTGAAACCCCCTGGCCAAAATACACTTTTCGCAACGCTTCGATCGATTGGCAACCAATCGTTTGCGGCACTTAATTTCCTCAAAAAAAGAACGGATTTCCAAATACAGTGGATACAACGAACGTCATCCAATACTCGTTTGCCGGCATCCTACCGGCGTGGGCGAAATGGGCTTCGTAAAACGGAATAGACTGCCTGCTATTTCTTATTTTGCTTTACAACAGCCTGCCTAACGGCTCGAGCCCCCGAACTGTTATGATATATCAATAGACAAACATATCCGTGCTGTCAAGAGATATCTGCATAATTATTACCATTTTTTTTCAAAATATTTAAACTTCAACCGTACCGCGAAATATGATGATTATTGGCGCTAATAATATGTCGATACGGACCCCATCGTCCGCCAAGGTCCGCCCCAAAGGACGACAACAATAACAAGGAGTTATCAACCAATGGTTCCGCCGGGAATTTCGGGAGTTATTTGTCTCCGAATATATTTGCCTTCCCGCCCCTTCCGGCGACCCGCCCGGCCGACCGGCCGCGCCTCCTCGTCGGCCCGCCCGGACGCAGGCCGCCAAAACCCTTCATATCCCCTTGAGTTGGCCGATTTAAGGTTCTTTAATCATATCATCGCTGGCTTGATCCAAAGATCCGGGATTTCATTCGCACACCTTTGGCTTCGCCAAAAGTGCGGCACACGTGGGAATGACGCCCTTTCCGGGTGCCATAGTTTTCGCCGTTAGGCGAAAGCTGTGCTCGTAATGACAAAGTTACTCGCGCGGCCCTGTCGCGCCGGCCGAAGTCTCACACAATAATGAAAATATAGGTCCAGGGATTATCCCTGGCGGCTATTGCAGCCCGGCGCGCAGGTAGTCGTACAGCATTTGGTTGTCGTAGCCGGCGTAACCGAGCTTGGCGACCATCTCCCGGCCCGTCATTTTGTTGGCCGGCTGCCACAGCTCCTTGAAGAACGCGCCCGCCTTGGCGTTGGTCCACCAGGTCTTGCCGAAACGTTTGGTCAGAGCCGCGTCCATCATCGCCTCGATGAAAAACGCCTGCACGTAATCGGCCGCGTACAGGAACGGGTCCAGATCCGACAAGTACCGCGACGCCTCGTCGTCGTTGAGCTGGAAGCCGTAGGCCTTGCTCAGCCAATACTGATAGCGCTTTTGTGCGTCGGGCGCGCCCTGGTGAAATTCCGTTTCGTAGATCAGCTTGGCCATGTAGCGCCGCGCCATGTACAGCTTATGGAAGTAGGTGCGCCGCCGGAAATCGTCCCGCTGCGCCGCGTCCATCTTGGTGTTTGCCTTCAGCCACGCCTCGCGCTCGGGCAGCGATTCGAAGGTGTAGGCGTACGCCTCGGTCACCGCGTTCGCGCCCAACTGTTGATATTCCCAGATCGGCGTGGCGCCGTGGGCGAAGTGTTGCGCGTGGCCGAACTCATGGTACAGCGCCGCGTAATCCTGCGCTCCGCCGATCGGTTTGATCGTCAGGCGCACGTCCTGCGGCACCCGAATGGCGAAGCAAGCCGCGCGCGGCACCTTTTTCTCGTTCTCCTGGTCGTGCACGAAAATCTTGCGCCCGGCCTCGTCATCCAAGCCCATGGCGGCAAAGATCCTCTGGATCGACGGCAACAGGTTTTCCTTGGTCAGGTACTTGTCATAGGCTTTGTTGCTCAACAAGTTGAGGATGTCGCTGCGGCGGAACTTGTCGCGCGGGATCGGGCTGACCTTGTCGAAGGCGTCCAGGTACAGCGCCTCGCTCATCTCCAGAAACTGCTTGGCTTTGGCGACCAGGTCGGCGTGGTCGAACATGCGGTAGGCGATCGCCAGCTCGAGGTAATCCTTATAGCCCAGGTCCTTGGCCAGGCGGTGGCTGTTGTCGTGGATGCGCTGCAGCACCACCGCGTTGAGCAGCTTGTAAACGCGGTATTCCTCTTCGGCGTAGGCGGCGCGTTTGGCCGGATCGGGCTCGTTGGCCATGATCCCGTCGAGATTCCGATAGGGCGTCAACTTGCCGTCGATGAGCACCTGCAACTGCCCTTCCAGATCGAAGTAGATGTCCCACAACTCGGCAACCTCGTTGCCGATGTACTCGATCTCGAGGTAGTGCAGAAAGTAACCCAAATACCGCTTGCGCTCCGGATCGGTCGCGGCGGCGACGGATTGCTTGACCTGTTCGATCGTCGGCAGCGTGAACAGGTGCGCGTATCGGCGGTACAGCGACGCTTGGTCGCTTGCCTCGCCCTCGGTGTAGCTGCGCCAGTACATCTCCGACTGCTGCAACAGCAGTTGTTCGGCGTCGGCGCGCAGTTGATCGACGGTTTTGCTCGGCGTTTCGGCAAGCGCCGCGCCCGCCGCCAGCGCCAGCGCCAGCAACGCCGTCACGATCGGCAATAAGCGTTTGTTCATCGGTTTGTCTCCCCTCGGTTGGCGCAACGTTGACTCAATCCTTGACCACGCGCAGCGTTTTGATGCCGCTCGCCTGGCAGGCGGTCACCGCGGCAACGTTCATGATCGTCTCGGGATCCGAGCCGCGATGCAGCACGTTGAACGAACCGTTGATGCCCAGCAGCAACGGCCCGACCGCCACCGCGCCGCCCAGTTCGCGCAACAGCTTGTAGGCCGCGTTGCCGCTCATCAGGTCGGGGAAAATCAGCACGTTGGCCGCTTTGGACAGCTTGGCGAAACAGAAGCTGTGCGACATGATGTCGAAGTTGACCGCCGTGTCCGCCTGCATTTCGCCGTCGATCTCCAACTCCGGCCGCTGCGCCTGCACCAGCGCCGTCGCCTGCCGGATCTTCTCGGTATGGTCGTTGCGGATCGACCCGAAGTTCGAATAACTCAACATCGCCAGGCGCGGCGTCAGGCCGAAAAACTCGGCCAGGTCGGCGGTCATCGCCGCGATCTGCGCCAACTGCTCCGCCGTCGGATCGATGTTCACCGTGCAGTCGGCGAAAAACAGCACGCGATCCTTGAACAGCATCATGTACGCGCCGGCGACGACCTCGACGCCCGGCAGCCGCCCGAGCACCTGCAACGCGGGTCGGATCGCCTCCGGGTAGCTGCGCCGCTCGCCGTAGACCATGCCGTCCACCTCGCCCAGACGCAACATCAGCGCGCCCATGTACGCGCGGTTCGTGCGGATCCACCGCTGCGCCTCGAACAGCGTCAGACCCTTGCGCTGGCGCAGCTCGAACAAGGTCTGCGCGTAGCGGTCGACGTCGGGCATCATGCGCGGATCGATGATCTCGCACCCCTGCAAGTCGAAATTCACCTTCGCCGCCTCGGCTTCGATGATCCGCTGTTCGCCCAGCAACACCGGCGTCGCGAACTGCTCTTCGACGATCTGGTGCGCCGCGCGCAGCACCGCGTGCGATTCGCCCTCGGCGAACACGATCCGTTTGGCCTCGTGCTTGGCGATGTTGATCACCTTGCGCATCAACCATTGCGACGGACCCAGCAGCTTTTCCAGGTTGTCGCGGTAGGCCTCGCAGTTGAACTCCGTCTTGCGCGCCACGCCCGTGCGCAGCGCCGCCTTGGCCACCGCCGGCGCCACCCACAACAACACCCGCGTGTCGAAGGGCTTGGGAATGATGTAGTCGCGCCCGAAGGTGAAGCGCCGCCCCCCGTAAGCCTTGGCCACCGACTCGGGCACGTCCTCGCGCGCCAGCGCGGCCAGCGCCTGCGCCGCCGCGATCTTCATCTCGTCGTTGATCTTGCGCGCCTGCACGTCCAGCGCGCCGCGGAAGATGAACGGGAAACCCAGCACGTTGTTGACCTGGTTCGGAAAATCCGACCGCCCCGTGGCGATGAGCACGTCCGGCCGCGCCTGGCGCGCCGCGTCGGGCATGATCTCCGGGTCCGGATTGGCCATCGCAAACACGATCGGATCGTGCGCCATGCCCTTGAGCATCTCCGGCGTCACCGCCCCGGCCACCGACAGCCCGACGAACGCGTCCGCGCCCACCAGCGCCTCGGTCAACGTCCGCCGGTCGGTCTTGGCGGCCCATTCTTCCTTATAGGAATTCATGCCGTCGGTGCGGCCCTGGTAGACCACGCCGCGACTGTCGCACAAAATCACGTTTTCCTTCTTCAGCCCCATTTTGCAGTAGAGGCTGGTGCAGGCGATCGCCGCCGCGCCCGCGCCGTTGACCACCAACTTGATCTCGCCGATCGGCGTGCCGCGCAGTTCGCAGGCGTTGGTCAGCGCCGCCGCGCTGATGATCGCCGTGCCGTGCTGATCGTCGTGGAACACCGGAATGTCCATCATCTCCTGCAGCCGTTGCTCGATCACGAAGCAGTCCGGCGCCTTGATGTCCTCCAGGTTGATGCCGCCGAACGTCGGCTCCAGCAGCGCCACCGTGCGCACGAACTCGTCGATGTCGGTCGTGTTCACCTCCAGGTCGAACACGTCGATGTCGGCGAAGCGCTTGAACAGCACGCCCTTGCCTTCCATCACCGGCTTGGCCGCGTGGGCTCCGATGTTCCCCAGGCCCAGCACCGCCGTGCCGTTGGAAATCACCGCTACCAGGTTGCCCCGCGACGTGTAGCGGTACGACTCGTGCGCATCCTTCTCGATCTCCAAACACGGCGCGGCCACGCCCGGCGTGTACGCCAGCGAAAGCTGCTGACTGGTCTGGCACGGCTTGCTGGAAACGACCTCGATCTTCCCCGCGCGGCCCTTGGCGTGATACTCAAGCGCGCGGGTGCGGATATCGTTCATCGACGGCTCCTTGCGTTTTTATCCGTTGGCTTGCGCCACAACTTATCTCCGCTCGTCGGCGGGCGCAAACCTTTTTTAAAGGTCGGGAATGATATCGGCTGGTCCTGGATGCCCGCCTGCACGGGCATGACGGAGTACGCTCCTTTGTCATCCCACGCCCCGACGCGGAATCTGGCTGCGAGAAGCGCCCCTTAGGCGATCGCCAAAAGTGTGGCACGCGGAAGAAAACCGCCCTTCTTGTGTGCCACAGTTTACGCCGCCAGGCGTAAGCTGTGTGTAATTGAACCCACGCGCGTCAGCGCCGGCCGAGGCCCCACACAACGAAGCAAACATAGGTCCAGGAATTATTCCTGGTCCCGCACACAACAAAATTGTTGTCTTTCACCCAATTTATCCTTACGTTTTATGTATCGGCGGTCGATGAATATTGTAGTGATCCCAATCGAACGACAATCGGATTAATCATAAAAAGAAAACGACCGGTTTTGCTGAATATCGTACCGTGTTACCGTCGGTTTTTGGGGTTAACCAAACGCGCCCGCGTATTGGACCGGACGCCAAGGAGGGAAGAATGGCCGCGCCAGCCGTATCGGTTCAGACCGAAAACATCAACAATTACCAAGAACTTCTGTTCGCCATGTACGCCGACCAGAAACGGATCATCAAACAGTGGGGCGTCACGCTGCCGCCGGAAGAACAGTTATTCGAGCCCGGCTGCCCCATCGAAGCCAAGGTCATGTTCTTCGACTGGATCATCCGCGAAGGCTTGGCCTCGCTGCCCGCGATTCAGTAACCGCTTTCAGAGGTTGCCCCAACCCCGGGGGCGCATCCTTATATTGACCATCCGTCCGCATCCATTCCGTTGTACATCGACGCCGCATCGCGCTATCCTCATTTGACGAAGCTCCCCGAGCGATCGATCTTGTGAAAAATTCGGAGATACCTGCATGCGTCGCCATATCGTTCTGCTTTTCGTATTGTTGTTGATCCTCGCCGCGCCGGCCTGGGCGCAGACGACCCTCACGCTGCTCACCGGCGAGCGCATCGACGTCGCGGGCGAGGTGACCTTCGCCGCCGGCGTTTTCACGCTGCCCGACGGCCGCGCCTTCCCCCGCGCGCAGGTCAAAGAGGTGCTCTTCCAGACCGAAAGCGTCATGGAACGCACGTCCTGGACCTACGATCCGGACCGCTACGCGCGCCTGTTCGCCAAGGGCCGCGAGTTGGCCGCGCAATACCCCGACCGCGCCGGCGTGGTGCTCGAAGACCTGGGCGAGTATCGGCTCAACGACGACGGCTCGAACAGTTTCACCTATCATTTCACGGCATTGATCCTCAAGGAAAAGGCCAAGGGGTGGGGTCGCGTCGGCGTCGGCCTGCAGCCGGGCCGGCACGAGGTCGACGGTCCGCACGGCCTGGTCGTGCACCCCGACGGCAGTTTCGTCGTCGCCGGCGACGCCGCGCGCACCGTGACCAATCCCTACCAGGGCACGCAGTTCTTTTCGCAGTACCTGGTGAAAAATCTGACCATCCCCGACGTGCGCCTGGGCGACATCGTCGAGTTCTGGTACACCTTGACCGAAACGCAGCCGGCCGACCCCGATTTCTTCTTCCCCGATTTCATGTTTCAGGACACTTCGCCGGTCGCGCTCTCCCAGATGATCGTGCGCTTGCCGGCGGGCAAAGAGCTGCATTATCAGGCGCTGCGCATGCCCGAAGGCGCGGCCCGGCCGCAGCGGACCGACGACGGCCGGGGCGGTGCGCTCTACCGCTGGGCGCTGACCGACGTTCCGCCGCTGGAAACCGAGCCCGCCATGCCCATCCAGTGGGAGGTCGTGCCCACCGTGCGCGCCACGGTGCTGGCCGATTGGAGTAAAATTTTCGACCACCTTTCGGCCTTTTACCGCTCGCGCATCGTGGTCACCGAGCCCGTGCGCCAAACGACGCTGGAAGTGGTCGGCGACGCCAGCGACGTGCATGAGAAAATCGCGCGCATCTACCGCTTCGTGCAGCGCAAGATCCGCTATATCTCGATCAAAACCGATTTCGGCTCGGGCATGACCGGCCACGCCGCCGAAGTGACGCTCGCCAACGGCTACGGCGACTGCACCGACAAGTCGATCCTCATGGCCGCCATGCTGCAAGTGATCGGCGTCCAGGCGCACCCGATCTTCCTGCAAACGTGGGGCGGCCGCCGCGATCAGTACGACGTCCCCAACCTCGGCGGCGACCACTCGATCAACCGCTTGTTCGTCGACGGCCGGGAACTGTTTCTGGACGCCACCGCCAGCACCTATCGCTATCCGGCGTTCCGCTACGACGATCAGGGCATGCCCTACGTCGATCCGCTCGGCCGCACGGTGGGCCGCATCGCGCGCATGCCGGCGGCGGACAACCTGACGACGCAGGAATGGGACGTCGCGCTGGACGAGCAAGGCGGCGCGCGCATTCGCAAGCTGGAGAAAATGACCGGCGTCGGCGAAGCGATGATGCGCGCCTTCCTCGAAGGCTTCGACGAGCGCGAGCGGCAAAAGCAATTGCAAAGCCAGGTCGCCGTGTACGGTCCCGGCGCGCGGCTGGAATCCTTCGCCGACCGCAACCTCGCCGACCCCGACCTGCCGCTGTGGTCGGAAATGACCTTCACCATGCCGGTGCTCACCAAGCGCTCCGGCAACGTCCACGTCGTCGACCTGCTCGAACTGCCCAACCACTTCGGCAACCTGGACAGCGAAACGCGCCGCTTCGACTTGCTGACCACGCCCTTCCTCGCCGGGGTGGAGAAAATCTACCGCGTCACGCTGCCGCCCGGCTGGCGCGTCGTCGATCTGCCGCCGGCCAAAACGATCGACACGCCGCTGGTGGGCTTCCGCGGCGCCTATCTGCGCACCGCCGCCGGCTTCGCCCTGGAGTTCCGCCTCGAATTTCGCGCCGCCTCCGTCTCCCCGGCGCAATACCCGTCCTACCGGCAAAGCCTGGTCGAGATCGAAGCGTTCCTCACCCAGCGCGCCTTCGTCGAGGAGGTGAGCCGATGAAACGCCTGCTTTTCCCGCTGCTGGTCGTCTTGCTGCTCGCCGCCTGCGCCGCCGTGCCCGTGCGGCTCGATCCGGCCTGCCCCGACAACCTCGTGTTCGTCAACGGCGAGGAACTGCCCGGCGCGTTGCAGGGCATCGACAACCAGAAAGTCGCCTTCGTGCTGCTCGACGGCGCGCGGCGCGAATTTCCCGCCGCCGAGGTGCTGCGCATCGACCTGGGCCATCGCGTGGGCGATCCGCGGTTGAAACATCTGACCGAGCTCAACGATCTGGAAATCCTGCGCCTGATCGAGGAAGCGAAAGCCGCGCCGCCCGAAACGCAACAACCGGTGACGCACCTGCTCTTCGAACATCGGCGGCGGCTCGACGACGACGGCGTCTGGCGCGGCGTGTATCGCCGCCTGCTGCAAATCAACACGCAAAAAGGCCTGTCCTGGGCCAACGAAACCTTCACCTACAACGAGCGGACCGGCACGGCGCAGGTCGATTTCGGGTACGCCATCGCGCCCGACGGCCGCCTCAGCGTGCTGTCGACCGGCGCGGTGCGCAACACCTCGCTCGGCGACGGCCGGCCCGACGGCAGCCGGCAACGCCGCTTGCAGATCGCCGTCCCCGACGCGCAGGTCGGCGGCTTCGTCTACTTCCAATTCAGCTTCGCCCGCCGCACCTCCGCGCTTTATCCGTTCCAGCACGCGCGCACCGTCGCCAACGTCGCGCCCATGCGCGTCGTGCGCTCGATCGTCGATCTGCCCGCCGACGTCGAGGCGGTTGTCGTCGAACGCCGTCTCGCCGAGGCGCGCTACGCCAAGAGCGACCTCCGGCGCGACGGCCGCCGGATCATCACCTATCAGTTCGACGATCCGCCGCAATTGCTCGACGAACCGGGCATGCCCGCCTGGAACGCGGTCGCGCCGTATTTTCTGATCGCCAAAAAGACCACCTGGGCCGCCCTCGCCGACGCGTACTGGCAAGGCTGGCAAGAACGCGTAACGCTCACCGACGCCCTGCGCGCCAAGGCCGCCGAGCTGACCGCCGACCAGCCGCCCGCCGACGCGGCGCGCGCGCTGTACGAGTTCGTGCTGCGCGACGTGCGCGACAACGGCGTTTCGCTCTGGGAGCGCGATCCGCTGCCCAAACCGCCGGCCGACACGCTGGCCGAAATGCGCGGCAACATCGTCGACCGCACCGCGCTGCTGGCCGCGCTGGCCCAGGCCGCCGGGTTGAACGCGACGCCCTGTTTCGTCTCGCCCGCCTTCTGGTTCGAGCCGCTCGACGAAGCGCCGCTGCTGCAAAGCGCCAGCGTGATGCTGCTGCGCTTCGACCTGCCCGCCGGCCCGCGGTGGACGAACCTGGACGACGACAGCCGGCTTTTCGGCCGACTCAGTTTCGGCACGGCCGATTCGTTCTTCCTCGAACTGCCGACCGGCCGCACCGGCCGCACGCCCGCGCTGGCGCCCGCCGAGCACGCCGTCGAGTCGAGCTACGACGTGTACCTCGAACCCGGCGGCGCGGCGAAAATCGTCGAAGAGCGCCGCTTCACCGGCAACCTGGCGCAGTCGCTACGCGGCTATCGCCATTACGACCCCGAACGCCTGCGCGACCGCATGCGCGCCGAGGTGAGCGGTTTCGGACAGCGCACCAAGCTGCTGGACTTCTCCCTCGACGGCATGGGCGCTTTGACCGACCCCGTCGTGCTGCGCCGCACCTCCCACTCGCCGATGTTCACCGTCGCCGGCGGGAGCCGGTACGAGCTGTTGCGCCTGTTCGACTTCGGCTTGAGCGATCTCTACCGCGTGCACGAGCGGCGCCTCTACCCGCTCGAGCGTCTCGGCCTGACGCGCGAACGCCGCGTTTACCGCTTCCACCTGCCGCCGGGCCTGACCGTGAAAAACCTGCCCGCGCCGGTGCAAGCGCGCGTGGGCGACGACGCGTATACGTACACCGCGTCCTGGACGCTCGCCGGCTCGCTGCTGACGTTCACGGATGAAACGATCTATGCCGCGCGCGAACTGCCTCCCGAGCGGTTCGGCGAGGCCGAGGAATTTTTCCACCAACGCCGCCTCGTCGGCGAAGGCGTCCTGCTGCTGGAACCGCGCTGAAAAAAGGTCGAGAAGGGTATCGGTTGGTTCTGGATTCCGGGTCGAGCCCGGAATGACGGCGTAAGTTACTTTATTACCCCAGACCTGATCCGGGGTCCAGAATTCCTTTAGCGCCGCGCGAAGCGCGGCAATCCAATTTATTAAAACATCACTCCACGTCGCGCCGCAGCGCGCGGTAGGTTTCCGTCGGCAGCCAGCCCTCGAAACCGGTGGGAATGCGCGCGCGGGTGTAGTCGTCGCGGGTCTCGATCAGTTCCAGCCGCATGCCCGCATGCACGGTGAAGGCTTCCTTGGCCGTTTGGGCCGGGCCGGTGCGCACGACGACCTCGTCGGCCACGACCACCGCGCGCGCGAGCACCGCCTGCCGGTGCACGTTCACCGCCGCGATCGGCGCGAAGAAGGCCAACAGCAGCGCCCCGAGCACGCCCAGCGCGATCGTCCGCCGGCGGAAGCGCCGCCACGGTCCCCACAACAACACCGCCAGTCCGCCCAGCAGCCACCCCGCCGCCGCGCCCGCCAGCGCCTCGTCGGCCGTGAAATGCCCCGCCAGCGCGCGCCCGACGCGCAGGATGAACACCTCGTCGGCCGGCGGCAATTCGTCGCGCATGAACGCGCCCGCGTAGCGCAGGTTGAAGCGCAGATCGTCGTTGCGCGGCTCGAGCCGCAGGCCCATTTCATAAGCCCAGATCGCCAGCCCGACCTCGTTGAGCCGAAACGCGGCGTTGCCGAAATTCAAGTACGCCGCCGCGTCGTCGGCGCCCGAATCCAACGCCGCCTGGTACGCGGCCAGCGCCTCGGCGTACTGCCCGTCGGCGAACAGCCGGTTGCCGCGGTTGTAATGATCCGCCGCCACGTCGGCCCACGCCGGCGCGGCCGATAACACCATGGTCAGCAATAGCAGCGACAGCAACGACCGGCGCTTCATCGTTCCAACTCCCGCGCCAGATCGGCGAGCAGATCGCGCGCGCGGCCGTAGGCGTCCTTGCGTTGTTTTGCGTCGGCGGCCTGTCCGGCGAAGCGTACGTGATCGGCCTCGCGCCACAACTCGTGCAGATTGCCGATCGTCTCTTCGCTCACGCCCGCCCCGGCCAGACGCGCCGCCAGTTCGTCGGGAGAAAATCCCGGCGCGGCGGCGTCGAGTTTGTCGGCGACGAAACCCAGCACGGCGCGATGCAGCTCGGCGTAGAATTTGGCCGCCTCGGGTTTGGTCAGCAGCGCGCGCGCCTCGGTCAGCCGCTGTCGCGCCTCGCGCAAGGCCCGGCGGCTGCGCCACGAGCGCCGGTCGGCCCGCAAGCGCCCGACGCGCAACTGGTAAATCGTCACGCCCAACACGAGCAACGGCCACAGCGCCAACGCGATCCACACCGCCGGCCGCGCCGACCACGGCGCGTGCGCCGGGCGCAGCGTCTGCCGGTCGCCGCGAATGTAGCGCAGGTCGCGGCCGCGCAGTTCGATCGCCTCGCGGCTGAGCACGCCCGGCGCCGACGGCTGCGCGGCCTCGGCCTCGCCGGCGGCGGTGAAACGCAGCGGTTCGGTGGTCGCCACGCGATAGCCCTTTTCCTTCGGATCCCAGAACGGCACGCGAATCGCCGGAATCTCGTATTCGCCGGGTTGCGAAGCGATCAGGATGATCTCGAAAGTTTTCGCGCCGCTGACCTTATCGAGACCGGCGACGATCTCCGGCTTGGCCTTTTCGCTGAAGACGCGGATCGCTTCGTCCAGCGCCAGGTGCGGACGCGGAATCGAATCGACGTTGCCGTCGCCCTCGACGACGATCTTCAATTCCACCGGCTCGCCGACCGCCGTTTCCGTGCGGTCCAACTGCGCGCGCACCGTGTAACTGCCCACGCCTTCGCGCCAGTCGGCCGGCCGCCCCGCCGTCGGCAGCGGCAGCGCCGTCACGCTCACCGGCGGCGATGCGGTCTGCACCGTCCGCCCCTGGCTCAGGTCGAAAAAGTCCTCGAACGGATCCCACGAGCGCCCGCGGCCCGTGCGCGCCACGGTCATCTGCAAGCCCAGCGAGCCGATCGTCGCTTCGCCCGGCGCGACCGGAAAAAGCGCGTAGCGTTTCACCGTCGCCGCGCGATAGGGCGTATCGTCGATCGTCACGCCCTCGAAGTTGAGGCGGTTGGAGGTGACCAGCTCGTGCGCGACGAAACCGGTGAACTCGGGCGCCTCGTTGAGGCTGAAGTTGCGCGGCTGCACGCCCTCGCGAATGTACACCCGGTACTCGACGGTCAGTTGTTCGCCGACGTACGGCTTGGCGGTGGAAAGCACCGCGCGCATGAACATCGGCTTGACGCGTCCCTGCGCGTCGGTCGGCGCGCCGACCGAACCGCTCGGCGTCGGCGTCGCCGGCGCCTGTCCCGTCGGCGCCACCAGCACGCTGACCGGATCCGAACGCAACGCGCGCCCGCGTAGCGGCAGCACCGCGGTCAACGTCGCCGTGCCCGCCCGCTGCGCCACCGCCGTGTAGGTGAACGAGTTGGCGATGCTGATCACCCCGTTGACGATCTGCACGCTCGAACCGCTTTGCGTGCCCACGATGCGGAACGCGTCGGCGCCCTCCAGTTGCGGCTGCGCCTTGCGGTCGCCCTCGACGACGATCCGAATCTCCACCGCGTCGCCGACCAGCACGCTGCGCGGCTGCACCTCGAGTTCCAGGCGCACCTCGTCGCGCGCCGCCGACGCCGCCGACGCCAGCGCGAGCAGTACGATCAATAACAGGCTACCAGTCCTGATCCTCATCCTCGTCCTCGGGGCGCTGTTGGATGAACCGCCGGAGTTCCTTCTTCTCCTCTTCCTGTAATGCATCCAGCAGCTTCGCGGCAAGCGCGGGGTCCATCGATTCCTGATCGACCTGCTCCTCCGACGGCTGCGCCGGTTGCGGCGTTTGCTCGTCCTGCTTCGCCTCCTCCTGCGGTTGCGGCGTTTCCTGCTGCTCGCCCTCCTGCTCGTCCTGCGGTTGCTGCTGCTCGTCTTCCGGCTGCGGCTGTTCCGGCTGTTCGCCCTGCTCCTCGTCGCTCGCGGAATCCTGCTGCTCCTGGTCGCTTTCGCCCTGCTGATCCTGTTGTTCGTTCTGGTCCTGTTGTTCCTGCTGTTCCTTTTTCTTTTGCAGCGCGTAGGCCAGGTTGTGCCGCGTGTCCTCGTCGAAGCGGTTGAGCCGCAACGAGGAACGATAGGAGCCGATCGCCGCGTCGAATTGATTCTGCATCAACTCGGCGTTGCCGCGATTGTACAACGCCCGCGCGCGCAATTGCGGATCGGAGGCGCTCAGCGCCTTGTTGTAGGCCGCCGTCGCCTCTTGGTAATTGTTTTGCGCGAACAGCGCGTTGCCCAGGTTGATCTGCACCTCGGGACGCTGCGGGGCGAGCTGCGCCGCCGCCTGATACGCTTGGAGCGCCTGATCGTATTGCTGTTTGTTGTACGCCGCGTTGCCGCGTTCGACCAGCGCGGCGACGCTTTCGCCCGCCCACGCGTTCGCCGTCGACAACAGCAGCAGCCACAGCACGATCAGCGCGCGGTTCATCGCTTGTCCTTTCGCCGGCGGCCCAGCGCCTCTTCCAGCAACACCAGCAGCAGGCCGGGCAGCAGGAACCATTGGTACTGTTCCTTGTAGCGCACGGTGACGCTCTTCTTCATTTCGTGGCCGAGCAGCGCGTTGATCTTCTCGGCGACCACGTCCACTTCGTCCTCGGCGTACGAGGCCTGCACGTAGACGCCGCCGGTCAAGCCGGCCAGCACCTGCAGCGGTTCGGGCTCCAGCCGCGTGAGGACGATCTTGTCGCTCTTGTCGCGTTTGAACTCGCCCTCGGCGCCGGGCAGCGGGATCGGCGCGCCGCGCGTGTCGCCCACGCCGATCGCATGGATGATCAATTTCCGCTCGGCCGCCTGGCGCCCGGCTTCGTCGAGCCCGCCGACCAGGTCCTCGCCGTCGCTGAGAATGACCAGCACCTTTTCGTAGCGCTCGTCCTTGGTGAACAGCTTGAGCGCGCCCTCGACCGCCGTCTTCAGGCCCGACCCGGCCTTGGTCACCGCCGTCGCGTCGACGGCCTCGATGAGCATCCTCGCCGCGCCGTGGTCGAACGACAGCGGCCAGCGCAACGTCGAACTGCCCGCGAAGGGCAGCACGGCCACGCGGTCGCCGCCCAGCTTGTCCAGCAGCCGCAGCGCCGCGTGTTTGGCCCGGCCCAGGCGATCGGGCACGACGTCCTGCGCGAGCATCGAGGTCGACACGTCGATCGCCACCACCACGTCCACCCCCTGCCGCTTCACCTCGAGGTAATCGAAACCCAGTTGCGGCCGCGCCGCGGCGACCACCAGAAACAGCAGCGCCAGGCTCAGCAGCAGCAAGCGGACGATGCGCCGCGAACCGCTCGCCGTGCTCAGCGCCGCGCGTTGTTCGCCGGCCGGCAACAGGCGCGCCAACGCGCGGTCGCGGCTGCGCCAGCCCAGCCACAGCAACAACGCCAGCGCCGGGATCGACAGCAGCAGCAGCAACGCTTCGGGGTGCGCCAACCGCATCTAACTCACCTTTCGCAACGGCCCGCCGGCCAGCACCAGTTCCAGCAACAGCAGCGCCAGCCCGAGCCAGAGCAGCGGTTCGAATTTGTCCGTGTAGTGCGTCGCCTTCTCGCGCTCGACCTGCGTTTTTTCCATCCGGTCGATTTCGTCGAAGATCTTCTTCAGGCCCTGCGCGTCGGTGGCGCGAAAATATTTTCCGCCGCCGGCCGCGGCGACCTTTTGCAGCGTTTCCTCGTCCAGTTCCTCGGTGACCTGCGGCGGGCGCCCGAAGCCGCCCGGATCGATCACCGCCTGCGCCCCGCGCCGCCCCACGCCGATCGCGTAGATTTTCGTTTTGAGCGCCGCGGCCATGCGCGCGGCCGTGAGCGGATCGATCTTGCCCGTGTTGTTGTTGCCGTCGGTCAGCAGCACGATCACCCGGCTCTTGCCCGGCGCGTCGCGCAAGCGGTTGGCGGCCGACGCCAGCGCCATGCCGATCGCCGTGCCGTCGCCCAACTGCCCGGCTTCGGCGGCCTGCACCTGCTGCACGACGATGCCGTGGTCGACCGTCAGCGGGCACTGCGTCACCGCCTTGCCCGCGAACAGCACCAGCCCCAAGCGGTCGCCGATGCGCTGCTCGATGAATTGCGTGGTCAGCGCCTTGGCCACGAACATGCGGTCGCGCGGCTGAAAATCG
>ERZ795059.3399-NODE-3399-length-15485-cov-8.751912_pt1 | contig 15485 bp, 9 predicted proteins | sample MGYA00375143_ERZ795059 | MGnify/ENA primary metagenome ERZ795059 (study PRJEB30188, sample SAMN05720168) | activated sludge metagenome | isolation source: Anaerobic digester | place: USA | collected 2015-01-07 ... | reverse complement strand
CTAAAAAGTAAGATGGATTCTGGCATACGCCAGAATGACAGTAAAAGATGTCATTCAGAACCCCCTGATAAAAGAAGACTTTTATTTTAAATGGAAATGACAAAATTTTACCCTGTCATTCCGAAACGAAGTGAGGAATCTTACAAGTCATTGTTACCACAAAACTTGTGATTCTTCACTTCGTTCAGAATGACCGACAAAAGTAAAGATGTCATTGGTAAACGAAGTGAGAAATCTCACAAGTCATTGATACCACATAGTTTGAGATTCTTCGCTCTGCTCAGAATGACAGGATTAACAGATGTCATCTCCATTTAAATGAAGTTCTTGCTTCATATTGAGGTTCAGAATAACAAGCAAAAGTATATAAAATCACCTAAATCCAATCAGTAGTTAAGCTATCTATTTTTTCCATTATTTCGAGTGTATTACCAATTATATCCATTACATTCAATAAATGGATAATGTCGGAGCTTTCAAGAGGAAAACCTATTTTCTTCCTTTCTTTAAGCCATTTGTCCAATACTTTATAGCCACCAATCTGGAAATTCCATATATTTTCCGGCACATTATCAAAATAACGCTGCTTATTAATCCAAAGTTTTTCTTTACTATACTCTACCTTTTCTACTTTGAAATTATTTCCTTCACCAGAAAAATTGCTGATACTTTCTTTATTTTCTATTTGTAATAAATGATGTTGAATAAGTTCTGAACCTATTTTAGAAAGATTAGTAAACATTTGCTCATCGTCAATAAACTGAATTCGTGGAAAATCTATTCTTAGAAAATCAATGTATTTCGTTCTAAAAGTTGGGCTGTGCAAAATTGCATAAATATAGCCAAGGATTTGCTCTGGTGAATAAGTGCTTTGGTATTTTTTTGAGAAAAATTCCAAAAAAGATTCTTTCAGATTTGCAGTTTTATTTAATTTATAGTCAAATAGCTTACCATTTTCTGACTGAGAGTAATAGGCAATTTCCTGCTCATTTGCCTGAAAGAAAATTTGCTCAGCTCCATTTGCAAGAAGATAGAGAGGATATTGATAGCTGATATTATCAACAATATGAGCATCAATAATCAAATTTGAAATAAAAACTGAATTGTAATTGCCTATTCGTTTTGTATTTCTATTTGCAATTAATCCTATATTTTTCTCTTGTAAATTAAGCATAATTGCTTTTCTCATTCGCTCAATCAATTTATCATCATAGAAAATGTAGCGATAATCAAAAGGACGATATGCTATTTTTATGAACTTGCTTTCCAATTCCTGCTTTGAATATGAACTTACTTGCCTTCTGCTGTTCGTCAAATCGAATTTGGAATTATTTTTCAAATTGTATTTATTTGTAATGTCTTCGTTGGGAATCTTCAAATCTCTAAATTCATTTATTCTTTTTTTCAATCTGTCTAAATTTGTGTCGATTACAAACTCATCTCTTGAGGTTACAATGCCAACGCTGTATTGCTTGAAAATCTCATTTAAAGAAATTCCTTCATTGTATTTATTTAAAAGTTTTTCGCTTCTTGGTTTGAACAGATAAAATGGCGAACTGGGTTTGATTGCGTCCCATTTTGCTTTGCTTAAAACAGAATCGTTCAGTTCTTGATATTTTTGCTGTCTTTTTCCGAAGCTATCTATATGAAACACTTTGCAATCCTTGCTTTCTCTATTCTTTTTTAGGAAAATGGAAATTGTTGTTCCCTGCTGAATATCGAAAACATTTTCATCTTTAGAGCCATCTGGTGCAGTTTCCTTTTTCTTTACGTTTCCGTGCAGGTCTAAAACATAAATTTCATCGAAAGAATTCATCAGTGATTGCCTCATACCCCGAAAAGTAGGATTATCCAAAAAGCTGTGATTTGAAATAATTCCAACTATGCCACGCTCAACTCTATCCATTTTCCATTGAGCAAAACGTATAAATTTAACGTAGTCGTCTTGCAGCCATTTCGGATTTTTTTCATCTAATGCAAGCCCATCAACTTTATAGTATTCACTTAGTTCATTGCTTATCCAGTCGCCTTTATTAGCAGAATGACCTGAATACGGAGGATTGCCGATAATTACCAATATATCTTTGTCTTTTATCCTGTTGGCTTCTCTTCCTTCTATTGAAAGAATGGGCATACCGGGAATGGTTTGGGCTTCCTGATGCGTCAGCGTATTTGTCAGTAAAATATTGATTCTTTTATCTTTATCTATTGAGTAGCCCTGCTCTTTTAAATATTCGGAAATTTTAAGATTTGCAACGATATAAGGAGCAACAAGCAGTTCAAAACCATAGAAATTATTCAGCATACTCTCGTTAAGCAAGCGGTTTGCAAGGAATTTGTCGCCATACTTCGAGCAGCTTTCCAGAGCAAGTTTGAAAACGTGCAGTAAAAAAGTTCCGGTTCCGCAGGCAAAATCCAAAACCGTTACCCGCTTATCAAGAAAACCATCGTGCAGTAAAAATTTTTCTTTGAGAATTTCTTCAACTGAACGAACTATAAAAGAGACAACCGGCTCTGGAGTGTAGTAAACGCCTCTTATTTCTCTTTGAGTTTTGTCGTATTCTTTAAGAAAATCTTCATAAAAATAAACGAAAGGGTCGCTAAAACCATTTCCTGCACTGCGATATTTTGCAAATTCCTGTTTGATAGCAAAAAAATCCACTGCTTTAAGCACGCTTATAACTTCATCAACTGCCCAGACAACATCAGTAGGAAAATCATCAAGGCGGTGGAATAAATCCTTGATTAATGGAAAATTGCTTGGAATAAGGGAATATGAAGTTACTTTGTTTAGTTCAGTTCTGGGTGCGTTTGTATTTAAGGCAGCAAGAAAAAGCCCGTAAGCAATGGTTTGAGCGTAAATATCGGCGAAATATTTTTTATCCATAAGTGGTAAAAGCGATTCCTTAAAAGCACCATAAATTGAATAAAGCAAATTCATCTCGTCATCAGTATTTTCCAATTCATGAAATGCAAATTCATTTAAAAACCTTGCTTTTCGGGATAGCTTAACTGCTAAATCGTTCGTTGAGCAAATTGTAGATGGCTCAGATTCAAAGAACTGCTGAAATAGTTTCGACATCTCTTCAATTCTTGTTTTTTCAAGTTTAAAGCGTTTTTTTTCTAATTGATATTCTGAAAAAAGTGTTGCATCAAAAACAATTTCACCATTTTTCAAAAGGAAAAAGGAGAGGTAATCGGTTAAAATAATATTTTCAGAAAGGTTGTTGTATCGTTCTAATTGTTCAGAAGTAAGGAGTTTGCTGAGTTCAGTTCCAATTTTTTTTGTTTCGATTAAACCAATCGTAAGTTGATAGGTAGTTGTAACTTTGAAATCCGGACGGCTTTTTGTGGAATGTGCTGTTGGTTCGTGTTTTATAATTAGCTCGCGATTTGTCTTTTCAAGCACAAAGCGGCTTAGCAGATTTTGCAAATATGTTCTGTATGAATGTTCTGAGCTATCGCTATCAGAAAGGTAATCTCTTTGTATATTTTCAAAATATTCCTGAAACATAAAATCAATTCTAAATTTATTATTTTAAACAACATAAAATTAAGAAAAAAAAAGGAAATAGATTGAAATTTTTACTTTTTCACGAGTTGAAAGTTTATGAGGTCTCGTAGTTTGCTATTTAGCAATTAATAAAGTTCTAATGTAAAAAATTTGATAAAATTGCCAATATATAACTCCCAAATAAATTTGGGAGTTATTCTAATAATTAGAGTAACTCCATAATTTATTATGGAGATTAAGAGCGAAATTATTCGGTACGATGCAAATCTCCTAACTCTTTTATTTTCGTTATGGGGTCTGGATATCTGAACTTGAATTCAATACATTTAAAATTTCGCCACCGAGTTTTGCAATTTTATTTTTGCCAAACCCTTTGATTTTTTTAAGTTCGTCAAGAGTCTGCGGCTTTATTTTTGCAACTGTCATTAGCTCAGTGTTATGGCAAACCATAAAACGTGGTAAGTTCAGTTCACTTGCCTTTTCAAAACGCCAATGTTTTAAAACATCATAAACTCTTTTTTCGTCTGACGTTAATTCTTCGTAAGATGATACAGATATTTTGTCATACTGCTTTCCAATTTTTTGCTCATCATAGAAAACTAAAATAGACCAAAAATTTATTTGTCCGTTTATAAACTGCGTTGACGTTTTTATTACTGTCACGCTTTCCAAGAACTGGTTTATGCTGTCTTGGTCAGTTAGAAAGTTTTCTTTTGTTAGTCGGATATGGAAAACTTTTACTTTCATATTTCAAAATTATTAATTTTTATTTATGTCAGTCAGATGTATCGCATACGTCTGTTTTGTTTTTTTAAGTTGACCGATAACGTTTAGTATGTATGAAAATGAGTTATCAAATGGAACCATTACTCCTATACTTGTCCTCATTGCTAACCTCAAGCATTGGTTTTTCAAATTTCATAGCATCATTTCCTTTAATATCTGCTTGTATATATAGTTTGTTTTTCTTTTGGTAAATGTGAAAATTATAATCATGTTGATGTCTCCAATTACATTTAAATTGGCGAAAAGCGAAATAATACCTATTGTCATAAGAAATTAAGAAATCATTTTCTCCATATTCATTAATAATACTATTTTGCTTTTTTCCATCAAACAAAAGAGTATATTGTTTCCTATTTTTAAACAAATCTATATCATTGGAATGATTTATGCTATTGAAAAAAGACATACCAAATTCAACCTTCACCTTACCTACAATTAATGGTTTATCGACAGTTACATTTATACTATTACTATTCCAAAGAAAAAGGAAATTTTTATTAATTTCACATAGTCCTAATCCCCAGAGCAAAACAATCAAGATTGCAATTATTATTTTTATCATTAATTTATTCATATTGTCGAATGTCTTTTTATTATCACAAAACCCAATTCTTTGCATAAATACAATTATTATTCTCTTTCCCTCAAATAAAGCAATTTCCTGTTTTCTCATCTGCCTACGTATTCTCAGCAAAAGCTATTAATAAAATCTTATTTTTCTGAAACATTGCAAATTTAATTGGTTTTAAATAAATAAGCAAATTATATTTTTCAATTCTATCTAAATACTTTATTTTTAGAGCCACTGCCGTGCATTTGAAACAAAACACTATGCCTGTAGTATATTGTAGTAATGAATGTATGTTTTATTATAGAAATAGCTGCGTGATTCAGCAAGGAAAGTTAAATGAAAAAATATTTCTTAATCATTATTTTTGCAATTTTAAGTCAAATAAATCTCTTTTCTCAGTTCAATTATATAGAAGTAAATAACCCAAGAACAGAAGAAAACCATATTCTAATCACGAGTGTTTACAAATCTACTGGCGGAGTTCTTTATATCGGAACGATGCTGGGTGGCGTGTTTAGGTCTTTTGATGAAGGTGTTACCTGGGAGCAAATAAGTTCACCCGAAGATGAAGTGCTTGTTGAGAACGTCTCGAAATTTTTTACTAATGATGATAAATTTGTTGTAGTGTTTAGTGGCGAAGTTGATGAGCGTCCAAACTCATTTTATTATTCTGTTGATAGTTGTAAAAGCTGGTCATACATAATTGACTACTTAACCAATATTCAAAAAGTGCAAAAAGTCTTTATGTTTTCGGACAATAATGTCGTTTTAATTGAAAAATATTCTCATAAATTGTATTTAAGTAAAGATAGCTGCAAAACATGGAATGAAGTAAGCTATTTTTCCGGAAAAAATGTATCTGATTTTTACTATCAAAACGAAAAGCTATTTGCCCTGATTGATGGAAAAGAAGTTTATTATTCTACCTCATCAGATTTGATTGACTGGCAAAAACTTGAAATTTCATTGCCAGCAGATAACATTTTAAAATTAGCTGTAACTACAGATGAGCGTCTGATAATTCAAAGTTCTGATTTTCAGTTTTATTCTCAGGACAGAGTAAATAAGGAATGGAAGGAGATATACTTAGGAGTGCCTGAGGATAGCAGAGAATATGTATATGAAATTGCACCAATTACAAAAGATTTCTGGCTAATACGGTATAACAATTATTTAGACGATTGGAATACTTTCGAGACAAATTGCTATAATGAAACCACGAATAGTAGCGAAAAAATTCCAGTTCATTGGGGAGCTAATAATTTTCATTTGTGGAATAATACATTATATATTGTTTCAATTTTTGAATTATTGAAAGCAGAAGTAGTAACTGGAAGTTCAGTTGAACTGGATTTAACCAACAATTATGAGTTGAATATTGAAATTAGCAAAGATGTTTGTAGAATAACAAGCAATAAACATAATCATTTTTCTTACACAATTTATAATACATTAGGAACAGAATTGCTCAGTGGTTCTATTTCCGGAAATGCTTGTAATATCCCTATTTATTCATTTACTCAAGGCATTTACTTTATGAAAGTATTAATTAATGATAAGGTGCATATAAAGAAATTTGTTTTAGTTGAGTAAGCATCAATTTATACGTGCAATAAGTTCAGAACTACAGACCTCATAACGAAATTAAAGGAGTTAGAAGATTTGCCTCGTAAAGATTGATTTCGCAGTTGGAAACAAAATTTTATTAGATATTAGTCATTAGTCATTAGTCAATAGTTTGTAACTACTAATGACTAATGACGAATAACTAATGACCTTTTGGAAATACTCATATTTTAATTTAACTTATTATTATAAAATATGCGAAATACCAAACTACGAGACATCAGAAGTTCTGAACTTGAGATTCCTCATAACGCTTGCCAATGACAAAATATAGTAAATAAAAAAAATGCCTTACATAAATTTTACATAAGACATTTTATAATTATTAATTATTAATTATTAATTATTAATTGTCAATTGTCAATTGTCAATTGTCAATTATCAATTATCAATTAATTTAGTACATTAATGAAATACCAAAGGTTACCATTCTTCCCGGTTCTGGAAAACCGAACTGAGAATATCTAAATTCGTCAGTGATGTTGTTTACCCGGGCGAATATTTCAGTTTGAATGTTGTTAATTGGGAAGAACTGATAGCTGGCTCTGAAGTTAAAAACAGTTGAAGCATCAATTTCTTGAAATACTCCTACCTCTTCATATTGTTTTCCGGTTAAATCGGCTTCGGCTAAAAGTTTTAAACCAAAATCGAATTTGTAATTAACATTTATTGTTGAAATGAAATCGGGTTTATTTGATAAATGCTCATATTCTTTGCCGTTTTCTTCACCTTTGGAACTCATATAAGTAAAGTAACCCTCAAGGTTTATGGTGCTAATTGGATTCCAGAATAAGTTTAGCTCAGCACCATAAATTTTAGCATCAGCGAGGTTATAGCGTATTTTACGTTTTAAAGAATCCTCCGTTTTTGGAAGAGTTTTTTGAACAATTAAATCGTCATAAAAATTAGCAAATCCACTTAATTTAATGTAAACATTATCTAATTCGTAAACTACTCCGAGTTCTGCTAGAATACCTGTTTCAGGTTTTAAATCCGGATTTACCTTAAATTTCTTTAAGGCGCCAGAAAATTGTTCTCTCATAGTAGCAAATCGTGTTCTGCGGCTTAATTCTCCAAATACAGCAAAATTTTTGCTTGCATCATATTTTACTGATAAACAAGCACCCAAGTCAGTTGAGCTATTTCCTTCGTAATCGGTAAATATTCCTGTTTTTGGAGTTTTGTTGTAATCTAAAACTGCACCTAACGAATAAGAAAGCAAATCGTATTTCCCTTTATATTCCAAACCAGTGCTTAGTGTAATTTGTTCAAATTTGGTTTTTTCGTCATTATCAATTTGTTCATCGTGATTAGTAGAAAAAGCATTTAAAACATAGCTGATTGTATGATTTTCAACCGGAGTAAAATCAAGAATAATTCTACCACCAAATGTTTTGTCTTCATCTTTTTGAGTTGAATTTAATTCAGTATATGTAAAATCTTTGAAATCTTCAATTTTTTGGTCAAAAGCATCGAACCACAAGGTTCCACGTAATTGCCAAGTTTTATTATTATCGAAAGAGTGCCAAGCATTTAAGGTCGTTAAAAAGCGGTTTCTATCTGGATACCGCCAATATCTTGGTCCATTGATGGTATCAGTGTTTGCTCCAACCCCTTTTTCCTGATTTGTATATGAGAAAGAAAGACCAACAATTGTGTTTTCGTCAAATTTCATTTCACCTCTTAAATAAGCATTAAGGCGTTTTTGGTCAGTATTTGTTCTGATACGTGAACCAATATTTTGATTATTTAAAACATCTGGTGCATCTTTTGACATTAAAAAGCCATCACTTTTCAAATAGGAAACATTTGCAATATAGTTAAAATTCCCGAAACGCCCGTCATTGCAAACTGAATACATTTTTGAATTAGCATCGTTTCCCTGTATTTTCAAGTTAAGTCCGATGCCTTCTGAACTTCTTTCCTGTGTGTTAATAGAAACGGCACCACCCAAGACATTTGGACCATAAAGTATTGATGAGGATTGTTTGTCAATTACTACTTGTCCAATCATATCGGTTGGCACGAAAGTTAAATCCATACGATTGTCCCAAGGAATATTCATTTGGACGCCATCGAAAAATAAACCGAGCTGTCGCTCACTTGCTCCGCGAATATAAAGCATTGATTCGCCACGTGAGTTTGTTCTCACTTTTGTTGAAGGAATAACTTGAGTTAGTTCAGTGAAAGAAGTTGCATCAATTCGGTTAATTCTAAAATAATTTACAATGTCCATTTTGCTTGGACTTAATTTTTCCAATTTAGAATCAGTTATTACAACTTCACCAATTTTATATACTCTTATGCTATCTTCTTTAGTTGGTATTGCTTCTGTTCCCTGAAGAAATTTTGCATTTAAAACAAAGCAAATTAATACTAATAAATAAATATAATTTTTAGTTTTCATTTTAATCTAATAAAAAGTTAATAAATAAGTTTTTTTAATAATGTAGTATTTTGTACCAAACCGCTAACTAATTTACAGTCATACTATCAACAAGTTGATAGCATGACTGTAAATCCTCTTATTGTCATGCTATCAGCTTGCTGATAGTATGACTGAGAAAAGATGTCTGTGGTAGCAAGGAGTTGTGAGATTCTTCGCTGCGCTTCAGAATGACATTATGATTTTGCACTATTAGTTAGCGGTTTGGTATAAAGTGTCATTCTGACACAGTGCTTTTCAGTCATACTATCAACAAGTTGATAGCATGACTGTAAATCCTCTTATTGTCATGCTATCAGCTTGCTGATAGTATGACTGAGAAAAGATGTCTGTGGTAGCAAGGAGTTGTGAGATTCTTCGCTGCGCTTCAGAATGACAGATTATTTTACCATTATCGTTTGCGGTTTGATATTACTTATCAACTCGTGGAGGAGGGTCTAATTTGAGAAGTACCACTGATTTATATAAATTAATTGCAGTGCTAATGAATTTACAGTTTTCTTTATGGAATAATGAGTGATTTTTTATTAAGATAAATTCAAAGTTTATTTTTCCCAATAGTTTTAATACTTTTCCGAGTGGCGAATTGCTGTTTTCACTTTTTTCAGAATTTAGAAATTTGTTGATTATACTTGCTTCGTAAGTATCATTTATGCAGTAAATCGTAATCTGTCCGTTGCTTTCTTCAACTCTTTTAATGTCATAAAGATTTTGTTTGTAGAAAAATTCATCATCTTTAACAAATCTAAATATATTTTTGTTTTCGTAAATTTCTTTGGAAACTCTTATTGTATCAATCTTTTTCTCTTTAACTGTACCTTTAACAATTTTTCTTATTCTGTTTCGTGCTTCCTGTTGAAGTGATAAGAACAATAAAGTATTGATTACAGTATTCAATACAAGTATAAAAATAAGTGATATAGTAACTAAAGTTTTACACATTTTGGATTTAAAATTTTCCTTTTAAATCGTATATTTAAAATAATTGCAAAATTAAGTAAAAAAAACCAAAATTGAAAAAATATACAAAATTCTTGAGTTCAAGAAAGCAATGTTTTGCACTCTTTCCTATATTGTACTTGGGAAGGAGTAATGTAGAATAAAATCTTAATTTTTGAATAAATCCAGATAAGGAAAGGTCTTGGTATGGCTTTTTATAAATTTCTTTTTTCTTTTTTAAAAATTAATTCTTATTTTAGTTCCAACTTTTAGAATATTTTTATTTATTTTATAATTTAAATAATTGGAAAGTTTTTAATTATTTTCTTTACAAATTAAAATTATAGTATTGGTAGCCATACGATTTTCAAGTTGTTCGTATAGCTATAGTAGAACATATCAGTTCTGTATTGCTCAATTATTAGGTTATGGAACAAATAACGAATTATAATTATCAATTATCACTTAATAAACGGAGTTTAAAATGACAAATGATGAGTTTTGGGATTTCTATTGTGAAGAAGGCACAGCAGAAGATAAATATGACGAAATATTTGAGTTCTTTTCAAAAGAATTAGATGATGATTTTATTGAGAATTTTGATTATGATGAAGTAATTTACAGCACAGTTATTGAGCTATTTGATAATAATAAGTTTGAAAAAGCAATTGATTTTATATATTTACTTGAATCAAAACAGCCCGTTATTTATAAAAATAATCGTGATGAATTAACTTCCTATTTGATATATTATTATAGTTACTTAAATGATGAAGAGAATATTGATTTTGTCTTCTCAAAGTATAAGAATAATCGAATAATATATCCTTATTTGTATGAGATGAGTTTTGAAAAGCTAATTTTTTATCAACAATATATTGTTTTGCTTAAACAAATTACTGAAAAAAATTATGAGGAAATAGTTGAACTTAAGGATAAAGAAGAAAGAGAATCATTTGTAACAAGATTATATCTATTTAATATTTTCTTATCAATTCAGGTTGCTTTTTCTCATTGTGGTAATAATAAGAAAATAATTTTAAAAGAATTAAATCTTTATTCAAATGATTTATATAAAGAAAGTCAAAATAAATTCTATTTAAGAATAGTAAATGAATTAGTTAAAGAAAAACCAAGTAAAGAAGATTTGCTCAAAGATTACTTTAAGTCAAAGGGAAAATTCTTTACCCGTTTAATGATTCAATTCTGTAAATATATGAATGAAAAGCAAGTTGGATTTCCTTTAAGTTGGTATATTTGGGGATATGTAAGAAATCTGTGGACTATTAAGAAAGACATCAATGATGTAGAATTAATATTTAAAATAAGTCTTAAAAGATTTAAGTTCCAACTTCAAAAATGGGAAAATATAGATGAGTTAGGAAATGATAAATATTTTCTTGTTTTATGGGGTGGTGTCTATATCTATGATTTCCTTAAAAGTATAGATATGATTAGTGAAGAAACACACAATCATTTCATCAATATGACAAAAGAACTTAAGGGAATTGCAATTTACAAATACATAAAATATTTATGGAATTTCAGTTTTATTCACTCTTGGGAAAGACCCGATAGCATTTCTGAAGAAGAATTTATTGCAGAAAACAGCATATTTGACAAAACTTTTGATAATTGTATTAACGACTTTCAAACCGGAAAAAAATTATTTGAAAAAGAACTGCAAATATTAGGAGAAATTACTGATAGTATATTAAGCTATGAGAAAATAGATATTGAACAAAAAAAGAAAGAGAAAGAGAAAAAGAAATCTCTTGAAAAAAAGAATCAATTAATAAAGTTAATCAGAGAAGAAAAAAATCGTCTTCAAACAGGTTTCTATGATGAAGATGATGAAAACAATGAAATTCAAAAACCTGTTAAAGTAGAAGTAAAAGTTGGCAGAAACGACCCCTGCCCTTGCGGTAGTGGGAAAAAATACAAAAAGTGCTGTATGAACAAATAATTAATTGTTAATTGTTAATTGTTAATTGGTTTATGGTGTATGTTGTTGGAAAAAATGTTAATTGTTTGAATTTTAAAACCATAATCATTAACTATAAACCATAAACCATTAACAATTAATAATTAACAATTAATTATTAATAAAAACTTCTTTGATAATTCTTGAAAATTCATTAAGTTTGTAGTTTATCATAAGATTTTGGAAAAAAAATAGATAGAAAAATGTTTAATGAATTAGCAGAAAAATTATCATATCCCGAAATAGAACATAATATATTAAAATATTGGGAAGAAAATCAGGTATTTGAAAAAACATTAGAGAACCGCAAGGACAGTCCCTATTTCGCTTTTTATGAAGGACCTCCAACAGTAAACGGACAGCCCGGAATCCATCACTTGATGGCAAGAACACTGAAAGACATTATTTGCAGATATAAAACACTAACAGGTCACTTTGTCCGCCGCCAAGCCGGCTGGGATACACACGGTCTGCCAGTTGAAATTGCTTTGGAAAAGCAATTACAGCTTAAAGATAAATCTGAAATAGTTGACTACGGCATTGCTCAATTTAACAATGAATGTAAAAAATTTGTTTATCAAAATATAGAAAAAGACCAGGGCTGGCGCTATCTTACCACCCGTATGGGATATTGGGTGGACCTTGATTCTGCTTATATTACCTGCACAAATAATTACATTGAATCAGTTTGGTGGGCTTTAAAGCAATATTTTGACAAAGGTTTGATTTATAAAGGATTTAAAGTTGTTCCACAATCACCAACCATCGAAACTCCATTAAGCTCTCACGAACTTTCTTTGGGCTATAAAGATGTTCGCGACCCAAACTGCTTTTTAAAATTAAAAGTAAGAAAATCCAATTTAGATTTGCCCGAAAATACTCATCTTGTTGTTTGGACAACAACTCCCTGGACACTTCTTGCTAACGTTGCCCTTGCTGTAGGCGAAGATATAGACTACGTCCTCGTAAAAAATAAAGTAAAAATGAAGGAAGCCGAACTTGAAATGTTCCTTATTCTTGCAGAAGCTCGTCTTAAAGTGCTTGACGGAGAATACGAAATACTTTCTAAATTCAAAGGCAAAGACCTTGTCGGAACAAAATACGAGCAGATTTTTAGTTTTAAACCATTAGACGAAGAAAAATATCCGAATGCTCTTACAGTTCACGCTGGCGATTTTGTTTCAACAGAAGATGGTAGCGGAATTGTCCATTTAGCTCCCGCTTTCGGCGAAGACGATTACCAGATGTCAAAAAAATATAATCTGCCTTTTGAACAGCCCGTTACTCCAAACGGACATTTTACCGAAGATATGGGCGAGTTTGCCGGTAGAGCAATCAAGCATTTTACTTATCCAGATAGAGAAGAAGAAGGTTCAGATAAAGATATTATCATTGCACTAAAAAAAGCTGATAAAATTTACAGGGCAACAAACGATTACCTTCACAGCTATCCACATTGCTGGCGTACTGGAAATCCAGTTATGTATTATGCCCGGAATTCCTGGTTTATTAAATCACCCGTTTATAAAGAGCAGATGATTGAAATAAATAAGCAAATCAACTGGCAGCCACCCGAAATTGGTACTGGCAGATTTGGGAACTGGCTTGAAGAAGTAAAAGAATGGTCGCTTTCCCGTGATAGATTCTGGGGAACGCCACTCCCAATCTGGGTTGCTGAAGATGGCAGCGATATGTTTGCTGTTGGTTCAATTGAAGAACTTCTTGATGGCTACTACGAAAATCCAGACGGAACAAGGACTTTGCTTAGAGATGGTAATTTTGAAATAGATTTACACAAACCTTTTGTCGATAATGTCGTATTTATAAAAAATGGGAAAGAATACCGCCGTGTAACTGAAGTTATAGACGTATGGTTCGATTCCGGTTCAATGTTCTTTGCTCAAATGCACTATCCATTTGAAAATAAGGACTTATTTGAAAAAATGTTCCCCGGCGATTTCATTGCCGAAGGAATTGACCAAACACGCGGCTGGTTTTATACTTTACATAATATTGCTGTTGCTCTTTTCAATAAGCCGGCTTTTAAAAATATTATAGTGAATGAACTTATTCTTGATAAAAATGGTGTTAAAATGTCCAAATCCAAGGGCAATTCTGTTGACCCATTCTATATTATGGAAAAATACGGAGCAGATGCTGTCCGCTGGTATTTAATTGTCAATAATCCGCCCTGGAAAGCAACTCTTTTCAATGAAGAAGATATTTCAAGAACAGTGATTTCTGATTTCTTCCGTTCTCTCACAAATATTTATTCATTTTTTGCAATGTATGCAAATATTGATGGTTTCTCCGGAAATGAAGAAATTATTCCAGTTTCGCAAAGACCCGAAATAGACAGATGGATAATTTCAAAAGCAAATTCTTTGCTTGCCACATATACCCGCTATATGGAAGAGTATGATTTGACAAAGGCACTCCGCTCAATTCAGGAGTTTACAATAGATGAGCTTTCTAACTGGTATATTCGCAGAAACAGAAGAAGATTTTGGAAAGGTGAAAATGATAAAGATAAAATTGCAGCTTATCAAACGCTAAGAGAAGTACTTTTAAATATAATCTGCATTATCTCGCCTGCTGCTCCATTTTTATCAGAAGATTTATATTTGAAATTAATATTGGAAAGCGACCCGGTTTCAGTTCATTTGTTAGATTTGCCAAAGTCAAACAACGATTTGATAGATGAAGAATTAGAGCGTAAAATGGAATTGGCTCAGAGGATTGTTACTTTAACGCGATTTTTACGTGAAAAATCTAAAATCCGCGTTCGCCAGCCACTTGGCAGGATTCTTATTCCAGTTCAGTCAATTCAGGAAAGAAGAGATATTCTTCATTTTGAAGAAATAATTAAAGAAGAAATTAATATAAAATCAATAGAATTTGTTGAAGGCGATACTGAAATAGTTCGCCGTAGTGCTAAACCAAACTTCAAGCTTATTGGTAAGAAATTTGGTAAATCAACCCAAAACGTTGCGAATGCTATTAAAGAACTTAAAAATGAGCAAATCAGAGAAATAGAAAAGAAGGGAAGTATTTCAATACAAGTTCAGGAAGAGCAGGTTTCGTTAGCTCTTGAAGACATCGAAATAGTAAGCCAAGATATTGAAGGGTGGCTTGTTGAAACTGATGGAGTTATAACAGTTGCTTTAGATACTCACATAAACGAAGAATTGCTTTACGAAGGAATTGCCCGTGAGTTTGTTAATCGCGTGCAAAACCTTAGGAAACAAAGTAATTTTGAAATTGTTGACAGAATAACAATCAAATACAATGCAAATGAGAATTTTAAAGCTGCTTTGGAAATAAAAAAAGAGTTTATAAAGAACGAAGTACTTTGCGAACAAATGGATTATGTCGGTTTTAATGAAAAAATGACAGAATTTGAAATAAATGATGAAAAAATATTTGTTCTTTTAAGTAAAGTTTAATTATATTACACTTTTATTATTTTATATATGAAAAAAATGAATTAAAATAAATGGAGCATCGAAATGGCAAAAAAGAAAACACAAGAAACTACTGAGGTAGCTGAAATAGTTAAAAATATTGAGCCGGTAGAGAAAAAAGGGAAGAAAACCAAAGCTACTCCTAAAGTTGTTGA
>ERZ795059.3397-NODE-3397-length-15487-cov-6.617872_pt1 | contig 15487 bp, 14 predicted proteins | sample MGYA00375143_ERZ795059 | MGnify/ENA primary metagenome ERZ795059 (study PRJEB30188, sample SAMN05720168) | activated sludge metagenome | isolation source: Anaerobic digester | place: USA | collected 2015-01-07 ... | reverse complement strand
TACCTTTTTGTAGCCAAGCCTGAAGGTGCCGTAATTGAGTACTTATGTTTTCGCTTAGTTCAATGGCTTGATTCAGTGTACCATTAATATCCAGAATACGTCCATCGTTATTGAAATCATCATTTCGTAAAGACCGAATGGGGTTGACATGGATTTCGGCAGAATAGCGGTTAATCATTGAGCTGTTGGGTTTGAGGTGCAAAGATAGGAGTCACCTACTAGTATTAAACTCGATTTTAAAATCTGGAGAAGGGTAACCGGATACGAAGTTACCGAGCTCTATGAAAGAAGTAAAATTATTGAACATATTAATAATGAGGTATTTATGTTATCAAAATTACCTCAATGTTACCATAATGTTAAATTATTAATGTTATGGTAATATTAGCATCTATAGCTTTGCATTAATTAATTGAAACTTATTGAAATAGTAAAGCTATCGTCATATTGATGGTTTTTCTATTCCAGAATGAACGAAGGCTTAACCTGTATATGACAAGAAACACGCTCGCTCTGGCAGCATTAATCATGTTTTCTCTGCCTGGATTTTCGCAAATTGATACTACCAAACAGGGCTCAACCGCTCTTTCGATTCCTACATCAAATCCTGAAAAGAAGTGGTATGAAAGCTTCGCCATCCGCGGTTATGCACAGGTTCGTTACAACAGACTTTTGGAGACAAATGAAAATTTGGGCTGTGAGCAATGTGATAAGTCATGGGGTGGGGATGGTGGCTTTTTTATAAGGCGTATGCGCATTATCCTCTATGGTCAGATAAGCAAACGCATATATTTCTATATTCAGCCTGATTTTGCCAGTAGTTCAAGCTCAGATAAACTTCATTTTGCCCAATTGAGAGATGCGTATGTAGATGTAGGTCTTGATAAAAATAATGAGTTTCGGTTTAGGGTAGGGCAGAGTAAAGTTCCATATGGTTTTGAAAATATGCAATCAAGTCAAAATAGATTGCCACTTGATCGGAACGATGCATTAAATAGTGCTGTGGCTAATGAAAGAGATTTAGGAGTGTTTTTTTATTGGGCGAAAAAGGAAAAAAGGGAATTATTTTCTGAGCTTGTCAAGTCGGGACTTAAGGGATCTGGTGACTATGGTGTAGTGGCGGTAGGTGCGTACAACGGACAAACAGCAAATAATCCAGAGTTGAATAATGAGCTTCATGTTGTTGGCCGTGTTTCATATCCATTCAAGTATAACAATCAGATTATGGAGGCGGGAGTGCAAGCTTATTCTGGTAAGTATGTTATTCCCAAAACAAATCTTAGTCCTGGTGTAAAGTATTCAAGTGATTTAAATTATACGGACCAGCGGGTTGCGGCTTCCTTTATTATTTATCCAAAGCCATTCGGTATTCAGGCTGAGTATAATATTGGCAAGGGACCTGAATTCAACTCTGCAACGGATTCCATTGAAGTAAAAAAATTAACGGGTGGATATATAACCTTTAATTATCAAGTACCATTAAAAAATCAATTGGTTATTCCATTTGCCCGAGTTCAGTATTATGATGGCGGAAAAAAACATGAGCGGGATGCAAGAAGCTATACTGTTAAAGAGATGGAGTTTGGAGTTGAATGGCAACCGGTTAGACAGTTTGAATTAGTAGTGATGTACACGTTGTCGGAAAGACGATATGAAGATTTCTTGAATCAGAATAACAATCAGCGAGGCAACCTATTGCGGATACAAGCACAAGTGAACTTTTGAGAGAGGAAGGCTTTATGTTACAGACTGTAAGCTGTAAGATCTAATACACAATTGTTTGGTTAGCGTTGCCAAGGAATACTAAATTTGCAACGATTAACAGTAACATCTTAAAATGATAAAGCAGACTTCACATTTATTGGGTTTAATTTTCCTTTTAGTATTTTTTTTTGAGGGCTATGGTCAGGTTGAAGAAAAGGAGACTGTAAATCAGGCAACAGAGTGGTTCGTTCTTAATTCTAATATTAAACTTCATAAGCGTTTTGGGTTTGCATTTGATGGACAATTGAGAGACGTTGGAAAATTTGAATCTGCCCAGGATTTTGTTCGTTTGGGTCTGGAGTTCTACGTTACTCCAAAACTTTCAATCATTCCGATTGGAGGTATGTACGTTTGGAATTTTAAGTATGGTAAGCAGCCGGTTGCGTACGTAAATGATGAAGCTCGCATTTGGCACCAAATAACATATATACACAGTACTTCCAGGTTTCATTTTCATCATCGCTTTCGAATGGAAGAGAGATTTCTACAAAATAAAGGACAAGACGATGAGACTTTCAGCACACAGTTGTATCGAGCCCGTTACCGATTTCTGGTTAACATTGCTTTGAACAAGACGAAAATTGAGAAGGGTACATGGTATGCGAGTGTGTGGGATGAATTTTTTTATGGATGGGGATCAGGTGATACATTTAACAAGATCGATCAGAATCGGTTTTCTGTTGGCATAGGATATCAAATAGCGCCAAAAATTTCAGTTACCGCGGGAGCTTTGTATCAATTGCTGGTCAAGAGTAATGGAGCCCAACAAGAGAATAATATTGGTTCCATAATTCAATTCAATTACAATTTTGATTTTACTAAGAAGACTGATTAGAAATTAATATTCCAGATAATAAATCGAACTTCTCATGATGGCCAATTTATTACCTGGAGATAAGAATCTACTTTGTAACTACCCGTATTGCATTATTGCCTGTATCGGCAATGAATATATTTCCATCGGCATCAACAGCAACTCCTAATGGACCAGAGAGTTTTGCTGATGAAGCCAATCCTCCATCGCCAGAATATCCTACTGCTCCTGTTCCTGCAAGCGTTGAAATTTCACCTGTCGTAGTATCAATTTTACGGATGGCATTGTTTCCTGAATCGGCAACGTAAACATTACCAAGATGGTCAACGGCAATTCCTTTAAGGCTATTGAATGTAGCTGATGTTGCGTCTCCGCCATCTCCTGAATACCCTAGCGCCCCTGTTCCGGCTATGGTTGTAATGATTCCACCAGAAATTTTACGAACTACATTATTTCCTGTATCAGATATGTAAATATCTCCATCGGCATCAACTGCAATACCCGATGGACCATTAAGTTCTGCTTCCGTGGCAGCATCACTATCCCCAGTATATCCTGCGTGATCTGGACCCAATCCTGCTATGGTCGTAATTTTTCCGGTTGATTTCGTAATCATCCTCACAACATGATTCCCAGATTCTGCGATATAGATATTGTCTGATGGATCTATCGCGATACTATAAGGGTTAAATAGTGTTGCTGATATTGCAAGTCCACCGTCACCGGTATATCCTTGCATCCGTGTTCCAATGATGGATGAAATTTTTGAATCGCTGGAAGTGATTTGTCTTACTACATTATTGCCAGCATCAAGTATAACAATGTTGTTTGATCCATCAACTCCTATTGATAAGGGAATATTCAAATGAGAAAGTGTGGCGAGTCCACCGTCACCAGCAAATGGAGTTGGATCAATTTCGTTAAAGCCAATAAACGTACCTGCAATGGTTGATATTTTTCCAGTCGAGGCATTGATTTCGCGGACTGTATTTGCCGATCCATCAGTTATGTAAACATCGCCAGAAGAGCTTAAAGTTATAGCAGTAATCCATCCTAATTTAGCGGATGTTGCAAGGCCACCATCGCCAGTGTAGTCAAAATTCAAAGGACCAAGTCCGGCAATGGTTTCAATGTTTCCAGGTGTTGTCGAGATAATAATTCGCCCTGAAGGATCAGTCGGATCGCTGCTACAGGACTGAATAAGGAAAAGCATAAATGCAAAAAAAACGGGAACTACAGGTAATTTTTTCATAATGATAGACTTTGTTTTTGCTACCGTAACGCCATTTTTCTAAAAAGATACAGTTAAAAAAAATGGCACCATTGAATTTAATGGTTCTATAGGATTTGAAAGAGGTAGGTAGACTATGTGGTTTGTGGAGCTTTGATTATATAGGTATTTATCTACTCAATTCTAATTCCTTGTTCACTAAGGATACTTTCCGCATATCAAAAGCAAACCAGTATTTTTTAAATTATGACTGATAAGGGATAGATACAATTGGTAACTCTTCGGGTAATGATTTTACCGATTGATCATTTTAGGTTGACAATAATTCCTGTGCATTCTGCAATGCTACTTTTGATGGCTTTGCACCACCAATCATTTTAGCAATTTCTTCAACGCGCTCATCTCCATCCAATTGCTTGATTGAACTTGTGGTTTTTGCATTGCTGTTATTTTTATAAACAACAAAATGAGAGTGACCCTTTGCAGCGATCTGAGGCAAATGACTAATGGAAATAATTTGATGCTTCCTGGCCATAGTCTTCATTAAAGTACCAAGCTTAATCGCTACCTCGCCTGAAACGCCATTGTCGATCTCATCCAGAACTAAGGTAGGCATGGCACTTTTTTCAGCCATTACATATTTAATGCAGAACATTAATCTTGAAAACTCACCGCCTGATGCAACCTGTGCAAGCGATCGTGGCGCAATACCTTTGTTGGCGCTAAAGAGAATTTCAATTTTATCAATTCCAAAAACTGTTGGGGTTGTTATGGTATTCTCAATTTGAAGGACTGCATCTGGAATAGAAAGTTCCTGAAGTAATTTTACAATTTGCTTACAGAGAGGCTTGAATATCTTTTCGCGCGATTCACTCAGTTTTTTGGCAATATCATTTACCCTCTGTTCTGCATCTTCAAACTCTTTTTGAGATTTGGCCAATGCACCATCCAAATTGCTGGTTATGTTATTTTTTGTTTCAAGTTCTTCCTGTATTCTGATCAGTTCCACCACATCATTAACGCGATGTTTATTTTGTAAACGGTAAAGTATGCTTAATCTCTCTTTTATAAATTCAGACCGCGCGGGATCAAATTCAATATTACCTTCTTCTTTTTCAATTTCATCCAAAACATCATCGAGTTCAATAATCAAACTATTGATCCGGTTGAATATGGTATTGTAGGTAGGAGAGTAATCCGATATATTTTGAAGGTGCGATCTCGCCTCCGCTAAACTGGTTCGTGATGCAAACTCTGACCGGCTGAGCAAATCAAGAGTAAGTTGAAGTCGGTTTTTTATTTCTTCTGCATGCTCATTAATCTTCTGTTCTGTTTCAAGTTTCTCTTGCTCATTCTCTTCAAGATTAGCTTTTAGAAGTTCATCCAATTGAAAACGAATGTAATCTGCATCTTGTCGTAAGGTATCCGCATCGGAACGTAACAATTCAAAATCTTTTCTGGCCTTTACATAGTGTTGCCATGCTGACTGGTATTGATCTGTTAAGGTTTGATTTTCTGCAAATGAATCAACCAGTCTTAGTTGAAAAGATTGATTTCCGAGCTGGAGTGTTTCGTGCTGGGAGTGAATGTCCATTAAAAGCATTCCAACTTTCTTCATCACTTCTAATGTAACCGGGGTGTCATTAATGAAGGCTCTGGATTTTCCTCCCGGACTGATCTCTCTTCTGATTACGGTATTATCATCATAATCCAGATCTTCTGACTTGAAGAGTGATTTAAGTTTGTATTCTTTAATGGCAAAAACTCCTTCAGTTACACACTTCTCATTTTCATCCCACAATACTTTTGTGTCGGCCCTATTTCCCATCAACAAACCAATGGCGCCAAGCATAATGGATTTACCCGCTCCGGTTTCGCCAGTAATAACATTTAAATCAGCGGATGGAGAAAACTCCAATTGCTTAATGAGTGCATAATTTTTTATGGTGAGTTGCGTAAGCATTACTGTTTTTTATCGAGATATACTTCGTCAATTTCGGTGATCAGATAATCGGCATTGGTTAATCTCATATTGCACAAGGTAATGGTATTGTCGCTTATTCTCTTTAGCCTGCCAAATGAAACAGTTCTGTTTTTAAACACAATACTAATTTCCTTGCCCAGAAATTCAAACATCTTCTTTTGAAATTGGATTTGATCTAATCGATGTATGCTGCCCATTTAATTACCAATACTTAATTTGGTAAAACTGGTTAAATCAGGGAATGATTGCAAGTCTGGTAACCGGCAGAAATTAATTTTGAATCATTTTTTCGTAACTGGCTCTATTGGATGGATCAATAGCCGTTATGATATCGTATGCTTCCCGTCTTATCTGAATATTGCCCGAGGAAAATAAATTAGCCAACTCTTTACTTTTTGCATCAAAGAAACTAACCACCAAAACTGACAACGGACTAACATCTCTTATTTTTTTGACGTCTTTCAAACCTTTTAAAATTATAGCTCTGCTTTGATCAGGATCTTTCTCAAAGGTATCCAGTCCCAGGCGGTGATAGGAGTAGAGTGCTTTGCGTAAATCAACCATTTGTGCATTATTGAAATTCTCTACGATCCAATACCGACTCCTGTTCGATCCTTGTGGTTGCCATCCCGGTCGATTTGAGGGTTGCGCATTATTGACTACGGCCAGTGCTTTTTGAAAATAAGGTGTTCCTCCCAATTCACTAAAGGTATCCGCGTCAACGCCTATTATGACGTAAGCATATAGAGCCAACATGGAGGTAAGATTGGTGATATACGTATTATCATTAAACTCCATCGGTAGGGATTCGATGTATTCAAATTCCCAATCCCGATCAGCAAAATTAAAAACAAGTGTTGCGTAGTTTGAATTATAAACTGGCCTGGCTGATTGTATCTGCACGCTTGCTGTGAAATTTCCAACGGCTGGCATTTTAGTAATCGTCACCAGCATTTTGCAATTAATTTTCTCGTAAGATTTGTAAGCATCATTTGTCCACTTTCGTGAATTCATAAACTGTTCGATGCCTGTCTTCATGTCACGAAATATCCCACGGTCAGAGGTCTGGATCTGAGTAGAGTTTATGGTTACTGTGCAGTTCAGTTCCTGAGCAAGACAGCTAGTTGAGGCAATGAGGCAGAGAATAATAATAATTCTAACCATGAAGTGTTTCGATAATGGCATTGACAATATCGCGTGCAACTTCCTTTTTTTCTTTTAATTCGAATGATGTTGATTTATGCTTTCGATCGATAATGGTAATCTTATTTGTATTGTAGCCAAAGCCAGCGCCATTATCATTTAAAGAATTCAATACAATCAAATCAAAGTTCTTAGACTCCAGTTTCTTTAACGCATTGCTCTGTTCCTGTTCGGTTTCAAGTGCAAACCCAACGATAATCTGGCCATTGTGTTTCTGTTTGCCAAGCGTGGCAGCAATGTCATGAGTCTTGGTCAATTCAATAGTAAGGCTTTCGTCTTTCTTCTTTATTTTTTGATCAGCCACAACAGTGGGTTTGTAATCCGCTACAGCAGCAGCCAATACAGTTATATCAATATTTGAAAAAAGGGACTGACTGGCGTTATACATTTCTTCTGCTGATGTAACTTTTGTAACGTTTACACCCGGATGATTAGTGTGCAGATTAGTAGGTCCTGTTACTAACATTACTTGTGCACCCTGATTAGCAAGTTCTTCAGCAATGGCAAATCCCATTTTACCACTAGAGTGATTGCCAATAAAACGCACTGGGTCAATTGCTTCATGTGTTGGTCCGGCAGTGACTAATGCTTTTTTGCCAGATAACAGATTAGTCGATGCAAAATGTTTGTGAAGAAAAGTTACGATTTCCTCAGGTTCAGCCATTCGGCCATTACCAGTTAAACCACTGGCAAGTTCACCAAAGTTTGGTTCGATGATGATATTACCAAACTCTTTTAATTTTTGAATATTCGCTTTTGTTGCCGGATGCTGCAACATGTCCAGATCCATTGCTGGTGCAAATAAAACCGGGCAACGTGCCGACAGGTAAGAAGCAAGGAGCAAGTTATCACAAAGTCCATTGGCCATTTTGGCAATAGTGTTGGCACTTGCAGGAGCAATGAGTATTACATCAGCCCATAAGCCAAGTTCAACATGGTTATTCCAAACACCTGTATTGTCTTTGCTAAACTCTGTGAGGACTGGATTTTTAGAAAGTGTTGCTAACGTAAGGGGAGTAATGAAGTCGTTAGCAGCTGGAGTCATAATCACTTTAACTTCTGCTCTGTCTTTTACAAGAAGACGGGTAAGTATTGCAGTTTTATAGGCTGCAATACTACCGGTTACTCCAATTATTATTTTTTTGCCCCCAAGCATGGTGAGGCGATATTACAATTCCTGACTTGCTTCAGTTTCGCTGCGCATGCGGAAATTCACTTTACCTTCCAAAAACTCTTCAATTGCAGTAGTCGTTGGCTTTGGCATACGCTCATAGAATTTTGAAATCTCTATTTGCTCACGATTTTCAAAAACCTCTTCGAGGTTATCAACGGTTGTGGCAAACTCAGCAAGTTTGTTATTAAGTTCTTCCTTAATATTTACTGAGATTTGACGTGCACGTTTTGAAATTACAGATACCGATTCATACAAATTGCCAGTTGGTGCAATGATGCTTTCGATGTCGCGGGTTATTACGGATGATTGAACTGCCATAGTATTACGTATTATTTGTTTATCCTTTACTTAATTTTAATTTCAAGAGACTGTTACTATACATTTTTTCAGCATCTCTTAAGTATTCGCTTTTTGGGAACTTGTCTACAAATTCTTTATAGTGTTCTACCACAGACTTGTAACGTTCTTGCTGTTTGAATGCAAAGCTTTGCTCTGCTAACTTATATTCAGAGACAACCACCAGGTAATAACTCTCTTCAAGATGTTGTGAGTCAGGAAAGTTATCCTTAAAATTATTCAATGAAACGATAGCCGCTTTATAGCTTCTCATTTTATAGTATTGATAGGCGTTATCAAAACCTTTCTTTTCGAGCTTTTCTTGGGTAGAAGTAATTACCTCTACAGACTGGTCATAAAATTTGCTGTTTGGATATCGATTTAAAAATTCCTGCATGGCAATCATCGCCTCAATGCTGTTCGACTGATCTAAGTTAGAACTTGGAGAAGATTTATAAAGGGAATATGCGTACATAAACCTTCCCTCTTCTGCTAAAGAACTTCTTCCGTAGGTTTCATAAAACGTTCTGAACTGTTCTGAGGAGAGAAGGTAGAGTTTGTCATAATACTGGCAATACGCCATGTAAAATTGTACTTTCTCACCTTCAGGCAAACCTCTTACAATGGGTAGAATCTGCTCGAAAAGGGATGCTGCTTTGTAATAATCCTTTTTGTTGTAGTAGTTCAGGCCGGCCTCATATTTAACACGCCAATCCAGACTTTTCTCGATTTTGCGGAATTTACTGCATGATGCCCCGGTCAGGAGGATCGCTATTGTGAAAACTAAGACAATTACTCTATGCATAAGCCCGCAAATATAACATAAGACTACTTAACCAAAAAACGCCATTTAAGCATCTGATGCGAATTGTAGCCAAATAGTTTATTTTTTAACAATGAGCTTACGGGTGAGCACACCTTCATTGTTAATGTATAGGGTGTAGAAGTAGATTCCAGGACTAAGACCATCGGCTGGAATGCGAAGCAGGTTTTCTGACGAAGAGAGAGCGTACTCACCCTGATTATTACCTAATATATTGTGAATGATAATCTTGGCCTTTATCTGGTCATTCAGAATTTTATAATCCACCAATGCGTGATCTACAACCGGATTGGGGTAAACATCCTTAAGGGTAATGACCTTTGATGTATAAATGGATTGCTTTTCAGCCTTTTCCTCAACATCAAAATTCACTTCAAATTCGATGGATTGCGAAGGGTTTGATTTGTTGTAAGCAATGTATCGTATTGAACTATGTCCTGAAACCAAACCGGCTTCCAGAGCCACTTGCAGGGAAGATAAAGTTTGGCCAACTTCTATTCTAACAATTTGATCATCTGCACGCTGATCCAAACAGTTTGCATCCAGGCAAAGGAAGTTTTTTTGTGTGCTGCCAATCTCCCCGCTAATTTTTCTAACGATCAAGATGATGGGCTTGTCCGATGTATTCTTAAATCGAATTGGGGCTTTGATCAATTCTCCAATATTACCTTTATAACTTTCCTGAAGAGCAACCATCTCGAATCCCTGACCGAAGGATTGCAATCCAGTCAGTACTAAAATGACGAACAACAACGCATTTTTCATTGCATATAGAGAAGTTTTACAAAATTTAGCTATTTCATCCGCATGTCATAATTAATTGGCAATTATTTTCGGATTCTAACAATAAATTAACGTCACAACCGTTTCCGCGCTTCGGGTGCTGTTTCAATGTCATTTGAAAATGACTTTACTACATCTTTTCGTGTGGGTTTACTTTCTTCCTGCCAGTTGAAGCCTTTTAGCTTCTTATCTTCTTCTTTTAATTCGTGAGGAGGAATAAATCGTGCATCTGGCTTAACATGAAAAATGAGATTGTGCACCGTTCCATCTTTAAAACGGATTGTGATGTTGCTGCAAATAATTTTATTCACACCCATAAAGGAATTGTCTTCATCTGAAAGCGCTGCATAGATGCTCTCGCCATTACCTTCTACTAGCACCCGATCCATTTTTTTATTTTTAAAATAGGCGGTCATTCGTCTGCCTTTGATTTGATTGAAGTTAAACACAGAGTCTTTTGAGATCACAAAAGAATTGGCGACCATAAAGATCCGATCGATTGTTTTGTTTTTAATTAACATCCGGATTGAATCGGCAGTCATTTGATTTCCTTCTGTCCAAAGTACAGGAGAATCGTAAAAGTAAATGGTTGAATCCGATTGACGATATTCAAGTGAATCGGCAATACCTTGTAAATCGTTTCGGAAGATTTTTACATTGTTGTAGGCCAGCAATCTTTTCTTTTTTGGATCTACATTTTCGATTGATACTAAGGTATCGGCAGAAATAAAAAGGGTGTCTTCACCTTCTGTGATTTTTGCAAGGTAGGCGTTGATGTATATTTTCGAAATACCTTTCAGCTTATAATAATCCACTGCCTGACCATATATGATCAGATTCTCTTTCTTTGAAGTCATTACAACATCTTCTCTCAATCGATAGATTTTCAGGATGTCATCTAATTTGTAACTCTTTCCGACCAAACGAAAATCGGTTGATTCGGCTGTGCCCAATTTGATATCCGATTTTCTTGTTGTTGTTTCATATTGCCCACCGCTATAAACAAATACGCTACTATCTTTGTCGATGACCGTGGTTGGTGTTCTGAAGAAGAGAATTTTACTTTGGGAGTTATACTGAAGGCTATCGGATGTCATGGTATAATCCGGATTCTTTACATCGACATCTTTTTTGAAAGAAGCCATGTTATTGTTCAGATCATAATATCCTTTATTACTGTTCAAAACATTTATACTGTCAACCAGTTTTCCACCATTGTAGTAGTAGGCTAAGTTTCTAGGTCGATCATAATCTAGATAATCCGTGTATAAGGTTGATTGATTGAGTTTGGTGAAGACTACGTTTCTTCTCAGCTTGGCTACCTTTAGATTTCCATCATATTCCAGTTTTGAAGCCGTAATGGTTACGGAATCACCTTCTGTAATACGCACCTTTCCAAAAGCCTCAACGGTATTTTTGGATTTGTAGAAATAAGCCGAATCGCAGTAAATGGTGGTTTTATTTTGAACAAACACCACGTTTCCGATCAGTCGTTCAAAGCGATCTCCATTTTTATCTTTTCCACCCTTAAGTTGATCTGCTTTTTGAAGTTTTACTTTTTTCTGAGAAAAGGTTGTCGTTGAAATTCCAACGAGTAACGCAATCAAAAGCCCGATCCGAATGGAAACGGAGGTAACGATTTGGGCCAATCTTAAACTATATTCTTTCTTCATTCGCGCTGCAAGCTAGTTTAAAGTGTTGAAGTATTTAAGTGTGGAAGTGTTGAAGGGGCAAAGAGGTTACTAAAATCAAAGACTACAACACTTCGAACACCAACACTTCAACACTTTTAAAATTCGTACTTTTGATTGTGCTTGAGCAATTTCTGAACCATATTAATCGCCACAAACTGTGCACTAAATCCGATACGATTTTATTGGCTGTAAGTGGAGGGGTGGATTCCATGGTCATGCTGCATTTATTTATCGAAGCAGGATTTCAGGTGGGTGTTGCCCATTGCAATTTTCAACTAAGAGGAAAGGAATCAGATGGAGATGAGAACTTTGTCTACCATGCTTGTCAGGAGTTGAAAATTCCTATAATGGTGGAACGCTTTGATACAGAAACTTATGGATGGGAAAATAGTCTGTCAACTCAAATGGCAGCAAGAGAATTAAGGTATGCCTGGTTTGATTTTTTGCTCGAAGAAAATCACTATCATTTATTAGCCACTGGACATCATTTTGATGACACCATTGAAACCATTTTATTAAACTGGACGAGAGGATCATCGGTTGAGGGACTTGCCGGAATACCTGTTAAAAACAATAAAGTTATCAGGCCCCTTTTGTTTGCGACCAGATCGCAAGTAGAGAAATATGCCAGAGAAAAAGGAATTGAATGGCGAGAAGACCAAAGCAATCTCACGGATGATTATCAACGGAATTTCATCCGCCATCAAATTGTTCCGAAATTAAAAGAACTCAATCCATCATTGGAAGCCACCCTGCATGACGGTCTTGAAAAGATACAAGGTGATCTTGAATTGATTCATTTTCAAACCGAAGCGTGGAAGAAACAATACCTATCAGTTGAAGGAGAAAAAGTTAGCATCTCAAAAAAGGGTTTTGATTCTTTTCAGCAGAGCGCGCATCTCTTGTGGCGTTGCATCCGCGAGTACGGTTTTAATTTTGAACAGACACGAGAGGTAATTCAGGGTTTGAATGGACAGTCAGGAAAACAATTTCTTACACCATCGCATAAACTGGTAATTGATCGGGAGTATATTATTATTACGCCCCATGTCGATTTCTGGAACGAAACAATTATTGAGGAGGGACAGGAACTAGCTTCTTTGGGTTCGTGGGAAATAGATATCGAGAAACAAAATGATGTCACCAGAACGAATGATTCGTTTGAAGCAAAGTTGGATGCAGATAAAATTACCTTTCCTTTGATCTGGAGGAAATGGAAGCCAGGTGACGTTTTTTATCCCCTCGGCATGGAGCACAGAAAGAAAGTAAGCGACTTTCTGATCGACAATAAGGTAAGCGTTTCGGATAAGGATGTTGTGACGGTTTTGGAGTGTAACGGGGAAATTGCCTGGGTAGTCGGCTATCGGATTGACAACCGGTTTAAGATCACCCCGAAAACCACATCCGCTGTCTTGTTCTCCCTTCGGCCATATTTTACCTAATATATTTTTTCTTTGGTTATTCCGTTAATAACTTTCCGCCCCTGTAGAAAGCATTCTTAATTATAAAACTTAACAGAACCTATTTATGAAAGTAACTGTAGTTGGCGCTGGTAATGTTGGCGCAACCTGTGCCGATGTACTCGCGTATCGCGAAGTCGCGAACGAGATTGTATTGGTCGATATTAAAGAAGGTCTTGCTGAAGGTAAGGCATTGGATATCTGGCAGAAATCGCCTATCAATTTGTATGATAGCCGCACCATCGGTTCTACGAATGACTATTCAAAGTCTGCCGGATCAGATGTTGTGGTAATTACTTCTGGTTTGCCAAGAAAGCCGGGTATGAGCCGCGATGATCTTATTAATACCAATGCCGGTATCGTAAAATCAGTTACTGAAAATGTAGTGAAATATTCTCCAGAGGCGATCATTATTGTGGTTTCCAATCCTTTGGATGTAATGACCTATCAGGCACACATTACCTCGAAATTTGCACGCACAAAGTTGATCGGTATGGCCGGTATTCTTGATACCGCGCGTTACCGTGCTTTCCTGGCTGAAGCATTAAATGTTTCTCCAAAAGATATTCAGGCTGTATTGTTGGGTGGCCATGGCGATACAATGGTGCCCCTTCCAAGATATACTACTGTTGCTGGTATTCCAGTTACCGAATTGATCGACAAAGACAAGCTTAACGCGATCCTTGAAAGAACAAAAGTAGGTGGTGGAGAATTGGTGAAACTGATGGGAACATCTGCATGGTATGCACCAGGTGCTGCGGCAGCTCAAATGGTAGAAGCCATTGTGAAAGATCAACGCAGAGTATTCCCGGTTTGTATGAAGCTTGAAGGTGAATATGGTATTAAAGATTGCTACCTCGGTGTGCCAGTAGTATTGGGTAAGAATGGTGTTGAGCGCATCATTGAACTTGATTTGAATAAAGAAGAAAAAGCATTAATGGAATCCAGTCGTGCAGCCGTTCGTGAAGTGATGGATGTGTTGGATAAATTGGGATAGTCTTGGTTAGACTTTAGTATCTAGACATTAGACATTAGACATTAGTATTTGGACAATAGTGAAAATGCTGGGTTATGCCTGGCATTTTCTGTTTTATACTGGTTGCCGGTTGCTGGTTACCGGTCACCGGAAACTGGTAACCGGCAACAAATTCGCTACCTTTCGCCATGCAAATGAACAAAGACCTGATCACTCGATTTTACACTGCTTTTCAGAGTGGAGATTTTGCTACTATGCAAAAATCGTATCACGATGAAGCGCATTTTAATGATCCTGCTTTTAAAAATCTAACTGCAAAAGAAGTACGAGCGATGTGGCAAATGTTAGTTACAGCAGCGAAGGATTTGCAAATTACCTTTAGTGATGTTGAAGCGGATGACAAAATGGGTACATGTAAGTGGGAAGCACATTATACATTTTCAAAAACAGGAAGAAAAGTTCACAATATCATTGAAGCCAACTTTGAATTTAAAGACGGGAAAATAATAAAGCACAACGATCATTTTAATTTTTGGAGATGGTCGCGACAAGCTTTGGGAACTTCAGGACTTTTATTAGGATGGAGCAACATGCTTCAGCAAAAAGTACAAACCACAGCACGCAAAGGTCTTGAATTATTTATGAAGCGGTATTCAAAATAGGAGTTAATTCAAATTCTTCGGCTCTCCCCAAACAACAATCAACCAACAACGACCAACCTTGGATTTACCCGAAAAAATAAAAGCCATTGAAGAGGTATTCACAAACCTGGATGCAGCCATCGCGTCATTTCAAACTTCATCAGGCTTGCATTGTAAGTGGGGATGCGGTAAGTGTTGTTTTAAGGCCGATATAGAAGCTACCATTCTAGAGTTTCTTCCGTTTGCCAATTACCTATATCAGAATGACCTGGCGTTTGAATGGTTGGATAAACTAAAGCAAAACGATTCTTCTATCTGCATGATTTTAAATCCTACGCAGGATGGTGCCGGACTTTGCTCTACCTATAAACACCGTGGACTAATCTGCCGATTATTTGGATACTCTGCCCGCACCAATAAATATGCTAAAGCAGAACTCGTTACCTGTCAGATTATAAAAACAGAACAAGCTGAGAATGTTGCACAAGTGGCTCAGTTTTTGGAAGATGGGGGAAGCATACCCATTATGAACCAGTATTACATGCAGCTCCATGGAATTGATTTTGAACTTACAAGAGAATTTTTCCCAATCAATGAGGCCATC
>ERZ795059.3387-NODE-3387-length-15518-cov-4.500162_pt1 | contig 15518 bp, 23 predicted proteins | sample MGYA00375143_ERZ795059 | MGnify/ENA primary metagenome ERZ795059 (study PRJEB30188, sample SAMN05720168) | activated sludge metagenome | isolation source: Anaerobic digester | place: USA | collected 2015-01-07 ... | reverse complement strand
GTATGGTGGTAAAATATATGTTGATCTATCCTCTTCCTCTGGTTCATACAACCAAGGTCTTAAAAACATAAAATCTCTCCAAACAGCTTCAACTCTAGGTATCTTAGGTCTAGTATCTTCTGGTTCTACGGCCTCTACTCCTCTAGCGTGTTGTGCCTGCATGTAAAGCTGCATCTCAGGGTTTGGTACCATCCCTCTTACTTTATCATAATCTAGTAAAACTAGGTCTCCTGGTTGGTATTGGGTTAAAGATGGGTGCGCTTTAATTACTTTAGCAACTGGTGTTATTACAACATCTTTAAAATTTGATGTACTAACAAAATCACCAAATGCATCTGGTATTAATATTCCTGGAGCTTTTGACTCTTCTGGATCTCCTGCTCTAGGGTTAAATCTAAGTACTCTCAAAAGTACTCCCTCAGTCTTTAAATCAATACTCTCATAATCCTTTAAATATGAATCATCATCTTTAAACTTTCCTAAAGCTTCTAATAACCTTTCTTTGTACTCCTTATTTTTTGATGAAACATTTTTAACACTTGGTTGCCTGTGCAGAGATTTTTCTAGATTTTCTAAGCTTTCTAATTTTTCCTCCTCACTAAGCTTTGACCATTGAATGTCTTGCTCATCTACTCCTATTCCATTAAATATTTTCATCTCTGTATTCTATTTCTTTTACGTTTAATCCTGTTATTTTTATAATCCTATTTAAAATGGCAAATATTGGCTCTCTGAAATACTTTACTTCCTTTATTTCAGATATGGAAGTGCAGCAGTTTTTTATTGCTGTATAATCCGCACCACTTCTTTTTTCTGCTTTCTCAATCTTCTGTACATGTCTCACAGGATCAAAAGGTACTGGTAATCCTTGTGTTAGTACCTCAAGTAGTGGAGTCCACATATTTACTTCATCTATTACAGATGGGTGTAAGGTTTCAGACTCATTATCCTCTTTACCTACTTCCACATCTACAAAATCTCCTGTATTAAATTTCATTATTCCTTTTTAATTGATCACTTAATGTGTCCCCAAGTCTTATAACTGGAAACTTCCTATCAGCATGTTCATAGGTGTCTAAACCTTTTCTGTATGCTTTATAATGTTTTTTCTCTCTAGTAACTTCAAGTTTTATAAACTTCTGTTTAGCTGCAGCCATCTCCTCTACTGGTTTTGAGAGGTAGTGTTCGCTTTGCCCGTAAGTGTTGTCAAAGATCTCTGCAAAGTATTTTTCATCTTCTTTATAACCCCTTGAAATATGTCCTCCAAATCTACCTTGTACAAATCTTCTTTCTTTAACCTCTTTTCGATTTTCATCCAAAAGTAATTCGTGTACCTCTTGTCCTTCTCCGCTTCCTTCCTCTTTATAACTCTCCATGTTATCCTAATTATTTTTTTTATCCTTTCTTCATTTTCAGGGGTTCTAACTCTAAGTGCTCCTGATACTTTCCTTTTTATTTTTGGTATGTCAGCTCCAAATGCAAAATACTTCTTAACTAAAAAAGTTGGCATTGTTGGAATTGTAACATAAAACTTCATCCCTTCAAAAAAAGATTCCATAATTTTAATTACATCCTCTTTGTCTTTACCAGAAATTTCAGCAGTTTTAGTTATAATCTCATCATAAGTCTTTGTCCAGTTGGTATCTAACATTTAATCCTTTTTCTACAACTATCGTCAATCCAAAATACTGTTCTAATAATGTAGGAGATATTCTTTTGTCCTTTTTTAAACCAAACAGTTTCTTGTATTCCTCTTCTATCTGTTTATATGCTTCGGGCGTGATTCTCAGCATATCATAAAAGTCTGGATCAAATTGCACTGTTAAGGATATCTCTTCCCATATGCTATCAATTAAGTTCTTCTGTGTCATTATTTAAATTAACGTAGAACGTTACTTTTTTTAGGTCTTTAAAAACCTCTGGTAGTAAATGGTCGTTACCTATTTTCTGATACCAACCTTTTTTTTCAATCCTGCTTAAGTAAACAGATATATCACTTTTATTTTTTAGTGGCAAATATTTATTGAAGAACTCTAAAGCTTCCTTGCTTTTAAAACTAATCTTTTTTTGCTCTAAAATTATCGAAGCAATGTAGAAAACTTTTTGAGACTTAGTTAAAAATTTTGATGAATGCATATAAACCGCTGAATAGATGTCAATCAACTTAAACAAATACTCATTTATCTCTAAATTATCCTCTTTCTTAAAAAATAAATCCTTTTCCTTTGTAATTTTCACTTTTACAATCATTATTTAGTACAAATATAAATATAATTTTTCTATTAAATCGACATAGTAGATTTTTTTTCAGTAACTTTGTATTTTATTGATAATAAACAAGTTATATGAGTCCATTAGTAGTTTTTATTGAAGATAATCATGAGTATAAAGCAGAGGGTAAAGTTTGGAAAAGTGCTAACGGTGTACTGGATTATTTCTTCCCAGATTTTGAAGAGGAATATTGGAAATATTATAAGGCAGTAGAATTTTTAGTTCCTAATTTTGCAGCTAAAAAGTCTAAGTTAAAGTTTCCTCAGATATCTAAACCTGCAGAATCTTGGTTAAAAAATGTTTCAAAAGATTTTAGTGAAGAAGAGATACAGGATGCTATAAATCTTATTTCTCAAAAATGGGATGATTCTAAAACTAACGGAACCTACTTCCACAAAAAGATGGAGGACAAAGTTATTGAAAAGGGTTACTATGAATGGAACGGAAATACTTACCCAGTAATCTTACAAGAAAAGCAGCATGATAATCAAAGTTTTCATGACAAATTAAGTGATTTGAAACCTGGTTGTTATCTTGAGGTAATACTCTTCTTTAAATTTGGCAATTCTTACTTCCTGGGAACGTGTGATTTGCTACTTTTAGGTGAGGATGGTACCTTTTACTTAATCGACTATAAAACGAACGAAAAACTGAGTACAGGTAAAGGAAAAAAATTAGATAAGCCTTTTGAGAATTTAGATGGTTCGAAAATGTGCAAGTATGCTTGCCAATTAAGCCTATATGCTCTCCTGTTAGAAATGTGGGGTTTTAAATGTGGTGGCCTACATATATTCCATTTTAAAGATTATGATGAAGCACAGAGGAAAATTTATGATGTTAAGTACTACAAGGAAGAAGTAAAACTAATGATAGAAATTTACAAGACAAGGGTGTACCAAGATATTGATTTTTAATTGTATATTTGCAGCATGTTAGTATCGGTAGATTTAATGTTCAAGTACGCTAAGAGTTCAAACTTACTTTATTTGTTTGAAAGGCTAAGGTATTCTGCAAAGAATACTGGTGGGTACTTTGATTTAAATTCATTGAATAAGAACGAAAGGTATAGACTTTTACCAGAGCTGCAGCGTATGGGTTGGGTTAGTGGTAATAGGGTTGTAGGATATAGGAAGATACTCAATGTAGAGGTTAGTTGTTTTAATTATACCCGAATTGTGGTTGACGACCTTTCTAGCATAAAGAGGTTTAGGGCTCTTATAATTTCCTCCTGTGAGTCTTACTTGCTAAATTGGAGGTATAAGATACAAAAAGATAAAGCTAAAAGATTTAGCCAAAGAGAAGGATTTAGTCACAAATGGGTTTACGCTGGCGCAGTCATTGGCTGTGAAAAATTCAATGTTGAGAAATTTAGTGATGAAACTTTTAAAGGAAGATTGGCTGACAGTATTTTAGCAAAATGTTTAGATCTTTCACTTCGCACAATTGGAGGTTGGCGAAGTTGCGCCAAGTTGAACTCCTATGAAAAGAAATTCGTCTATTCAGACGACCCTTATTCTGGTATGTCCTTTTATAACAGAAGATTAAGGAAATTCCTTACTCTAGATAGGGTTATCAAAACTTCTATTCCACTATTTAATAATAAGTTCCATAATAACTATAAATTATAGAAGGGAGAGTAATTTTTTATATATTCTAATTACCAGCTACTATATATCAGCAAAAAATGGGAAAAGGAAATAAATTATAAAATAAATAGTCTTAGAGGAGAAAATTACAATTTTATTTTGTATATTTGTACCTCCGATAAAGGAGCTATTATGATTAGATTTCTAAATTTAAAAAATCAAATTTGTGAAGGTCAAAATGACTTTGCATTTTATGACACAGTGAGTGATAAGATTTGCTCGTTTGGAGATCAAGGTCAACAAGTGTTTGATAATATCTTAGAATTTCAGAAATGTTTCTGGGATGTCCAAGAAGTAGAATCCAGACCTTTGAGTAGATTTATGTTTTTAATTCCAGAGGATTATTTTGAAGTTTAATAAATGAAAAGTTTTAAAAAAGGAGATAAAGTTGAAATAATAGGTAACATACCTTTTATGCTGAAAGATAAACCAAAGCCTTTATTAGGCAGAGTTACAAATGTTGATGGATACTACATCTGCGTAAAACCTTTGTGGCAAAGGTGGGAAGGGGAGTGGTACAGTAATGAACTTAAACACGTTTAAAATAGGATGATAAAATTTCTTACAATTGACCCATCATTTGCTAACCTAGGAATTGTTAAAGGTTACATAGATAGTGATCTAAAAGTTACACTAGATTCCTACAAATTAGTACAGACAGAAAAAACTAAGGTTAAGTCTGTTAGATCTTCTTCGGACACAGTGGAAAGGTGTACTTACCTAAAAGAAGGTTTACTAAATGAAATATCTGAATGGGAACCACAAGTTTGTTTTGCAGAAACTCCTTCGGGTTCACAGTCTTACAGCGGTGCCCTTAGTTATGGAATTAGCTGTTTTCTTATTGCTATGTGCAATCCACCAGCAATACAAGTCACTCCAATAGAAACAAAGAAGTTAACTGTTGGGTCTAAGACAGCCACAAAAAAGGAAATTATTGAATATGTAAATAACCTCTACCCATCTTTCCTCGAAACTAAAAAGGATGGCAGCGTAGTAGAGGGAAGAATGGAACATATTGCTGATGCAGTGTGTATAACATTAGCAGGAATCAAAGTACCAGAATTTAAACAACTAAAAAAATTACTAGAAAACAAATAAGAATTTATGACAAAAAAATCTATTTTTGAACCTAACGACAAGCTTTGGCCCGAGGAGTACCCACATTTGTTAAAATATGCTGATGCAATAAGTAACGCATACTGGATTGTAGATGAATATAAATCACTTTTAATTCAGGATGTACAGGATTATAAAACTAAGCTAGACCCACACAAAAGAGTAGCAGTTAAAAGAACTATGTTAGCAATAGCTCAAATAGAGGTTAAAGTAAAACTATTTTGGGGTTCAATCTATAAAAGATTTCCAAAAACGGAAATTTCTATAGTAGGGGCAAGTTTCTCTGAGTCAGAGGCTCGTCACTTGAGAGCATATAAAAAGTTAATAGAACTGTTAGGTTTACAAGAGGATTTTGAAACCTTACTAGAAGTACCAGAAATTCAAGGTAGGGTAAAGTACTTGTCAAAATATTTAGATAATATAAAGTCAAGAGACAACAGAATTTATACAAAAAGTCTAATGTTATTTTCTTTATTTGTAGAACATGTGAGTTTATTTAGCCAATTCCTAATAATGCTAAGTATTCACAAAGAAGAAAATATTTTAGCAGGTTTTTCAAATATAGTTGATGCTACTTTAGCTGAAGAGAATTTACATGGGTTATTTGGGGCTGAATTAGTAAACATAATTAGAGAAGAAAATCCTGAATGGTTTGATGAAGAAATGGAAAATATTATCCACGATGCATGTAATAAAGCTTTAAAAGCAGAGTCAGGTTTGCTAGATTGGATATTTGAATTTGGTGAACTACCTTATTTACCAAAAAAAGATATTGTAGAGTTTTTAAGAAATAGATTTAACATAGTTCTTATTGGATCAGGATTTAAGCCATTATTTGATATTGATGAATCTTTATTAAAGTCTTCTGAATGGTTAGAAGTACAATTAAAATCCTCAAAGGAAGGGGATTTCTTTTATAAGAGATTAACAGATTATTCGAAGTTTAACCAATCAATGACAGAAGATGACTTATACTAAATTTAATTGGGTAAATAAAGAGACTATAAAGTTTCTTTCAAATGGTTACCTAACAGAAGGTGAAACAGTAGAAAGTAGAACAAAAGATATTTGCAATACTGCAGAAAATATATTAGGTTTCGAGGGGTTTTCAAGTAGATTTTTTAGTTATGTGTCCAGGGGCTGGGTTAGTTTTTCCAGCCCCGTATGGGCCAACTTTGGGAAGCGTGGTCTTCCTATCTCCTGCCTTGCTGGTAACTCTTGGATAAACACTTACAAAGAAGGTGGAAAGCAGATAGAAGAAATTGAAGTGGGCGATTTAGTATTGACTCACAAGGGTAGGTACAGGAAAGTGCTTAATAAGCAGGTTAGAATGTCTTCTAATGATATGTATGAGCTTAAAGTAAATACAAGATTAACACCAATAAAAATAACAGGTAACCACCCTGTATTAACTAATATGGGTTGGGTTAGAGTTGATGAATTGGATGAAAATTTACATTGGATAGCAACAAATAGGTGTGTTGAACATGAACCTGAAGATCACATAATATATTTTAATAATATAGTTGATACTACTAATGAAGGAAGATTTCAACCAAGTGCTGTAAAATCAATATTGGTTGATGAGGATTTTGCTTGGGCACTTGGACTTTGGTTTGCTGAGGGGTCTTTGTCCACTAGTAAAGGAAAACCTAATGGAATAAGAATAACACTTAATTCAAAAGAAGTGGATGTTGGACAAAGATGGGCCAATATTTTGTGTAATAAAACTGGGTTAAACTCTGGTCTATACAAGTCTGAGGTGAAAAGAAATAACCAGTATAGCTCTTGGTTAAGTATAAATGTAAACTCTATTGTACTTGGTGATTACTTTAAGCGGGAATTTGGGAATTCTTGTAAAACTAAAAACATACCTGTGTGGGTTAAACAATTACCAACCAAATTAATAGAAAAGTTTTTGGAGGGTTTTTACTTAGGTGATGGTAAAAAAGTTGGTAACACTATGCAACACACTATTTCCAACCCCAGGTTAACTTTATCTATTTATGAGCTAAGCTTAAGGTGTGGAAAAAGAGTTGGTCTACAGATGCAAGAAAAGGCAGGTAGATTAGCTACTACATCACATGTATACAGGGTTACATATTACTCAGATAGTAAAAGAAGTAAAACAAATGTTGGGCTTGGCATAGATTATGCTGATGGTCTTAGATACTGCCCATTCAGCATAAAAAAGTTAGATACTAATGAACTTGTATATGATATAACTGTGGAAGAAGACCATAGTTTTAGTGTCTCAGGTGTTGTAGTTCATAATTGCTATGGGTCATTTATAGAAGATACTATGGAAAGTATTTTATACAATAATGCTGAAATAGGTATGATGACAAAGCAAGGTGGTGGAACTTCACTTTACTTAAATAATATTCGTCCAAGAGGATCTAAAATATCTACAGGTGGTGAGGCTGATGGTCCTATACACTTTGCTGGTATAACTTCTAGCATAATTGAGAGGTGTAAACAATCAGATGTTCGTAGAGGTGCTTGTGCAGTATACTTAGATATTACACACCCCGATTTACCTGAAATGCTGAGAATTGGTCAGGAAGGTGCAGATATCCAAAATTTACAATATGGTGTATGTGTTTCAGACGAATTTTTACAAAGTGTAGAGGATGGGGATAAAGACAACAGAAAGATATGGGCTAGTGTACTTAGAAATAAAATAAAAACAGGATTTCCTTATATATTCTTTACGGATACTGTAAATAACAAATGTCCAGATTGGTACAAGGAAAGTTATAAAATTTCTTTCACAAACCTTTGCTCAGAAATAATGTTACCTGCAAGTGAGGATGAATCATTTGTGTGTTGTTTATCTTCTGTAAATTTGTTTTACTTTAATGATTGGAAAGATGATGCTAACTTTATAGAAGATATGATATTTTTCCTAGATTCAGTAATGACTGAGTTTATAGAAAAGTCTGGGAACATAAAATTTATGGAAAGAGCTCATACCTTTGCTAAGAGGCATAGAGCACTGGGATTAGGTGTTTTAGGTTGGCACTCCTACCTTCAGCAAAATATGGTTCCTATAGAGTCATTGGAAGCCCAGATGCTAAATAAGATAATTTTTAAAAATATAAGAAGTAAAGCAGATATAGCTAGTTCAAAGCTAGCTGAAATTTTTGGGAGTCCAGAATTACTGTTAGGAACAGGGAAAAGAAATTCTACTGTTATGGCTGTGGCACCTACTAAATCATCTTCTTACATTTTAGAGCAAATCAGTTTAGGTATAGAACCTATAAAATCTAACTATCTTATAAAAGATTTAGCTAAAATAAAAGAGGTTTACAAAAACCCTGTACTAGAAAAATTCTTAGATTCTAAAGGATTAAATACAAAAGCGATATGGCTGAGCATTCTTGATAAGGATGGATCAGTACAGCACTTAGATGAATTAACACAAGAAGAAAAAAATGTATTTAAAACAGCTATGGAAGTGTCTCAAATGGAGCTTGTAAGGCAAAATGCTGATAGACAAAAATTTGTTGACCAAGGTATTAGCTTTAATTTATTTATACATCCAGACACACCCTTTAAGGATATTAACAAACTTTATATGGAAGCTTGGAAGTTAGGTTTAAAATCAATTTATTACCAAATATCAGAGAACAGTGCCCAAGCATTCTCCAGGGATATTAACAACTGCGTAGCCTGTGAAAGCTAATTGTGTTCCAATACCCTATAGGATTGATAGATCAATAGGTTTTGCTGCTGCTAGAATACCTTATATGCAAGACGAGAATGGGTTTTACATGAACGTAGTATTTATTAATCAATTACATAAGCAATACGGTCCAGAAGGCGTAGAATTTCTTACCTTTCAAATAAACCCTAACCAAACTGATGAGCAAATATTAGAGGGGTTAAAGAACAGGCTTAGAATAAATTACAACGGGCATTGCATAGATCTTCAAGAGGTCAAAAAATAATAAAAATATTTTGTATATTTGTACTATGAATTTAAAAGAAATATTAGCAAAATTAAACAAAGGAAAGGATAAAGTTGACCAATATACTTTAGCCTCCGAAAAACCAAAAGACTTTTATAAAACAAGAGTTATTTCTACAGGTAGCCCTTACATTGACTACAAAATATCTCAGAATATTGAGAAAGGTGGTGTACCAATTGGTAGATTCATTTTAGTGGTTGGTGGTGAATCTTCTGGAAAAACTTCCCTTTCACTTAAAACAGCGGCTAACTTACAAAAGGAAACTGGAAAGGTAATAGTAATCTTTGATGCTGAAGGTACTATAGACGACTCTTATTTTGAAAGATTTGGTATTGATAAAACCCGATTAATACATCACAGGGGTAAGAATTTAGAAGAGTTCTTAGATGCGGCGGAGTTATTGTCCAAGTCAGAGGAGATCTGCGCTATAATCATAGATTCCATACCATCTTTTTTTTCTACTGCAGTAGAGTTAAAGAGTGCAGAGGATAATACCATTGGTATAGAGGCTAAGAAATTTAATGCACGTATGCCCATTATCTATGGAAATTGTAATAATAGAGGGACCACTATTTTAGCATTAAATTACTACAAGATGAATCCAGGTGCAATGGGTGCCGATCCTAGAACCTTGAGTAGGGGGGAGTGGCAGAGATATTATAGTTCTTTAACAATAGAGTTAGGTAAAGGAGATTTAATTAAAGAAGGAGACAAGATTGTTGGACACGTTTTAAGGTTTAGGATAAAGAAATCTAAGGTAGATGCTTATGATTCTAAGAAACCTTATGAAGTTAACTTCTACTATGACAGAGGGTTTGATGAGACTGCTGATTACACAGACATAATGATTGAAATGGGTGTAATTAAAAAAGGTGGTGCTTGGTTTTCTTTGCCTAACGGAGAAAAGTTTCAAGGAAGGGACAAGACAATACAATTCTTTAAAGATAACCAAGAGTACTTAAAAGAGCTTTGGGACAGTAAAGAACTATATATTCCAGAGGGAAGAGTTGAGGTTACACAGGAGGTAGAGTTATAAAATGCTAAGTAATGGATGAAGAATACATTTTAGTTAAAGACCAACTACCAGAAAAAGGTAAAGATGTTATAGTTATAGATGATGAAGATAAAAAACATTACTGTTTTACATGTAACTGTAAAAATCCTAAATGTAAAGAGTGGCGTTGCTCTTTGACTGGGTACCTTTTAATGATAAATGCAGTAAAATGGAAGTATGAAGAAAATAGTCGTATAGGGCTTATTACTGATTATAGTAAGAGTAATTAATGATAGAGGAATTCGAAGAAGATGCTGATTACTATGTCCTAGACCCTAAAGATGAAAAGGCTAGGATAATAGAAATGCTGCATGAAACCTATCAACATGCTGATGATGAGGGTTTTAAAAACTGGGTGAGGACTACCCCTTACGGGCAAGTGGTTTATTATCAATCATTACCACAACTTCAATTCTTATATAATTTTGCTGAAAAGCATGGTTATCTAGACAGACAGAAAGTTATACTAAATGAAATGATAAGGACAAAAGAATTTTTAGATAAAAGAAAATTAGAAACAGGAAAAGGAGATGAAGAACCAGAATTTATTCAAAGTACTTTACCTATTTTATAGCATTATAGGTGGGGCAACTTGGTATTATGGTTTTGCTTATGGTAAATCCTTACTTATACTAAGTATTATTTGTTTCCTTATAACCGAAGTTGTATATTTTGTAGTAAAGAGATTATTGATAAAGAAAGATGCTGAACAAATTAAAGAAGCACAAGCTAGAAAAACTGTTTACGGAGAAGACAATCCAGAACTCTTTATTTAATAAATATTACAATGATAATACATATTTCCTAAAAAATAAGTATATTTACGAGTGGGAATCTGATTTGTTTTATATTATAGGAAAGTCACCAAAAGGGATGGCTGCAGAACATGAGATAAAGAGAACAAGAAGTGACTGGGCAAAGGAAATAAAAGGTAAGAAGGACAAGCACGAGTTTTTAAATAAAACCTTTGAGGCAGAAGGTCAGAACTTAGGAGAAGAGGACTATTGTCCTAACTATTTTATAATTACCTGCCCAGAGGGTATGATAACTAAGGAAGAGGTAGAGGATCATTTTCCTTTTGCCTCTCTTTATTGGGTTTACCCAGATGACAGAATAAAAGTAATAAAGAAGGTAAGAATACATCCTTTAAAACTTGATTATACACACTTGTTAGTAAGGAAACTATACTTCCAGGTACTTAATACGGAAATTGTTTTTGCTGAATTTAAGGCAGCATTTTATAAATTAGAAAATTGTGAGGATGTTGCAGCATTAGTGAAATCATTCTTACGAAAGATAAAACAGGAATAGAAATTTTTTGCGCAAAGTATTGAAAAGTGATACTATTCTCTAAATAATTCTAAAAGGGAACCATAGCTCAAGTATTAGAGCACCTGACGCTTAATCAGGGCTATTCAGGTGAAAGGCCTGATGGTTCCCAATATTGATCTCTAGCTCAATTGGTAGAGCGTCTGACTTTGGTTCAGAAGGTTCCAAGATCGTACCTTGGGGGATCAACTAAAATTTTTATTATGTACATGACAGAACAGCAATTAAGAGAGTATATTAAAGAGGGTTACTCTAGCATACTTTCTGAGGAAGAAATTGAATTAGCAGTAAAAAAACTTAAAGATGCCTATATCAAGGAATAGAAAAAAGCACAAAGTACAGGCCGCTAAGAGAGCTAAACTTAACCAAGGGCTAAAGAATGGTATGAAAGAACAGTTTTTAAAGTGGGCTGCCCAACAGGAAATATTAGCAATGAAGCCAGAAGTTCCCCCAACTGTAGAAGAATACTTTCCAGAAGGAGAAATAGTTGAAGAAACATTTGCAGAAGTTGTAGAATAATAATATATTTGCTAAAAATATAATTATGATAATACATAGATTACCAAACCAATTTGTAGGTAAGGGAGAAGTAGGGGGATTTAACTTTGAAAAAGAAAAGGAAACTGATGAGAGTTATTGTTATAAAGTCAGTTCCGAAGGTGTTGTATGGTATGAAACTTTTGATAAGAAAGTAGTTCCTTTATGTATTGATTTTAGCAAAAAGATATTTTCTGATATTGAGTTTAAAGAGAAGTATCCTAGATCAAAAGATTTTGGGGTTTGGGCTTGGACTAAAAAGATATAACATAATGGATGAGGAAACGTAGCAAAGTTGATCTATGTAGTCGTTTGAAGAACTTCGGATGGTGGTTCAATTCCACCCGTTTCCACAAATAGGGTCCATAACTCAGTTGGATAGAATCACAGGTTCAAGTCCTGGTGGACCCACTAAAAAATATAAAAATGAATATAAACAAAGGAGATGAGTTTTTTTGCTACAAAGATGTAGTAATGGATGGAGGAAATAATGACGGTAAAAAAGTCTATACCAAAGGTTACATTTATAAATCAAACCACGATGATCATTTAACTGATAATTTTGGTAATGAGTATCATGGTTGGTCTAATGAAGAAAAGGTAAAAAATCACTTTGCCAAAATAGGTGGTTATAATGGTGAACTTAAAGGATTTCCAGAGTTAGTAGTCCAATGGATGCTCAAAGAGCAAGAGTTACAGGGTAATTCTAGGAATGTAAAGGTATTTGAGAAATGTTCAACCTCTGATAATGATCAAGGGGTTTTTTTTTGGAAAAATGCTAAATACTTTGATGTGGATTCCTGTATTGAAATTATTAAATTTAAAGACTTTCAAGAGTTCTTTGATGAGTATCCTTATGGAGTGGGAGTTAAATCAACTGCATCAGCAATAACAGATTCACCTAAAGAAGAGGTTAAGCCTACTGGAGATACTAGTAGTACTTTACATGGCCCCACTACTTTTATGTATACACAGCCTACATACCCCACTGATCTAGATGTTCTTGATGAAAGGTTAGTTAAGATTTTACCTATACTAAATATGATTATTAGTAACCCACTTACTTCCCAGGGGTTAAGAGAGCTAGCAGAAGATGTAGCAACCACAATGTTAGAAGATTATTATAGTAAATTAAATGAAGAATGACCTACCAGAAATGTCCAATTTGCGAAGGAACGGGAATGTTTACTCCTCACACAATAGTTAATGTACCTCTTCCACCTTGCCCAGTATGTAAAGGTAAAAGCATAATTCATACTGATACAGGGTTACCACCAGCAGAAATAAACAATAAAACATGGAAGTAAAAGTATTAGGACACACTTACGAGTTGTCAAATTTTGAGAACAAAGATTCAGCAGGTCAAACGCTACAGTTTATTCACAAGGAACCTACTTATGAAGGTTCAACTGAGTTAAAGACTATTTCAGATGGTACAACTAACGAAGAGGTTATTGAAGTGCTTATTAATAGGTTGAATTTCTTGCAATCTAAATTTCCTTGCAGAGAAAATGCAATAGTTATCACCAAACTAGAAGAAAGTTTAATGTGGCTTGAAAAAAGGACTAAGGACAGGCTAAAAAGGAATGTTGAGGGTAAACATGAAAAGTAACAGCATAGGGTACAGAGGTTCCAGAAGAGATTTTTAAAAAGTATTTTGGTTTATAGTAAACCCAGAGTTTAGTTATAGACTTTTATTTAATGTAATTTTGCCATTGAGTGTAAGGCCCCTGCAGGTGTAAGAACTTGTAGGGGTTTTTTAATACCTGTAATTAAGCTCTTTAACTCCTATTTTCCCTTATGAAACCTTTTTCCAGGCTTTTTATACCCGTTAAGGTATGAAGTGCACTGTTTTAACTCCTTTTATACCCAATAGGGTACATTTTACTCTCGTTTACCCCTTGGTCTGTATCTTCTATTATGGATTACTTATAATTCAGCATAAAATTGGGCCGTATTATTAACACTATCACGACACTGTGTCGCAATAAATGTCGGGGTAAAGCAATAGGTTGACTATTTTGCTAGCAAAGTAAAGCTATAACCTTACAACTATTCATAGTACAATTAGAGTATCCATCCCATAAGTCCATAAACCTATAAGATTACAACCCTAGGGGGTACACTCCATTTAAGCCTGACCCTGGTAGTGGGGTATATCTCATTTATGTGCAACCTCGGGAGTGTGGAGTATTTTTGGTATAACTTTGGAAGCATGGGGGTGTGGGGGTAAACCACAATTTTGGGTGCAACCTCGGGAATGTGGGGGTGGCACAACAAAAGACCCCACCCCTTACCCCATTTTTTCCCATACCCCGTACCATGAAAATTTTTCCAGAAACTTTGCCCATATAAGAAACTAACATATAAGGCACAATAAAAGGCACCTACTACACTACTACCTAGCTACCTGCTAACATGGTACTACAACCCAGATCAGTACACTATCTATTCATTTACCTATCTATTTGGCAGCGCACTAGTGTATTATTAATCATTCATTAATGGCATGTATAAGGGTCTATGAATGATATATAAGGCATTTGCATACCTTTCTATCTATAAGGCAATACACTAAGGTATACTATCTTATTGCTAAATACTATGTGTTAACCATATCAGCAACAACATACACCATTACGCGCGTATGCTCGATATGTTAAAGTTTGGTAGTGTATTAGAGTTAATGCCAAACTTTAATTAGGTGGGCGACCTCTAGGGGTTTGCGCCAAAGAGATCATAGCACACCTTATATATAATAACCTATAAGGGATTCAATAGAGGTAAAGCAGCGAGGTAATAGGGGTTAAGGGATTGGGGGGGGGGTTCTGGTATTTTGCTAAATACTATGTGTATAGCCTATCTAATCTAGCAATAAATAACCCTTATAAACCTATTCCCTGGACTTATACCTTTAAAACCTGGGCACAAAAAAATATAATTTGGTGGCCTTTGATAAAACCCCGCCTTTTTTTTGTCTCATAAATGCAAAACAGCCATTTTAGAAATTTATATTCTGTGGAGTACCCATTTTTACCCTCTAAACCAAATTAAATTAATTGAGGAAACATAGTTTTAAGCTATTTTATAGGGTAAAAGGGTCTAATTTACTATTTTAGCATATATACGATGTAACTTATTGTGTATCAGCGCACTATAATATATAAATAATTGGTGTGTGTAAGTGGTTGTTAGTCAACTATTTATCAAGTTTAGTATAAGTTTTATTTATAGTGAATCGGTGGGAACGCCTTATTTTACAGGGGTTGCGAGGTTTGGGGGTGCCTACCTGCCCAGCCCCTATTCTTTACCCTTTCTTATTCCTTTATTTATGCTCTTATTGTCTATTCTTATATGAGTTATTATAGTGTACTTATATTTTCCTATGTTGTTTTGACCTATTTTTAGCAAAAAAATTTTCTTACTTAACTACTTGAAAACCACACTATTATACATTATCAATAAAAAACTATTTACTTTTACCAAAAATAATTGTGAAAACTCTTGTCAATTCAAAAAAGATTAATGTATATTTGTGTATGCTTTCAGCGATTTGGAAGCGATTATTTAAAAACAACCAAAAATTTAAAG
>ERZ795059.3384-NODE-3384-length-15523-cov-5.486036_pt1 | contig 15523 bp, 12 predicted proteins | sample MGYA00375143_ERZ795059 | MGnify/ENA primary metagenome ERZ795059 (study PRJEB30188, sample SAMN05720168) | activated sludge metagenome | isolation source: Anaerobic digester | place: USA | collected 2015-01-07 ... | reverse complement strand
CTACTTCAATTACGCTTGGGATGAGAAGGCCGGCCGGCCGATCCGGGCGCAGGGCAAGGAAAGCGTTGCGCCCGAGAGGGAACGCGAGATGCTGGCCAGGTTTGCGGAACATCACAAGCTGCCTTATCGTCTCGCGATCGAGAAAGGCGACTCGCTGGCCGACTACTACGTCATCCGCCGCATCCCGTACGTGGTGTTGATCGACCGCCAAGGCAAGATCCGACTGATCCGCACGGGCAGCGACCCGCGCAACGCGAAAGACATCCAGGAGATGATCGAGAAACTTGTCGCCAACAGCGATTGAGGTGCCCCGTGTACGAGAGGTGAAGAGATGCCTAATTTCTATCATGCCGCGATGGTTTCCGCAGCGTGTGCGCTGTCCGTTGTTGCGACGTCGTCTGTGGCCGCCGCGGATGCCCTCGCCTTCGCCAAGGCAGATGGCGGTGAGTACCGGTTTGACACGGGCGTGGTACGAGGCGTGTTGCACGGCGGCGGGAAGTCGATGGGGTTGCTGCCCGTGTCGGACGCGGCGACGGGTCAGGTCTTGACCAAGATCGCTGGGTGGCTGTCGCCGTATCGGACGCTGTCGGCGGGAACGCAACACGGCTATGCCGCGTGGGACTGGGCCAGCGAAACGAAGCTCTTGCCCGATGGGGCCGTGGAAGTCCGCTGGTCGGCCAACGACACGTATCCGCTGAATATGACGGCCGTCTATCGCTGGAGTGCGGCCAACGCAGCGGACCTGGTGATCAGCGTCACGCCACAGCAGGACTTGCCCAAGCTGGAGATTTTCGTGGCCTCGTACTTCGCGGGCTTCACGCAAGCATCCGTCTACGCGAAAGACGGTGTGTCGGGGCAGCCGAAGTTCGTCCCCGCGTTGAAGACGGATGGCGTCTGGCAGGTATTTCCTCGCAACGCCGAGGCCGCGGCGTTGGTGACGGACGGCCGCTGGCAACATCCGCCGGCCCCCGTCACTTGGGCGATTCGCAATCATCTTGCCGCGCCACTGGCCATGCGCCGCCATCCGGAACTCGGTCTGACGGCCCTGGTCATGGCACCGCCCGAGGACGGTTTTGCCGTCTACACGCCTTACGGCGAGGAAAGCCACGGCTCGCTGTACCTGGGCCTGCTGGGCACTGACGTCAAGGCCGGCCAAACCGCCACGGGCCGCGCTCGGCTGGTCGTCGGACGCGGTCTGCGCGACGCAGCGGCGGTCGAGGCATTTCGGAGCTATGTCGCGTCCCTCGGCGTACAGCCTTAGCCCGGGCAACGGGTTCAAGGGCCCGGACGCACCCTCAAATCGGCTGACCGGCGAACAGCAGCGACTGGAAGTCTTCGGTCGTCTGGAGCAATTTGGGCGACTGGCCGTGCAAGCCCAGGTCCGCCAGGTTTCGGGCCATGCGGTGGGGCGAATCGCCCACGGCCAGCCGCAGCGATCCGCCGCCGCTGGTCGCGCACGTCGCGCGGGTCTCGACGCGGGTGCGGAGCATCTGACCGCCGCGCATCGAGTACGTCACCAGGGCCAGGCTGGGCAATGGTTCCGGCAGCACGTGCCCGCGCTCGCCGGCTAGTTCGACAATCAACCGGGCGTCAGGGTCGAACACCTGGGCCTGGAAACGGTTTGCATCCAATTCGATCGGCAACTGGCCGACGAACTTGGGATATCCCCAGATCTCGCAGCCGGCGGCGTTGGCCAGGGGGGTGCTGACCGGCAGATCAAGCACGTAGGAGCCCAGTGATTCATTCCGGGTCTGCTGCAGCAGGTCCGTGAAGGAACTCAGGGTCAGACTTTGGCCCCGCGGTGTGGCCAGTAGCGCCAAGCCGACTTCATCATACGGGCCCAGCGTCGTATCGCGATACTTGAAGAAACTCAGAATGGCCACCGCTTTCCGGGACACGAGCACCGGTTCCAGCGGCACGTCCTGCAACTTGGCTGCCGCCTTGGTCGCATCCACACGGAACAAGGCCATATAGTGCGAGGCGTCAAAGTAGCAGATCGGCAGCTGGACTTCGCCCTCGCTCGTCGTGGCGACCGTCTTGGGAACGTCAAAAAAGGGATCGTCGTGTCGGTTCATGATTTGAGGAAGAACTCCTGGAAATCTTCGATCACGGCCAGTCGGTTGATCTGGTTGGTGCCTTCGTAAATCGGTGTCAATCGCGCGTCGCGGAAGTGTTTTTCCGCGCAGTTCTGGTGCAGCACGCCGTGCTGGCTGAGCAACTCCATCGCGGTCTCGCAGACCCGCACGGCGGCTTCGCTGCAGTGGAACTTGCTCATCGCGGCGCCGGCTTGCGTGACCGCTGGACGGCTCGCGTGCTGCCAGATCAGGGCCCGCATGGCACTGGTCTGTGCGATCATGTCGGCCGCTCGCAACTGGACCTCCTGGCAGTCGATGAGCGGCTTGCCGCCGAAGCGGAAGCGGCGGACGAAGTCGATCGCTGCCTCCATCGCTCCTCGCGCGATCCCCAAGGCGATGGCAGCCACGGGCAGACGCGAACAAGTCAGCGACGCACGATTCAAGGCCCAGCCCGTACGCAAGGGACCGATCACGTGGCCGTCCGGAACGAACACGTCCCGCAATTCCAGTTCCGCCGCGCCGCTGGCGCGCTGTCCCATCTTCTGCTCGTTCCGCAAGCAGCGGAATCCGCGTGTGCCCCGCTCCACCAGAAAGCACGTCCACGACTCCATGCCTTCGCCTTCCAGGGCCGCGAACACGGTGACGGCATCCGCGATGTCCCCACCGGAGATGTACTGTTTACGGCCGTTGAGCACCCAGCCGTTTTCGACGCGCCGTGCAACGGTCGCCGGGCGGTATAGCGACGCCCCGAATCCGTTTTCGACATCGGACCCCGCACCCGGCTCGGTAATCGCGAAGGCGAACAGGTACGGCGTCCCGGCTTGGGTGCGCTGCTTGGCGGGAATCAGAAAACGCTTCCACACTTTCTTGTCGCCGGACAGCAAGAGTGGCATCATGCCCAAGGCATGGGCGGAGAGCATCAGCCCCCAGCCACCGCAGGCCGCGCACAACTCTTCCACTTTGACCGCGGCGGCCCAGGCCAACGGACAATCCGCCAAGGCCACGGGCCCTGTGCCCAGCGGCGGCGGCAGGTGGCTGAACAGCGCACCCGCCTCGGCCGCTGCCCGCAGGACCGCGGCGTCGGTTTCGGGGGCGTGCGGCCGCAAGTCGCCGTCCAGCGCTCGCGGCCGCAGCTCTCGCTCGGCGAACTCACGGGTCCGCTGGCGGAGTTCCGCCAGCGGCGGCGGCAAGACCGCCGTGTCCTGGTCCCAGATCCAGGCCGGTTCGTAGCACACGATGCCGCTGGTCAACGGCGGAAAGCCCTGGACAGCTTGCCGGTAGGCCAAGGGGTGAGCCGCTGGCAAGTGGCCTTCGAGAGCATCACGCGGCGGCGCGGGCGACGACGACATGAGGGGAGGCTCACAGCTCGAAGGCTGGACTCCGTCTTGCGGCCGGGCCGGGTCTGCCGGCGCGTCGCTCTCCCACTCCGAAAGGAACAGCTGTAACTCGTCCGGCGTGCCGCACAGCAGACGCAGATGGTTGCAGTCTCGCACGATCTTCTCCAACCCGGCTTCCACGATGTAGCCGGCCCCGCCGAGCGTCTGCAGAGACTCGTTGGCCGCAGCGCAGAGCAGGTTGTGAGCTTCGGCGCGGGTCGCCAGGACGTCTCCCAGGTGCTGCAAGCCGAGCGTCGAGCACGCCGACTCTGCCCGGAGCCGTTCCACCGTTCGCAGCACGCTGGAAGTCCGGGCCAGCATCTGCCGCACGGCCGCATGCTGCTGGATGGGGACGCCGCCCTGACGCCGCAAGGCCGCAAATTCCCGCGCCTTGGCATAGCCCTGCTGCACCGCCCCGCAGGCGATCGCCACCAGCGCCTGAGCGTTTATCTGGAACGTCTCGGCGTACAGCGTGAGGGCCAGATTGGGTTCGGCGGCGACGATCTGCTTGGGCCAACCTGCCGGCTGCCAACGCCAGGTATGCGTTTCGTTCAGTCCGTGGCTGTGGGGCAACGTCGCGAGCTGCAGATCCTGGCGAGCCAGGGCGGCCCAGCCGAATCGCAATTCCCTGTCCAGGCAGGGCACCAGCAACTGCTGCCAGCCGCCGGCGGCCTGGAACAGCTGCGGTTTCGGATCCGCCGTCACGGACGTGACGAAATAATCCTGCAACAGCCTGCGATCGTCCGCATCGAGCGGCCGGCGCTTCAGCAGCCGCGCCAGACTGCAGCGAGCCAGCCCGAAGCTGCCCTGGACGCAGACAACGCTTGGCACGGCGACGTCCAGGGCCAGGCGGCGGCGCAGGTAGGCGCCCAATGCCAGCGAATGGAAATGGAACGCCACCCCCGCGTTGGTTTGGCCGATCTGCCGCAAGGCCGCGGAACTGAACTTCAGCCAGCCGACGCCTCCCGTCTCCTCCCACAGACCGGTGCCCGGCTCCGGGCCGAGATTCAGCAAGCCGATTTCCGACGCCAGTTCGGTGAGTTGCGCCAGCTGCCCGGCATCGAGCACTCGTTCGGGCCGTTCCACCAGTGGCTGGATCGACTTGTGGCAAAACCGCTGCACTTCGGCCAGCAGTAACCGGATATCGTCGTCGGTCAGTTCGTTGTCCATCTTTCCGTCACGGCTCCAACACCGCCCGAAACTGCACTTGGTTGTCCCGCAATCGCTGATGCACCTCGTTGACTTGCTCCAACGGGTACTTCTCCAGCACCGGGCGAATCCGGTGCAGGACTGCCAACCGCAGCAGTTCCTGCAATTCGAGCCGCGAACCCAGGAACGTGCCCATGACTCGCTGCTGCGCCAGGATGAACGAGCGCGGGTCGATCGGCAGCCGGCCCGCCGTCAGGCTGGCAAGGACGAGAGTTCCCTGCGGCGCCAGGCCGTCCATCACGTCGCGGATCGCCTGAAAGTCCATCGTCGTCGAGACGGCGACGTCCGCGCCGCCCAGTTCGCGCAGCCGCTTGCCGAACTCGCGGCCCGTGGCCGGGAGCACGTGATGCGCGCCAAGCTGCCGGGCGATCTCCTGTTTCGACTCGGAGGACGTCAGCGCGATCACCTCGGCGCCCATCGCCCGAGCGATCTGCAATCCCAAGTGGCCCAATCCGCCGATGCCCAACATGGCCGCTCGCTGACCCGGTCTCAGCCCGGCGTTCTTGAGTCCCGCGTAGACCGTCAAGCCGGCGCAGCTGAACGGCGCGGCGTCCGCAAACTCGATCTCGGCCGGCAGCGGAACGAGGCAATCCGCGGGCACGCTGACGTACTCCGCATAACCCCCGTTGCGGGTCAGCCCCGTGGCCTGCATCTTGGCCAGCCCCTCCAGGCACGACTCCTCCTGGCCCCCCAGGCAGCAACGGCAATGCCCGCAAGTGTGCCACCAATAAACGGTTACGCGATCTCCGGGCTGCAGATGCGCCACTTCCCGCCCCACGTCTTCCACGATGCCTGCGATTTCATGTCCCGGAACGAGGGGAAAGGGATCGTAGCCGAACGTTTTGAACAGGCCTTCCGCCAGGTGCAAATCGGTGTGGCATACGCCGCAGGCGCGGACGCGCACCAAGGCCTCGCGCGGCCCCACGGCCGGCGCCGGCAGATCCTTCAAGACCAAGGGTGCTTGCGGGCGTTCCTGAACTGCTGCTTTCATGGCTTTTTCCCAAAATGTAGCGGACATTCCTGCGGCGGCCAAGTCCCTCCCATCCCACCCTTCGCGTGTCGGGGATGATCCGTTATCATATCAACGCAATAACGCCAACATCGAGCCGCAGCCATTGTGAAAATCCTGGTTCCCACGAAACGCGTCCCGGACCCGAATCAAAGGGTCGGCGTGCGCGCCGACGGGGAAGGCATCGAGGACGAGGACCTGACGTACGTGCTGAATCCGTTCGACGAGGTCGCGTTGGAAGAAGCCATCTTGGTCCGCGAGCGGTCCGCAGGGCTGGTCGAGGTCGTGGCCGTGGGAATCGGACCGGAGGCTTGCGAAGATCAACTCCGCGTCGCCCTGGCGATGGGGGCCGACCGGGCGATCTTGGTCCCGTGCGACGAGGTGCTGGACTCGTGGAACGTGGCCCGCATCCTGCAACAACTCGTGCTGCGCGAATCGCCGCAGTTGGTCCTGATGGGCAAGCAGGCGGTTGACGACGACGCCAATCAGGCGGGTCAGTTTCTGGCGGCCCTGCTGTCGTGGCCGCAGGCGACGTTCGCTTCGCGCATCCAGTGGCTGGACGGGGAGGTCCAGGTGGACCGGGAGACGGACGCGGGCCTGGAGACGGTGCGAGTTCGCTTGCCCGCGGTGGTCACCGCCGACCTGCGGTTGAACCAGCCTCGCTACGCCTCGTTGACGGCGATCTTGCGGGCCCGGAAGAAGCCTCTGCAGCGTGAGTCGTTGGAGGATTTGGGGGTCGTGATCGAGCCCCGCGTTCGGGTTCTGGGTCTGCAAGCGTCATCGAGTTCGCGGAACTGCCGGCGCGCGGCGTCGGTAGACGAGTTGGTCGCCCAGCTTCGCGAAGCCAAAGTTGTGTGATTCGGAGTTCAAAGGTGCGGATTCTGGTTGTCGCCGAGCACGATGGTCGAACGGTTGCCGCCGCGAGTCGCTCTGCGCTGGCCTTTGCCCGCCAGTGCGCGACGGCCACCGATGGCCGTGTGGAATGGCTGCTGCTGGGCCACCAACTCGACACTCCGGCCGCCGACGCCGCGACCTACGCCCCAGTACTCGCAGCCGACAGCCCCGCCTTGATTTATCCTTTGGCCGAACCGTACGCTGCGGTCATCGTGGCGGCCGTTACCGAGCGCAGGGCGGACTTGTTGGTGGCCGCCAATGGCACGTCGGCTCGCGACATCGTCACCCGTGCGGCGGGCCTGTTGGGGGGCGCGATGGCCAGCGACGTCGTGCGCCACGAGTTCCGCGACGGACGATTGAGGCTGCAGCGTCCCATGTATGCGGCTGCGGTGCTGGCCACGGTAGAACTCCTCGGCACGCCTCAAATCGTCACGATTCAGCCCACGGCCTATGCCCCCGCTGAACGATCCAGCGCTGCGGCGGAGGTTACCCGACTGGACGTCTCCGAGAGGGATCCGCGCGGCGGGTCGCAGTACGTCGGCTTGGCCGGCCAGCGGGCGGGGCGTCCCGACGTTAACCAGGCCCGAGTTGTGGTTTCCGGGGGACGAGCGATTCAAAGCCGAGAGGATTTTGAACGCGTGGTGGGCGGTCTGGCGGACGCACTTGGCGGAGCGACCGGCAGCACTCGCCCGCTGGTCGACGCGGGCATCGCACCGAACGAGTGCCAAGTGGGGCAGACCGGCAGGATTGTCGCGCCGGAATTGTACGTCGCCTTGGGCCTCTCCGGCTCCGTCCAGCACTTGGCCGGAATGAAGAATGCCAAGACCATCGTGGCGATCAATCGCGACCCGGAGGCGCCGATTTTTTCCGCGACGGACCACGGATTGGTGGGCGACATTTATGAAGTCGTGCCGGAGTTGATTGCGAGACTCAGGAACGCGTGACCGGCCGACGGGGAACTCGATATGTCCACAAAGCCAGATTCCTCTGAGGCCCAGCACATTCAGCAATTGATGGACGCGGAACGTCAGGCGGCCCAGTCGCACTACGGGGCGGACGGCCTCCGCACGCCGAACTCGGTGGGCATCGTCGGCGCCGGCGTGATGGGCTCGTCGATCGCGGCCGCGGTGGTGCGCCGTCGAATTCCCGTGGTGCTGGTCGACGAAAATGCACAGGCCCTCGCTACGGTGCGTCAGCGGATTTCGGCCTGGTTGAGCGCAGGGCCGGCGACAAACGAGGTGCCGAGTAAGGAGTTGGACCGTCTGGTGCGGCTCGGCAGCGACTTGGACGAGGCAGCTCGGTGCGATTTCGTCGTCGAGTCCGTGGTCGAGAAAATCGCCGTCAAGCAGCAGTTGTTGACGCACCTGGAACCTCGCTTGGCCGAAGGTGCCATCCTGGCCTCGAATACCTCCACCATCCCCCTCGCTCGCCTCTCGTCACCGCTCCGCGATCCAGGCCGATTGTGTGGCTGCCATTTCTTCCTGCCCATCGGCCAGGCGCCCATGTTGGAGATCGTCCGCGGCGTGAAGACTCGCCCGGACACGGTTGCTGCCGCAGTCGGCTTTGCCAACGCCATCGGGCACCTGCCGTTGCTGGTGGCCGACGTTCCGGGGTTCGTTGTCAACCGGCTGCTGGTACCCTATTTATCTGCAGCCATGGAACTGCTGGCCGAGGGGGTATCGGTCGAAGCGGTCGAAACCGCCGCCGAATCGTTTGGGATGATCTACGGCCCGTTGCGATTGATGGACGCGATCGGTCTGGACACGGCATTGCAATGCGGCTGGGCCGTCTCCGAGGATTCCTCGGACCTTGTCGTGGCCTCGCCGCTGCTGGTGGCGATGGTCAAGGCCAGACAGCTGGGGCGAAAGACCCGCGCCGGGTTCTTCCTGTATGATGCGGACGGCCCAGCACCGCGAGGGGTGAATCCGGAACTGTACGAGGCCCTGGCACGCTGGCCTCAGACGCGTCGGCCGCACACAGACGAAACGACCATCTTGCGGCTGCTGACCCCGATGCTCCTGGAGGCGACTCGCATGCTCCAGCGCGGCATCGTGCGGGACGCCGGCCAAATCGACTTGGCCGTCCTGCTCGGCTTCGGCTTCCCCCCGTCCCGCGGCGGCTTGCTGTACTGGGCGGACCAGTTGGGCGCTGGGCGGATCGTCGAGTTGCTGGGCACCCTGGATTATCTCGGCCGCCGCGCCGCGCCGACGCCGCTGCTGTTGGCAATGGTTGCTGACAACAGGAATTTTTTTCCGTGACCATGAACGGATCTGCTGAAGGAGAGGGCGAAACGATGAAACGGAGTGTCCCAAGCCTCGGAATTCAAGCGCTGGGTTGCGCACTGGGCGTGCTGCTACTGCTGACCGGTCGTGTGTCAGCGCAAGGCGAGGCGTATGTCGGCCAACCGTTCGGCGTCGGACTGGTCACGCTGACGATCCCCGAAGCGGCGGCGGTCGCCGAAGTGGACGGGTTTGCGCTCACCGAAGCCAACGGCCGGACCCTGTATCCGGTGTTCACCGAAGGGCGAATTTTGCGTCTGCTGGGCGAAATCCTGGGCGACAATCTTCCCGTCGCGGCCCCCAATGTGCTCAACGTCCTGTTCCTGTTCACCGGCGAGCAGCCCCTGGATTTGACGGTGCACGCGCCGGGGGCGAGGCAGTTCCGCGTCATGCCGCAGCAAGCTCGGGATGTTCGCGGGCACCAGCGACTGATGCAGCGTTGGTGGCGCGAATACAACGCCTTGGCGCGCCGGCAAACACAAAAAAGTGATTATCCGCCAATCGTCCAGACCTATCTCACGAGCATGCTTTCGCGGCGTCTGGGCCTCGCATCGCCCTTCCTGAGCCGAGCGGTCGAGCGCCGGCCCAGCGAACCGCTGAAGACGATGGAACTGGTCCTGGGCGCGGAAAATCTCCGCTTGGCGGCCCTCCGGCAGACCAACACCGTGGGCTACGCGGCCAACGATCCAGCCGACCTTCCCGTTCCCGACGAGATCCGCTGGCAGCCGCTGGTGCCGCCGGCCGCCGATGAGCAGGTGGACATCGAACCGATCGCCAGGCACGTTCCGGAAGAGTGTTTCTACATCCGCTTCGGCAGTTTCCAGAATTACCTTTGGTGGGACGAACTGCAGCAAGAATACGGCGGCGACCTGGAGCGGATGATCACGTTGCGCGGTTTCGACGACCAGGCGGGCGACCGGATGCAGCGGCAACTGGCCCTGGAGGCGTCGCCGCTGGCCGATCTGCTCGGACCGGCCGTGATTTCCGACGTGGCCCTCATCGGCCGCGATCTGTTCCTCCGCGAAGGCGCGGCGGTCGGCATGCTGTTTCAAGCCCGCAACGCGCTGCTCGGCAATGACATCAACAACCAGCGCAAGGCCGCCCTCCATGCCGAGAAAGCCAACGGGTCTCGTATCGAGACGGTGCAGATCGCCGGCCGTGATGTGTCGTTCCTGTCCACCCCGAACTATCGCTTGCGTTCGTACTACGTCGTCGATGGGGATTACCACCTGGTCACCTCGTCGCGAGCGATCGTCGAACGCTTCTTGTCAGTCCGCGACGGCCAGGGTTCCTTGGGGGCCAGCAGCGAGTTCCGGCACGCGCGGTCCATCATGCCGACCAGCCGCCAAGACACGGTGTTCGTGTTCTTTTCCTCCGCGTTTCAGCAGGGGCTGCTCAGTCCGCAGTACCAGATCGAACTGCGCCGGCGGCTGCAAGCCGTAACCGACCTGGAATTGGTCCAACTGGCGCAATTGGCGTCGGGAGCCGAAGGCCGGCCCGGCCAAACGATCGCCGATCTGGTCCGCGCTCAACTCTTGCCGCCCGGCTTCGGCCAGCGGCCGGATGGCAGCGGACCGACGCTCGCGGACGGACAATTGGTCGATTCGCTGCGCGGCCCGCGTGGCAGTTTCACGCCGATTCCCGACGTGGCGGTGCGGTCGGTGACGCGCGGCGAGGCGGCGCGGTACGCCGAATTGACGCAGTTCTACGGCGGAGGTTGGAAGCAATTGGACCCGCTGATGATCGGCATCAAGCGAACCGCCTTGGAGGGGGAGCGAATGGAGCGACTGGTGATCGAGGGGCACCTGTCGCCGTTTGCGGAGCAGAAGTATGGCGGGATCACGTCGCTGCTCGGCTCTCCCACTCGCGTCCGCATCCGTCCTGCCGAAGGCGACGTCATCACGATCCAGGCCGCCGTCAAAGGCGGCTTGCTGGTTCCCTCCATCCCGCCGCACCATTTGTTCCTCGGCGTGCAGGACAACGAACCGCTGGCGGATCTGCGGTCGGGCGGTTTGCTGGACACGCTCCTGTTGCTGCAGAGTACGCCCGGCTACCTGGGTGCCTGGCCCAAGCTGGGTTTCCTGGACCTGCTGCCGCTCGGCCTGGCTGGCGGGGCGCCCGATGCGGCAGGTTACTCGCAGTTGCCTCTGGGCGTCTGGCGTCGCCAATGGGATGCGTTTTCGGCACTGGCCTTTGATCCCAAATTGCTGGCCTTCGTAACGCCGCAACTGGCGGCCACCGAAGCGGACAACGACGCGCAGGTCCGCGTCCACGTGAGCGACCTGTCGCAAGCCAGGCTGCAGACCTGGGTCAATCAGCTGGCGTACTCGCGGGCGCACCAAGCCTCGCTGGGCAATGCCAAACTGCTGCACATGTTGTCTCAGCAATTGGCCGTGCCTCGGGACCGCGCGCTGGACACAGCCGAAGACCTGCTGGACGCCAAGCTGATCTGTTCCTTGGGCGGCCAGTACGGCTTGAGCGAGACGCCGGGCCAAATCGCACTCTGGAAATCGGACCAATGGCCGGACGCCGCGGGTCGTCCTGCGACGGATTCGTACCGGGCGCCGCTGCTGGATTGGTTTCGCGGCCTGGACGCCGACCTGACCATGTACCCAGACCGCGTTGTCGTCCACGCGACGTTGGACATGCAGCGGAAAGCGACCGAGCCCAAGGTGGAACTACCGTTCTTCAACAAGCTGTTCGGCGGCGGCAAACCGAAAGCCGACGCCAACAAGCCCGCTGTGCCACCACCGCCTCCCCCCGGCGATGCGGCGCTCCCGGAGATCATCAAACCGCCCCCCGGCGAGAAAGCACAGCCGTAGCGAGGTGGCAACAGTGGACGAACTGGCTCCCTTTGTAGTTCCCTCACCCTCTGTTCGATGCAAATGGATGACGGCAATTTCGGAGGGAGCTGGCACGCGACGAAGGAAACGAGGACCCATTCGATGTCCGACGCGATCAACGACGAGGAACGCTATCAGCGGTACTATCGCATTCTGTCGGCGGCTGCGGCCAGTGACGAATTCTCCGTGGCGGACGTCAAGGCCGCCTGCGCGGACCTGCAACCGGCGTACGTTACGCGCGTGATCTCGGACCTGAAGAAGGGAGATTGGGTCCAACCGCTGGACGAGAAGTCCAAGCGGTTCCGCTGGGCCACCGAACGGGACGGGTCGGTGCTGGAGCAGTGGGCTCGATCCCAAGTCTTCACCAACCGCATGACGCGTTCGCCTGTCGAGGAGCGGCCGCGGGAACGGTTGCTGCGATTGGGGGCTGCGAACCTGCGCACGGCGGAGTTGCTGGCCATCCTGGTCCGTAGCGGCCGCAAGGGAGTGACGGCGCTGCAGGCGGGTGAGAGCATTGCCACGGAGTTCAGCGACAAGCTGGAACAACTGAAAGACGCGGGCCGGGGCGAGTTGCTGCATCTGTGCCCGGTCGTGCGGACCACCGCCTACTGCCAGATCATGGCCGGCATCGAACTGGGCCGGCGCGTCGCGGCCGCAGCGGCGGAAAACGGAGAGCGCGTGATTAGCATTCGAGGCTCTCAGGATGCCATCGACTACTGCCGCCGGCGTTTCGGGCGACTGGCTGTCGACAGCCGCCAGGAAGAGTTTCACGTCGTGACGCTGGATACAAAGAACCACGTTCTGAACCACCATCTGGTCAGCCGCGGCCTGCTGGACCAAACCGTCGTTCATCCCCGCGAGGTCTTTCGCCCTGCCATCAAGGACGCCGCCAAGTCAGTGATCCTGGTCCACAACCACCCCTCGGGCGATCCGACGCCCAGCGACAAAGATCTGGCGTTGACGCGGCGATTGGAGGAGGCCGGCAAACTGCTCGATATCCAGGTCCTGGACCATATCGTCGTCGCCGGTGACGGGGCCGCGAGTCTCCGCGAATACCAGGGGCTGGGGCTGGAATCGTGAGGATGTTGATCCGTGCTGCATGGACTTGGGCAGCTCGTTTTCTGCGGCCTGCCCTAATTGACGTCGAGTTGGCTCCCGTGGCCAATGCAGAACGACTGCTGGTTGTCCTGCGGCGGAGAGTCATCGCCGTGGACTGTGGCGGGCTCCAGTTCGCCGCGCAGGATCGTGACGTTGTCCGGGGCATTAATCGCCAGGGTCACGCGATTGCCCGCGATCCGGTTGACGATCAGCTTGATGTTGTCCCCGATGAGAATTTCTTCGCCCCGTTTCCGAGTCAGTACCAGCATGGCCTCTCCTCCTTGACGCCTGCGCCCCGCTATCGTTTCGGCCTCACCCATATCTTATGCGCGAGGTCAAGCCCGTCACGTTCAAAGACAAGCTCCGCAGCGTCTTGTTCACGTGTTCGCGACGCACCACGCAATCTTGTTGCCGCAGACCAAGAAAGCTTGCGAGAAAGCGGCGTTGGCGCTTTGGGCCACGGCCAAACGTCGGTGCAGACGCAGAGCCGCACCGTTACTGTTCGGTGCTAGCACGGCCGCCGACAGGGCACGGCTCAGAGAGCCGTGCTGCAAACCTTCGCAGTCTTTGAGCCGTGCCCTTTCGTCGACCGCTGCGGCTTAGGCCACCAACTTGCGGACGGCGGGCGCATGGCCGGCTTGACCGAACTGGACCATCCGCTGCTTGCAAATGGCCTGCATCGCGGTACGGGCCGGCTTGAGGTAGTCGCGAGGGTCGAACTTGTCGGGGGTCTCCCAAAAAACCTTGCGGATGGCGGCCGTAATGGCCATGCGGTTGTCCGTGTCCACGTTGATCTTGCGGACGCCGTGCTGGATCCCGCGCTGGATCTCTTCAACCGGCACGCCCCAGGTTTGCTTCATCTTGCCGCCGTACTTGTTGATCATGTCCTGCAACTCCTGCGGCACGGACGAGCTGCCGTGCATCACCAAATGCACGTTGGGGACGCGTTTGTGAATCGCCTCAATGCGGCTCATGGCCAGGACTTCACCGTCCGGCTTGCGGGTGAACTTGTACGCGCCGTGGCTGGTGCCGATCGCGACCGCCAGGGCATCGACCCCCGTGTCGGCTACGAACCGTGCGGCTTCTTCGGGATCGGTCAGCAGTTGGTCGTGGCTCAGGGCGCCCTCGAAGCCGTGACCGTCTTCCTTTTCTCCTTTGCCGGTTTCCAGCGATCCCAGGCAGCCCAATTCGCCTTCGACCGAGACCCCGCGGGCGTGCGCCATCCGCACCACTTCCGAGGTCACTTGGACGTTATAGGCGAAGTCCGCCGGCGTCTTGCCGTCCTCCTTCAACGAACCGTCCATCATGACGGATGTAAAGCCGTTATCGATCGCGCTCATGCACGTCTTGACGCTGTTCCCGTGGTCTTGATGCATGACGATGGGAATGTCCGGATACAGTTCAGCGGCGGCCAGCATCAGGTGCCGCAGGTAGGCGTCCTGGGAGTATGAGCGAGCGCCGCGGGACGCTTGAACGATCACCGGGGAGTCGGTCTCGCGGGCCGCCTCCATGATGGCTTGGATCTGCTCCATGTTGTTCACGTTCAGGGCGGCGACACCGTAGTTGTTCTCGGCCGCGTGATCCAACAGGGTGCGCAAGGGAATCAATGGCATGCTAGGTCCTCCTTTTCAGAAATCGTTTTAAGCCGCCACTATGGTAAGCTATGGAGCCTGGGTGGCGATAGGGGTGAGCGTCTGTTGCGGGGCAAACAGGTCGTCGAGTTGCGTCTGGGCCAGACGCACCAGCACCAGTTTGCCCCCGGCAGCAGCCGGGCCAGACGTCTTGTTGCCGAAAAGAGCCTTGCCAACGCCGTTCGCGCCGGGCAGGCTTTCCAGGATCAAGGTCTGGCCGGGCACCAAGGTCGCAGTGACCTTCAAGTCGTCGTAGCGGATCGAATCGCGGCTGGCGTCCAAGCGGAACAGGCCGTCCCCGCCCACCCAGCGCTGACGCGGCGGACCGTGTTGAATCTCGGGCACGAGTTCCAGCGCGACCCGCCCGTCGCCTTTCGGGTTGGCCGTAATGTTCAGGTGGCACTGGGCGTCCGTGTATCTGGTCAACTCCTCGGAGCCGGGGGGACCGAGGTCCAGTTCCTTGCACTTCAAACCGATGGGGATCGAGCGATGCTGATTGGCGCGGCACTGGATGCGCCGCTGTGTGAGCAAATCGCTGACGACAGCCGTGCATTCGGATTCGTCCAATTGCAGCAATTTGCCGCGATCCCCCAGATGATCCGTTATCCAGGACGGTAATTGACCGCCCAGCACGCCGCAGCGGAGGCCGTTTTGAGCCAATTTGCCCCGCAATTCGGTCGGGACCTGCTGTTCGTCAGCCTCCCGCCACAGGTCGGCAGTCGAGGCTTCCTGGACCTGCGCCAAGTCCAGCATCGCAAGCTCGATCACGACGCTGTCGGGCGACATCTTCGCGGACTGCAGCAGCGACTTGCCGGCAGGACTGGTGGACCAAGGCGAGCAACCGATGAAAGCTGCGACCGTCAGGAGAAGGATGCGGGTTGCCGGTTGCGGGTTGCGGGTTGCGGGAGGCGGGTCGCGGGAGATGAGATAGTAGGACGGCCGGGTTGCGGAACAGGGCTGTTCGGAGACGCGTTGCTGTGGTGGTTCGGCGCGGGAAAGTGCGATTCCTAACTCAGAATCGCTGCCATACATCCCCTCCCTCATCCCACATCTCACATCCCACATCTCACATCCCACATCCCACATCTCACATCCCACATCTCGCATAG
>ERZ795059.3376-NODE-3376-length-15541-cov-5.298011_pt1 | contig 15541 bp, 14 predicted proteins | sample MGYA00375143_ERZ795059 | MGnify/ENA primary metagenome ERZ795059 (study PRJEB30188, sample SAMN05720168) | activated sludge metagenome | isolation source: Anaerobic digester | place: USA | collected 2015-01-07 ... | reverse complement strand
CATGGCGGTCTTTTCCATAAGCATTGTGTTCCTGATCAATTCCCTGGCACAGAGTTTCCGGGCCACGGTCTACAGCCGGGATTACACAGAGGCCCTTTTTGAGGCGGATAACCTTATGGCCCATATCTGGGCCAGGGGCATGATGGAGCGACAGAATCAGGAAGAAGGTGCGCTCCCGGCGAGGCCGGGGGACTTTAAGTACCGGATTCGGGCGTCCCAGAGCGCGGATAAGAATGTGGGTGAATGGTTGAATGAATTTTTTGTGGAAGTGTCGTGGATATTGGGAGGCAAGAAACGTGCGTTTTCTTGGCGCGGCTTTATTTTTGACGCGTCATAAAGACGTTTTTATTATGGTAGCGGGTTCCGCGCTCCCGGCCCGGGAGGGCCGGTTCCCGCGGGCGCGAGGCTTTACGTTCATTGAAATACTCTTGGCTTTAATGCTGGTGTCTGTTTTAGCCGGGAGCCTGTATGCCACATACGCCGCGGGGATACAGATTCATAAACGCGCTCAGAAACTAGAACAGTGGTCCCGTTCGGCGTCCTGGTCTTTTGACGCGATGGCCTTAGATTTGGAAAATATGTTGCCGTATCACACTCCGGAGGGATCGGCCGCGGCCCCTGATGATTTTTTTGAAGGGACGTCAACCGGGTTGAAACTGCTGTGTGCCGGGGAAGGGGGGTTAAAAGAGGTCAGGTATTTTCTGAAAGACGCCGATTACGGGACCGTGCACACCGTGATCGTGGGGGCCCGGTCCCGCGCGGTTAATGGGCCTGTCACGGTCGAGACGAGCGAACAGGGCCGGGTACAATTTCTTGTCCGGGAAGAAAGGGTGTTTCCGTCCGTGGAAGGGGCGGCCGAAATGCCTCCGGGGGGGGAAGCGGAAATCCTTAACCGCTATGTTTTGAAAGACAGCCTGAAATTTTTCTTCGCGGGAACCTCCCGGGCCGCGGCCCGGGAGGATATCCCGTGGGAAACAACGTGGAAAAAGCCGGCTTTCCCGTCTTTGGTGCGCGTTGAGATGACGCTGGTCAACCCCCAAGAGCCGGAAGAAACGGTTCGCCTGCAAAAGGATGTTTTTGTCCCTTCCGGCGCGTGGAAATAATCCGGCGTGGCCGGGGGTGTTTTTGGGAAGGGCAAGGGGGATTGTTATGAAAGAAAAAGGCGTCCGCCCGCATATTAAGGAATGGGAGAAGGGGCGCCCCTGGAAAAATCTGCAGGGGCCGGGGGCGGGATTTTTGAAGGATCAGTCCGGCGTTATATTGATTGTCGTCCTTTGGATCGTCGCGATCCTTTCTGTTTTTATCCTGGGATTGGGCCGCCGGGCCAGTGTTGACCTGGCGCTGACCCAATATCAGAGGGAAAAGTTTAAAGCCGGGCACACGGCCATCGCCGGGATTGTTTATGCCATGGCGTGTATCCGGAAAGACAGCCTTGCCCCGGAAACCCGCATCTTTGATACGCTTTATCAGCGGGGCGTGAAATTGGATGAAAATCAGGCCGTGGAAGACCTTTTCAGCCAGGTCTCTTCCGGCGACGGATATTTTGAAATCCGGCATTGGGAAGGGGGCGAGGACGGGGCCGCAGAGAGGGTGTTCGGGTTTGAAGACGAAGAGAGCAAAATTAACGTGAACTTGCTTTCTCCTCAGAATTATAAAGTGCTCAGCGCGTTGATCACTTATTTCGGTTTTGAGGAGGATGCCGCCGACGTCATCGCGTCCGCGGTTATAGACTGGAAAGACAGTGACGACAACACCTTTAACGCGCCATACGGGGCGGAGAGGGATTTTTACCAGCATCTGGGGCCTCCCAGGGACTGCAAGAATTATCCTTTTGAAAGCGTCGAGGAAATGCGTTTGGTGCGGGGGATGACGGACGAGATTTTTAAGAAGATCAAGCCTTATATCACGGTTTATCCGTCATCCGGCCGTTTCCAGGTGAACCTGGAGACAGCGCCCCGTCCGGTCCTGACCGCTTTGGCCCGGGCCGTGGCCGGCAACCAGACCAACACGGAAAAGGAGGATGCCGACGGGGTGGTGGAGAAGATCCTGCAAAACCGGCTGGGAGAGGACGGGCGCGCTGCGACGGCGGATGACAGGATTTTTGATATCAATCAGCTTTCCCTTAACACCGAAGAACGGATTGTCGCTTTGATGATGTATCAGAACATGGCCAGGACCTCTGATTATTTTCGTGTTTCGGTGAACGGGTTCTCCGGCCCTGGCGGGGCGCTGTCCAAGATTGAAGCGGTGGTTTCCAGGTCCAACCTGTCGATCCTGTACTGGAAAAGGCACGAACCTTTTGCACGAGCGGAAGAATGAGTAATAAATATAAGACTGTTTTATTGATAACGGATACAGACATAAAAATTCTGCAGGCCAAAGCGCAGCGGGGGGGCGCGGAGCCTTTTTATTCTTTTGTTAAAGCGCGGGCGCACCCGTCGCCCGAGTTTTTACAATCAGCCCTTCGTGAAGGGCTCCCCGCTTCTTTAAAGCGGATAGGGCAGGTTGTGTTGCTTATTTCCCGGCGGCAGGTTTTGATGTTGCCGGCACGCTTCCCTTCCCATTCCGGGGCGGAAATCCAGCGCATGGTCGATTTGCAGGTCAGCCATCTGACTCCCTTTGCCCGGGAGGAGATCGTAATCTGTCACTCGGTGGTTGACCGGGAACCCGATGGATATGCGCGGGTGCTGATCCAGGCGGCCCCTCAAGATCTTGTTTTGAGCTATCTTCGCCTCCTTGCCGGCAGGAACGTGCCGTGTCATCAAGTGATCCTGAGCTCGGTCGGGGTTGGGGCATGGTACAGGAAAAATGTGTTGGCCCCGGGAGAGGACGCCGGCCGGGTCGTGGCGATCTTGGATGTGGACCGCCGGGGATCAGAGCTTTGTTTCCTGCGGGACGACACGCTTTTGTTTTCCAGGTATTTGCCGTTCGGGCATGAGGAAGAAAGCCCGGAGGCGATGTCCTCCTTGGCGGAGCAGGTCCTTTTAACAGTCGAAGCCTATCGTCGCGAATGTATGGGCGGCCCGATATCCCGCTGCATTATCATGTCAGATGCGGATTTGAGCCGGGTGAAAGATCTTATCAACGGCCTTGATATCGCGCCGGCGGTAGACCTTGTGTCTGTGCGCCAGCGGACTTTGGGCAAGATGCGGAAGCCCCCGGCCGGCCTTCTTGCTGAGCCCGTGTCCTGGACCGCCCTCCTGGGAGCGCTTTCCGACGGGCTACCTAAAGAGGCGAACCTGCTCCCGGGGGAGATCATCCGGATTAAGTCGTCGACGCTTAAACGCCGGGCAAGGATCCGCTTTGTTGCCGTTCTGCTGGGCACGTTGGGGGTGCTGTGGGGAGCCCTCAATCTGGATAATTTCCAGAAAGAGCGGAAGCTGGCCCATCTGAAAGATGCCCTTCAGGCGCAACAGGTGAGCGTCAGGAAAGCGCAGGAGAATATCGAGGCGATCGAAGCGTTACAGGTTAAGTTGCGCAGCCGGGTTGTTTTGGTAGACATCCTCCGGGGGCTTTACGAAAAAGTGCCGGAACCTATTTCTTTGCGTTCGTTGCAGCTTGACCATAAAGGGACGGTCATCCTGCAGGGGTTTGGGGAATCACGAAGCGCGGTGAACCAATTTCACAATAATTTGGTCAGCTCCGCGATGTTTCAGAATGTCGCTTTGGAATATGCCACGGAACGGAAACAATATAAAGAAGAATATGTCGAATTCAAGATTTTATGCCAGTTATCCCGGGACGAGAAGAAGAGGGCCGAGCCATGATGCATTTTCAGTTTAGCGCGAGGGAAAAGAAAGTCCTTATCGTTTCTCTGGCGTTGCTCTCAGTCTATTTGGTTAAAACATGGGTTGTGGAGCCCGTTCAAACCCGGGCTGAGTGGCTTGACCGGCAAATCCGGAATACGGAACAGAAACTGTTAACCGCGTCCCGCACGATCCGCAAGAGCCAGGTTGTCCAGCGCCGGTATAAGGTCTTGCTGGACAATTACCGGCAGAATCGGTCCAACGAAGAGGTGATGTCTGGAATTTTGACTGAAATTGAAGCCATCGCCGCGGGTAACAGTTTAAGCATTTCTGATCTTAAGCCGAATAAACCCAAAATAATTAATTATTATAAAGAGTTTTCTGTGAGCCTGGTTCTGGAGGGGGACTTCACCCAGGTGATGGAATTTATTTTTAAATTGCAAAAAGAGCCCTATGATTATTTTGTGGATGAAGCCGAAATCAGTAAACATTCTCCGCGGACCAGCGGGCTGCGGTGCCGTTTTGTCTTAAGCAAAGTCTTAATTCCTTGACATAATTTCATATATGCTTGACACCTTGTGACACTTATGACAGAGTACTCATAGAATTGGCCGGAGGAGCAAAAAAGATAAAAATGGCTGAAATTGTTAATTCCGGGTGCGACGCTGGCGGCGCAGGGGAAGTGCAGGGGCGGGATGCTTAAGAAGATAACACAGGTTCTGCAGGTTGTGGCTATCATGGTGCTCGCGTACTGTGCCGCGCGCTGGTATGCGTTTACAGAACCGGAGCCCCTTCCGGTTTTGGACGGCGGTCGTTTTGAGCAGAAAACAGGTGTCCGGGACGACGTTGCCCTGAACTCCCGGGCGTCCTTCGCAGAGTACCGCCAGGTTTTTTCTCAAAGAGAGATTTTTGTGATGCCTTACGCGAAAGAGGCTCCGGCCCCGAAGGCCCAAGCCGTTGAATCCCCGGTCGCGCAAAAAGCCCATTTGGTCGATTTCCGGCTGCGGGGGGTTGTGCTGGATCAGCAGCCGCAGGCTATTGTAGAAGACTTGAGCAACAAACAGACATTGTTCCTGTCCCCGGGAGATTTGCTCGGGCAGGGCACTTTAAAGGAAGTCCGGGAAGACCGTATTATTGTGGTGGTTCATGATGCGTCGTTGGAACTGCTTATGGAAGATTGAGGGGGCTGGCCGGCGCGCCGACAAGAACTGAGGGGAGCCTGAAGGGTTATGATAAATCTTGATGGATATAAGCATATCGCGTTGATGGGCGGGGTTTTTTTCTGCTTGCTCATTCCCGCCGGGATAGCGGCCGAACGCCAGGACATTGTTCATCAAGCGTTGAATGATTATGAATCTCTCCCTGTTGCCCCCGGACCTGTGACGGCGGGCTTAAATTCGGGTCCCCATGCCTCGGGGCAACCGGACCGTTCTGGGCCCATGAAGAACGACGTGCTCCGCCGGCAGCTGGTCAAGATAGTCCATGGCCTGAACCCCCAGGATTTTTCAGAAGACGAAACGTACGCCGAGGTGATCGAAATCCGGCGTCCTGGGAACGAGGCCGTCCCGGAGCCTCCGGAGGAGGATGTTCCGGACGGGGGCAGGATTGATGTCCTCCAGATGAAAAATGTCGACATTATGGATATTTTGAAGCTGATCTCCCAGAAGAGCGGGGTGAACATCATCACCGGCAAGGGCGTCAGCGGGAATGTTTCGATTTATCTGAAAGATGTGCGCTGGAAGGATGCCTTGCGGATTATCCTCGATTCGAACGGGCTTGCCTATAAAGACGAGGCAGGGATTTTGCATGTGATGCCGGCCGCTGAATTCGAAAAACGTTACGGATACCGCTTCGGCGGGGATTTGAAAACCAGAATTATTCATCTGGATTATGCGGATGTCCAGGATATGGTGACGTTGTTAACGCAGATGAAGAGTTATCTGGGCAAGATCATCGCTGACGCGAAGTCTAATACCCTTGTTTTGACGGACTCGGGGGATGTTATTGCCGAGATGGAGCGGTTGATTAAGCAGATTGATGTGCCGGTTATGACAAAAGTCTATGAGCTGAATTATGCCCAGGCGGAGGACCTGTCTCAGAAAGTCGCGGAGGTCTTGACGAAGAATGTCGGCCGCGTGAAGCACGACGTGCGGTCCAACAAACTTATTGTCCGGGACACCCCCGTGTCTTTGGCGGAGATAGACAAACTTGTCCATTCATTTGACGTGCGGGAACAGCAGGTCCTGATAGAAGCCAAAATTTTGCAGGTCGTTTTGAGCGACCAGCATAAATTCGGGGTGGACTGGGAAGCGGTGGTCACGAAATATCACAATCTTAATTTTAAGAATGATTTCAGTATTTTAAGCAGCAATGAAAAAAGCGGCACGGTGACGATTGGGACGCTGGCGAGCGATGATTACACGGCGCTGTTGGAGGCGCTGAAAACTGCCGGGGAGACTAATATCCTTTCTTCGCCCCGGATCACGGCCTTGAACAAGCAGGAGGCCAGGATTTTGGTTGGCTCCCAGGAACCTTACGTGACAACGACAACAACGACCCCGGCCAGCGGGCCGACGACAACGGCGGAAAGCATCAGTTTTATTGACGTGGGGATTAAGCTGTATGTGACCCCAACGATCCACCGGGATGATTTTATCACGATGAAGATCCGGCCGGAAGTCAGTTCCGTGACCCGGACGCTTACGACCAGTAATAATAACACCATTCCGGTCGTTGAAACTTCGGAAGCGGAAACCACGGTGATGATTAAAGATGGGGTGACGGTCATTATCGGGGGGCTTATCAAAGAGGAGACCATCAATTCCGAGAATAAAGTTCCGCTTCTGGGAGACATCCCCTTCCTGGGGCTTGCTTTTCGCAACGAAGACCATTTGACTCGAAAAACAGAAATCGTAATTTTCTTGACCCCCCGGATTATGAGTGGGGATGTGTCCACGGCTCTGTCCCCGGAAGATTTTTCTTCCAGAGCGCCGGCGTCTTTTTAATCCCTCATTTTTAAGAGGTGTGTCGGGCCCGGGAAAGCGGGTTTTCTCCCCTTTTCGCTGATTTTTCTTGTTTGTCTTTATGTGCAAACGTATAATGGATGCAATCATGACCAGACGCATGGATCAGATCACCGCCTTAATACCTTTGAAACGCCCGTTAACTCTGCTGTGTCTTGCGGCTGCGCTTTTTTCCCTGTCCGGGTGCGTGACCGTTAGGACGCGGCCGGAACAGGCCGCATCCCTTCAGACCGTCTGTGAACAGAACGGAGTGAACTGGTATTGGGACAGCGTGTCCCAAGCGGTCACGATGAGCCGAGGGGCGTTGTCAGCCAGGGGGATGGTCGGCAGCGAAATCGTCGTTATTGACCAGCAGAAGATTTTCTTGAGTGAGCCCCTCAAGCGGCAGCGAGGGAGAATCCAAGTCCCTGCGGATTTTTACCGTAAAGTTATTTTGAACCTGTTAGGATCGGAAGGGACCGTATCCCTGCGGCCTTGCCGCATTATTCTTGACCCCGGGCACGGGGGCAAAGATCCCGGGGCTATTGGATCGGCGGGGACTTATGAAAAGGATATCGTTTTGGATATCGCCAAGCGGTTAAAGACGATTTTGGAGGGTTACCAGTACGACGTGAAGATGACGCGGGCTGATGACACGTTCATCCCGCTGGAGCAGCGCACCGAGATCGCCAGCCAGTTTGTCGCTGATCTTTTTATCAGCATTCACGCCAACGCGAGCACGACCAACAGGGCGTCCGGATTGGAAGTGTACGCGCTTAAGCAGCTGGATCGGCAGGAGCAGAAAGACCCGCAGCGGATTAAAAACCTGGACATCCTTTTCCGTAAACTAGCCATGCAGAGGCAGGATAAGTCCGTGGAGAATATTGTCACAGACATGCTGTACAGTTATAAATCTTCGGAATCCTTTGCGTTGGCGCAGGCGATATCGGAAGAGGTGGAGCAGGACACGCGCGCCCGCAATCGGGGCGTGTACAAGGCCGGTTTTTTTGTGTTAAGGAACACATTGATGCCCGCTGTTCTGGTTGAAGTGGGATTCCTTTCCAACGCCCGGGAAGAACGCCAGCTGAATTCTAACCAGTATCGGCAAAAGATCGCGGAAGGCATTGCCCGAAGTTTAAGGGAATACATCACCCGCTTGAGTTATTAAAAAGTATAGCCCCCTGGGCCCCTGAAACAAAGCGAGAATCCATGAAAAGAGACAAACCCATAGGAGTGTTCGATTCCGGGCTGGGCGGCCTGACGGTCATGAAAGCCGTGATACGCCAGCTGCCTTTTGAGGATATTGTGTATTTAGGAGACACGGCCCGGGTGCCCTATGGGACCAAGTCTAAAGAAGCGATCATAAGGTTCTCGCTTGAGAATGCGTCTGTGTTGATGAAGCATCATGTTAAAATGATCGTGGTCGCCTGCAATTCTTCTTCGAGCTATGCTTTGGAGTCGCTCCGGGAAAAGTTTCCGGTTCCGGTGGTCGGCGTCATTGAATCGGGGGTGACCCGGGCCGTGGGCATGACCCGGAATAATCGGATCGGGGTTATCGCGACCCAGGCCACCATCAGCAGCGGCTCTTACGCGCGGCTCATTTCCCGGGTGAGCCCCGGCGTGAAAGTGGTTAGTCAGGCGTGCCCGCTTTTCGTCCCGCTGGTGGAAGAAGGGTGGGTTAAGAGGGCGGTGACCCGTCAGGTGGCGCAGGAATATTTGAAAAAGATAAAATGCGGCCGGGTGGACACGCTTATTCTGGGATGCACGCATTATCCTTTGCTGAAGGCTGTTATTACGGGCATCCTGGGGCGGGGGGTTTCCATCGTGGATTCTGCTTTGGAAGTCAGCAAGCTGGTTAAGGCGCTTTTGGATGAGCGGAGCGCGGGCCGGGATACCCGGCGGGCACCGCGATATCAATTCCTGGTCAGCGATCAGCCGGAGCATTTTCAGAAGCTGGCAAGAAGGTTTTTGGGGTACGATATTCAAGAGGTGAGAAGAATTGAATTATCATAATGAGGTGTGGGCATGTACGAATTAACCATTGGCGGTGATTTTGCTGCGGCGCATTTCTTAGCGGGGTATGACGGCTCCTGCAAAGAGCTGCACGGTCATACTTGGAAATTAGAAGTGACGATTCAGGCTGAAGACCTGAACAGCATCGGGTTGGTTATGGATTTTCAGGATTTGAAAAAGAGACTCAATGCTTTTTTAAAGCAGCTGGATCACGGCTGCCTCAATCATCTGCCGGCTTTTCAGGAACAAAATCCAACGACGGAAAATTTGGCCCGGTTTGTTTATCAGGGTTTTGCCCGGGAATGCGCGCCTTTTCGGATCAAGCATGTCCGGATATGGGAGTCGGAGAAAGCCAGTGTCACGTATTATGAATAGGAAACCCTGTCTTTCCCCGCTGGTGGCAAAATCGCGGCAACGCCCGGCCTCGGAAAAACGGGCCGTCGTCTTGCTGTCGGGAGGGCTGGATTCCGCGACCACACTTTTTTATGCTTTAAAACAAGGATACCGTCCGCGGTGCCTCATTTTTGATTATGGGCAGATTCACCGCAAAGAAATCCGGCAGGCAGCGAAAATCGCCCGGTACGCGAGGTGCCCTTGTGAAACGGTCCGCATCTCCTTGCCCTGGGGCGGTTCCGCCCTTTTGGACAAAAGCATCCCGGTCCCGCATCATCGTTCCGGGGGATCAGCCCGCATTCCCGTCACGTATGTCCCGGCCCGGAATATTATTTTTTTAAGTTTTGCCGTTTCTTTCGCGGAAGCGATTGGTGCCCAGACTGTTTTTATCGGGGCCAACGCGGTCGACTATTCCGGGTATCCCGACTGCCGGCCGGAATTTTATGAGGCTTTCGGCCGGGTTTTGGAATGCGGGTTAAAATCAGGCGTTGAAAATAAACCGGTCAAGGTTGAAACCCCGCTGTTGAATATGAGTAAAGCCCAAATTATTCAAATGGGCCTGCAATGGCACGTTCCTTATCATTTGACGTGGTCCTGTTACAAGGGGGGGGCAACCCCCTGCGGGACGTGTGACAGCTGCTTTTTGCGCGCGAAAGGGTTTCAGGCTTCGGGTATCCCCGATCCCCTCTTGAAATCTAAAAGACCATGATGAAGAACAGGACCGCCCCGGTCACCGAGATATTTTCTTCTCTGCAAGGGGAAGGCCCTTACGCGGGGGTCAAACAAGTTTTTGTGAGGTTTTATGACTGCAATATGCGTTGCCGGTGGTGCGACACGCCGCAGTCTCTCCCGGAACACGCGGCGCGGCCCCCGGAACAGGACACACAACAGGTTTTTCAGCAAGTAGTGTCTTTATGGGGGCATTGTCATTCAGTGAGCCTGACCGGAGGGGAGCCCCTTTTACAGGCGCCGTTTCTTCAAAATCTGTTGCCCCGATTCAGAAAATCCGGCATGCCGGTTTATCTTGACACGAACGGGATTTTATTTGCCGAGCTTGAAGCCGTTATCCCGGATGTGGATATTATTGCTATGGATATTAAACTGCCCAGTTCAACCGGCGAGCGGGAGTATTGGAGGGAGCACGAACAGTTTCTACACATCGCCCAAAACAGGCCGGTTCAGGTTTTTATCAAGACCGTTGTTTCACGGACAACGGACAAAGCCGATATGATTAAAGCTGCGGAACTGATCGCGCGCCAGGATGCGGGCCTTTTGATGGTCATTCAGCCGTGTTCTCAAGACCGGGAGGCGGGTGCCTTGGAGCGATGCCTGGAGTATCAGGATTGTTGTCTGGAAATTATTTCTAACGTCAGGGTCCTGCCGCAATGGCACACGTTGATGAATTTGCGGTAAAGATCATCGGGAAGGAGGGGCGGAAGGATGAAGAGAAAAAGCGCATACGAAGGGCTGCAGGCCGGTGTTCGGACCATACCGTTACCTGACATTGACGTGTGGGAGAACCAGTACGCGGACCGGACGTATCTGGTTGACCTTGAAATACCCGAATTCACGTGTATCTGCCCTAAGACCGGGTTGCCGGATTTTGCCTCGGTGCGGGTGTCTTATGAGCCGCGGCAGTGGTGTCTGGAACTCAAATCGTTTAAAATGTATATCGTCGCTTATCGGAATTTGGGCATTTTTCATGAACATTTGGTGAACAGGATTTTGGATGATATTGTGAAAGCGTGCCATCCCCGGCGGGCCAAAGTGGCGGCGGTGATGAACCCGCGCGGAGGGATTACCACCACGGTGACGGCTGAATATCAAGGCCGGGCGACGAGAGGCGCGGGTAAGAAATAATTTAAGCGGCGTTTTGATGAAAGGGGGTTGCATGAGATCTGACGGGCGTTCCCGGACACAGTTGCGGAAGATTAGAGTCGTAAAAAATTACACCAAATACGCGGAAGGGTGCTGCCTTATTGAATCCGGCCAGACGCGGGTTCTTTGCGCAGCCACGGTCGAGGAGGGAGTGCCGCCGTTTCTGAAAAATACCGGGAACGGATGGGTGACAGCGGAGTATGGGATGCTGCCGCGGTCCTGTTCAAGCCGGATTAAGCGCAACGACACCGGTGGCCGCGTGCATGAGATTCAGCGGCTGATCGGCCGGTCGCTGCGGTCGGTGGTTGACCGGGGCCAGTTGGGCGAACGCACGGTTAAAGTGGATTGTGATGTCATCCAGGCTGACGGCGGGACCCGGACGGCCGCGATCACCGGCGGGTTCATCGCGCTTGCGTTAGCTTTGAAGCGTTTGAAAAAACAAAAGGTCCTCAAAAACATCCCGCTGAAAGATTACGTCGCTGCGGTCAGCGTCGGGATCGTGGAGGGGGAGCTGCTTTTAGACCTGAATTATGAAGAGGATTCCAGGGCGGATGTGGATATGAATGTCGTTATGCTGGGCCGGGGTGATTTTGTGGAGGTGCAAGGAACAGCGGAGCGGGAACCTTTTTCAAAAGCGCAAGCCGGCCAGATGTTAACCCTGGCTCAGGAGGGGATTCAAGACCTGATACGGATTCAAAAACGTCACTTGGGGGCGCTTTTGCCTTAGGGGCGATCGCGCGCGCCGCTTCGGTCCTTTGGCAGATGAGCGGCAGACTGGCACATATCCATGAGAGAATTACTTATTGCGACGACGAACAAAGGAAAGATGAGGGAAATTAAAGCCCTTTTGGCCGGGATGCCTTTTAAGATCACGTCGTTGGCGGATTATCCGGACATCCCGGCGGTTGTGGAAGACGGCGCCACTTTTAAGAGCAATGCGTTAAAAAAGGCGCTGACGGTCGCCCGGGTGACCGGGACGTTGACCATGGGGGAGGACTCCGGCTTGGAGATCCGCGCTTTGGATAACCGTCCGGGGGTTTATTCCGCCCGGTTTTCCGGGCTGCTGGCAGATGACAGGAAAAACAATTTAAAAGTCCTGCGGTTATTACGGGGCGTCCCCGCTGACCAACGGCAGGCGCGTTACCGTTGCTGCATCGCCCTCGCCGACGGCCAAGGGGTTGTGGCGGTGGTGAGCGGGTCTTGCGCCGGTTCTATTGCGGCCCGCGCCCGGGGCACGAACGGATTTGGATATGACCCCCTTTTTCTTGTTCCCCGTTATCAGAAAACTTTCGGTGAACTGGATCCGGCCGTTAAATCCCGGTTGAGCCACCGGGCCAAAGCTTTAAAAAAGTTGAAAATTCTGCTTGAACGCTATATTAATTAGAAACCTTGTTGTGTGAGAGGGGAATCACTGCAGGATTTCTTCAAAGATTCCCTGCACGCCTTCCAGAATCCCTTCCGCTGTTTTCTTGAGGAGTCTGGTTGGAAAATTTTCAACAGTGCGGACCGGGTTATCCATTGTGCCTCTAATTTTAATGTTGATATACCCGTCCGTCTGGGAGATGAGGGCCGTTGGAATTTTTTTAAGCGAATCCGACCGCAGGATTTCTGTTTCGTAGAGTCTCGGTACGATATCCCATGAAATATTTTTATTCCTGTCAATCCATCCTTTGCCCCGCAGTTCCATCTGTTTACTCTGCAGGAGCAGGTTCTCTGTCGATATCCGGTTGTTTTTAATGGTGACGTCCGCGCGCCCCTCCGTGAACACAACGTTTTCCAGCTCGGGGATGAACAAGAGTTTGCCCAGCCCTTTTAGAAAACTTAGCGTCCACAGATGGCCATTGAGAATGGCCAGGGACCCCTGTCCGGTAATTCCTTCTGACTTGAGCAGGGGGCCTTCCGCCTGCAGACGGGAAGACAGTGTCCCGGCCAGGTTCAATTTTCCCCACCGGGGATTTTGGCACACCTGTGCCAGGTCGACCTGATTCATGGTGATAGAAAATTTTCCGGGGAAGGTTGGCTCCGAGATGTCAAGCAGGGAGTTTATGGTCAGGTCCCCGCCGTAGAGTGTGCCGGAAAAATTGATTTTGCTTTGCGTGGAGCGGGTGCGTTGAACGATAAGATTGCCACGGTTGAACGCTATGCCGGCCACCGAGCAATTTGTCCCGGAAACGTTGAGATCCGTTACGCCGGCCATCCAGTCTCTGATGTCGCCGTCAAAGAGGGCCTTCCCGGAAACAGTCCCCTGGAGCGCCAGCGGCGCGACTTTTTCCCGTAACGCCGGGTTGTTGATGCGTTCCAAATCTTCCAAATTGATGGAGAAAGCCGTCTTGAGGTTTAAATGGACCGGAGCAGACGACTTCAGGAAGGCCTGGCCGTTGATGTTGAATTTTGATTGATAATAAATTCCAGCAAAAGTGTCGATTCCGATGGTGTCTTTATTGACGTTCAGTTTGACAGACGCCTGCAAATCGGGGGCTAAGACCGTGGTCGCGATGAGGGGGCGGTCGAACTGGCTGATCTCCCCGTTGAGGGTGAACGGCGTCTTGAAATACGTTACAGATAGGTCGGTCCAGTGCAGCGTGCCGTCTTTATACCGGAGAAATCCGGAAATTCCGGTTGCGGGTTCTGGCCACCGGGGAGACTGGACTTGCACGCCATTAAGATGGGCGTTGATTTCGAGCTGGGCTTCTTCCGGGAAGGCGGTGGGGCCGGTAAAGCTGACCTCAACCGCGGCTTTCCCTTCCGGAGAGACATTGAAATCTTCTAATTGTTTCTTAAAAAAAGTTTTCAGCAGAGCCAAGTCGAAATCCTTCGCGCTGACGACCACGCCGATAAACGGGCTATCGAAATTGCTGAGGGAGCCGCTTAGGAACAAAGGAGTCCCGTGAGCTTCGAAGGACAGGTTGGACGTCTTCATCCGGTTGCGCGTGAATTCAACGACCCCGTTGATGTCGGTCAGGGGGCCGGCTTGAGGCAAGCCGGAAAGAGAAGCCTTATTCAGGCGCGCTTTCCCGACACAGACCCAGGGTTGCGGGTCGTCCGGGAAGTATTGGACCGTGAGTTCGACCTGTGGGTTGCCGGAAAGCAGAAAATTATCATCTTCATCAACAAAGCCCGCATTTAATTGTGTGCTTTCAATTGTCGTGCTTAAACTGAAATTCCTGTCAACGATTTGGAGCACGGACAATTTGCACTGCAAAGCCTCTGCCGAAATTTCTTTTTGTTTCATTTGGGCCGAAACGGAGCGCCATGAAGGGGAAAACGTCACGTCCACGTTTTGTCCTTTCCGGCTGAAAACGATGGGGGAGGACAGGGCTTCGGTGTTGACCGCCAGGCCCGGCGCCAGAATTTTAACGTTTGAGGCCGACACCTCCCCGTTCAGGATATTGGTGTACAGTTCCTGATGATAATGGAAACCATTCAGCCGGGCGGTGCTGAAAGACAAGGAGGTCTGGGCGGAAGGATTCAGGTAGCCCGGAGTGAGCTGGAGGTCCCCTTGGATAACGAGGCTGTCTTCCGTCATGGAATAGACCAGCGGTTTGGCGTTCAGGGAGATATTCCCCTGCACGATTTTTTGATTGTCATGGGAAATTTCCGCTTTGTCAAGAACGATGCCGCCGCGATAATTTAATGTTTGGCCGGCATATTTAAAGTCCGCGTTTTGCAAGGCCAGCGTCCCTTTAATGACGTGGGTGTGGACGCCGATGTCCAAGTCCCCGGACAGAGATCCGGTAACCTGCCAGGCTTTTCCCAGGGCTCCGGACACATTAAGATCCGCTGCCGCTATGGCCACCCGGACCGGGCGGAATTTTTCTGTGTGGATGAACATTTTCAGCACAGGGAGGGTGTCAACGTTGGATGTCGTAACATTCCCCTGCCAGGATTTTTGCGCGGGATTAAAACGGCCCCGCAGGGAGACCATCGCCGTTGGCCCGCCTAATTGGGCTTTGAGCTGGAATTCAATCCCTTTGCTCAAAGATAACCGGCAATCGGCACTGACGTTATCCGCCAGAATTTTAAGGTTCGGGTCTGTTTTCAAGTCATTGATTTCAGCCTGGCCGCCGCTGATCTGGATCCTGCCGAGCAGCACAGGAAAAGGGCTCTTGGCGGAACTGATTCTCGTTTGGAGCAGATCGGAAAGATTCCACAGCCCATTCGGATAGCGGATAATATGGACAAAAGGCTGCTTAACCGTCACGGTAGGGATTATAATTTGTTGGCGCTGAAGAAGCGGGGCAAAAAGGATTTTAAAGCGCGCTTCTTTAATGTGCATAAGCGGAAGGTTCGGGTCGTCTTTCCGGAAGATTACAAAATCTTTGACAATGAAGCCTTTGAAGGGGTGATAATAAATATGGGCGAATTTGACGTCTTGGTTGAAAGTTTTTTGGGCCGTTTCGTAAACAATTTCTTTAAATTGGACCGGCAGAAAAATATTGTTAATATAATAAAATCCGGAAAAAGCGATCAGGATGATAATAACGATGATGAGGATAGGTTTTTTAATCA
>ERZ795059.3375-NODE-3375-length-15542-cov-5.503777_pt1 | contig 15542 bp, 12 predicted proteins | sample MGYA00375143_ERZ795059 | MGnify/ENA primary metagenome ERZ795059 (study PRJEB30188, sample SAMN05720168) | activated sludge metagenome | isolation source: Anaerobic digester | place: USA | collected 2015-01-07 ... | reverse complement strand
TTTGGTGTTTGTTTAACTGCGATTCTCATCCCAGTTACTTATTATTTGGTTATGAAAATGGGAATTCTTGGCTCTGCCTATGCTCAATTAATTTGTTTTGCTTTGGCGAATACAGCCCGAATGATATACCTTAGAAACAAAGAAGGTTTGAATCCATTTGAAGGAAATGGTAGGGTGTTTATTTTCACCATCCTAGGCATTGCATTGGCCATTTATTTTCATTATTATCTCACCATTGAAATTCAAACAAATGCTTTCTTGACCATTTGCATCATTGGCCTTAAATCAGTTTTTATAAGTACAATTGCTTTAGGTCTTATGTATTATTTTAAACTTTCAAGCGAACTTAATAGTATGATTGACAAGCAACTTTTTTCAAGATTTAACAAATAAATGTATGAAGGTGAATAAAAGTGTTAAACTCAAATTACTGTTTGATCCACAAGGCTTTAAATTACCGTACGGAGGGGTGGCAAGGTATTTTACAGAAATGATTTATCATGCTGATGTTGACGAAAATATTGATATAATTTTTCCTGTTTTGTATTCTGAAAACTACCACCTAATTGAGAAAAAATTAAGTCCCAAAAATCTGCTTGTTATTATAAATGAGAAACAATTCCAATTAAAATACTACCTACTTAAAATCATTTATAAAGTCCAAGAGCTTTACACTATCTACAAAATAAAACAGAATAACTTTGATGTTTTTATTCCAACATACTATGGCCCTTTCTTTATAAAGCACCTTAAAAAACCCTTTGTACTCACTGTTTATGACATGATCCATGAAAAATTTCCAGCATATTTTCCTGTAAACGATATAACAGTGGGGCAAAAATTATTGACAATGCATGCTGCATCAAAAATAATAGCGATTTCAGAATCTACAAAAAATGATATTTTAGAATTATATCCAGATATTCCAAGTCAAAAAATCGAAATTGTATATCTCGCATCTTCCATTGAAAAAGGAACTGTTTCAATAAAATTGCCTAAAAAATACTTGCTATTTGTGGGTAATAGGGGCTATTATAAAAATTTTCCCAGATTTTTCAATGCAATCATACCTATCCTTAAAAAGGACGAAAATCTGGTATTGTTTTGCGCTGGAGGAGGCGCATTTACTCATGAGGAAATACAAACATTTGAAGAAAATGGCCTTAAAAGTCAAGTTATACAATATAAGTTTAAAGATAGTGAGCTTTATGAGATTTATAAAAATGCAATTGCGTTTATCTTCCCTTCAGAATATGAAGGATTTGGCATCCCTGTGTTAGAGGCCATGAGTAGCGAATGTCCAGCTATTTTAAGTAATGTGAGTTCTTTGCCAGAAATTGGTGGAGATGCCGCAATATATTTTGATCCATATGATGAAATGGACATAAAAAATAAGGTAGAAAGTGTGATCATGGACGAAGAATTAAGAAAAAATATGAAGGAAAAAGGGCTTCAGCAATCCAGGTTATTTACATGGGAGAAGACCTTTAAACAATTTATAGAAGTAGTAGCATCTGCCAAAATTCAATAATGAGCTAAATTATATTTCGATCAAGAATTTCTTAAAAGAATAAGGTCGTAAGATATATATGTGAGAGTTATACTCAAGATAATTTGTGTTTTTATAGAGAAGATCTTCTGACAAACCTATTCTTACAAAAATGTTTAAAGGTGGTCATAATGCTCCAAATGCTTGTGATTATGAATATCACAAATGAAAAAGTTAAAATAACATTTGTTATTTATGAATATCTCTTTATTTCATATCATAAATAATCATTATGTATTCATGCCAAAAATGAAAAAATCGTCCCAAGTTTGGTATCTTTGTCTATTTGAAAAGACTTTCAAGGGCTAATTAAACAACAACCCCAAAGTCAGATATTGCTTCAGTCAGTTTGACTACAATATGATTGTTTAAAGCTCAAAGCTTGCTCCAAAATTAGTTTTGATTATGAATATAGAAAATATGAACTGCAAAATATGCAACGCACCATCAAAAGAAATTTTTACAGCAAAAATATTAAGTAAATACGATGCAAAGTATTTTCAGTGTACAAAATGCAAGTTCATACAAACTGAACATCCTTATTGGCTAGATGAAGCCTACAATTCTGCAATTACCCACCTTGATTTGGGATTGATTTTTCGTAATAATGCTTTTAAATACATAGTATTTAACCTTATCAATATTTACTTCGATAAAAAAGGAAAGTTTATCGACTACGGTGGTGGATATGGTATGTTTGTAAGATTAGAAAGAGATTTAGGACTGGACTTTTATCGCCAGGACAAGTATTGCGAAAATCTATTTGCAAAGTACTTTGATATAGAAGATTTACCCAGAAATACAAAATTTGAAATTTTGACAACTTTTGAGGTATTTGAACACCTCCAAGATCCCATTATAGAAATAGAAAAAATGCTGACTTTGTCAGATAATATCCTATTCTCAACTGAGTTACAACCTAGGGATATTGAAAATTTAAATCCAAGTAATTGGCATTATATACTTCCAGAAATCGGTCAGCATATTGCATTGTATTCTATTGAAAGTCTTCAATATATCGCTAAAAAATATAATTTGAATTTATATTCTTCCAATAGCATCCATTTGCTCACTAAAAAGAAATTGTCATCAACGTTTTTTAGACTTAACACCAACTTTAAATTAAGTAGAGCGTTAACTCAAATTATTCCTAAAAACACATTAATAATGCGTGATTTTTCTTTTATAAAAGAAAAACTGGGAGTAAAACCCTAAACAATCACCAAAATGGATAAAAGAAAAACAGCTATTATAACGGGTATCACAGGTCAAGATGGTGCCTTTCTGAGCGAACTTTTACTTGACAAGGGTTATCATGTGATGGGTATTGTAAGAAGTCTTAATTCTTTTAATAAAAAAGGATTAGAATATCTAGGCATACTAGACAAAGTGGAAATCGTGGAATGTAGTTTATTAGATTTTACTCAAATAAGTAATCTTTTAAAAAGTACAAAACCTTCAGAAATTTACAATCTTGCAGCTCAAAGTTCAGTGTCAGTGTCATTTAAACAGCCCATAGACACTTTTCATTTCAATACTATTTCAGTTATAAATTTATTAGAAGCAATAAAACTAATCGATCCTTCCATCAAATTTTATCAAGCTAGTAGCAGTGAAATGTTTGGTGACATCAATCAATTACCCATTTTGGAAGACTCGATTTTTCACCCAAAAAGTCCATATGCCATATCTAAAGCAAGTGCACACTGGTTATGCGTCAATTATAGGGAAAGTTATGGATTGTTTATTTCTTGCGGAATTTTATTCAACCATGAATCCTATTTAAGGTCAGATTCCTTTTTCATTAAAAAAGTACTGAGTAGTGCCCGCCTTATTTCTGAAGGTAAGATGGAAAATTTAACTGTGGGAAACATTGATATCAAAAGAGATTTTGGATATGCTCCAAAGTATGTTGAGGCTATGTATAAAATGCTGCAACATCATGAAGCCCGTAACTTCCTAGTTTGTTCGGGTCAATCTGTATCATTAAGAGATATCATTTATTATGTTTTCGATAGATATAACTTATCCCATGAATTGGTTGTAGTGGATGAAAAATTGATCAGACCTGCTGAAATTCCAGATATTTATGGATCACCTGAAAACACTAAATCAATGCTTCATTGGGATTATGATTTTACAATAAATGATTTGTTGGATAAGCTTATTGAGGAAGAAGAACAAAACAAATAACTTTATTCTGATAAATAGAAATTAGAAACATTTGGATAATTTTGACAATATGATGCCATGTAAAATCTGTGGTGGGACAACAAAAAAAATATTTACAGCTCCCGTTTTGGATAAATACCCTGTAGACTATCATCAGTGTAATGTTTGCAAGTTTATCCAACCTGACGACCCATTTTGGTTGCAGGAAGCTTATTCCTCAGCAATAACTAGTTTGGATATAGGTTTAGTGACACGCAATCAGGAATTGAAAAATGTGGTTCACAATGTTGTTTATTTTCTTTTTGACAAAAAAGGTAAATTTATCGATTATGGGGGAGGTTATGGTCTCTTGGTCAGAATGCTCCGCGATAGAAATTTGGATTTTTATAGGCAAGACAAATACTGTGAGAACTTGTTTGCAAAACACTTTGATGAGACAGATGCAGGCACAAATTCCTTTGAATTACTTACGAGTTTTGAGGTATTTGAGCATTTAGAAGATCCAATTTCCGAGTTAGAGAAAATGTTTAGATATGCTCCTTCTGTTCTTTTCTCAACTGTTTTGCAACCAGATGACGTAGCTATTAGCCCAGATTCTTGGTGGTATGTGATGCCTGAGATCGGACAACATATCAGCCTTTTTTCTCATCAATCACTCGAAAAGCTTGCTGAAAAATATAATAAACGCATATACTCAAATAAAAACATACATTTGATCACAGATCAAAAGGTAAATAAATTCATTTTTTGGTTATGCACTAAGCCTATCATATCTGGTTTTGTCAATTTTTTTATTCCCAAAAGATCTCTATTAATGCAAGACTTTAATTATTTAAAACGAAAATTATTTAATAAACAATAATTCGGGGATGTGTATTTGTTTTACCTTTTAAACCACTTTTTTATTTCATAAACCCACCCTTTAACTATAGTCTTTCTTAAAAAACGGCCCTTTCCAAAAAAAGTATTAAAAATCATTAAATCAAGAATAGAATCTGGAAACAATTTACTTCTTGGAATGTAAATTGACTCTATATTTATTTCATCCTTAGCTTTGACTTCATATTTACTTTCTCCTGGTTTAAAGTGAGTCCCACCTGTGACAAAACCTATGTTTTGAATCAGATTGATTGGAGGAATAAGACATTTTCCTCCATTTGCCCAAATTGAAAACAACCAATAATAGTCCCAAGTATTGATCAAATCCGGAAAATAAGTTATTTCTTTATGTTTGTTTCTCCAATAATTTTTTTCTTGTTGGGTGTAAAATGTGATTTGCATTTCCTTAAAATCAGGCAAATTAAAACTGAATTTTTCCCACCTGTCTCGCCAACTTGCCCAGCCCCAAATTAATGGATATTTTGTTATTTGTAAGGTTGACAATTGTAATTCACTAAAAATTTGTGAACCTCCAATACAATAAATATCAGAGTCTTTAAAACGAGGAAGCATGTAGTCACAATATTCAAAAAACTTTAAAGAAGGCAAACAATCATCTTCAAGAATTATACCTGCCTCTTCATGTGCAAAAAACCAAGATATACCATTGAAACACCCCATTTTACATCCTTGATTTTGCTGTGAATAATTGTAATACACCTCACATTTCCAATCAACTTTGTGGAAGATATCTTTGACAGCTTCAGTATTTATCACATCTTCATTATTATGCTCCCGAGGCCCGTCTGCTGTGATGTATAACTTTTCGGGCTGGTACAACCTGATCATTTCAAAAACCTTTTTGGTTGTATCAGGTCTATTGAATACTATAAACAATACTGGATGTTTTCTGCTTTTTGGTTCGGACATAATATTTATAACATTTATTATTGATCTCAACCAACCATAAAGTGTAAAAGAATTTAGAGTGGTTATAGACCAGTCAAAGATAAGCTAAGGTGTTGATGATTATATACAAATTTTATTCGTAATTTATAATTATCTGACAAACGCACATTTATGCATATTTTATAGTCACAATATTGCTGTCTTTATACCATATGTTATTATTTATTTACCTTTGTGTTTCTCTTTAAAAAGAATGAAAATATTACATTGAGCAAAAAAATAAAGGTATTATTTGACTATCAAGCGTTCTCTATGCAAATGCACGGCGGAGTCTCTAGACTATTTGCAGAATTGATTGCTAAATTGAGGAATTTTGAAGATATTGATACCTTACTTTATGCAGGAATTAATGACAACACCCACCTTAAAGAAATCGGCTTGAGTAAAGGATTTATTTCAAATTGGAGGTTTAAATACAAATCCAAGGTTTTGAATAATTTTTTACCCATATTAAACAAGGTAATAACTCGGTTGAGGTTAAATAAGCAATCTTTTGAAATATTTGTGCCTACCTATTTTGACCCATACTTTTTACCTTTTGCTTCCGACAAGCCTTTTATTTTGCCTGTTTTTGACATGATTCATGAGTTATTTCCTCAATATTTTGATCCTTTGGATAAGACTAAGGCAAATAAAAAATTACTTTTACTTAACTCAACCAAAATTGTAGCCATATCCCAAAGCACTAAAAACGATATCCTTTGCTTATACCCTGAAATCAATCCTGATAAAATTGTTGTAATACCTTTAGCAAACTCCTTGAAGTCCTTAGGAAATACGAATTTAAAACTCCCCGAAAAATACGTGCTCTTTGTTGGTACTAGAAAACGATATAAAAATTGGGAGCAATTCATCAGAGCTTGTTCTTTGTTGGTCAAATCAGGTATTGATTTTAAAATAGTTTGCGTGGGAGGTGGTACTTTCAGTGCTAATGAAACCATATTTCTTGAACAAAATGAATGCCTTTCCATCACACACCAAATGACCGTCACAGATGAAGATCTACCATATGTCTATAAAAATGCACGTGTATTCGTTTTTCCATCTTTGTATGAAGGGTTTGGAATTCCTGTCCTCGAAGCTATGGAAAATGAATGCCCAGTAATATTATATCCTATCAGCTCTTTTCCGGAAGTAGCTGGTGATGCAGGAGTTTACCCCAAATCATCTTCCGACGAAGATTTGGCGACCTCCATAAATGAAATGCTTGCTAATCCAATCTTACGCCAAGAACACATTACTAAAGGACTTTCGCAAGCAGGCAAGTTCAGCTGGAAAAAGCATGCTGATCAATGGCATCAACTTATTTTGGATTTGGTTTCAAACAAATCAAAAAAATGAATCAAGATAAGCTTTCAATAATCACCATCTGTTACAACCGAGTTTCTGACATTTCGCTCACTTTACAAAGCGTTGCTAATCAGTCCTATAAAGAAATCCAATACATTGTCATCGATGGTGCTTCTACTGATGGCACTTTGGATGTTTTAAAATTGTATGATTCCAAAATTTCTAACTTAGTCAATGAGCGTGATAAAGGAATCTACAATGCAATGAACAAAGGGCTCTCCTTAGCTACGGGGGACTATGTTTTGTTTATCAACGGTGGTGATCAATTGTATGATGACCAAACCATTCAAAAAGTTTTTGAACACTCAAATGGGGAAGATATCATGTATGGTGAATGTATGTTTATCGATGAAAATGGAACTCATCTAGGATTGCGCACAGAACTTACCAATAGGCCTCTCCCTGAAACTATCAATAAAAATACTTTCCTTTACGGATCAAATATCTCTCACCAGTCATTTATAGCAAAACGAAAAATTATTGGTCAATTCCAGGAAGATGACTTCAAAATAGTAGCTGATTTGGACTGGATGATCAAAGCCATGAACGCAAGTAAATCATATAAAAAATTAAACTTCCCCATTTCAAAGTTTTTGGCCGGAGGCACAAGTACAGCGCATTGGGAAAAAGCCATGAATGAAAGATTCAAACTTTATGTGCGTCATTATGGTCTACTCAAAACCATACTTGCTCACCTGGTAATCGCTCAAAAATCTGTCTTCAAAAAAATTGGATTACGTTAACTAAGGCTTTCTTTGCCTTTCACAAAGTAATCCCACTTTGCCTTTCCGATCACACCTACAAAGGAAAGAATGATGAGCAATGTACAAATCAAGGCAATATTTTGGCCAGCAAAATAAGCTTTTGGTTTAAACTCAAACATGATTTTATGTGATCCTGCTGGTACATTCATCGCCCTTAAAATATAATTAGCCCTGAAATGTGGCACAGCTTTTCCGTCAACATAGGCTTGCCAACCTTTATCCGGTCCATACCAAATTTCAGAAAAGACAACCATTCCATCTTTATCCGAGGTTGATTCATATTCGATTTTATTGGGACTGAAGGCAGTCATTTTCACGCTACCTTGCACAGTTGTGTCCAAAGTATTAGAAACTAAACTTGCAAATTCTTTATGTACAACCGCGGTATTTGCAGGACTTATCACACTGAGCGCGTCAATTTCTTCATTATTGGTGTCCACCATTTTCACTGATTTCACATACCACGCAGTACCCAAAGCTCCAGGATTTACTTGAACAATTGGCTGTTCATTTGGCCCCATACTGATGAAGTACTTGGTATTGAGCATGTCAAACGCTTTTTGATTGCCTTTGGACAAGTGATTTACAATCATATCCTGATAACGTTGAAGCTTGGCAGCATGATATCCACCTATTGATCGATGGAAATAAGAAGCTATCGTTGATTGAAATGGGTCTGAGATTCCATCATAAACCCTATAACCTAAACTTTTATCTTGTAATATTTGCTCATCTACTGGCCTAGGTTTGGTAAAGGCCATTCTCTCAGATTTTTTTACAAACACGGCTTCTGGCATATAAGTCTTTCCTACACCAAACAAGTCTGCCAATACCACCAATGTCAATAAAATAAAAACATACTCTTTTTTGAGTTTAGATTTTAAATAGAGCCAGAGAATGCCTGCAACCAATGCGATAAACAAGAAACTTCTGAATGATGAATTACGGAAAAGGATTCTCCTCTGTTCTTCCAAAATGTCAATGATTTGTTGGTAATTGGCGTCAGCATTTCCAGAAAAACTAAACAATGAGGTGCCGATCATGGCCATCAATAGACAAAATCCACCCAAAATACCAGCAGAAATCAAAAGTGGTTTGATAAATTTAGTTTTTTCATTTCCAGCATCTTCAATGGCTTTCAATCCAAAAGCGGCTAAAAAAGGTAAAAATAAAATGGAGATAGATAAGACCGAATTTGGAGTTCTGAACTTATTAAACATCGGAAAATAATTGAATAAAATTCTATTGAATAATTCGAAATTTTTACCCATGGATAAAAATACGGTTATCAAAAAAGCACTTACTAACCACCATTTAGTACTACCCTTCACAATCAGTGCTGAAAACAAAAATAGAAAAAGCAAAGTTGCACCCAAATAAATAGGCCCGCTTGTAAAAGGTAAGTCTCCCCAATAAGTTGGTGCTTGCATCTCTTTTCTCATACCTACTTTTTGGGCGAGATAAGAGTCCTTGGCAACCCATCTTCCACTTCCACCTCCCACAAAATCAGGAATTAATCCTGAAAAAACATCCTTCACACCATTGCTCCATTGCATCGCATACTCCCATTCCAAGCCATCTCCTTCTTTTTTAGAGGTGGATACTTCTGAAGCATTTGCAGCCTCCAAAATAGGCGCACCTCTCATAGTATCTTTGGCATATTCGTAAGTTGTAAAAAGGTTTGTTGCATTTGCTCCTACGGCCAATGCTACTCCAACAACCAAGATTGCCGCAGATTTGGCTAAATGTGCAAAATCACCTCCCTTGATAGCATTATAAATCTCCAAAATAATCATCGGGATAAAGGTCAAAGCCAGGTAGTAAGTCATTTGTGGGTGACCTGAGTTTACATTGAGGGCCAAACCAAAAGTAAACAAAGCTGCACCAATTAAATACTTGTGTTTGGTAATTAAATAAGTACCCCCTATTAAAAATGGCATGGTCATAATTGTCCATACCTTAGTCATGTGTCCTGCCTCATACAGAATAATGTTGTTTGTACCAAAGCCAAAACCAATGCTGGCCATCAGCCCAAGAATAGGATGAAATCCCATTAAGACCATGCAAAAATAAAACATCAACATGCCCATGATAAAACTACCTGCTGGGTCTGATATATAAAGACTAAATAAACTCCTTACAGTTGGCCACAAATCCTTATTATTTTCAGCATAAATCTGGTAAGCTGGCATACCGCTAAACATGGAAGACCACAAAGCGGCATCGTCATGAGATTTATTATATTCATGCAACTCTTGAGCCGCACCAGCCGCTTGAGTCATATCTGATTGATTGATCAATTTCCCACTGAATTGTGGCAGAAAGAATATTGTATTGACAAGTATAATGACAGCAATACATAATACATGTTGTATAATCTCTCCTTTCTTAATATTCATGATACCAGTAGTTTAGTTTGGCAAAAGTATGTTTAAAATGTAAAATATGTAAATTTACGACATCATATATAAATAATAATAAATGTTATTTTTATCCAGGCCTTATGGTCAGCGAAGCAATCAGCTTTTCCAACACATTCATCTTGATTCATACTGTAGAAAGAATGGACTATCATATAAAAATTACTTTTTATACAGTATGAAAAATGATTATTTGCTTCAAGGTGCTGAAACTCACTTATCAAAGTTTGGATATGTATTTTTTAAATTATTGAATGATTTGCGGATTGGGAAATATTTAAGTTATAAGTTTCATCTTGGTGGCAACAACGCAGAATTCAGGAAAAAAATTGATCATAATTGGATTTTATATGCTTCTGATTTTGGTTTCAGATCCATAGAAACTACTAAAAAAGATCGGGCCCTCTATCAAAAAATGTTCACGCCAAAACACATAGATGCAGAGAAATTTACTCCATTCTTAAATCGAAAGGAAGATCAAATAATTTTAGGTTTACACGTGAGAAGGGGTGATTACAAGACTTGGTATGACGGTAAGTATTTTTATGATGATGAAGTGTATGGTTCGGTGGTGGTGAAATTTGGATCTTTGGTTCAAAAAAAATTAAAAATTATTGTATTTACAAATGATGATGAATTAGACACAAAAAGATACCTTTCGTTGTCGGAAGAAAAGCAGGTTTTCTTCTCAAAATTTAATGCTGTTGAAGACCATTATATGATGTCAAAATGTGATTTTTTAATTGGACCGCCAAGTACGTTTACTGCCTGGGCTAGTTACATGGGCGAAGTGCCTCTGATGTATATTGAGAGCCCTGATAGAAACTTTACCATAGAAGATTTTAAAATTTGTGATGGAGAAACGAATTAAGGGTTGCTCTAGCAATTCAATAATTGCTTGGAGGTTATTATTTTTTTGTTGGGCAAATCTTTTAATTGTCTCATTAAATGCTCAGCAAAATGGCGGTTCTGCTTGTAATGGAACATTGGGAGAGAACATTTTTACAGATGGAGATTTTGGTAGAGGTACAGAAACTGTCTTACAAAAAGATCCACTCATAGCGCCCGGTTATACGTACACAACCAATCCCCCACCATATGATGGCTTTTATACCATTACCAATGACCTAGCAAAATGGTCAAATTCTTTTATGGATTGGTTTATGCCAAAAGATAATAGCCCAGATCCAACGGGTTATATGATGGTTGTAAATGCCAGTGTTACACCAGGTCTATTTTACAAACAAACCATCACGGGTTTATGCGAAAATACAAAATATGTTTTCTCAGCTGATGTGCTCAATTTGGATCGCATTGGTCTGCAAAATAGAATACAACCTAATGTATCATTTGCCATAAACGGAGTTGTCAAATATTCTACAGGGAATGTGAGAAATGATCAAATTTGGAAAACCTATGATTTTACATTTGCGACAGACTCAAACCAAACTACACTCGAACTTTCATTGATCAATAATGCACCTGGAGGTTTAGGAAATGACTTAGCCATTGATAACATAGCGTTCAGGGCTTGTGGTCCGGCACTGGAAATCACTCCAGACAAAGTTGAAAATATTTGTGAAGATGGCGCTCCGATTGCTATTACTGCAATTGCAAATGTCGGCAGTGGAGAAACGGTTGAAGTACAATGGCAACGCAGTGATGACATGGGTTTGACTTGGAATGATATCCCAGGACAGAATGATAAAGTATATTTACATAATATCAAAACGGCTGGCACTTATTATTATCGGATTCTAGCTGCTGGTTCCAAGTCTGCTTTGTTGAATACAAAATGCAGAACGATCAGCCCAGTAAAAATCGTCAATGTAGTTCCCAAGAATTATTTCGTGAGAGACACCATTTGTCAAGGACTTTCATATAATCAGGCTGGTAAAAATTATACAACCACTGGGGTTTTTGTGGACCAACTGATTTCTGTATTTGGTTGTGACAGCATCATTACATTGGATCTCACTGTTGTACCTCAAGGAAAAATAGAAGAAGATGTTGTAGCCACTGCGATTTCTTGTTTGGGTAAAAATGACGGGGCAATTGATTTTGATATAATACAAATAGACAATCCTCCAGCTATAATTTCATTGGTAGACATGGGAGGAAATTCGTTTCCTTCATTTATTGATCTACCATCAAACACATATGAGTATACCATTACAGATAGATTTGGTTGTTTCAAAACTGATACTGTTACTGTGGAATCTGTCCCACTTTTTACCGTCGATTTGGGCCCTGATCGTATGGTCAATTTGGGCGAAACGGTTACTCTAACTGGACAGATTTCAGATTTGGTCTCGATATTTGGATGGGATCCTATTAATATCATAGACTGTATTCAAAACTGTCTTCCCTATAATTTTAAACCTCTTTCCAGTGTAACATTAAGTGTTTTGGCAACTTCGGCGAAAGGATGTCTAGCCAGCGATACCATCAATATATTGGTAAATGAAGAATTAAAAGTCACTTTGCCAAACATCATCAGCTTAGCTAAAGACAGTGAAAACAGTTTTATCACTCTGAAAAACGGCCTCGAGGGCATTGCAGAACTCAACACATTCAACATTTATGACCGATGGGGCAATTTAATTCATCAAGCCACCCAACTTATTTTGGATGAGGACACCATTTTGTGGGATGGGACTACAGGTGATAATAAAATGGTGGAACAAGGAGTATACCCTTTTATACTTCAAGCTACGATGATCAATCAAAATAAAAAGACGCTTACAGGAAATATTACGGTGGTCAAATAAGGCTGCAATTACTATATCTTTTGAAAAACTTGGCTAAACTTTGGGATTCTCAAAAATATCCCTATCTTTGCGCCACAATTAACATCGCGGGGTGGAGCAGTTGGTAGCTCGTCGGGCTCATAACCCGAAGGCCGTAGGTTCAAGTCCTGCCCCCGCTACTAAGAAAAAAGGTCAATAATTAATTTTATTGGCCTTTTTTATTTATCCTATATTATCCTTTTGAAATTTGATACATCTAAATAGTAATACTTTTACAGGCCTAATCACTTTTTATTCGTCGCAATAAATAATGATATACATTTTGATTTTCTTCGCTGACTACATATGAGTTTACATATTCGTATCCATTCTTTACCATGAAATTTAATGCCTCAATCATACTATTTAAATTTATCCGCTTACCCATGCCATCAACTATTTGAGTATCCGCAGATAGAAATAAATCGTTATATTGTCCAAAATCTAATTCTATAATTGGTTTAGTACTTAAAAATTTTGCTCTTCCAACTATTTGGACATATTCAACTTTTATTGAATCCAATGGGATTTTGTTTACAAAGTACTTTATCGTGTCTTGGCCTTTTCCGTTCACAAACCCACAAAAAATAATTATTAGACATGCCCAACTCTTCATAATTTTTAAATTTTAGTTTAAATATTCTGAGGATAAAGATGAAGTAAAAAAATTTTCAACTCTAATGGTTCAATATTATTAATTAAATTTTAAGTTCAATTTCAGATGCTCTTTAGAGTATTGAAAATTCAACCCTATTAAAACTGACTATTTGATTAAGAAATTAACTATTTATTACTCAATGGCTTCAATGTCAAACCTGCTTCTCTCAATAAGTTGATGACTCCCATTTTGCCACCTAAGTGACCAGCACCAACAGCATAAAAAGTGGGTTGTTTTTTGGATTGCACCAAAATTTGAGGGATCCACGCTTTATTTCTATTAGATAACAAAATAGATTCATAATCCTGTAAGCCACCTTCATCTTCTCCAAGTGCAGAACTGGCCATTTGACTGATTTTTTGTTCTTTATACATTTTGGTCATTACCTCCATCTCATCTTTTCCTGCATCAGCTGATTGGATGGTTTCTACCAACATTTTTGCCTGAGCTTCATAGGGAATTTGATCAAAAACGCTTATTTGAAACTCTACAGTTTCTAATCCTCCCGTCTTCATTTTTCTATCTTCGGCTAGTTTGTTGAATTCTATTTCATACGATTTCATTTCTCCAGAACTAAAAGATTCTGGTGAAAAATCACCGTATGTCATAGCACTGAGAAATAATGGTTTAATGCGCTCAAGGAAAAACAAAGGCAAACCTTTATCAGCAAAAAAATTGGTAACCATTTTGTAATCTTCTTCTTTCAGTAAGTCTTTCAAACTAATATCATCCTTCATAAATAACTTATCCATGAGGCCTACCATTGCTCCCATGTCAGTCATCTCCTTCATATCTATTTCAAAAAACATGGCTTCACTATTTTCTATAGCACCAAGTGTTCCTTTAGGTAAAAAGTAATCATTTCCTCCTATCAAGTGAATAGTACCATACAAAAAGGATGGTTTGGTGATTCCAGGCCCTGTGATCTCCCAAAGCAATGCATCCTGCAATTTAGGCTCGCCAGATATTGCTTTAGTAGTGGATTTACTGCAAGAAGCAACAACAAAAAGCATTGAGCTCAAGACCAAAAATTTAAACCATTGAATATTCCTCATTCTATTTTTTTTATCAATTTAATTTCGAAAGGCACGATGTCGCTTCTTTCAAACAACAAATATAGATTTTAGTTATCAACAAACTATTTGTAAACAAAAATGGCTTCCAATTTTAGAAAGCCATTTTTATTCAAGTTATCATTGCTGTGCCACAACCTATCTGGCAAATGCAACAGATCTTTTTTCTCTGATCACGGTAACTTTTACTTGACCTGGATATTGCATCTCATCTTGGATTTTCTGAGAGATCATGAAAGCTAAATCATCTGCCACTTGGTCAGTTACTTTATCACTTTCTACAATCACCCTCAACTCTCGACCTGCTTGCATAGCAAATGCTTTTTGCACACCTTCATAAGACATTGCTAATTCCTCCAATTCCCCGATTCTCTTCAGGTAAGATTCCATGATTTCCCTTCTTGCACCTGGTCTTGCGCCAGAGATAGCATCACATGCTTGTACAATAGGAGAAATGATGTTGTTCATTTCTATTTCATCGTGGTGAGCTCCTACAGCGTTGATGATGACTGGATGCTCATTGTATTTTTCACAAATTTGCATACCCAACAATGCGTGAGACAATTCTGACTCTTCCTCTGCAACTTTACCTATATCGTGGAGTAAACCTGCCCTTTTAGCCATTTTTATTTGTTTGCTATTCAAGCCAAGTTCTGCCGCCATGACCGCACAAAGGTTTGCAGTTTCCATGGAGTGTTTGAGTAGATTCTGACCGTAAGATGATCTGAATCTCATTCTACCAACCATTTTGATCAAATAAGCATCCAAGCCATGGATGTTTAGTTCGATTACTGTTTTCTCACCTATTTCAATGATTTGCTCATCGAGTTGCTTTTTCACTTTTGCCACAACTTCCTCAATTTTGGCTGGGTGAATTCTACCATCTGTAACCAATCTTGAGGAAGAGATCGGAAGAGCA
>ERZ795059.3371-NODE-3371-length-15548-cov-6.685406_pt1 | contig 15548 bp, 21 predicted proteins | sample MGYA00375143_ERZ795059 | MGnify/ENA primary metagenome ERZ795059 (study PRJEB30188, sample SAMN05720168) | activated sludge metagenome | isolation source: Anaerobic digester | place: USA | collected 2015-01-07 ... | reverse complement strand
AAGTTGATATCGGAGATTCGCAAGAGGTCTTGTACCTTCTGTGGGACGACCTGCCCTACGGCCTTGAACACTTCGCCGTTGACTGAGTAGGCGTTCTCCGAATTGGATTTGTAGCGAGCGATGTTGATATCGTTGCTCAACAGCACAGACACTTCGGTCTTGCTCTTCTCGTTGCTCCACCAGGATCGAAAAGAGTCACCAGCAAAACGGTTGAAAGACAACCAATACAATGCTCTACGAATAGCAGTCTTGCCAGACTCACTTTCGCCTACGATGACATTGACTCCAGGGTGAAGCGCCAGCTCGGTTTTCTCATGCGACTGAAAGTTGACTATCTTTAGATTCTTGATCGACATAGATTCTCCTTCGAGTAAAAAATGAGGGGGGGCGGACGTTTTTGGAGGGTGTGTGTGGATGATGGTTGAGGGGGTAACTGCGTCCGCCCCCTCGAGGTATTCGTTAATCGTCGTCTCCTCCCAGGCGATCTATCAACCAAGCCAGGAGACAACCGATTGTTAAACTAACCACAACCGTGTATACCAGATCAAGATATCCGTCGGATGCTTGTATCACGATCATTTCACCTGTTTTAAGGCGTCCACGACTTTATTCCAGTACTCCAAAGTCGCTTTCTTTTTCCATCCGTTCGGCCCACCGTTGTGGATACGTGCGACCTTTTCCCAATCTCCATTCCGAACGGCTTTCGGGCAATACCGATTCATATAGGCCCAGACGATAATCTTGGAGAACAGCCATGTACGACAACCATCCCACTGGTTCTTGAATTGTGGGGCCTTCATTTGAATTCCGTTTTTGTTCAGCCACTCCATGGCCTCAGTGAAATAATCCTTGGAGATTTGTAAGGGACCAATCCTCGTCCCTCCATCTCCAGGTGGAGCATTCTCCTTGCGCCCGGATGCTTCGACCAAATTCATTGCCTCAAGCAGTTTGTCCCATGAATTCATGATTGTCCTCCTATGATCTGATGAAGATGCAGTTGTACTCTTTCGAATTTGGGATGCGCATTGCGTTGACCATACGAAAGTCAAGTCCACCAAGATATTGGCGAATGGAGGTGCCGTCTTGTAGAGGTTGGTCCAGACCCATTTCGATCATCAACGATCTGACGCCTTTCCATTCCAGCAGTGTGCGAATGGCTCGAAGAGTGCTAGCCGTTCCATCCTCTACGTCAATCTTGATGTGAATTTCGTCAAACAGTTTGGTGCCGGTTTGAAATAATATCTTGGACACTTCACACACTGCCGGATCGTGGGAGAATTGATTCAGGTTGATTTGTGTGACTAATTCAACCGAACTTCGTTCCGCTCCACAGATCCGGCAGTTGATCAACTCCACCAAGTCAAGATATTCTGTGGTGGGACTTGCGTCACTGAACATGGCATGCAATGGGGTAATCACACCAGGTTCGCTGAAACGGTCCCGGAGTCGCAGATCATTCAGATCAATGTTCTGTGTCAACTTGGCGTAGTTGATCGGATCGGGTTCAATTGCGATTACCGCACAGTGGTTCTTCTTTGCCGCATACAACGAATACTGTCCGATGTGTGCGCCAACATCGATGAACAGGCTTTTGCCATCCGTGAAGGTATCGATCCAGTTCAGGGTCTCGGGCTCCTTCGTGGAGAAGTTGGACGCTCTCCACAAATCGTTCATGTCGGACGCCATCATACGAATGGGAACGCCTCTTACATTGACTGTTTGAGTCTGCAAATGATTCTGCAACCAGACCCGGGTCTTGTATGTCAACCATCTTCGAAAACTCATTGCTTTTTCTTCCTGAGTATCAGGCCTCCTTTCTTGATGTGCTCTCGTACTTCAGAACTCAGTCGTTGCATTGCCCCTTTGTCCGGTCGATACCATTCGTGGGTGACCAGGGATTCGTCCTGTTTGCACCGATAGAACATCGATTGCATCATGTCCGATTTGCAGTACACGCAACGGATCATGAATGGAGTTACCCCTCCTTCTATCAGATCGATTGTGAACAGGCTCTTTTCGCAGGAAGGGCAGATATATTGGTTGATCAGATTACGATTGGTCATGGCGATGTACCTTGGCCGACTGAGGCCGTTCTATGGTCATCCAATGTGAGTAGATCCGATCCCACGCCCATGGAAGATTGTGAACGTTCTCATCGGATAAGAATCGCTTCGCATCCTCCCTGGCTTGACGAGCCTCCCTGGTCAACGGGATGCCGTGTTCAAACGTCAGGATGAGTACCCAGACACTGGGATCGTCCGGAGGCAATCTTTGACTGACTGGAATCCACAGTGACTTGAATAGATCAGATTTGCTAGGCATTGACTCCACCTCGATGTCGAATACAGGCGGACCAGGCTATCAGTAATGCATCCCCTCGTCCGTCCTTGTATGCACCCTTCGGTCCGGTCAGCCTCGTCATGATGGCCGGGAATAATCGTTCGATTACCGTCCGGACAGCAGCCTTGGGATTGTCCCCATCCTTCTTCGTCACAATTCCCTTTCTCCAGGTTTGTGGAGGCAGGGTCTCGTAAGGGATTCCCAAGGAAGCCAGGATGCCTTCCCATCGCCCAAAGTTTTGTCCCATCGAAAACATGGACGTTACCCCTTGACCAGGCATCGCCGACACTTTTTCCAATACCGTCCCACAGATATTGTACTGGCACTGCAGTAGGTGTAGACTGCCAACGATTTGTGCCATGGTGTTATCCTTGGGCCAGTCCAGGAATATTACATCCCGTGTATAGACGATGCCATTCTTTCTCTCGGTGGTGTAGATGATAGCGCAACAGGCCCCGTTTTTACCAGGATCAATCCCTAAGTAGGCTGGTGGTTTCTCACTCATGTGTATCTTCGCTTTCTGTCGATTTTCAATGCGTCTTCAATGGCATTCCACGATCGTTGAACGCATTGACGAAGTTGATTCTCCTGGTTATGTCTTTCGATCAACCTGACCAGTTTGGTCTCTGAACTTTTGTAACTGAAGTCTGGTGCGTGCACTTTTCCAGGACCGATGACTGGCCAGAATTTTTCTTCGACCAGGAAGTTGACGCACGAACCAACATCGTCGATACCGTATCCATCGTATAGCGACAGTTGGATGGCACGTCGTTTGCCCGTGATTTTGTTCTTCGTTATCTTGATGAGGACCCGGGATCCGATGGACTTGCCATCCTTCGCTATCTTGCCCATGTACATCAACCAAATCTCATGTGAGCAGTAGAACTTAAGTGCCCTTCCACCCGATCTGACTTTCTTTTCGAAACTCATGGGATTGATATTGTCCCGGGTCTGTGAGATGATGACTAGAAATGATTTCGTCTGACTGACTCGTCGTGTAATCTCACTCAACATCTCACTCATGATCTTCGGTTTGGACAATCGAAATGAGCCCTTCTCTTTCGCCTGCCGTTGCTTCATTCGGGCTTTCTTGACTATCTCAATTCGTTCGAGATCCTCATCAGTGGTGATTGCGTCGAATGAATCCAGTACGTAAATGAAAGGTTTCTTTCTATCGATTGCCCGGAGAATGTTGTACCGAAAATCTTGTATCGTGTCCGAACACTTTTCCAGATTCCCATCACCGGCTGGGGATTGTATTCTCTTCGCCAGCGTTTCGCCGAACATGTTGATCAGGCCGGACGTGCAGGCTTGCTCGACATCGTCATAGATGAGTTGATAGTCATCAAACTCTGCACGTCCGGCTACTTCGGCCAACATGGACAACGCCAACACCGACTTGCCGGTGTTCGAGTCTCCGATGATGTTGATCATATGTCCTGGCTGAAACGCGCCCCGCACCTTGTCCGAACACGCCAGATTCAATAGAGCTGATCCGGATGGAATCAGTGTGATTGGCTTTTTTTTCTCTGGTGCAGATGTCAGTCTAGTCTTCTGAATCTGCTGAACCAGTCTCTTTTCGTTTTCTTTTTGTGGGGGCTTGGCCATGAACAAAAACCGCCTTCTGTCCGTTTGGTAATTTCCCGTGGATGAAATCTATCCACCGCTGTTTATGCACTACCCACTTGCCATGCCTGACGTTTCCCAGTTGATGTCCCAGTTCGTAAATCCTGGCCCAGTTGTAGATGGCCTGTCGGGAGACGAGGACGCCATACTCCTTGGCAAGCATCACGGCTTGCGTAGTTGAGATGAATTTGTCGTTCATTTCTTCCTCTTTGCCAAGGCGTCGTACTCGTCTTGGCACTCACCCCAGTTGTCGCAGGAGTCGCATTCAGTAAACTTATTGCAGTCCTTACCAAAGATTCCACCACCGGGGCAATGCTTTCCAGACTTGGATTTGGACTGCTTATCGGGGACGGTCGATGAACCAGACTTTGCTTTCTGTTTGGCGGGAATGGGATCTTCGTCCTCATCCTCGTCTTCATCGTCATCATCGTCCTCATCACGAGATCGGACCGGCTTCTTCTTAGGCCTGACATCCTCTTCCTCATCCTCATCAACCTTCGACTTCCTGCGGGGCTTTTCATCATCGACATCTTCCTCGTCGTCATCGTCACGGGGGCGGGTTGACTTCGGCTTTTTTGACTTCGGCTTTTCCGGTTTCAATTCCTCCTCCCCATCGCCCGCCTCCACATCAATGTCTTCATCATCATCACGAGGACGGGCACGACGACTGGGCTTTTCTTCTTCATCTTCATCGTCGTCAGCGAAGGGACTTTCATCTTCATCATCATCTTGCTTGGGTTTGGGCTTCCGATAGGTTGAACCGGATTTGGAATCGCGCTTCTCGTCCTCGCCTTCGTCCTCGGCAGACTCATCGGCCATGTCGTCGAAGACTTTCTTGAGTTCTTTGTAGGGCAGGACCTTCAGGAGATCGTCCAGACAAATCACGTCTTTCAGAATGGACTCTTCGTAATTGTAATCCCGCTCCTTGAAGTCGATGCGCTTTGCTTCCGCGAAGGTCGTCTTTCCCATGGACTCTTCACCAAATCTGACTTGGATCGTCAGTCCGTTGTTCAGGCAGGGGTAACGATCCAGTTGTCCGTCGTCACCAGCGATGTCGATTTCCTGGGCGAGCTGCTTGGTGAAGTTGTGGAAGGACATATCGAACAGTTGGACGCCTTTGGTTGGTGGATCGATGACGATAACGTTGTACAGGACTCGCTGTTTGGGAGTCAATGCAGCGATCTCTTCCTTGGTCCCACCCGCCTTGCGGACCCGGACCAGCTCCTCGCAAATCGGACAACGCTCGCCAATCGACTTGGGACAAACGTACGACTGTTGCTCGACCCCGATGTTATTGTGTACCCAATAGGGCCGACGATGCCAGAGACTGCCCCGTTCACAACCATCCGGATGGTTGTCGCAATTCACCTCGTAGGGAATGATGTCAATCGAATATCGTCCCGACTTGGGGTTGAAGAAATCGACGTCCCGAGGAAATGCAAACTTGCGTGAACCTCCGCCCCGTTGATGTGCTTCCTCCTTCGCCTTGTCACGTACCCGACGGAAGTTGACATCCCTAGCTGAGGATCTTTCTTGCGAAGGTCTCTTCGGTTTCATTGCCATTGCGCAAACTCCTTTCCATGAATTTGATGTTTAATAAATAGATGATCAGCGCCCTGTAGTAAGCACCAAACGCAAATCTGACGACTAGATAAATCCACGCTGGCGCCAACAGGAATACTCCGATGATGCCGATTTCAGTCATCATAGGCATTCTCCGTTTTCTTAGGAGGCTTGGGCTTCCCGGTTTTCATGTCCCGTCCTTTCATGTGGCGTACCACATCAGCATCGGCCTTCTTTTGAAAATCATTCAATACCCTGGGTTGCTTTGGCCCCGCGAAGTATTCCATACCCAACAACGTGACCAGGTTTTTCAATGCCTCACCCTTCGCTTGCATGGCCCGGAGGGCTCCGGAAATCACTTCATGATTGTATTGCAGTTCGATGTACTCCTTACGAACTGCCGACATCTGTTGGTCTGTATCGACCACTTCTTGAATTGCACCTTCGGTCAGTTTCAGGATGCCGAATCGTTCGGGCTCCTGACGAATCGACTTCCGTAACTCGGCTTCATTCCCGGCGATTTTCTCCTTCAGCAATTTCAGACTGCGCTCTGCAGCAGCTGTTGCCAATGCATACTGGGCGACCAAGTTGGCATGCTTCAACCATTCCACATCCAACTCGTTTGGATTGATTTGCGTGTCTTGCAAGTAGTTTAATTTGGCCACCACGTGACATCTCCTTTCAATAAGTTATATGACGGACTCCTAGAAATTAGTCGTTATTCAAAGTGTAAAAAACGTTGTAACACGAATGCACGATTCCTGGAAACCCCGTGTCGTACGTCGGCCTGATAAACGCGTCCATGATGATGAACGACTTGGCGCTGTCCTTCTTGATCAGAATGGCCGAGCAATATCCCAGAATGGATCGACGAATGGATTCGGCGTCTTCTCCACTGGAGCGCAATTCGGCGAGAATTGGAGACACTTCCCGCCAACTTTTTGCTGACTGCATGGCCCGACAAAGATCGATGATGGCCGATTCATGAGACGTCATCTTTTCCAGTTCATTGGCCATCGAGTCAGCGTCCAGATCCACGATCCGATCCAAGATGGACATCGCAATTCCCAACGATCCGTGACTCTTGTCCGCAATCCTCTCGATGATTCCAATCGACACCTCGACCTTCTCTTTATTGCACGTATCGTAGAGTTCATCGATGATTTGCTTTTCCGTCAACGGCTCTAGGGGGATGTGGCTGCACCGTCGTTTCAGTGTCGGCTTTAGTTTTTCCGGATTGGTCGTAGCCAGGATGATCACGCTGTGGCGAGGAGTCTCCTCCAGGGCTTTCAATAGAGCCTCTTGTGCATCGTGAGTCAACTGATGGCATTCGTCCAGTAGCCAAACTCTGTACTGGGCTTGGGATGGCGACAGGTGGACCTGACGACGCAGGTTCCGTGCAGTCTCAATCCCACGAAAATCCGCCGCGTCCAATTCGACGTAGTCAGGATTATAATCGCCGTCCTTATACGAGCCCAGGGCAGATGCAATAAGTCTTGCCATGGTGGTCTTACCAGTGCCTGACGGGCCAGTAATCAGGTACGCATGAGGCATGTCCTGAACGTCACGCTTCAGGGATGCGATCACACTGCGAACTACCGCAGTGTTGCCAACGAACTGTTTGAATTTGGTCGGTCGATACTTATGCTGCAGTGCCATTGGATATCTCCTTGACGTCTCCGCAAAGCGGGCACTCATAGGACTTATCGGTCTTGTACATGTAACGCGCAAAGCATACGTCACACTTCTGGGGATGGACTTGCTTGATCTCGTACCAGCTCGCATTCATCGTGGCAATTTCCAACTCAATCTCCAGCGGAACCACGATCCACTTCCACGTTTTCGCCAGCTCTTCCGTAGTCACCTGGAAGAATAGTTTGATGATCCGGTTATATTCGTCCGGAAATACGTCGGCGTTGATTGAGTCGTGAATTTGTCCGATTATCCAACTGCGATACTTCTGGGCTTTCATCTCATCATTCAAATGAATCAACGACCACAGCAAACAATGAAATGCGCTGCCCTGTATTGGGTAGTTGATCACATCGTTTTTCTTCATGATTCCAGAACAACGAAATCCAGTGAACAATTCTACGTAACCATGTTTTTCGTAGAAGGAAATCTGCTTATTCTTCCACTTGGTATAAACCTTGAACCGTTCATTCCAGAACTCGTCCTCGATATTCTGAACATGACGTTCGAATTGTTGGTAATCGTGAATGCCGTGGTCGTGAAGATGTTCACGAAGATTCTGTCCATCCCGGGTGGTCAGATTTAGTTTGTCAATGTTCTTCCATAATTGCATGGCGCAGTGCGCGTAGTAGTCACCATAGAACTCCGGAAATACAAATCCGTTCTTGGCACTATATCGGGTCAGTTTCGTCCACTGATCGTCCTTCAGTTTGTAAATCTTCTGGCACATGTCCCGATGCATGTCCCTCGTCGGATCTGTGATGTAGGCAATCAACACTGGGTCTTCGTTGTAGCACGCCGCAATGCGGACTTCTATTCCGGAAAAGTCCGCCTCCATGATCATGTGATCTTGACGTGGGATGATCGCCCGTCGACATATCTCCTGTGCGACAGCGTCTCTCTTGGGAATGTTTTGAAAGTTGGGATTGCTGGACGATGATCGATAGGTCCGGACCGTGTGTAGGTTCCACGATGGATGAAGAATTCCATCCAGACTGTCACGGGTGAACGCCAGTAGGTATTTGTTGCAGATGTTCTGCAGCCGACGATAGTCTACGATGTGTCGCGCCATCTCCAGATCGAGATCCTCCAGGGAGTCCCGATCCGTGCTGCTGTCCTCGTCCTTCTTCAAGCCAAGTAGATTGTACAGCACATGATTGAGTTGGGTCGGAGAATTGAAGTTCGTTTTCGAACCATAGTGTTTTCTCCAGACCTTCCCCTCTGGCGATTCGGCTATCTTTCGTTCCATCCGTTCGATTTGTCGCTGCAGATGTTTTCTCTTCCGTTCACAGAACTCTGTGTCGATTCGAATACCCCGTCGTTCCAGGTCTGCGAATGCCTGGACCCCTCGGTGAAGTAGATCATACCCTTTCAACGATACTGGCTCAATTCGCATAGTTGGGACCTCGTAATTGCTTCCGATATAAACGATAGGTGTAGAGGCTGTCAAGGCCATTGTACAGAAGCAAATCGGGCAGTGGGATCTTGTCGATTTGGTTCAACGAATACGCATCTGGTGCTTTCAAATAGTGCTCGATATGGGAGTCATAGTCGTCGACGCCAAAGTTTACGCAGGTTTGGAATTTCAGGCTGCAGATATCCGGGGCGTTGTTCTGATAGTGGGCCATGATCATCGTGTCGTGAATCCACCCATTGATAGGAGTATTCAAAATCTGTCTGGCCCACATCTCTTCGAAGATGATGTTGTGCCCTATCTTCATGATGTGTGGATCGGCCAGGATCTGTTGCAGCATCGATACGTTTCGTGGTAGGATTGGGAATGCGATGGATCGTCCTTGTTGCGTAGCGATAGCGCACGATACAATCCGATGCTCCCGCTTATATGGCTTTATCCCGGTGGTTTCAAAGTCTATTGCGATGCGGAAGGGACGGCGCTCACAGTAGATCTTCAACAGATAATCGCCTATCACAGGCTCGTCGTAGATCCTCGTGACTTTATCGTGGTCATTCCGATAATCCGGCAGGTCCTTGTCGAGATGAAAGACCACTTGGCCTAAGGCTTCGTCGATGATTTGCTCAGATACTCCACCCTGCATCCGGAGAACAAAACTTGGATGGTAGGTCGGGATCACCCAACAACGATTCAGTTGATCCGGGATCACCCAACCTATCCACTTCGACACACTGCCAATATCCCTTCGCCATCGTGCCCCAAAGTAACTGTTGACCGCTGTATCTCCCAACAACAGAACCACGTGGGGAGGTCTCTTTTTAATCTCTTCGTACAACAATGGGCGGCAATGATTGATTTCCAATGGAGTTGGTTTGCGATTCTTGGGAGGACGACAGTTGATGGCGTTGACGATTCGTGCGTCCCTGCGTAGGTTTATTCCATGCGCCTTGCATCGTTGCTCCAGATACTTGCCAGCATCCCCAACAAATTGTCGATTCTCTGCGTCTTCCGTAGCACCAGGCGCTTCTCCTACGATAAGGATCTTCGATTGGCCTTGTCCGGATACTGGCATCTTCGGTGATCGACATTGTTTGTAGAGTTTGCACGCGCCACACGCCGGAAATTCAGATACTGACTTTGATCGTGGTGCATCGCGTGAGGAAACCAGACTGAAGAATCCCTGACTCATTCGTTTTCTCCATCATCGTCGTTTGACTTCTTCTTCGATGGCTGCGGCGAATCGGCCTGGACGAGACAAATCGCATGTGAGAATTCAGCCCCGATGAATTTGATCCGACTGGCTCCTACAACCGCACGGGTCAGGATCGGGAGGATCTTGGCCAGGATAGAAGGGTTGGCTACGAATTCGATTGGCTCTCCGTCGTACTTAATCCGGACCTTTTCGGAGAACCTGCCTGCATCACCCTCTCCACTGACCACGATCCAGTGATCTGCAATCCGGATCGTCGTCCTGGCGTCCTGGTCCATTGCCGAATCTGTGTTGGCGAATATTCTGGCACGGTTGAGTGCATCGGCCAAATCGGTCGGGAAACGAATAGGCTGCCCATCGACCTGAAGAAATTCGTTCAGGTTTGGATACGCATGGGAGATTGTGCGACATGAGAAAATCAAGTCTGGTTGATTCTTGTCGCCATCTTCCGTCTTGAAGTTTGCCCATCCCTGAGTAATGCACAACGATTTCACATCGTGCTTGACCAACTCACGGGCCGAATGTGCCGGGATTAGTAATTCCAGATTTGGAACTTCGTCCTTCAGAGTATAACGGGTCAACCTGAAGTTGTCACAGGACTCTGCGAACTGACTGGTGACATGTACGCAGGATAAAGCCGGGTGGCTATAACTATGACCAGCCGTCATCATGCTGATTTGGATTGCCTGATTGAAGTTGGAAGGCAATCGCGTCCACTTCTTTTTTTCCTTGAGCACTTCATCGATGACGTCGGTTGGTAGCGATATCTCCATGGTCAGTCGCAAAGCAGCCTCTGATCTACGACTCTTGATCAACATCTCGGAGTCTGTCGTCGAGATATCAACTTCATCATCGTGTAGCAATCGCAGTAGACTCAACAACTCCTTGGCCTGTACCGCACCGACACCTTTGAATTCAGTCTGTTTGCTGACCGCCACCTCGTCGTTGTATGCAAACACCCGTCCATTCTTGGAGAATACGAAGCAGGTTGTCTGCTCGATCAATTCCTTTGCGGCCAATCCTGACTGGGCTGCGGTCAGATCGGATAGCAATCGCTCTCGTTTGACTATCATGCTTTCTTCCTCCTCGTAGATTTATCGACTGGATCACCACGCAGGAACATATCAATCTGTTCCTTCTTCACATCTTTGGCGAAGTGGAAGGATATTAGTCGTCGTTCGGCCTTCACCTTATCCAAAGCCCGCACAGCCGCCGTGTCGTGTACGAATACTGCCAGGTATATCTTCATAGCCCAAACCCCACCACCGGACCACTGGAGCTGGTCTGGTTGGTATGCCATGACCAGGGCCATGGCTTTGCCATCTTCTCCAGATCCAGAAAATAGATGGCGTTCAATTCGTCACGATACTGATGCTTGTTTGTTATTCCCGGGTGGACAATGATTTCCACCTCGCCGGCGACCTTGTCTACCCACCTCTCACCATCGTTCAGTTTGGACTTGGGACTCCGGGTCTCGTATCTGGACTCTCCCAATATGTACCCCTTCTCCTCGATGTATGAGAGAACTGACTTTTGCATGGCCGGCGGCATACTCATGAGATGTTTGCGACGATCGTAGAGGACTGGAGATCGTCCTGATACAAAAATCTTGTAGGGAGGAACGTCGTACCGCCATTGACCATTCTTGCGCTGTGGGATGATCACTCCTCCCGTCCGGCTGGTCGTGATCCAGGCGGTCGAGTCTACGCTGTACCAAGGGTATCTGAGAAGCAATCGCACATCTGTCATACCAAAGCCATGAACCTTGCACTTGGGCGTCTTGTCAGGGGTATCACAGATGATCTTGAAACATCGATCGAAGAATATCACCCGGCTGCGTGCCGGCTCTCCAGCCATACCTCCCAGACAAAAGTATTCGTAGTTCTCGATGCAATGATAGAGGATGGACATGTCCTCCTCTATGTGGAACACGGGCAGTGGAGATAGTCCGGCGAACTCCATGATCCGTTGATTCTTCCAGGTTGCCTTACCTTTTCCAATCACGTCTAGGTTAGCGTAGACGTTGATGTTGGCTTTATGCTCCTTCACGAAATCGATGTATTCGTGAACGTCGATCTTGATGTTTTTTGACTTGGCTGAGAATGCTCCACTATCCAGGAATATCTTGGGTTGCATGTCGGGCATTTTCCTTTCCACCCTCTCGATTGGAATCATGGTCTTGAGGGTATAGTATGAGTACAGATAGCTCATGGATGATTCGGTCATGAATTGGGACGCATGCAGATCGTAGAAGATGTTGATCTCATCCCCTGCCAGGTAAGTTCGCATTCTTGTTCAACTCTCCTATCACACGAATTTGCGATATCAGATCGACGGGGGTCGATACCGCCTTATCGTCCAGCAGAATATCGTATTGGAGTTTTTGCAGCACCAGCGTATGATACTTTACCCCATAGGTTTTCAACCATTCCTCGGTCACAAACTGATCCCGCTTCATTCTCGACGTGTAGAGGATGATGTTGAATCCAACATCGAACAACTGATTGATCATCCGAATCGTGACTGGATTGGGAGTGCGATTTTTGTAGTCATGTCCTTCAGTTTCGAGGGTCAGAACTCCATCGATGTCTACTGCGATAGTCAATGGTTTCATTGTCTTAGTCCCAGATGCCCTCCAGGAAAACGTCCAGGGCGGCATTCAGATGATCTTGATACGACGCATCTTTTTTACTTCGTAGATACGATATCACTTGACGAATGATGCTGACGTTTCGTTTGGAATGGTAGAAGCCGTTGGTTGCCTTGCGTAGATACTCGACCATGAGTTCGAAATTCTCAAACTCTAGCTCGTCGATTCCATTCTCACGAAAGGCACACCACTTTCTGAAGCACGCTGGGCACTTGCCACAGTAGTTGGTCTTGCAGTCCTGATCGTAGCAGGATATCGTATTGAGCAAACGTTGAATGTCCTGATTGGTCGTGGTGTTCTTGATGTACCAGGCCACTACATCGGCTTTCGTTTTTTCCCAGAAGGGACTTTTCACTTCGATATTTCGCTTCTCCATGGCCGAGAGGGTAGAGGACATCTGCTTGAACGCTGTAGGATTTTTGTCAGACACCATGTCGTCGGCCAGCCCAGCGATCCAGATCGTGTCGCTGTATTTCACGGCCTGTGCGGCGAACAACAAATTCCTGAATGGAATGTATGCCCTTGGCCCATATTCACGATCACTTAAATCAAGTGAACAATCTACGATCGTGCTGTTGATCAACTCCTTTACCACTGCCAATTCCCTCTTTGAGTATCGTGACTTACAGTCGAAGTACAAGGTCTGTGGAAAGTTCAGATAGTGCCAAGCCACCAATGAATCTACCCCACCAGAGAATAACAATATCTGCTCGAACTTCTTATCGGGTTTGGATGCCATGGACGTAATCTCCTATCGAAATTCGATTTGCTTTGATGGCGTGTGCATCGATGTGTGTATTCCAACAACATCCCGGACAAGCCCTAGCGACGTACGGCTTCCAGTAGTCACAAAAGTCATTCCACTGACTGTACAACTTAGTCATGTCAAACGGAGCGGCAGCGGGTTGAAAGTCATCGCATGGAAAAACCCTTCCGTCGCAGTTGATCGTCACCCACGCTGGGAAGTTCAACTCTCGTGCACAATTCCATGAGAAGTTTCGCAGGACATCAAAGTTGTCACGACTGACTGTGCTGACGAAATGAAAACTGGTATGGACCAAACAACCCTTCGCTTTCAAACGGATTAGTTGGTCCAAGGTGCCTCGTAGAATAGTCAGATCAGCTGGTGCAGAGAACTTGAGTCCGACCGCATTCCCACGGCACTTAGTTCCCTCTTGTCCACGATCCGGATGGACGAAATCGAAGAGCGTCCAGATTCCATGATCGGACATTCGCGTGACGAACTCTGGCAGTAGATGATGATTCGTCCGAGTCAGCGTAACTACTACAGCCACATCCCGACATCCCAGGGATTGAAAGAACGTCAATCCCTCTAGAGATCGGTCGCTTTTCAGCTTGGACGATTTGTCCTCCAGACACAAATCGTGTGACATGGTCAATGACCGCAACCCGGCGTCATGTAAGAGCCTTAGTTTCTTCTCGAACGCTGGAGTGACTCCGCTGGTGATTACGGTTGAGTCCATTCCACATTCGTTGATAGAGCGAATCAACTCAGGCAGCTTGTCGAAGTCAGCCAACGGCTCGGCCCCGTAGATAGCCACGAATCTACATCCCAATGATTTCAGATTTTCCATACCCAGACGCCAGTCACTCGATGATCTGGAATTTCGCAATTGGGTAACCATGCCGCAGTAATGACAGTCCAGAGGGCAGATTCTGGTCCACAATAACTCTGCTTTGACGATGTGCATCTAAGCTCCTCCTATCAGTTTCAGAAACTCCGACCGGACTGTGATATCCTTGAAGCAGCCCTTCAGCGAAGACGAAGTCATGACGGAGTTCTGTTTGTTACAGCCACGCATCCGCATACAGTAATGTTCGGCTTCGATCACGCACGCACACCCCAGTGGATTGAGATGTTGCATGATGGTCGAGGAGATTTGTTCTCCCAATCGTTCCTGTACCTGTAAACGGCGTGCATACGCGTCGACCAAACGAGCCAACTTGGATATTCCTATCACCCGATCACGTGGGATGTAGCCGATATGCGCCCTCCCTACGAAGGGTAGCATGTGATGTTCGCACATGGAGTAGAGCTCGATGTTCTTGAGCACCACCATATCGTCCGCGTCACCTTTGTCGAAGGTTTTGAAGAGCGATGGAATATCGATCCAATACCCAGCAAATAATTCATCCCAGGACCGGACCACACGCTGAGGGGTCTCGACCAGCCCCTCACGAATTGGATCCTCTCCAATGTACTCCAGGATGCGGGTGATGTGATTGCCCATATCGACGTTGGTATCCGGCTCCCAGAAGAAGTGAACCCATCCATCCGCATTGACTACCGTTGATACGTAAGTCTGTATCTGTTGGGCGTCACCTGACATCGAGGGTGGAGAAAATATTCCCTTCCGATACTTGGCGATCAGACAACCAAAGTCATACCCGGCATATCGCTGTCGTGTATTGCCGGAGTCAATGATGTCATCTACGACCAGGATATCCCGACAAACCTCTGGCAACGTGGCCGGATCTTTCCCGTACCAAAGAGGCACGTTCAGTTTGTCTGATAATGCGATGGCGACCATGGCCCCTCCACGGGGCACTCCGAATATCCAACGATAGGGGCGGGTCGAATGGCGCATTGTGACCAGCGTTGCCAGCTCATCCATTCGGTCCCGAAAAACTTCGGTCGTGCATTCGTACGTTTTCATTGATCCGCCTTCCTGACCGTCAGTTTGTACACGATCTCGCCGGTTTCTTTGTGCTTCTTCTCCGACAGGCAGGCGCATTCCAGTTTCCGCAGATGCAGGATGTGACTGTAGACCCGACGGTCGGCCACGATTGAGTCTTGCTTGAACTGTTCGGCCAACTTGGTCGAGATGTCCTTCCTGGTTCCACCAGCGCCCAGCAGGGTGTCGATCACAGCGCCCTGAGATCCCAAGAGGTGGCCGAATTTGTTCACCTGCCGATTGCTCTCCTTGACGATCTTTTTCTTTTTCTTGACGGGCTTCCCGGTGACTTCCGGCCCGGTCGTTTTCACTTTCTTCACGATCGCATCCGTGGCTTTTTCCAACTCTTCGACGATG
>ERZ795059.3365-NODE-3365-length-15561-cov-7.256288_pt1 | contig 15561 bp, 11 predicted proteins | sample MGYA00375143_ERZ795059 | MGnify/ENA primary metagenome ERZ795059 (study PRJEB30188, sample SAMN05720168) | activated sludge metagenome | isolation source: Anaerobic digester | place: USA | collected 2015-01-07 ... | reverse complement strand
TGTCATCTCCATTTAAATAAAGGTCTTGCTTTATCAGGGGGTTCGAAATGACAAGCATGCGAAATAACAAACTACAAGGGGGCAAGAGTTCTGAAATTATTATAATTCAAGTAGGTCAATCATTCTTATCTGACATTTATTATCAAAAAATTTAGTTTTTGCACAAACTCTCCGAGATGTTGGAAATCTATTTTCTTTCCTTTCCAATTTGTAATTAAAAATGGAATTTATCAATATTTAAAAATTCTTAGCAATGATATCAACTTATTGTTCGTATGGCTATAAGATAACAATTCACAACTATCTTCTTTCTCACTATTAAATAAAAAATCAATATAATCGTTTTACATTAGATATTTGTAAATAAAATTAAGGAAATTTATGAAAAATAAAATTATACCTATAATAATTCTGATATTTTTACCTTTTACATTGCTTTCACAAGAATGGCTAAACAATTTAAATAAAGGTGAAGAAAGAAATCTTTTCAAAATGCAGGAAGCATTTTATAATTATTTTAAGAATTTTGATACAATACCAAAAGGTGTTGGTTATAAACAATTTAAGCGTTGGGAATGGTTTTGGAGCCAAAGAGTAGATAAAAGCGGTAATTTGCCTGCTCCAGATGCACTCTTAAAAGCATATCTAGAAATAAGTCGTTCTACAAAAACAAAAGATATAATGCAAGACCCAATGTGGGAATCTTTAGGGCCAAACACTTCAAGCGGAGGATATTGGGGATTAGGGAGAGTAAATACAGTAGTAGCCAATCCAAATAATACAAATATTCTTTGGGCTGGCTCAGCTGGTGGCGGTCTTTGGAAATCTACCAACAGAGGTGAAACATGGTTCTCAGATACTGATGAATTACTTAATCTGGGAGTTACTGATATTGCCATTAATCCAGCAAATACTGATATTATGTATATTGCAACCGGCGACCATGTCGGCTGGATTGGAGGATATTCTATCGGCTTACTAAAATCTGTTGATGGCGGTATAACCTGGAACACAACCGGACTAAATTTCACTCAGGCAGAAGTTGTTACAATTAGCAGAATTTTGATAAATCCATTATCACCCAATACACTTATTGTTTCAACAAATAACGGGATTTGGCGTTCAATTGATGCTGGGAATAACTGGACCCAAGTCCAAACTGATGGCAGTTTCATTGATTTGAAATTCAAACCAAATGATTTCAGCTACGTTTACGCAGGAACCCGAAACGGTGCTTTTTATCGTTCATCGAATAATGGAGTAGATTGGACACAAATCACGGCTGGTCTTCCTACAGAAAACGCTGGAAGAGTTGGAATCGCAGTAGCTCCTTCTCAAACAAATTATGTATATGTGATTTTTGCTAATAATTCCGGTGGCTCACTCGGCGTATATCGTTCTATTGATAGCGGATTAAATTTTGAATTACGCTCAAATTCGCCAAATCTTTTAAATAGTACTTTTTTTGGCACTGGAGATAGTGGGCAGGGCTGGTATGACCTTTGCATTGCCGTGGAACCAGACGACGCTGAAACTGTTATTGTCGGTGGTGTTAATTTTTGGAAATCTGAAAATGGTGGAGCAAATTGGTCGCGAATTACTTACTGGTATAGCGGAACCGGAACTCCGGGTGTTCATGCAGACCAACATTATATTTTTTCAATTTCTGATACCGATACTCTTTATGTAGGCAACGACGGCGGAGTTTACAGGACTCCAAACTTTGGAACTGATTGGGAGTGGATTGGAAACGATATGGCAATTACTCAGTTTTATCGTATTGGTGTTTCTGCTACTAACCCTGAATTAATACTTGCTGGAGCACAAGATAATAGCTCATGGGCTGTTAATGATGGGAACTGGGTAGAATTAGAAACAACTGGTGATGGAATGGAGCAGCTCGTTAATTATGAAGATTCAGATATACTTTATACTTCTTCTTACAATGGCAATGTTGCAAGGTCAACCAATGGTGGCAATTCCTTTTCTGATTGGCTATATTCAAATAAAGTAGGCGGTGAAAGTGGCGATTGGATTACTCCATATACACAAGACCCGATAAATCCAAATATTTTCTATGCCGGTTTCCAAAATGTTTGGAAATCTACTAATAGTGGAAGCGACTGGTTTGCTATATCAAATGGTTTTCCCGGTAATACTATTACTATTCTCGAACTCTGCCCAACAAATCCTAACTACATTTACGCTGGTACTGGCAACTGGCTAAGGAGAACAACTGATGGCGGTTCTAATTGGAATGAAATTAATCTGCCTTTCTATGGTAACCTATCAAGTGTTGCAATTCATCAATTCGATGGAAACAAAATTTGGATTACCCGCTCAGGATTCGAACCAAACAGCAAAGTGTATTATTCAAATAATGGAGGTGCAAGCTGGACTAATATTTCAGAACAGCTCCCAAATATGCCAGTTAATTACGTTCTTTATCAAAAAAATTCCCCGGACCGGCTGTATATTGCAACCGATTTAGGTATTTTTTATCGCGATTTAACTACTGATGGCTGGATAAATTATACCTACCAACTTCCTAATGTTGTGGTTTCTGAATTAGAAATAAATTATTCTGTCGGAAAGCTGTTCGCTGCTACTTATGGCAGAGGTCTTTGGAGAGGTGATTGGTTAAATTATCTTTCTACTCCGATTCTATATTCTCCCGAAAATGAAGAAATTGATGTTCCTACAAATCCGGAACTAAGCTGGAGCGATTCTGAAGGTGCAGTATCTTATAATCTTCAGATTGCAACGAGCCCAGATTTTGCAAATTTAATTTTAGAACAAACCGGAATAGAGGAAGCATTTTTCAATGTAAGTGGTTTAGAAAATAATACAGTTTTTTACTGGAGAGTAAAACCCTGCGATATTAGTTATTGCGGTAACTGGTCAGCTCCGTTTTCTTTTACTACTACTCCGGTTCTTTGGGATACTCATAATATCGCTCTTTCAACAGGTTGGAATTATATTTCAACTTACATTAATCCAGAAAATCCAGATATTGAAGTTCTTCTAAGTGATATTGAAACAGATATACGGATTATGAAAAACAGTTATGGACAATTATATGTTCCCCAGTATGAAATAAATACAATTCAGAACTGGAATTTAAAGCATGGATACTTAGTATCAATGAATAGCGATGCTACTTTAAGCATTTATGGAATAGTAAACAATCCGGAGGAAAATCCTATAAATTTAATTCAGGGCTGGCACTTGCTATCATACTTGAGAAATTCTCCAATGAATATCGTTAATGCTCTTGAAAGCATCACTCCAAGCATTGTTGTTGTAAAAAATGGTGCAGGTGGTATTTATGCTCCTGCCTGGAATATTAATACTATTGGAAATATGTTGCCCGGCAAAGCTTACTATTTCTTTTTATCTCAAGCTGATGTTCTTACTTATCCAAGTAATTCATCGCAAAAAAGCATTTTTGTGGAAAATCAAAATCTAATGATTGAAAAAGTATCATCAAATTTCAAAAATACTGGCAGAAGTTTAGTCCTGATTCTTGAAACTCCAATGCTTAACGATGGAACTGAAATTAATGTTTTCGATGAAGAAAACAAGTTGGTCGGTGTCGGTTTTGTGCAAAATAGTATGGTTGGTATTCAGGTTTGGGGTGATGATGAATATACTGAATTGAAGGACGGCGCCTTTGATAATGAGTCTTTGAAAATAAAAGTAAAACAGAAAAATTCGCTAATTGAAATGAGTGCTCATAATATCGAAAATATAATTGACAAAGTTAGTACTGCTAAATTAGTGTATTCAAATGATGGAATTCTGTTTGCAAAAGCAATGATTGATGAGAATGCAACAAATCTTGAAATATGGAACCAGCCAAATCCTTTCAGTAATATTACAAATATTGAATTTACTATTCCAAATTCTGGTATTGCTGAAATTCAGTTATTTTCCTTGCAAGGCGAAGAAGTTTCTAAATATACAAATTATTACGAAAACTCTGGCAGACATAGTTTTTCTTTTGATTCCAATAATTTGCCTACCGGGGTTTATTATTTGACTTTAAAATTTGGCACTGAGCAAGTAATTAACAAAATGGTTATTATTCATTAAGATTTTTCAAAAAGAACGGCTTTTAGCTGGCAGCTTTCGGCTAACTGCTATTAGTTCAGAATTCCTGAACCATAACTAGAATAAAGGAGTTTGACGAATTGCCTCATAAAGAATAATTTCGCAGATAGCAAAAGTATTTTAATAGTCATTGGTCATTAGTGTATAACTACTAATGACTAATGACAAATAACTAATGACTTAATGAAAGTACTCATTTAAAATTTAACTTATTATTATAAAATATGCGAAAGAACAAACTACGAGGCATCAGGAGTTCTAAGTATGTAAATCTGTTAATATTTATAACTATTGTTAGTATTAAACTTCTCATAACCTTCGTCTATTGGCAAATCGTTTCCAGAAGCAGCTTGCTTGCAAAGTAAATCGCAGCGCTCATTGAGCTCGAGACCGACGTGAGCTTTCACCCAAACAAATTTTACATTATGTATTTTTAATTGATTCGACAAGAGTTCTAATAAATCAATGTTCATCGCTCTTTCTTTTTTGTTTCTCATCCAGTTGTTTTGTTGCCAGCGTTTTAGCCAGCCCTTGTTAATAGTATCGACAAGTAATCTTGAATCTGTGTGTATTGTAATGCTATATTCACCAGTTTTTTTTATTAAACTCAATGCCTCAATCGGAGCCATTAGCTCCATTCTGTTATTTGTAGTTAAGCGGAAACCGCCGGATATTTCCTTTCTATAATCACCATATATCAAAATTGCAGCATAACCGCCCGGTCCGGGATTGCCCAAACTTGAACCATCAGTATAAATTGTAATTTCTTTCATTCTACCTTTCTATTTTAAGCATATTAATCGTTCCAATCGCAAAATTAATAATAATTCAAAAAACTATCTAAAAAAATTGTTGAAAATGATTTAGTACTAAGTAGGAATTAAAAGGATATTAGTAATGAAATTCAACTTTTGAGAAATACAGAAGTGTGATTTTCCAGTTATATTAACATAAAACTGCTGATATTACTAAAAGAAGAGAAATAAGCTAATAAGGTTTAATGTATATCGGGTTCTTTTTCTACTAATGTTAAAAAAAAAATAAGGTTTCTTTCTCAAAAATAAAACCTTATTTAAATAATAAACCTTAGTAGAAAAATAAAACAGTTTGAAAAACCATATTAGCTTATTGAAATAGATTTTCCAGTCATACCACCAGCAAGCTGATAGTACGACTTCTTCTTGTCATGCTATCATTTCTTAATGATAGTATGACTTAAACATAGCAACTTAGTTGCGTTATCGTAATAGATATGAAAACGCCATCGGAAAAAATCTCGTAGAGATGATATCACTCCTAAGGAGTTCAATTATTTATTGTTTTTGCTTTTCTACTAAGATAACACATCTACGATGTTTTTCTTCCAAAATTCAACATAAAAAGAATTTGCAATAAAATTCTGTAGGGAACGCAAATTTGCGTTCCCTACAGAATGACCCAGATTTTAATTTCTTGATTTTGAAAAAAAGAATAATCAACAAAAAATAATCATCTTCATTAAATAAATCACAAAATTCAAAGTTCGAAGACAAAAAATTCCTTCAAAATTTTAGTTTTTAAGTCATAAAAGCAGCAAACTGATAGTATAACTGAAAAAAAGAAGCCAGAACTTTGATTAGAAAAATTACTGGATTGCTTGATTAATCAAGAATAGAATAATCAGGAAATAAGGTTAATCACAGTTCAAAGACAAAAGAGATTCAGTTATTTGTCATTAGTCATTGGTAAAAAATAATTAACAATTAATAATTAACAATTACCAATTAAATGCCCAAACCAATACATGCTTATTCCAGCAGCTATTGATGCATTCAGGGATTCTGCCTTACCACTCCCCCCTATCCTGTATTCAAAATCTATTATTTTTCGTATGTTTTTCGATATTCCATGAGATTCGCTTCCTATAATAATACCGAATTTTTCTTTAGGTACGCACTTTTCCATATCCAACTTTGCTTCAAGAGTTGCACCAAATATTTCAATATTCTCATAATTTTTTAGAATAAATTCAGCCAAATCATTATCAAATAAAATATTGCAATGGAAGAACGAACCCATAGTAGAGCGGATTACTTTGGGATTATACTGGTCAGCACAGTTTTTCCCAAGTAAAATATTATTGAAGCCAAACCAGTCGGCTGTTCTAATAATTGTTCCCAGATTGCCGGGGTCTGCAATGCCATCAAGAGCAATGAAGTTTTCACTTTTATTAATAATTCCATCTTTCATTTTCAGAACGCTTAAAATTGGCTGCGGAGTTTGAGCATCGCACAGTTTTTCGAAATCATTCTGCTCAGCTTCAAAAACATCAATTCCTTTTGCTGCGAATTTTTTCGATAAACTTAGCGTTTCGTCATCGCATTGTTTGGAAATTATTACAAATTCCGGCGAGTTGCTTTCACAATTTAAAAGCTCCTGATTGATTAAAAAACCTTCTGCAATGAACTGCCGGCTTTTATATCTACCTTGCTTTGTCAGTAATTTTCCGACATTTTTTTTAAGATTATTAGATAATGTTTTTGTATATTGCATTATAAATAGGATTTATTAAATTATGAAAAAAACATTTTATTATATAATAATACTAATCATTTTTTTTCAAATAACAAAGGAAAAAAGTGAAGCCCAAAGCACCGCTGGTGCAAATGCAGAATACGAAACGCTTTACATCGTTGATATGCCCACTGCCGGCGTAATTCCCAAGAGTTTTTTCGATATAAATTCCTCTGTTTATAGCGGTGGTGGTTTCCTTGCTGAACTGATTTTTTCGCCCTTCAATCAGTTTATGGTTGGAATAAGCTACTCTGTTACTAATCTGATTTCCGATGAAGAGCTTGTTTTTCAAAACTATCCCGGCGTTCAGGTAAGATGGAGAATAATCAATGAGCAGCTCGCATTTCCGGCTATTGCTATTGGAATAAATACTCAGGGAGTTGGCGATTTCAATAAAAACGAAAAACGCTATCAAATCCAATCTCCCGGCGCCTTCATTTCATTAAGCAAGAGCTACAAATGGGCTTTAGGAAATTCTGCTCTGCACGGTGGAATTAATTATTCTTTTGAACCTAAAGACAAAGCAGTCAATTTTTACGTTGGATTTGAGCAGTCAATTCATACTTACGCATCGTTAAATGTGGAATTCAACGCCACTTTAGACGATAATGAAAACCTGTATCTTTCCAAAAAGGGAATGCTCAATGCCTCGCTTCGTATTCCAATAACAAGCGGTTTTACTTTTGAATTCCAGTTTAAAGATTTGCTGATTCACTTCAAAGATTCAAAAAATATAACAAGAAACATTCATTTTGAATTTATTAAACGAATATAGATGGTGATTTATGATTATCAAAACAGAAAATGATTTTTTAGAGGAATTTAGGACAGACGCCTCTAATTTACACGGAAATCTTGAAAAAGTATATATTCCGGAAAGCATTGAAGAAATACGAGATGTCGCATTAGAATGTTGGGAAAAAGGCACCCCGCTCACTCCGGCTGGCAGTAAAACCGGACTAACTGGCGCCTGCGTGCCGCTTGAAGGAGCTGTTATTTCTTATGAACGCTTGAATAAAATAGTTGATATTGACGAAAAGAAACGCATTGCAATAGTCGAACCCGGCGTAAAGGTTTTTGAACTTGAAGCCGAGCTAAATCCTCTTAATTTGATTTATCCTACAAATCCAACTGAAAAAAATAGTTCCATTGGTGGTAATATTGCTACTAATGCTTCCGGCTCTCGAACTTTTAAATACGGTCAGACACGTGACTGGTGCTCAAAGCTACAACTAAATCTGATTAATGGCGATGAACTTCAACTTAAAAGAAACGTGGAAATCATTCCTAAAAAAGGAATTCGCGTTAAATCTAAGCAAGGAAATGAATACGCTTTCAAAATCCCAGCTATAAAAATGCCAAACGTTAAACATTCTGCCGGATATTATCTCAATCCTTTTATGGATGGTTTAGATTTATTCATTGGAAGCGAAGGAACACTCGGTTTAAATAAACTTATTACACTTAATTTACTGCCAAAGCCGGAAAAAGTGCTTGGAGCAATTATTTTCTTCGATAATGAAAGCAATCTGTTTGATTTTGTGGATTATGTCCGCGATACTTCAAAGAAAAACAATCTTTATGAATACAACAAAGAAACCGGGATTTCTGCCCGCTTAATTGAGTATTTTGACAGCAATTCAATATGTCTTTTAAAAGAGGAATATCCCCAACTTCCGGATAACTGCACTGGTGCAATTTGGATTGAGCAAGAATTTTCAGCAGATAATGAAGATGCGATTTTATCAATTTGGAGTGAAACCATTTCCAAGTATTCCAACTTAGGCGATAATACCTGGATTGCATTAAGCGATAAAGAGCATCAGAATTTCAAGGAATTCCGCCATGCATTGCCGCTAAAAGTGCAGGAAATCATAACAAACCGCAAGCAAAAGAAAATGTATCTTGATACTGCTGTTCCAGACAAAAACATCAGAACATACTACAACTTCGTAAAAGAAAAGGTAAACGAATTGAAATTAGACCACGTAATTTTTGGGCATATTGGTAATTCCCATTTACATTCAAACGTTTTTGTGCATAACGATGAAGAACTTTTGAACGCAAAGCAGTTTATGGATATTTGCATTCAGGAAGCAATAAATCTCGGTGGAACTATTTCAGCTGAGCACGGCGTTGGCAAATTAAAGAAAGATTATTTGAAGTTGCTATACGGTTTGAAGGCAATAAATGAGATGATTGATATAAAAAGAATCTTTGACCCCAAAATGCTTCTTGCACGAAATACACTTTTTGATGTGCAGTAGTGGTTGGTTGGTTTAAGTGTTGATTTGTGGATTCGTTGATTTGTTGATTTGAATCTCCTTTCCAAACTCAGCTTGGGAAAGAGAGTTTTTATTCTTTAATTCATCCGATGACTGCGAGTCATCGGATGAATAGAAAAGTGAAAAAACAATTTAATTCGCAAATGGTATTTGGGAAGGGAATGAACGAGGTAAATATGAAAAGAATTGTTATTATTATAACTGCATTTACATTTTTTTGACTTTTTGTTCTTGTGAAAAAGAACAGAAAAATGAAAAGGAATCAGAAAAAGACACTTTAAATCAGAGTAGTATTGTCTTTCATCTAATATAAAAAGTGCTAATTGGAAAAAAGACACATTTGGTTGTTTGAAACTAAGGTCTCTTGAGATTGCACAAGACTTAATAATTGAAAATGAATTATTAAATAAATCTAAAGAAAAATTTTTATTAATATTTGGTGAACCAAATGAAAAAATAATTTCTGAAGGTCGCTTAATTTTTAACTATTATATTAACTCATATTGTGATAGTGCAAACAAACCAATTTTGAATTCTGATAAAAGTTGGATTGACTTTTACTTCGATTCTACTGGAAGATTAAAGGAAATACCTCAAACTATTGGTATTGAATAAATTGATTAAGTTATCCTTATTTTTTTTGAAAATTCAAAAGTAATATATAAAAGTTATTTTTCTTTTAAATTTTTGGAGCGGGACGACGAAGTAAAAACATTTCCCATTTTCAAACTTCCAAAATAGTATTGGGAAAAGAGTATTTGTTACTTTTATAATGTTTTTAGCCATACTATCAACTTGTTGATGGTATGGCTTTTTTTTCTAAATATTAAAACTTAGTATTATAAAGTTCGCGTTCAGCTTCATAGAGTTTTAATACTCTTTGAGCTTCTTTGTCGTTTTTAGATTTCTTATAAGCATCAATGAGTAAAACGCTGAGACGCTGCCTAATTGAATTTCTTTCAGAAGAATCTAAAACCTGCATCCAAGCTCTTTGGTCAAAATAAGGTCTAAGAGTGTTGGAAACATTTTTAAATCTTTTGTTGGTTGAATCGCTAACAGCTCTATTTATAGCATTCCAAAGGACTTTTGAAGGATTAACACCTGCCACAGCACTATCACTATGGTTAAATCTTTCAACTTTATTTAACAAACCATTAACAACATTTTCATCTGTAAAATCATAGACCTTATATCTTATTGGAATTGGAGGTTTTATTTTTACAGTTAAGTCAGTTTTGCTTTTAGGAAAGCCCTTTTCTTCTAAAGTATTAATGATGTTATTTGCAGTGCTTGCAGCTAAATCAGAATCAACAAAGAAAAGCCCTCCGCGGACTAATACTTCCTGAAAAAGACCTGCAAATTTATCGAAATGCTTATAAATCATTTGAGCAATGAATTGGCCTTGATTATAAACCCGCTGGTAATCATCACCACCAAGCCCTTTACGAGAGCGAAGGACCCTTAAAGTTTCGTGAGAGTTCCGCACACCGAATAACTCGACTAAACCTATAAATTGAGAAAAACTGACTTCCATATAGTAATGAATTCTATCCAAACCTGCTATACGGGCAAGCTCTTTTAAATAAGTTTTTCTACCTCTTGCAGCACGAACAACAGTAAGTTTATTTTGACCAGTTGTGTCATCATAACCAGCATCTGCATAAGTATCACGGGGAATTGAAAAAATTTCAACAAGTCCGGAATCTAGCAAAATTGAAAGGATATGGTTAGCATCAGCATGATTATCGTTTCTACCCATACGAGAATCTAATCCGGTTAGAGCTATATTAATTCTTCTTCCATTATAAACTCGGCGAATATTTTTTCCTGCATTGTCATCAATTCCATATTGAATTATGCCAGTGTCATTGGGATTGCTAACAAGTATATATTCTTCTTCCTTAACTAAATCAGAATCAATCCAATGGTCTTTTTCAAGAGTATCATCACTTGTTAAAGTGTCTAAATTTTCAGTATTATCTTGAATTTCCTGTTCATTCTCTCTATTGTCGCACATTATTAATGAGAAAACAATAATTATCCCAATAATAATAAAAATATATTTAAGAGAACTATTTTTTTTCTTTTTCATTATTTCAATAAAATCACTTTAATCATCTAATTCCATCTTTTTCCCAAATTTAAGACTAAGCTGCATGAAAAATCTCCATGAATGAACTTTGAAGTTATTTCCATTATCAGAAATATTAGTCAAAGGAAAAGAGTATTGAAAAATTGGGCTTAAATACAGATTGCTTGATAAATTAATATTAGCACCAAGCATAGCAAAAGCTCCGAATTGCAGAGATATTTTGTTTTGAAAATCAGTTTTATCAATTACTTTTACATTTCCATCAGTATCTTTAAAATTCACATTAACTACTTCACCAGTACTTAATCTTGCTGTGTTTTGTAACAATTCTTTACTGTGAGTGTATTCAGCTTGACCAAGAGAGGAGACAGAAAAGCCAACTCTTGTTACCAGAAAATCAACTAATGAAATATCTAAATAAGGCAGAAGAGAAATCATAGAAATATTAGTTTCTGCTTTATATCGATAATCAAGTGGGATATACTCACTACGGTTAGTTGATTGAGAAGTAACTTCGTCTAATTCTTTAATCCGATATGAACTATTAATGCTTTTTGATTCAAAGAGCAGCATAATTCCCCATTTTAAAGAATTAGCGAACTCTTTCTGATAGAATGCACCAAAAGAATAACCAAGTTTATTTCCATCAGAAAATAAACACTTGCAATCTTTTGTAGTATAGAAATCACCGGATTGGAAATTCATTCCTAATCCTAAAAGAATGCCTAAATCACTTTCACGCTCATTAGTCTTTGGTAAAAGTGGAGTTGATTGGCACAAAAGATTTTGTGCAACAAAAACAACGGCAAAGACAAAAAGAATTATTCTAAAATACATAACAGTTCTTTACTTTATTCAGAATTTAGTTTATTGCATTGATAAAACAATTCAGAGCAATAAAAAGTTACAAAATAAATTTACTTAAATCATGACTCTTAACAATATCTTTCAGACGAGATTGGACATCATCAGCAGTAATTATAATATCAGTTTTTTCAATGTTGTCTGGAGTATTAAATAAAATTTCTTCAAGTAAAGTAGTCATAATAGTATGAAGACGTCTGGCGCCAATATTTGTAATTTCATCGTTAACTGTAGCTGCAATTGAAGCAATTTCTTTTATTGCACTATCATCAAAACTTAAAGAAATTCCATCAGATTTAACAAGTGCCTGATATTGCTTAATTAAAGCATTTTCAGGAACAGTCAAAATCTTAATAAAATCATCTTCTGTTAAACTCTTAAGTTCAACTCTAATAGGAAATCTACCCTGAAGCTCTGGAACTAAGTCAGATGGCTTAGAAACGTGAAAAGCTCCCGATGCAATGAAAAGCACATGGTCAGTGCGAACGGCACCATATTTTGTATTAACAGAAGTTCCTTCAACAATTGGGAGCAAATCCCTTTGAACACCTTCACGGGATACTTCTGGGCCAGAATGGGAAGCACTACTACGTGAAGCAATTTTGTCAATTTCATCAATAAAAATTATACCAGTATTTTCTGCCCTTGCAACAGCTTCTTTAACAACAGCTTCTATATCAATTAATTTTTCAGCTTCTTCTTTTTGCATAATTTTCTTTGCATCGGCAATTTTAACTTTTCTCTTTTTATTTTTTTTGGGAAGAATGTTACCGAAAATATCCTGTAGATTCATACCCATTTCGTCTAAGCCGATAGGACCGAGTATTTGCAAAGATGGAATTTGGTCAACAAGGACTTCGAGTTCTATTGATTTATCATCAAGTTTTCCCTCTTGAAGCATAATACGGAATTTTTCTCTGGTTTTAGCATTATCTTCTATTTCATTTTCAGTAGTATTATCAAAAGAAGGGCTTTTTTTAATAGGTGGAATAAGAATATCTAAAATTCTATTTTCAGCGTTAGTTTGAGCTTCCTGCATTTTTTCGTTGGTTTTTTCTTCGCGAAGCATAGTAACAGCTCTTTCTGCTAAATCTCTGACCATAGATTCAACATCTCTGCCAACGTAGCCGACTTCTGTAAATTTCGTTGCTTCAACTTTAACAAAGGGAGCATTTGCAAGGCGTGCAAGGCGGCGTGCAATTTCTGTTTTTCCAACTCCTGTAGGGCCTATCATAATGATATTATTTGGCATAATTTCATCACGGATTTCGGTTGTAACCTGCTGTCTTCGCCATCTGTTTCTCAAAGCAATAGCAACGGCTTTTTTTGCTGCATCCTGACCAATAATAAATTTATCTAATTCGCTTACAATTTGTCGCGGTGTTAATTGTTTTTCAATCTTAATGTTTTCATCTTCCATATTTTGCTTATTTATCCTTAATCAAAAATTTATTGACGATTTTTTTTACAAAAATAATTATAATTTTACAAAAATGTCTTTTTTATTTTTTTTATTAAGAAAAAAATTTATTATTTTGTATAACTCAAAAGCGGGTTTACTTAAATATGATAAATAAAAAATATGAGTGAATTAAAGAAAATCTTAATAGCAGAAGACGAATTGACAAACTCAATTTTGCTTAAACGGGTTCTAACCAAGGCAGGTTATTCAGTAGTCGTTGCTCATAATGGTTTAGATGCATATAAGCATTTGGAACGCGAGCAATTTGATGCATTACTTACTGATTGGATGATGCCAAATATGGATGGCATTGAGCTTATAAGAAGAACAAGGCAAAACATCAGTCCAATTCCGCTTATAATAATGATTACTTCTCTTGTCTCTGAAGGAGCAAGAGCATATTCATTAGAGTCTGGTGCTGATGATTACATAGCAAAACCAATTGACCTCGATGAACTCCTTATTCGTTTGAAAGACGGAATTTCTCGAAGAACTCAGGAAGCTCCTTCAAAAATCCAAAAAATAATATCTCGTACTGTAGATGTTTATCCTCCTTTTGTTGGAGTAGTTGTTGCAACAAGCACCGGTGGACCACCTACTCTTCTAGAAACGTTTAGGAATATACCTGCAAACACTAATGCTGCTTTCTATATTGTTCAACACGGTCCCCCCTGGATGCTTGATACTTTTTCTCAAAGATTACAAAGGGAATCAATGTTAACTATTTCCCTTGCTTCAAATGGTGTGAAATCTGAAGTTGGTAATGTTTATATTGCGCCCGGAGACAAGCATTTGAGAATTGCTCCCGGTTCTCTTAATCTAATCCTTGACGATGGTCCTAAAGAAAACTTTGTCAGACCTGCAGCTGACCCTTTGTTTAGAAGTGCTGCTGATGTATTTGGAAAATACTGCATTGCAGTTATTCTTACTGGTTTAGGACGTGACGGGGCGCAAGGTGCTGCTCAAATTGCTTCTGTTCAGGGAACCGTTCTAATTCAAGACCCTGAAACCTGCGTTGCACCATCAATGCCAAAAACTATCATTGAAGCAGAAATACCTCATAGAATTGTACCACTATCAAATTTAAGCAGAGTAATTACTGAAACTATTTTACCGCTATCTAGTGAATTAAAAGAATTAAATAATAGATAATTTGCTAATTAAAAGGAAAATTTATTGCTAGAAAATATTGATTTATCTAAATATAATTTAAAAAATGATATAATCTTCAAGTATGTTTTTGGTTATGAAGAACATTCCCAAATTCTTATCCAATTGCTTAATTCTATTCTTGATTTGGATTATGAAAATAGAATTATTGAGATAACTTATTTAAATTCAATAAACTTAAAACAGTATCTTAATGATAAACTTACCATTTTAGATATAAAAGCGAAAGATAATAAGGAAAGATTATTCAATATAGAAATGCAATTGAGAAAAGAGGATTTCTTTATTTCAAGGATTATTTATTATCATGATAAGCTATTTATTTCTCAATTTATTAATAAAGCAAGCTATTCAGAATTAAATAAGACTATAACAATTGCTTTTGTTGATTTTGAACTTTTTCCAGATATAAAAGATTATCACAATATTTTTAGATATAAAAACGTTAAAACTGGAGATGAGTTAACTGATATAAAAGAGTTGCATTTTATTGAATTAAGAAAACTAACTCATACATCAGGAAAATCAAATGATTTGTCCAAGTGGATTTTTACATTCAACGAAAGCAATAAACTGATTAATTTATATAAATTACCTAAACAGTTACAAGGAGAGGAGGCAATTCAAATGGCTCTAAAAGCAATGAAGAAAGCATTATCTGATGAACAGGTTAGGGAATTAATTGAATTTCGCGAAAAAGCTATCAATGATGAAAATCAACGTTTATATAATGCACATAGCAATGGTATCCAAATAGGCGAGCAACGCGGTATCCAAATAGGAGAACAACGTGGAATACTATTAGGGAAAAACCAAGGTGATTACGAAGCCCGTAGGTTAATTGCTAAAAACCTTATAAATAAAGGTAATTCTATTAAAGATATTATTGATATTACAGGACTTACCCAAAAACAAATTGAGGATTTGTTTGTAGAAAATTAATAATTTTAAAATGATAAAGCAATGAAGAAAGCATTATCTGATGAACAGGTTAGGGAATTAATTGAATTTCGCGAAAAAGC
>ERZ795059.3363-NODE-3363-length-15568-cov-6.120995_pt1 | contig 15568 bp, 15 predicted proteins | sample MGYA00375143_ERZ795059 | MGnify/ENA primary metagenome ERZ795059 (study PRJEB30188, sample SAMN05720168) | activated sludge metagenome | isolation source: Anaerobic digester | place: USA | collected 2015-01-07 ... | reverse complement strand
AAAAAGCGATTATCTGAGCCGCTCGCTGTTTATGCAGTTGCGGTGATAATTTAATGCTCCGACAAAAATTATCACCGCAACTGCACAAAAAGCGATTATCTGAGCCGCTCGCTGTTTATTTTGCCACCAGCAATAAGTCAAAGTTAGCAATAGTACCTCTGCTCCCGCTGCCAAGTATGATGCTCGGGTCCAAGTGAAAATGATGATAACCACTTGCAAAACCGTCCATGCCCACCACCCTGCCTTTTGCCACCAATTTCCGATCGCCCCCAAATAAAATGAAATCGGAATGGTAAACAATAAATATGCGCCCAAATAAGCTGGGTTACCGGTTGTACCGAAGACTCTTTCTTCCACTACCACCCCTTTCCAATCAATCGGGTCGCCGCCCATCTTTTGAATCAAGGCATAACCGGCCGGGATGATCGAACCGAGTGCAACCGCCCATAGTACTTGGTTAAATTTAACCTTTGTGTCGATTTGCCAATATACTTCTCCAAAGAAAACCACCAAAAATAACATGTTTACCAATCCATCCATTCTCAAATGAATACCCCACAGACTCACCTCCGGATTGATACCGGTAAAAGTTGAAATGATTCCCACCAAACCTAGCAACGGTACCAGCCAAAATTGCCATGGCGTTTTTTTGTCACTTCGATAATAAACCAATTTAATGATTGTTAAGGCAGCCATTAGCAACGTCCCGCATCGAAAAATCATCATTTTTTCCGTTGTAAAAGAATTATATATCGCGGTTGTAAAAAAAGTCGGTACCAATATTATCGTCAAAATTAATATGGTTTGAATACTTATGTCCCAATAGTAATAGTTGCTTTGATTATTTTTCATTTTTTATTCTTGGCTCAATTTATGTTTTAATAAATATGAAAGTTTTTTTAATAATATCTGTTCAAGACATGGCTTTTTTTAAACGAATCACATTGGTTGGCGGCGATCTATTGCTTCTGTATTTTTCTTTGTTCCTAAGTCTGCTTATTCGTTATGGATTGGCCGATATTGCTCCCAAGTTTTCCCAACACGCTTGGATATTTTTACCGGTATTCTTGCTATGGTTGATAATTTTTTATATCAACCAAATGTATGATTACTACCGATTTCCCGACGCGCAATTTTTATTTTACGCAACTTTGCAAAGCGCTTTCGCCAATTTTATTATCACAATTGTCTTTTTTTATATCATACCGCAGTTGTTGTTTACACCCAAAACTATCCTGTTTTTACTGATTGTTTTTACAATTATTTTTACATTTGTTTGGCGCCAGATTTTGGTCCGTATCTTTGCTGATAGCCGTTTGCTCAAAAAAATGATCATTGTCGGCAATGGCAAGATTGAGCATTATCTATCTTCGCAAATTTTGCGCAATCCTTCCTATGGCTATAAATTGCAAGGAGTTGTTGTTACCGACAACTCTCGTCGTCATATTGATAAAAAAATCGGTCGTTTGTCGGACCTGGAAAAGATTTTGGCTCGTCGCCGACCGGATGTGATAATTATTGATGTTTCCAATTTTTCCGCTGATGATTTCTCTTTGCAAGTCATTTCTGATTACTCATTGCGTTACAACGCACAGGTTATCGATTTGTACTTTTTGTATGAAAATATCTTAGGCAAAGTGCCATTGTCCAACCTTAATCAAATTGTTTTTGCCAACCTCAATCAATCTTCCAAACGTTACTCATTATACGTCAAGCGTTTGTTCGATATTATTGCCAGTCTCATCGGTTTGTCGTTTTTTGTTGTTTTGTTTCCGTTTCTATATTTTTTGGTAGTACTTGACTCCGGTTCGCCTTTTTTTTATCAGCAAGTGCGCGTCAAAGCCGGTGACGAACCTTTTCTACTTTACAAAATTAGGACTATGCAAGTCGGCAGTGAAAATAAAAAAGCCCAATGGGCCCAAGTTGGCGACAAACGTATTACCCGTGTCGGACGCATTTTACGAAAAACTTGTTTGGATGAATTGCCTCAGTTTTGGAATATTCTAATAGGCGACATGAGCTTGGTGGGACCCAGACCGGAACGTCCGGAATTTATTGCCAAATTAAATCGTCGGCAAAAGTTGTATTACAAGCGCCATTTAATCAAGCCCGGTCTCACTGGCTGGGCGCAAGTTATGGCCAACTATGGCGCCAGTTTTGCCGATGCTGACGAAAAATTGCAATATGACTTATATTATCTCAAAAATCGTTCTTTGTTTCTTGATTTGATCATTATTCTGCGGACAATTCGTATGGTATTTGTCAGTCGTGGCGGAGTTTAAAAAAATTATCTTTTTTTCCAAAAATATTCCCCGCCATAAAAATATCCTCTTTCGGCCGTCAATTCCGTGCGAAATGTTTTGACAATATAATCTAAATCATCTTGATTGAAGTATTTTATTCCTCGCCCCGCCCAGTCGTATAATTTTTCCAACCAAACCCAATCATCCGGAATGTCAGCATAATGCAATAATTCGAAACCGTTTTCCGTAAACATTTCAATAACTTCTTCTTTGGTTATTTTACTAATATGTCCGCCGCCTTCCGCGTGAATCAAATGATAAAATCGATCAGTAAAACCGTTGGGGTCGGGTAGGGCAACATGCACAATACCATTTGGCTTCACTACTTTTTGCATACCACTCACCAGTTTTTTGGGGTTTTCTACATGTTCAAGTACGTGGTCGGCTACTACCAGATCAAAATATCCCACCCAATCCGGTTTGAACTTGGAAAATATTCCACTTCCGACTTTATCCAGATCGAGAGCGTCCAAGGCTTCATACACAAAATTTTCATGTTCCACTTTTGGTTTGTTGTACTTATCTATCCCCACAATTAGTGTTTCCGGTTTGGCAAATTGATAGAAATAAGATCCAAGTGGCCCAGTGCCGACATCGAGGATTCTATCTGCCTGTTCAACGATTTGTTTGATATGTATCATATTTAATAATATTAAAAAAATTCATAGAAAATATATTAACAAAATCACTCGCTTTTCATTTATTAATTAATATTAGATAATTACTTTGTGGTTAATCTTACTATTGATTAATATTTGAGATAAACGAATACTCATTATCATCATTCATTAATTACATTACCTGTTAATAATTATAATCCAAAAACCAAAGTAAATGAGACAAAATTTGGAAATAATTCGACAACTTACTTATACTGATTTCAAACTGCGTTATAGCGGCTCCGTTTTGGGTTATCTTTGGTCTTTTTTGAAACCGCTCGGTTTATTTTGTGTATTATATATCGTCTTTGCACGTATGTTGCGATTTGGTGAAAACATTCCTAATTTCCCAATTTATCTGCTACTTGGTATTGTCTTGTGGAATTTTTTTGTCGAAGTCACCTCCAATGGTTTGGGTTCAATTGTGCAACGTTCGGGTGTAATCAAAAAAATTTATTTTCCCCGCATTATTATCGTATTAGTATCTTCTTTTAGTGCTTTAATAAATCTGTTTTTCAATATCTTGATTCTGATAATATTAATGATTGTCTTCAAAATCGACGTTTTTCATTTCCATACTTTACTTGTACCTCTATATATCATAGAACTTTGGGCATTCGGATTCTCATTGGCGCTGATATTGTCCAGCTTGTATGTTCGTTTTCGTGATCTATCGTATATTTGGGAACTGGTTTTGCAAATTCTTTTTTATGCGACACCTATTATTTATCCGTTGAGCATGATCGCTTCCCCTTTTGATAAATATTTAATGACCAGCCCTATTGCTCAGATTATTACTGATTTTCGTCAAATATTTATCGCTTTTGAATTCCCGCATATTGCATTCTATCCATACTCTCAAATCTTATTTATTGCATTGACTATGATACTCGGTCTTGGCATATTTTATTCTTCGCAAAAATCATTTGCCGAAAAATTATAAAAACAATGACCCAATCAAATAAAATTATTGCCAGAACTCTCATCCCGTTATTACGACAGGCCGTTTGGAACAAAGAAATCAGAGAGATTATCCAGAAGTCCGGCTTTGACGTTACTCCTGTTAATTATTATAGTAGCATCCCTTCTTTTGTTGATATCGAAAATTCGTTTGAATATCAAACAGATCAAACAAACCCGCCTTACCACAATGATTCAATTTTTCAAAAAAAATTATATCACAAGAAATCGACGACATGATTCAGTATGCCTCGGAATTCAACCCGGCGCTTACAAAAACCGATGATGATGCGAAATTTTATTGGAAAAATGATCAGTTTAGTTATTGTGACGCTATGGCATATTATTGCTTGATTAGAAAATTAAAACCCAAGAACATTGTAGAAATCGGTAGCGGTTTTTCCACTCTCGTGGCTATCGAAGCGGTAAAGAAAAATGAATTTGGTAAAATTCACTGTTTTGAGCCATTTCCTCGAAGATTTTTGGCAGATAACACTTCAATCAACCTGTATCCAAAAATAGCTCAACACATTTCCAGCGAAGAACTTAATTCAATTATTACAGAAGGAGATATTCTGTTTATTGATTCAACTCATACCGTCAAAACCGGAAGTGACTGCAATCATATATATTTGCGACTTCTACCGAGCATTAAACAAAATTTTCATATTCATGTCCATGATATATTTTTGCCATTTGGGTTACCTCAAAATTGGCTCACAGATTCTCAAATATATTGGACTGAACAATATTTACTCTATGCTTTTCTACTGGATAATCCCAAGACTAAAGTTTTTTATTCCAGCTACTATGGCTACAATTTTGTCAAAGAAAAGCTAGAAAAAATCATGAATAAAAAATATCCCATCGGCGGTGGCAGTTTATGGTTTAATTACAACAATAAATGAATACAATTCAAGTCAAAAATTTAACCAAACAATTCCTGATAAATTCCGCCAATACCCAATCTCTAAAAAATTCTGTTTTGAATCTATTTGGTGGTTCAAAAGAACGACTGCAGGTTTTGAACAAAATCACCTTCGACGTCAAATCGGGTGAATTTATTGGCATCATTGGTCAAAACGGTTGCGGCAAAAGTACTTTATTAAAAATACTTGCCGGAATAATTGAGCCGGATGCGGGATTGATCGAGATCCAGGGTAAAATTAGTCCATTTCTTGAGCTGGGAGTTGGTTTTCAAGAAGAGCTGTCAGCTATCGACAATATTTATTTATATGGTTCTCTTTTGGGTATGACGAGGTCTCAAATCGACGCCAAATTAAAAAACATCATCGAATTTTCCGAATTGGAAAAATTCATCAACACCCCTCTCAAACATTATTCATCGGGAATGTATGTTCGTCTGGCATTTTCTGTTGCCATTCATGCTGATTTTGACATTCTGTTGCTTGACGAAGTATTGGCAGTGGGGGATGTAGGTTTTCAACAAAAATGTTTCCGAAAATTCGATGAAATAATAAATAATGGCAAAACAATACTATTCGTAAGCCACAATTTGAAGCATATCCTGAAGTTTTCCACCAGGGTATTGTGGTTAGAAAAAGGAAAAATAAAAGAATTTGGTTCTCCCAAAAAAGTGGTCAATCAATTCTTGCAATCAGATTTTGTAAAGCATAATTTTTCAGTAAGTAAAAAAGCTCATACATTTATCAAAACAGTCCAATGTAACAAAAAAAACTATAAAATTAATGAAAAAATTATCATCGACATCAAATATCAAATGTTAAATCCAAAAAAACCGGTATTATTGAATTTCGGTGTGGGGATCTACTCAGAGAATTTGAATGAATATATTTTTGGATACAATACTCAAACAGATGATGTAAAATTTTTGTCCAAATCAAAAGGTGAAATTTTCTCAATAATTCAAAAACACAATCTATTGCCCGGTGATTATTATCTGAACATTGTTTGTTTTGAAAAAAATGAACAAGAATTTATTGATTTTATTGGAAAAGCCTGCAGTTTTAGTATCTCCGGTCATTCCAAATATCGTGGTTTGGTAGATTTGGAACATCACTGGCGAGAAAAATTGTTATGAATTTAGAAAATTAATTTATTTTTTATTATTGGGATTGTATAATCAATTTTTTTTATTTTTTTATATTCTTTAGAATACTTGATAAAATTATTGATCGATTCCTCCTCACCACGCGCATTTGACATTATGCCTCCATGGATTTGATGAAAACTGCCCTCGTGTTTAAGTAAAACCAGTTGGGTATTGTAATCTTCAATTAACCTTTTGAAAAAATCCAAATTCACCAAACCTCCTCCGGGCAAGCTGAATCTTTCATTCATTCCACCCATTTTTTGAAAAATGGATTTGCGCAAAAAAATACAATTTGATTCAGCGATAACTCCATCTGGCCCGTTTGGATTCGATCCGGCCGGCACTGATATATCAAAAAGTTTGTATGGATTATTTTTCCATTTTATTGACTCCAATAACTCATCCTCATGTTGCTGATCGTAGCCGTTTAGGACTGACTTCGATTGTAAATCAGATCCTAGATGATAGCCAAGCACGGCGACTACCGGATTATCCCATTTTATAAATGCCTGTTCTACTTTCGCGATTATGCCGGGCGTAATAATTCTCGCTCCGTCGATCAAAATTCCCACAATATCACCTTTGGCTTTACTGACTCCTATGTTTACTGCGTGAGCCGGAGACAAAGGTGCATTGTTAATATAATGATAACAAAAATTATTTCCAAAATTTGAAACAAATTCATCCGGCAATTTCGTCGCTGAACCATTATCAATTACCATCACTTCATAATTATTTTTTACATCTTTCTGATATAATTTAGAAAGTGAATATAGTGTTCTTTCTATCTCTCTTTGCATATTATACATAACCACCACTATTGATATCATGTTGCTCCTCGTTACAAAATTTGAAAAAATTATTTCCCATGAATAACTTTATTTGTCCAATTTGCTTTCAGGGCTTGTCGTCCGGTACGTGCCCTCGTTGTCTTAGATCATTCCCGACCAAAAATGATATTAGTGATTTCCGTACCAAATCTATCATAGAATATTCCGACACCCCAATTCTGGAAAAAATAGTCCGTGAATCAAAACAAGAAAATTGGTTAAATGTTGTGCAAAAATATACGCTTGATCAACCTTGGTTAAATCATATCATTACTTCTCAAAATCGGGCAGATTTTCTTTATCTGCTCAATCTCGAGGATAAAATATGTTTGGATATCGGTTGTGGCTGGGGACAAATTACTGAACCGCTTTCAGCCATGTGTGCAAAGGTTTATGCTACAGATGCAAATCCGACAAAAGTTGATTTTGTTAAAACGAGATGTGATCAAGCGGGATACAAAAACAATGAATATTTTATATCCCAAACGACCAGTCTGCCACTTGGCAATAGTACAATTGATGTTGTATTTCTAATTGGAGTACTGGAATGGATCCCCGATGGTTTCCAAAATGAAGATCCTCGAAAAATTCAATTACAAGCCTTGCAGGAAGTAAAAAGAATTCTCAAACCGGATGGTAGATTAATCATTGGCATCGAAAATTCGCATGGTCTAAAATATTTTGCTGGCGCACCGGATGACCACACCGGTATTCCACATATATCCTATCAGGACCGTTTGACCGCAAATAATATGATACAACAAAAACACCATCGTGATTATCGCACCTATACTTATAATATCAATGGCTACCAAACTCTTTTGAGTGAATCAGGTTTCAATATGCAAGATACCAAATTTATTTATCCAATCAAATCATACAAAGACAATCAAGCATTAGTCGAAATTGACCATCTGGAAAATTTGACCTATCTCTATGAAAATATTTTACCGATTGGCATTTTTAATGAGTATGAAAAAAAAGCAGTTGAACAAGAATTGGAATATTTAAAAGAAAATAACATCCAAGAATTAGCAGAAAAAGTATCCTCCTATTTTATCATCGCCACCAAATAATATGATATACAAGATTAAACAATATATACTAGCCAACAAAGAAAAGTTCAACCTCGATACTGACCAAATTTCCTTTATTCAACTCAATTCCAATCCGCACAAATCACCTGATTATGCAAAAATTATTGTTATTTGGTTTAAATTTGGTCAAAAAACTCCTTTCTTGATTTCCAAAATTGCCAAAAACACCCAATCAGCCACTGTGATTGAATTTGAAAATAATATCAAAAAAATATTTACATCCAAATGTGCTAACATCCCTATTACTATCGATTGTACAACGATAAACAATCATTATGTTTGTTTTGAAAAAGCAGTGCCGGGTATTTCATGGCAAAAAATAATAGAAAAAAGTGATTCAAAGCAAATCAAAACAATCACCAAGCAATTATTTTCTGATTGGGAAATATTATTTAGCAACACACAACTGGATGAAGAATCATCAAAATCATCGCCATACCATTTTGTTGCTACAAAAGAAATGCAAATTCTTGAATCTAGACATCAAATTTTACAGACCAAAAACATGTACAATTGTGATTTGATTGCGCAAAATATTTTTCAAGATAAAGAAAACAACTACATTATTGATTGGGAGCTTGTAACCGTTGCGAACAAATTGGTGCCGGTTTTGAGATTTTTTCATAATTATTTACAACAAATATTCGCTGTTGAAAAAATATTACCCGCAGATAGTTTGCAAAAATTTCGAGAATTTATGTTCAACCGGGAATATTGGTTTCATAAAATGTGCAAGAATCTATTATTCAAAATTATTGGATTTGAAATATCAGATGAAGAGTGGGTTGATTATTGGAAATATCTTTATTTGTGGGAATTACAATTACAAAAGAAAATATCATATTCTTCGTCAGCCAATCATGTTGCGGATCTCGAAAATAGGCTGGCAATTATCAATGAAGATATTTACACCAAAGATTTGCAAATTATCAAATTGGAAACCAAATTAAAAAATCTCACTGATCGAGAAAGTGAAAATGCCATTCTCAAATCACGTCTTCATGAACTTGAGTCATCCACCTTTTGGAAAATTACCAAACCGCTACGAACCGGTACAGATTTCCTCAAACAAACAACAGTTAGTACTCGTATCAACACCAAACAACAACTGCAAAAATTGTCTCCATATCTCCCGTCATCTCTCAAAAATACTATTCGTCCTTTTTACCACAAAATATTTAGTGGTATTCCAAACAATCAGTCACCCCAAATAACTCTCGATAAAGTCGATCCTAATTTAATAAATGAGACTTTTGAACGTGATACCATGCTTGATATTTTTGTCTTTCCTGTGATTGATTGGCATGGTCGTTGGCAACGTCCGCAGCAAATTATCTCTCGTTTGGCCAAACGCGGTCATCGAATATTTTATTTTTCACCGACCTTTCATCAAACCAACAATCAAGATTTATTGAAATCTATCAAAATCAGTGATAAGTGCGATAATATTTACCAAATTCAATTGCCCTTGCCGGTCAATCTAAATATTTATCAAGACACACTCTCAGAAAATCATATCAAAATTTTACTCTCTGCGATCAATATTATCAAAGACAAATTTGCCATTAACCATCTAGTCTCCATCATTCATCAACCTTTCTGGTTCCCATTGGTACAGAAAATCAACAGAAATAAAATTGTCTATGATTGTATGGATGAACACTCGGGCTTTACTACCAATAGTATTCACCAGCAACAGCTAGAGCAGAAGCTATGTCAATCGGCTGATCTAGTGATTACTTCTTCCGAAAATTTGTATCAAAAAGCCAGTAAAACAAATCAAAATGTCATTATCATCCGGAATGGTAGTGACATAGATCATTTTTATGAATTACCCATTTGTCATGAATCAATGATCAAAAAGCCAATCATTGGTTATTATGGAGCTATTTCTGATTGGTTTGATATAGAGCTTATCGCCTCAGCTGCCCGATATTATCCCGATTATAGTTTTGTCTTGATTGGTCACACCTATGGTGCCGATACATCAAACTTAGAAAAACTGCCAAATATTTATTTGCTAGGTGAAAAAAATTATCAGGAATTACCGGAATATTTAGCTTGTTTTGATGTTTGTCTGATTCCTTTCAAAATAAATTCACTAACTTTAGCAACCAATCCGGTGAAATTTTATGAATACATCAGCTCTGGAAAACCGGTAGTTTCAACTGCTTTACCTGAGCTAACACCTCATCAAGATATTTGTTATATTGCCAAAGACCACAACGAATTTATCGATTATATCAAAACTGCTCTCGACGAATCAGACAAAAGCATTATTTCCAAGCGCAAGGCGGTTGCTATGGCTAATTCATGGCAATCACGAGTAGGGGATTATGAAAAAAATATTTTCTCTCTTTTTCCCTCCGTTTCCATTATTGTCATCTCCTACAACAATCCGGATATTACTCGCAATTGTCTGGAAAGTATTTACAAATATTCTCGCTATCCAAATTTCGAAGTGATTGTTGTGGACAATGCTTCCACGGAAGATACCCTGAATTACCTGCATTCTATTGAACAACACTTTCCTCATTTGCACATCATATACAATCGGGAAAATGCTGGTTTTGCCAAAGCCAACAATCAAGGAATAAAGCTAGCCCACGGCGACTACATTATTTTTCTCAATAACGATACCATTGTTACCAACAACTGGATTGCGTCGCTGGTGACACACATGGAGTCCGATTCGCAGATTGGTCTTCTCGGTCCGGTGACCAACAATATTGGTAACGAACAAAAAATCCCGGTGGATTATCAAGATATTAACTCAATGCAACAATTTGCTTATGAATACACTGCCGCCCATCACCACCAACTGCAACCAATAAAAATGCTAGCGCTATTTTGTGCTATTGCTCGTTTGTCCGATCTCCGGCAGGTCGATTATCTATCTGAAGAGTATGACGTTGGTATGTTTGAAGATGATGATTTATCCCAAAAATTCAAAGCTATTGGGAAAAAGATAATTATGGCCGACGATGTCTTTATTCACCACATCGGCCGTGCCAGTTTTTCCAAACTGGCTGACCAAACCTATCAAACTATTTTTAACCGCAATCGCGCAACTTACGAAAAAAAATGGGGACCTTGGGTTCCTCATCAACCTCGTAAAAAATAGTCTGTTTTTATGTTAAAATTAACTTATAAATTTTTTTTTGCAAATTAAAAAATAAAAGAAAGGATTTAAAAAAATAATATGAACAGTTTATATGATGTAGAAATTACATATAATAAAGAAAAATACGACGGATATTGCAAAAAATGCCATGAATTGGTAGTCAAAAAAAACAACGAAACAAGACTCGAGTCCATTATCATGAATAGTCCGGAAATGGCAATGTTTTGTCCACCACGTCACTTGTTTCCCACCGACAAATGCGCCGGCTCTTCCAAATGGTTGCAATATCTACCCGGCTACGACGACATTATTGCCAAAAATGAAGAATATGATTTTCTTATGGAAGGCAAAGTGCGCACCGCTTTTCAACAAATACAAAACAAATAAATCAATTTCCGAAGGTCTTATCGACCTTTTTTTCTTATCATATCGTCTCGCCATTTGGCGATCTGGCCGTGATTACCGGACAATAAAATTTCCGGCACTTTCCAATTTTTATACTCCGCTGGCTTGGTATAATGCGGATATTCACAATACAAATAATTATCAGTTGTATTTTTCTCTTTGCTGTCTTTTTTTACGCTAAAAGTTTCATGCAAATGTGACTCCTCTTTGATCACCCCGGGTACCAATCTGGCCACGCTATCGGTGATTGCCATCGCCGGAATTTCTCCACCGGTCAGTACAAAGTCGCCGATTGAGATTTCTTCATCAACCAAATGTTCTCTAATTCTCTGATCAAATCCTTCATAATGTCCACAGATCAATATCAAATGATCAATCTTCGCCAACTCCCGCGCTTTCCCTTGATCAAAAGTCCTCCCTTGTGGCGTCATCAAAACAACTTTGCAATTATTACTTTTTTTATTACTTAGATCGTGACTATTGGATATTGATCCTTTGTGCTTTGTTTGGAATTTGGAATTTGGAATTTGGAATTTGTCATTTATTGCATATTGCATATTGCATATTGCATATTGTGCCATGATACTTGAAAGACATCGGTCCATCACATCCACTTTTAAAACCATACCTGCCCCACCGCCATATGGTGTGTCATCCACCGTGTGGTGTTTGTCCAAAGCGTAATCTCGCAAATTGTGTAAACTTACTTCCAGTATCTTTTTTTCCACAGCCCGCTTGATGATGCTTTCTGTCAATACACCATCAAACATCTTGGGAAATAAAGTTATGATATCTATTTTCATTTTTTACAAAAAATTTTCGAAATATCTTGTTTTGACAATACCTTGTACTCGCCTTTTTTCAAACCGCCCAGTTTTAATTCACCGATTCGGACTCGTTTTAGATTGATAACTTTCAAACCGACGTTGTGGCACATTCTCCTGATTTGTCTTTTTTTCCCTTCTTTTAATATAATATTAAAAAATATTCGGTTGCGATCTTGGTTTACATTGAACAATTTGGTTCGTTTGGTCAAATAGCCATTGATCAACACTCCTCTTTCCATTTGTCGAATGGCATTGGCCAAATTGATATCATCAAATCTTGGTCGGCATACCACTGCGTATTCTTTTTCGACGTGATTTCTTGGGTGAGTTAATTTGTTGGTCAACTCACCATCATTGGTCAAAATAATTAATCCTTCAGTGTCTTTGTCCAATCTTCCCACCGGATACACCGGTGGTTCGGGTGGCACCAAATGTGTCACCATTTTGGGCGCATTGATGTCACGGCGAGTGGACACGTAACCGGCTGGCTTATTTAAAGCATAATATACTTTGTAATTTATTCTGACTATTTTGTCTTTGAAGCGTACCTCATCTTGTTCCGGATCGATCTTAATCCCCATTTCCGCCACTTTTTTGCCATTCACCTTCACGCGTCCTTCCCAGATATGCATCTCGCATTCACGCCTTGAGCCGATGCCACTTTCCGCTAAATACTTTTGCAATCTCACTTTTCCCATTGTGATTTTCTTATTAATTAAGTTGTTAGCAACTCACTCCCCATTATACCCAATCTCGGTGTTGACAATCAATATTTGATTTGCTACAATAACATGATATTGGAAAAACCAATATCCAAAAATAAAAAAACGTTGGAGTCCAAAAAAAGCTCCTTGCACCTATTTTGTAGCATAGAAAAGAATTCCCTTGTTTAGCGACCAAGCACAAAAAACGAAAAAGTCTCATTTTTTGCCCGCAAGGAGGGTCAAAACAAAAACAAAAACAAATATTTTTTCGCCAAACATTGGAATTCTTTTTGTACCTTTTTGAAAAACAATATCAATATTAAAAATAAAAAAATAACCATGTGTAAAATCATCTTATAACCAAATCTAATAACTCTCAGCTTGAGAAAATAAAAAATATTTCTACGAAGGGAAAGGAATTTTGAACCAAAATTCTCTTTTTTATATACTATAATTGCATATACAAAATATAAAAATATGTCATAATGTTAAATTCCCTTTTTGTTTTTCTGAGTGATTTGTTTGTCATATTTTTCCGCTGCTTCCCAAGCCAATTCAAAAATCATTTTCATCGTCGCTACCATGTTTTGGTCACACAAAACAGCAGCGATGGGTTGGCTATCAACATATGTTTGGCACAGAACTGCATCTTCGAAGATCATTAAGTCAGACTTAAATGAAAAATGTTCTTCTGGTAAAAACCGGCTTTCCCTCAATTGAACCTGGTCGCTACCACGCATCTGAAATTTAGTATTAGTGACTGGACTTATGCCTTTTATGTGAATATTGTTCTTGATTCTTTCTTCCAAAGCATTCCGAAATACTTTTTTAAAATGTTTACTATTTTCGTCTTGTTTTGAAGAAAAAAGTAAAGCACATTGATTCTGGTGTTTTCTGTACATATTTACATGTAAATTAGCAATTGCTTTTATTCCAGCGTAATATTTCACTAAAGCCTCTTCTTTTCTTTCGGATAATACATTCTTTAATTCCGGCATTTTCATCTTTAGTTTTTCTAAAGATAAAATAATCGCATTTTTTTTATCTTCTAATAAATTTTTAATATTTTCCGGGTCTTCTGCAATGTAGTATTTTTTCTTATCATCATTAATTATGCTGACAATATTATTATTCATTAATAGTTCAAGCGAATAGTATATTGTTGAGCGAGAAAACTTTGTTTTCTTTTGTAAATCAGTAGCGGTTGCTTTGCCTAATTTAATACAAGCACAATAAACTGAGGCTTCACGTTTCCCATATCCCAATTGTTGAAAAATATAATCAATATTCATTTTTGTACATAAATGCCGCACATTTATTGCGGCATTATAAAATTAGAAATTCAAATTTATAGGCATTTTCTTTTTTATAATTTTTTCTTATTCATTATCTTTTTCTCCTTTCTTTTTGGACAAAAAGAATAAAAACAAAAAATTTCCTTCTTAATCTTTGTTACCATACCATCTCATTTGTTGATTCGGGTTATTTATCGAAATCAAACAAAATTCTGACAAACTTTCCCGGAATCAACTTTTCACCCCCTTCCTTTTTCTACCAGAATATAGCTTAATATTGCACTTTTGTCAAACACTTTCTTTTTCAAAACCAGTTATTTAAAATTATTTATGGTCAAACAAGCATCCAAAACATTTTGCCAAAGACAAGCCACAGTCATCGGACCCACTCCGCCCGGCACAGGCGAAACATATTTCACTTTCTGAATCACGCTATTCAAATCCACGTCGCCCAAGAGTCCATCATCAGTTCGACTGATACCCACGTCGATAATCGTCGCCCCGGGTTTGACATATTCCTCAGTAATCATTTTTGGCCGACCGACAGCAATGATTAGCACATCGGCATCGGCGGTTTCCGCCATCAAGTTGGATGTTTGGGAATGACAAATTGTAACGGTGGCATTTTTGTGCAAACATAACAAAGCTGTTGGCAAGCCGACCAAATGGCTGCGCCCGACTACTACCACTTTTTTCCCATTGAGTTCGATCTTGTATCTTTCCAACATAATCATGATGCCTCGCGGCGTGGCCGGTACCAAACCGGTCGGATCATTTTGCAACAGTTTGGCTTGATTGGCAGCTGTTAATCCATCCACGTCTTTGGCTGGATTGATCAAATTAATGATTTTTTGTTTTGGCAAATGATCCGGCAAGGGCATTTGTACCAAAATACCGTGTACTGTTTGATCCTTGTTATATTTGTCGATCAAAATCATTAATTCGTCGGCAGTAGCCTGTACCGGTAGATTGTCGACATTGCAAATAGCTCCGATCTCCTCCGCTTTTTTTCTTTTCATTCTAACATAAGTTGAAGATTCACTATTGTCACCCACCTGGATGATTTGCAGTTTGGGTTGCATACCGTTTATCTTTAGATTTTGAATTTTTGTTTTTATCTCCGTTATCATGTCTTCGGCCAGCAATTTGCCATCCAAAATTTGCATCATGTCTTTTTAAGTTAAGAAAATAAAAAATAATTTTAACTCGGTGGATATTTTTCAAAGTATTTATTGATTAGCTTCAAAGCAATCGGTGCGGCGGCGTCAGAACCTTCGCCACCACCTTCCG
>ERZ795059.3352-NODE-3352-length-15600-cov-5.475137_pt1 | contig 15600 bp, 12 predicted proteins | sample MGYA00375143_ERZ795059 | MGnify/ENA primary metagenome ERZ795059 (study PRJEB30188, sample SAMN05720168) | activated sludge metagenome | isolation source: Anaerobic digester | place: USA | collected 2015-01-07 ... | reverse complement strand
CAGCATCCATTCATCAAGCAGGCGAAAGCGCTGCTTGACGACAATCAGGTCGGCGAGGTCCAGATGATCCGCATCAAATCGAACCTGGGCGGCAAGGGCGGTTTCGGACCGGAGTTGGAACCGGCGGAGTTTTCGCCGGCGATGTTCGCCACGCATCCGGCCTTCGCCAAACGTGAGGTGATCGAGTATTTGCTGGGGCCGATCGTCGCGGTGAAAACCTACGAGGGGCCACGCGCGCGCATGGAGGCCTATAAATTCAAGGCCGAAAGTCGATACGGCGTGCATGAAATGATTTTTTCGCCGGAACTGGAAGTGATGAGCGATGCCGCACCGACGGACGACTCCATCGAAATCACCGGCACTGACGGTATTTTGTGGATCCGCAACCTCACGGCGCTAATGGTCGAGGCGCCCAAGCTGATGCTCAAGCGCAAGGACAAGGTAACGGTCTGGGACGATCGTATCGACTACGATTTTCTTCATGTGCAACGAAGCATGCGGGAGGCGTTCGCCGCCGCGTTGTGAGCCGAAAGTAGATCGCATGAAGCACATCGCGACGATGGTTACAATCGTGCTGCTGTCACTGAAGACTCTCGCCTGTCAGGGTTTCCATCCAAGCGAACCCGTCGAATTGGCGCATGACCCACTGGACAGTACGCAGAATCTGGTGAATCCCACGGCGGTACGTTTCGTGTCGGCAGATTCCAGCGACGGCAACGGCTCGTTGGCGATCGAAGCGAAACTGCCGTTGACGGTCGAGTTGCTCGCGGTCACGCCGGAACAGGCGGTCAAGGAAAACGATCGCCTGAGTTATCAAGCGAAAATAAGAGCCAGCGGTTTGCAGGGAACGGCCTACCTGGAAATGTGGTGCGACTTCGGACCCAAAGGCGAGTACGTTTCGCGCGGGCAGGACGATGCCGTCGGCGGCGACAGCGAGTGGAAAACGGTGCAGACGCATTACACCGTTCCTGCAGGTAAAAAGCTGGAGCGGGTCAGACTCAACCTGGTGATCAACGGCCAGGGGATGGTCTGGATCGACGATCTGCGCCTGCTTAAAAGCGAACAATAAACAGTCAGAAAAATTCAGCCGCCGTGATGCGGGCGCGGAAAAATTCGCCCGTCGCATAACGTTCCTGTCCGCGATGCCAGCCGACACTGATCTGCTCAGGCAATTCCCAATCGCCGAAACGTCGCATGGCGAGGATGTTCACGCCGAAAGGCACCGGGGCGAAACGTTTGTCGCCGGTCTGGTCGCTCCAGCGCAGCATGTCGACGTGACGGGGCACGCCGCGCTCGTCGACCGTCAAATCGAACGAGAGCGTTTCTCCGTCGATCGTTTGACCACAACGCGCGGTGCGTTCGTCACGCGCTTCCCACGCGGCATATCGAAGGGAGCAAGGGAGAAAGATCGCTTCCATCGCCAGACGACCGCGCGCGGAACGGGCGATGTCGGGTCCGGCGGCGCGCACGACGGGCAGCAAATTCCACAGGCGAAAGGCGACGCGGGCTTCGTTATTAAAATAATAATCGCCACCGACCAGTCGCAGCAAACCGCGTCCGGCCGACGCTTCCCAAGCGAAGCCGCAACCGGGTGCGATGATTTGCCGCGCGGTGAATGGCATCCACGCGCCTTGGGGATTGGGGCGGATTTCGCCGCGCATCTGCAGGCCGACCGCGCGAGGACTGGTCGATGCGTGCAGCGCGTAAGCGAAGTATCGTTGCGCGGGCGCGGGCGGTTCGTTCGGTTCCTCGGTCGGGTAGGCGGGCGACGGCAGAGCCAGCAACGCCGCGCGAACGTCTTTGAGCTTCAACGTTTCCTCCGAGCGGGAGGTTTATTTTTCATCGTCGGGCAGCATCGGTCCGCTGCCGATAACCATCCGTCCCTGGTAATAGCGTTGCCCGATTTGCGGATACTGTTCGGCCCAACGCTCGACGCCGTCGCGGCGCAGCACGAGCAGGCTGAAGACCTTGCAGTTGTGCGGCAGTATTGCGGCGCGATCTGCGGCCGGATGCAGCAAGTTGCACGGGAAGTCGGCGCATTCGCCGCAAGTTTCGTGTCCTTTATTTTCGGCGCAAGCGAAGGTGCAACACACTTCGCCGTGCAGCGGCGTCGGGCTGCCCGCGGTGGGACGGCAGCCACGGCATGGAACTTCTTCCGGCGGACGCTGCAACCGTTCGCTGAGCGACTGTCGCAACGCTTCGTCGAATTGGGCGCGGTACAAGGGGCACGGTTCGCAGTAGATGCCGCAGGGAGCGATCATTTCTTTGTTGACGGTCATGACGCATTCCTCCTGTTGCCGGGCATATTATTCCGACGTCGGAAAAAGTAAAGAAAAACCCCGCGCCGGAACGGCGCGGGGTCGTGTTCGGGGAAGGGGGACGACTAGTTGCCGATTTGTTCGAGAAATGCCTGGATGCGTGTTTTGAGTTGCTCGACATCGCCCATGCTGTAATCGGTGTCGATGCGCAAGACGGGAATGTCGGCATCCAACAGCTTCGCCGTCACCGGACCGGATTCCACCTGATAGGGGCCGCAGAACTGCAAATTGTAATGGATCACACCGTCGGCCCGGTAATCCGCCGCCATTTGTTTGATATGTTCCAGACGGGTGGGATTGGGCGTGAAGACGGCGCAGTCGAGGGCGAAGTAACGATCGACGATCGCTTCGATCATGCCATCCATCGTCGCGGCATTTTCATCGACTAGGAACTGCGTGCCGCGTTCGCCGACGCACGACTCCTCGCCGACGATCACCGCGCCGGACTGCTCGACCAGCATATAAGTCTTCCAGTTCGGCACAGCCATCGGGCAGCCGGAAACCAGAATGCGCGGCGCGCCATTGGCGGAAACGCCGACCTTGTTTTTGATGCGCGTTTCCAACTCGTCGCAGATTTTCTCGACCGAAGCGGTGAAGCGCTGCGGATTGTCGTAGAAGAACACCTGGTTGGCCAGCAGCGCGTCGAGGCCGGATATCGGCGTTGGATCGGCCGCGCGCAATTTCGCCAGACGCTGCATCGCGCGGCGTTTGGCGTTGACCGTTTTGATCGCTTCGCGCAGGGAGTCGGCCGTGATTTTCTTGCCGCTGACCTGTTCGACCTGCGCCATGAACTTGCGATATTCGCCGCGCAGCAAGGCGCGTCCTTCGCCGGTTTTCTTCTGCGGCAGGTCCATGACGTAGAGTTGATTGACGTAATCGGCGAAAATTTCATAAGCCTTCTTTTTGCCGTCGCAGGTCGTTTCGCCGACGACGAGATCGGAAGCCGCGAGGTAGGGGCACACTTTGGTCAGGCCGAAGCCCATGAAGCTTTTGATCAGCGAGCAGGTGTTGGTGGGCAACAATTTTTCCGCTTCGGCGAAACCGAATTCCGCACCGGCGCATAGGCCGACCAACACCCCGTTGACGGCGAGCACGAATTCCTCGGGCACGAAAACGCAGAAACTGCCGAACACCTTGCGGCCTACCGCTTTGGCGTCCATCAGCTCCTTGATGCGCAGGCCGTGGACCTCGCTCATGACGAAATCGAAATAGGCCATGTTCTCGGGACGCTTTTGCTGCGAGAGGAAAATATCCTGATACGCCTGGCCCAGCACGCCAAGCAGCGCGTCAAGCGCATCCAGGTCCAATCCCAGTTGTTGCCACATCGGACGATAATCTGCGGACATCGAGCACCTCCTTAGTCGGTTGGCGGCCCCCGCCGCCGTCCGATCGGGAAGCGCCCTATGCGGAGGGAACGGGAGGCCGAGCAAATACTGACCGTAAGACCGGACCGGCCTTGCGGATCAACGCTCAGTTATGGTGGTGAAAGACAAACATGACTTTCTCCGTTTCCCGTTATTCGATGGATGGCACATCACTTCGTATAGCGGAAACGGCGCCGGAACTCAAGTTGAATCCTATGCCGCTCCGTCAAGTTGCTTGCCGACGGTGGACGATCGCCGCATAATCGACCGACACCGAACGGAGAATACGAATGATCCGCGATTATCGCGACGAGGACCTGGAGCGCATATTGGACGTCTGGCTGGCCGCTTCACGCGTGGGCCATCCGTTTTTGTCGGAGGAACAACTGGCGAAGGATCGGCAGGAGATCGTCGAGCACGCCATCCCTCGCGCGCGGCAGTGGGTGTACGAAAGCGAAGGGGAGATCGTCGGCTTCATCGCTTTGGTTGGAGAGCACATCGGCGGATTGTTCGTCGAGCCGGCGCATCACCGGCAGGGCATCGGCCGGGCCCTGGTCGACCATGTGCGACAAATGCATGAACGGCTGACGGTCAACGTGTTTCGCGACAATCGCAATGGCATCGCCTTTTACGAGGGAGTAGGCTTCACCTTCGCGCGCGAACAAATCAGCGATTATTTTGGCTTACCGGAATGGGTGATGGAAATCGTCGGGAGCCGGAGCGGCGATTGAAATATCAAAATAATCGTCAACTCGTTCGGGGAAAAAAGTGTTTTGCTTTTATATGTTCTATGTTAATGTTGGCCGAATTCCGAGGCTCAGAAGGTGAAAATTCTTCGCCAACCATCAAACGGGACGCGCCATGAACAAACTCGATATAGCCATTTGGATCGTGGGGATCGCCCTTGGGGGCACGTTCATTTACTTGTTGTACAACTACATTCGCGGGCTTCGGGGCAGTCCCCGCGAATTGTTTATCTTGTTCCTCACTAAGATCATCGAGTACGCCGCTTACGGCGCGACGAACATGTGCTTCGTGCTGTATTTGTCCTCGGACGTGGGGCTGTCCGACATCGAAGCCGGCTCGTTCATCGGCTTCTGGTCGATGGGGCTGACGCTGACGACCATTTTCGTCGGCGCGGTCTGCGATGCGATCGGCATCAAGAAAACGTTGCTGATCGGTACGATCGTGTTGATAATTTCGCGCATCGTCATGCCGTTCACGAACAATTTCTGGATCGCCTTCATCTTCGGCTTCATCCCGCTGGCGTTGGGCGTGGGCATTATGGGTCCGGTGCTGTCGGTCGGCATCAAGCGCTTCACGACCAAGGAAGGCACGGCGATGGGCTTCGCCCTGTTCTATACGCTGATGAACGTCGGCTGGGCGTTGGGCGGCATCATTTTCGATTCGGTTCGCGGCATTTTCGGCGAGACCGCCGGGGCATCGCTCGGGGCCATTCATTTCTCCACCTATCAAATCATCTTTCTGGTCGGCTTCTTCCTGTCGATTCCCAACCTGATTCTCATTTTGATCATGCGCGATCGCGTGCGCATGACCGAGGATCAGGGCGTTGTCGTCGATCCGCAAGGGGAACAGTTGCAGGGTTCGACTTACTCGGTGGCAATGCAGACGATCAAAAACGCCGTCCGCGACACGGGCAAGATTTTCGGACAGGCCATGCGCGAGAAGGCGTTCTGGTACTTCCTGTTCATGTTGGGCATTCTGGTTTTCGTGCGGCTGGTGTTCTATCACTTCCACTACACGTTCCCGAAATACGGCATCCGCGTGTTGGGCGAGGGCGTAAAGATCGGCAACATCTACGGCGTGCTCAACCCGACGATGATCGTCTTCCTGGTGCCGTTGGTCGGCTACCTGACGCGGAAAATCAGCTCGTACAAAATGATGGTGGTGGGCACCACCATTTCGGCGTTGTCGGTGTTCATCGCCACGATGCCGGCGGAGATTTTCTCGCCCTGGATGAACACCTGGTTCGCGGAATTGATTTTCAACCGCTGGCTGAAGGTGCCGGCGGAAATGCAGCAGCCGGTGTTCTTCACGCTGATCGTGTTCATCTTCACCTTCACCGTCGGCGAGTCGATCTGGTCGCCGCGGCTCATGCAGTTCACCGCCGAAATCGCGCCGGTCGGTCGCGAGGGTTCGTACATTGCACTGTCGTATCTGCCGTATTTCGGCGCCAAGTTCATTGCCGGTCCGATGTCGGGTTGGCTGGTGGCTACTTACACGCCGGAGGGCGCGGCCTCGTATCCGAACCATTATTGGGTGTGGATCTGGATCGGCGGCATGGCGGCGCTGTCGCCTTTGGGTTTGATCATCTTCCGGAAATTGTTCCATGCAGCCGAAAACAAACACAAAAACGATCACAAAGTTACTGCTTAACCGTTTACCGACAGGACGACGGGCCGCCAGGCTTTTGCCGACGGCCCGTTTTTTTGTGATAAAACCCCGTCGCTTTCGGGACGGAGCGGGGTCATGAGACAGAAGCGCGCCTTATTATGGCTATTAGCGTTTCTTCTTTCGTTCGCCGGATGCACCTTTTGGCGGATGGTCAAATATGGGGAATCCGGCGTGTACGATTTTAATATCTTTTCGTCGCGGCCGTTGTATGCATCGCCGCAACCTTATGTGCTGCCGGCGAGCGATGAAAAGCTGCCCAAAACAATTACGTTCGCCGCCTATCGCGATGTGGACTTGGATCAAACGCTGGCCGACAACGGCACGCTGGCGTTGTTGGTGCTGCATCACGACCGGTTGATCGCCGAACGCTATTACAACGGTCATCACCGCGAAACGTTGTCGATGTCGTTTTCGATGGCCAAGTCGTTTTTTTCGATTCTGATCGGTTGCGCCGTCGCCGACGGACTGATCGAATCGATCGAGCAGCCGGTAACCGACTTTGTTCCCGAGCTGAGCGACGCCGGATACGACAAGGTGACTATTCGCCACTTGCTGCAGATGACTTCGGGAATGACCTATTGCGAGTCGGACAACCCCTTCGGTCTGCACCCGCATTTCTATTACTCGGAGAACCTGGTGCAGGATTGCCTTGCCCTGACGTTACGGGAAAAACCGGGCACGCGACACTCCTATAAAAGCGGCGAAAACCAGTTGCTGGCGTTGGCGCTGCAGCGGGCGCTGGGCGAGCGCTCGATCACGGCGTACATGCAGGAGCGATTGTGGGAACCGCTGGGCATGCAATACGGCGGCTTGTACAGCACGGATCGCCCCGGGGGCATCGAAAAGACGTTCTGCTGCCTCAGCGCGCGCGCGATCGATTTTCTTAAATTCGGCCGTCTGTACTTACATGAGGGAGAATGGAACGGCCGGCAACTCATTCCCCGGCAATGGGTGCGCGACTCGACTAAAATTGACGAAACGCAAGGCAGCGCGTGGTTTTACCAATACGGATGGTGGATTATGGATCGGGAGACGGGTGATTACCGCGCCGCAGGTCATTTGGGTCAGTACTTGTTTATCAGTCCGAGTGAGGACTTGGTGATTTTGCGACTGGGCGAGCATAAGGGAAAATTGTCCACCGAAGACTGGAATGCCTTGCTGTTTGCCGTGCGGGATGCGGTCGGCGGCAATTAGGCGTCGAGCGCCTCACGAACCTTTCGGGCGAGCGACTCGATAGTGAACGGCTTTTGGATGAACCAAGTGCCCGGTTCCATCGAGCCGTGACTGGCGATAGCGTCTTCGGTGTACCCGGACATGAATAGCGCCTTCAATTGCGGTTTGTTCTTGCGCAGCATGTGATACAAATCTTGTCCGCTCATGCGCGGCATGACCACGTCGGTCAGCAGCAAGTCGACATTCTCCAATTCGTTCTGACAAATGAAATGCGCTTCACCCGCGCCGGACGCCTCCAACACCTTGTAGTTGTGCATTTCGAGAATTTTTTTCGCCAGGCTGCGTACCATGTCCTCGTCTTCGACGAGGAGGATCGTTTCGTTGCCGGTAGGAATGGTGAGCGTCGGCTTTTCGCCAAAGTCGGTTTCGACGGCCTCGCCGGCGCGGGGCAAATAGATGTGAAACACGGTGCCTTTGTTGATCGTCGATTCGACCTCGATGATGCCGTCGTTTTGCTCGACGATGCCGTACACAGTGGCCAGGCCCAGGCCGGTCCCTTTGCCTTGCGGTTTGGTCGTGAAAAAAGGTTCGAAAAGATGTTGTTTGGTTTCCTCGTCCATGCCGTGGCCGGTATCGATGACGCTGAGGCGGATGTATTGTCCGTTCTCCCGGCCATCGTGAAGACGGGCGTCCTGCGGCGAAAAGACAATATTCTGTGTTTCAATAAACAACTTACCGCCGTGCAGCATGGCGTCGCGGGCGTTGACCGAGAGATTGACGAGTATCTGGTCGAGCTGCATGGGGTCCATCATGATCGGCCAGAGTTCGGAGTCTTCGCGGAAAATCAGTTCGATATCCTCGCCGATGATGCGGGCGAGCATTTTTTGTGCGTTGGCGATGATCCGGTTGGCTTGGATGACTTTCGGGTGCGTGACTTGTTTGCGGCTGAAGGCGAGCAATTGGTTGGTCAGTTCCGTGGCTCGTTTGCCGGCACGCAGGATTTCCTCAATATCGCTGTAAAGCGGATCTTTCGGATCGAGATTGGCCATGAGGATTTCGGCATAGCCGTTGATGCCGGTAAGGATGTTGTTGAAATCGTGGGCCACGCCGCCGGCCAGGCGCCCGATGGCTTCCATTTTTTGCGATTGCAACAGTTGCGCTTCGAGGTGCGCGCGTTGGTTTTCCGCCTCGACCCGTTCGGTGATATCGCGGAATTCGGTGACGTTGACGATGCGCCCCTGGTAGGGCAGCGAGCGGCCCTGGATTTCAAGGGGGAACAGCGAACCGTCCTTGCGCAAGCCGGTCACTTCATAGGGTTTCTGCAATTTTTCTTCGATATGTTGGGAGACGATTTCCCGCCATTCGGGGGCGATCAAGCGCAAGACATTGGAGTCGATCAATTCCCGGTAGGAGTAGCCCATCATTTGACAAAGCGAGCGGTTGGCATCGAGCAAAATGAAATTGTCGTGGATGCCGATGCCGCCGAAGGACGCTTCGTGCAAGGTGCGAAACCGTTCCTCGCTTTCCCGGAGCGCGTTTTCCGCTTGTTTTCGTTTGTTGATGATGATGATCTGCGACAGATAATCGGCCACTTCGCCGACGAAGGTGACTTCATCGGGTTCCCATTTGCGCAACGTTCCGGTGTGGTGAAAACAGACGACGCCGTCCACTTCGCCGTGTAGGCGGATTGCGGCATCCAACAGTGAGGTAATGTTGTGGGGGATCAACAGACTTTCGGCAAGCTCGCGGGTCCGCAGGTCATCGCGGGCGTTGGCGGCATCGATCGCTCGGCTGTTTTGCACCGCGGCGAAGTAGTTGGGGAATTCGTGAATGTTGATCGTACGTCCCTCGAAGTGGCTGTTGGTCGTGACCTCGTATAGGTTGAGGCACTTCAATTCTTCCCGGTTTTCGGTGAACATCAGAATGCCGCAACGTTCCACCTGCAAAGCTTTGGCGGCGATCTCCAGCGTTTTGCGCACCGATTCAAGAAAGCCGACCTCGAACTGCGACTGGCCGGTGAGAATTTTCACGATCGCGTGCTGTTGACGCTGAACGCGCTGGCGGGCAAAGGCGGCTTTCTCCTCGGCCAGAATTCGGTCGGTGATTTCACGCGTGTTGAAGACGGCGCCGAACATCGAATCGCCTTCTTTCCCCACCGTATGCCCGATGGTTTCAAACCATAGGCAATGGCCTTCCCGATGCCGCATGCGGTAGACGGTGGAGGATGAATCGCGCAGATGCTCGCCGTCCTGTAACTTTTCAAAAACCTGTTGTCGATCGTCCGGATGGATCAGCGAGTAAAGCGATTGCCCCAGCAATTGCCGGGGATCATACCCCAGGACGGTGTGATAGGAAGGACTGACATAGGTGAATATCGCCTTGGCGTCGGTGAAGGCGATCAAATCCGTCATGTTGTCCGTCAACAATTTGAAGAGCAGTTCGTTGTTGTGCAGTCGATGGGTTACCAGTTCGCGTTCGGAGGTTTCTTTATGCAATTCATCGTATGTGCGCTCAAGTTCGGTGGTGCGTTCGTGGACCAGGGAATCCAGACGATCGCGGTGCGCCTGCAATTCCTTGGTCGCTTGTTTGGCCGTTTGTTGTAGATTCCATTTTTCGGTAATGGAAATAGCCAGTTGACGGACTTCCATCAAATCGAAGGGCTTTTTCAGGATCAACAAACGGTCGGTTATGCCCAATTGTTGAATGATCTGGCGAAATGAATAATCGGAAAAAGCCGTGCACAGAACGATTTGCAAATCCGGATCGATTTCCCACAGATGTTTTGCAGTCTCCACCCCGTCCCAACCCGGCGGCATGCGCACATCGACGAAGGCCATCGCAAAGGGATGCTTTTCCACCAGAGACTTGCGCACCAACTCGGCGCCTTCCATGCCCTGGTAGGCCGAATCGATGGAAAATTCGATGCTGCTGACGGGCAGGGGAAAATCGTCGAACAGCAGTTGAGAAAGCTTTGACAATTCCGAATTGGTCCGTTCGGAAGCAAAGATCTTACGAAAATCAAAATGAATGTTTTGATTATCGTCGATCAATAAAATTCTGCGATTCATCGAATCGCCTCTCTAATCGGTTGTCTTTGGCTCGAGAGGAATTTCCAGAATGAATGCCGCCCCCCGGCCGATTCCCTCGCTGGCAACGGTAAGCTTGCCGCCCATGGCCTTGGCGGCATTGGCGGAGCTGTGCAAGCCAAAACCGTGTCCATGCTCCTTGGTTGTAAAGCCATAGGAGAATATATTGGAAAGATTCTCGTTCGCAATACCGCTTCCCGTATCTTTCACTTCGATACAAACGGTTTGTTCAAACTGGCGCTGGATACGATAGGAAATCGTCCGATCGCCTTCCTTCTTTTCCATCAACGCGGCAATGGCGTTACGCGTCAAGTTGATCAGAATCATCTGAATGCGGTGCTTTTCAGCCAGCATGGGCGGCAATGGTTCGAAATGGCGCTCAATGACGATCTCCTCACGCGCCAATACATGTTCATTGATTTTAATTGCATTTTCCACCAGATCTTCCAAGGAAATCCGTTCCTTGAATCCCGGCGCCTTGGCGTGGTCCTGCTGCAATCGCATGATGGTCTGTGAGTGATCCAGGTTTTTCTGCAGTGAGTCGATATTTTCTTCGAGGATGAGCAGTTCCACCGCGGTTTGCTCCGCAAGACTATTGAAATAGTCCAACAACCGTTGCCCTTTGGGATCGTTGGCGAGGAAATCGGCCAAGTCGTTTTTATGTTCGTTGAGCAGATCCACCGCCTTGGGCAGCGTCTTGATCGAGCTTTGTTCGAGCTGTTCCTCCACCAGGTCCACCGACGTGTTGATGCTGGTAAGGACATTGCCGACGTTATGCAGAATTTCCGTCGCCAGTTCGGACATCCCCGCATAATAGGATTGGTCCAGCAGCCGTCTTTGCGCTTCATAAAGTTAATGGTTCATGCTGTCGAATTCGCGCGACAGCACTCCGATTTCATCATGGCGGTCCATGGCGACGGGCAGGGACAAATCGGCCGTTTTTCCAATGATCAAAGCCGATTGCGTCAATTGTTCCAACGGTTTGATGACCAGGCGATCGGTCATGCGGATGAATACAATAATGATTACAATGCTGAAAGCGAGTAAAAAGCCCAACGTATAGTGAATGGTCGTTCGTCCCTGAGTTGTGATGTGGCGCGGGGTGGCTGCTTGCAGCAGCAGCATGGGTTTGCCGTTGATGTCGTTGATCACGGCATACGCATTCAGTATTTTACTGCTTGCCCATTCGAGTTCAACCATATCGGGATCAGTCAGCCTGGCCAAAATCGCATGCTGCTTTTTCGGAAGAGGCGATTCGCCGATGGACCAGAGTTTGAAATCGACATCCGTTTGATGTCGGAGACGATTGATGGCATCATCGTTCAAAGGGCGGCCCATGAGCAGGGTTCCACGGATCGCTCCCTTCTTGTCGCTAGTCGTGATCGCATAGGAGGTCAGCAGGATTTCCATCTCGCCCAAGCGCATCAAACCATGAATGAAATGATCGACATCCTTGTGGCGAAACAGATTGGCCAGTTTCGTCAAATCGGGTTTTTCCAGGATTGGTTCGGAAACGGGAGTCAAGAAGTCGCCGCGGAAAAATTTCCCCCAAACGGGCTGGTGGTTGGCGTCGTAATAGTAGATCAGCACCAAATGGTTGTCGGTGAAGGTTATTTGACTTAAGTTCGATTTGATATATTCGTCGTTATGATCTTCAATAAATTTGTAGGTGTCGTCCCAAGCCGCCCAATCGCCGGTGAAAATGCTCAACTGCTCCAATTCCCGCTGTAATGCGGCCTGGCATCGATGAAGATTTTTTTTGGCTTCATCCTCTTCGAGGTGTTGGTAGCTGTAGTAAACGAACAGATAAAAAATGCCGTAATACAGGAGAGTGGCGAGAGTCATACCGACAATAATGTACAGCAACAATCGATTTCGTAATTTCATCGCCGCTTTCCTTGTAACTATTCCTTTTTTTTATTCAAACAAGCGATACGAGTCCCTCAAGACATTTATCGGATAAGCGTTATTGGACCTGGATATGATTTTTGGAAGTTGAGTCGGTGTCGGCCGCCAATTGAACGAACCAACGGATGCAACTCCGGTGGAAATCCTCACATCGGTTAAGGACTAAGTGCAAGCGGCTACAGTTTGTTTCTTGAAGGAAACATTCCTTTACTACTTAGTCATAACTATATGAAAATATGCGTCATTTTTAAATATCTATCAGGGGCCGGTCAATCAGTTGTTTTCCATTAGAAAGTTATAAAAAAGCGCTATTCTTGTTTGAAAAACTTCCGATATTTTCTTGATACGGTGGTTAGGTTTTATCGGTAATAAAGGGTGTAACTATGCCGATCAAGAAGAAAACTTTCCTTTTGATTTTTGTGGCGATCGTTATTTTTGAAACACTGTTTTTCAGCGTACAACAATTTATTGTCTACCCGAGTTTTATCACCCTGGAGCAGGTGGCGGCAAAGCAGAATCTCGACCGCGCCATTTTGGCAATTAAAAATGAAATCAAGCACTTGGAATCGCTTTGTCACGATTGGGCTTCCTGGAACGACGCGGCGCAGTTCCTCGGCGATAAGAACCAGGATTTTATCGATAATAACTTGGGGACTCCGTCGTTTGCCAGCATTGGTCTGAATGTCATGTTGTTTTATGATCACGAATTTCGCTCCGTGATTAAAAAAGCACTCGATTTAAAAACCGGACAGCCGCTCGATCTGGAGGACTTCCCCATCGAACAGATTTCGCCGACCAGCCCTTTTTACCTGGACTTTTCCAAGGAAGCCGATTGGGGAGAGACGGTGGTCAGCGGGATTTGGATGATCCATGGCGAGCCCATGCTGGTGGCCGCACGACCGGTATTGACCAGCGACAACAAAGGCAAGCCTTATGGTTTGTTGATCATGGGGCGTTTGCTGACCAACGAAAGTATAAAAAAAATCGTTGATCAGACACAGGTAGATTTTTCCATTCTGTCCGTGGGTGATCTGACGCATAAAGCCGAAATCGATAGGGTACTGGCGCAGCGCGACGCCGGTGAAATCAATCCCTTCGAAAAAGTGTCGGAAAAGTTATTGAACATTTATGCCTCTTACAAGGACATCAATGGGAAAGACGCGTTCATTATCCGAACCTCTTTTCCGCGCGATATCGCTCGCGAAGGCCTTGAGACAATCCGGTTCGCCATTTTGTTTTCCTGGCTGATCGGCTTGGTGACCTTATTGCTGATCATTTTCATTCTCGATCGAATGCTGCTTAATCCTGTATCCCATCTGACCAAGCATGCGAAATATATTCAAGAAATGGGCGACTATGCGGCACGGATCGACTTGAAACGAGCGGATGAAATTGGCCAGTTGGCCCATGCCTTCGACGGCATGATCGGCATGATCGAAGCGCAGACCGGCGAGTTGGCCCGGATGAATAAGGAACTGGTCGATCTATCGTTCCGCGACGGCTTGACCAAGGTCTTCAACCGGCGCTATTTCGATCAGCAACTACCGGTCATCCTCGGACACATGCATCGTGAAAAACAGTCTTGCTCGCTGATCATCGGCGACATCGACTTTTTCAAGCAATACAACGACACCTATGGCCATTTGGCCGGCGACGATTGTCTGAAGGTCATCGGAAAAGTTTTGCGCGAGCACACGCGCCGCTCCCTCGACCTGGTGGCTCGTTACGGCGGCGAGGAATTCGTGCTGGTGCTGCCCAATGCCGATGCGCCTCAGGCGCGGGACATCGCCGAAAAATTACGGCAGGCCGTGCAGGACGAAAAACTCGAACATCGCGGCTCGTCGGTCGCCGCCACCGTGACGATCAGCCTGGGGCTCACAACGGTGGAGCCGGGGATCAAGGCGGAAGCCGGTCTGGTGATCGCTACCGCCGATAAGGCGCTGTATGAAGCGAAGAAAGCCGGCCGCAACCGGGTGACGTTCAAGGAATACGCCGGCTGACGGGCTATCGCTCGAAAACGAACCAAACGCTTCGGATGTTGTAATATTTGTCGGTCAAGCCTACTCGTCTCATGCCGATTTTGCTCAACACTCGCTGGGAAACGAGATTGTCCGGATAAGTGATGCCGATCAGCCGGTCGAAGCCCAAACCATCGTCTTCTTTCGGCGACATGGCATAAGCTAAAACGGCTTGGGCGGCTTCGGTGGCCAGGCCACGCCCCCAAAAATCCTTCCCCAGGGTATAGAAGAGTTCGATGTCCGCTTCGGCGCCGGGGACCGGCATGACACCGCATTCGCCGGCCAGCCGTCCGCTTGCGGCTTCCTCGATGATCAACGGTCCCAGGCGGCTTGCATGGTATGTCGCCAACATTTTCTCATAGCTGCCCCAAGCTCGTTCACGCGTGCGCGTTTGCCCATCGGCCACAAACCGCATGACGGCGGGATCGGACCAGATGATGGCATAAAGTTCTTCGAAATCGTCGGCTGTGGGTGGGCGTAACCGCAAATGCGGGGTGAGTAGAGGAAAGGGCATGACTCAACCTTAACGAGTTAGTGAAACAAGTGTAGGAGAACTTTTGCGTTTTGAACAGCTTGCAGTTTCAGTGCCGCCGCAACAGGTAAAATACATAGCCGTAATAGGCGCTGTATTTGCGGTATTGCTCGATTTCGGTTTGCGACCATTCGACGACCTGCAAGCGTTGCTCATCGCCCGCGTATTTTTCGCGGAACATATTCAAGCGCGCTTCCAACGGCTGATAATACGGTTCCCACCAAGCGTCTTCCGGCAAGGTGAAATGGTCGATCAGTTCGTAGCCGTTGTCCCGGACTGTGCGCAGGTTTTCTTTCACCGTGGACATGCCCGGATATTCCTTTTGCCAGAACTTGTGACATTCCAGCGGCGCATCCTCGCGCAGCCAGGACATTTCGCTCACCACCAGGCAACCGCCGGGCTTGAGCAGTTTGCGCCATTTTTGCAAGCCGTTGCCGAAGCCCATGATGTAGATCGCGCCCTCGGACCAAATCAGATCGAACGTGTTGCGCGCGAAAGGCAAATTGTTCATATCGCCCTGCCGCACGACCACGCGTTCTTCAAGCCCGGCCTGTTTGGCCTTGGCCTGCAGTTCGAACAGATAGGATTGAAGATTGTCGACCGCGATGACCGTACCGCCGGTCACGTGCGCCAGTTGCAGGGTTTGGCGACCGGTGCCGCAGCCGACGTCTAGAATGTGCGGCGCCGGCGGCAAGGGCAGTTTGGCCAGCGCTTTGAGCGTGTTTTCATCGTTCCCCGGTCCCTGCTGCGGCAGATCGGTGTAAATTTCGATGAACGCCTGCCACA
>ERZ795059.3350-NODE-3350-length-15606-cov-18.769918_pt1 | contig 15606 bp, 13 predicted proteins | sample MGYA00375143_ERZ795059 | MGnify/ENA primary metagenome ERZ795059 (study PRJEB30188, sample SAMN05720168) | activated sludge metagenome | isolation source: Anaerobic digester | place: USA | collected 2015-01-07 ... | reverse complement strand
GTCTGAACAACGCCCGCAAAGGCAAAGGAAAAAGATTAAGGGAAAACTTTTGAAAAAGTTTTCCCTTAAAATTCCTTTCAAAACGTTTCAATGCGCGCGGCGAAGCGGGCGCGTTCGCGCCCTCGCTTCGCAGCGCTCATGTGAAAAGATGTTGGGAAAGGGTTTTCGGAGCAATCTTGGTCATAAATAAACCCGAATCAGTCATTGGGATTCAAGAGCGATTGTTCACAGCGGATGAAATGCGAGGCGCAAGGCGCATTATCATCGTTGCCAAGGAGACCTTGGCAACGATGGATGATCATCTATTTGCTGCGGTGTGGTTAGAAGCGAAAAGAGGGTACAGGCATCGCAGGAAAGCGCGCTGCCAGTCCCCCCCGTTTTCGCAAGCGCCCACAACAGGGTTGTGGCGCCACTCCTCAAACTCGTTTTGGGGGAGTCGAATCATTTTCCCTCCATTAAGACCTACCCGCTACTCGTATGCATTTGCGCTGATAACGCGCGCCACATTCCGCGCGCTTTGGAGTGCGACAATTCATTGTCGCTTTGCCCCTTCGGGAATTCATTCCCGGCTCCCGCGCCCACCATGAATACCCATTCCCGCCACCCTCATTCCTCTATTTCCTTTTACCCTCATTTTTCTTCTTTGCCATTATTCGATCAGTTTCTTATGCCGTCATTCCCTTTTCTTTTCATGCCGTCATTCCCGCGAAAGCGGGAACCCATTTTCACTCGCTCCAAACGCATAAATAGCCTATCAGCAAACAGAAAACCGTCAAAAGTCTCAGCCTGACCCTATGCGCTGCTTGATCCTATGCGCTGCTTTGGGGGTGTTGAATCATTTTCCCGCCATGAAAACCTACCCATCCGGGCGCCACCTTCAAGCGTTTTTTGCTTGTGGGTGCAAAAGCAACGCGCCTTCTTCGCGTGCTGCCTGTGCCCTCTTTCCGCCGCCCTGCAAAAACTTGTCACCCATGCGACCGACAATCGGGGCGCGTCCCACACATAAGCCCGTCCCGGAATTCTAATTAACAAGCCGCAGCAAACCACATTTTCACAAATCGCGAATCCGCCTTGGCTGATGCGGGGGGAGGCCGAGCGGGAGATTACGAGATTTCCGCAAAATTTTCAAACGAGGCGAGAAATCTTAGAAGTTTTAGAGTAACGATAATGATATATGAAACAACCCTGTCTTCGGAGCATGACATCTGTTTTGCCATCAAGAGCTATTCCGCAGAATTCGCGTCAAATGAATCTTGCAAAATGTCTGCGGTTTAATCTGGTCTCAATATATCTATCGAATCTATTCCTCAAGAAAATAATCAGTATCTATTTTCTTAATTTCAAAAACAATTTGAGTTGAGGCTCCCACATTGAAATCTATCATTAATTCAGCTAATTTCTCGCCATCAATAAGAATAATTTTGCTGTCGATATCACCAACAAAACCGTGTGCTTCTTTTGTAAATCTGCTAGTTGTTATAAAAACTCCTTTTTTTGCCTTTTTTGCTTGAATAGCTCCAGCGAATTTCATAATCTCTGGTCTGCCGACTGGATTGTCATCCCATTTTTTTGCTTGAATATAAATACTATCTAATCCAAGTCTGTCTTGATCTATAATTCCATCAATGCCCTCATCGCCACTTTTGCCGACCGCTTTTCCAGATTCAATTCTTGACCCGCCATATCCCATTTTTAATAGCAGATCTATCACTGTTCTTTCAAAAAAGCTTGGCGAACATCTCTTAATGTTTGCGAGAATATCTTGAGCCAATGATTGCCTAATCGACAAATAACCTTCTTCTAGCAATTCTTCTGGTGTTGATTCGGATCTGTCAAGCTGAATTTCTTTTGAAACTAGTTTTTCTTCTTTGTTATTCTTTCTTGCTTCAGCATATTCAGGGTATCTTGATAAATATTTCAAATTGATTTTCTTAGGATTCTCTAAAATTGAATCTATTCCTCGTTGAGTAATGCGAAATACACCACGTGAAGTAGATTCTAGTAATCCAGCTAATGAAAGATGATATTTAGCCCAAGCCACACGATTATAAAAAAGAAAAGCGCGTCTGCTTGGTAGCATTACTTTTCTTTCTTCTTCACTTAATTTAAATTCGTCCGCGAGTTTTTCAACGGCGTTCTTCATCAAGTGTTCTTCACCATCTGCTGAAAGTTTTAATATGGGTAACATTAGACTCTGAAAATCTGGTATCGCCATTATTGCCATCTCCCTCTTATTATAGAATCATTCAGCAAATTATTATCCATAATAAACTCATTACTATTTTGTTTATTTCCTAGATCCGGAGATGTGGGTTGCGGATAGGGCGTAGATGGTGGTTATGTATGTGTGCGGCTCGGCGACGTCGGATACTGTGTGCCCGGGGGCTTTTTGTTTCATGAGGAAGTTGAGCGCGCGAGCTTTTTCTGCGGGGGTCTCTATTTTCGCGATTGTTCCAAACACCATCACGGATGTGAAATTCATGGAAAATTTGCAGGCAAGGCCGGAACCGTCGCTCGTCATGGCGGCATCCGGCCCGACGACGACAAATGTCGCGCGCGGGTTTTCCGCGATGGCGCGGTTTCGCTTGCTGGCGGCGTCGATGGTGGTGTGAAGGTAGATTGCGCGGGCGTCGGCATCGGCGGCGAAATTCATCGGGATAACGTATGGCATGTTGTCCTCTGCGGCTAATCCGTGCGTGCCGAGAAATCCGTATGTTGTGTCCGGCGATTGGAGGATGGCCCACGCTTCGGTGTCGCTTATGGCTCGTTTTTGGGCTCTGAGTGGCAGGTATTTGATGGCGTCCGCGTTTTCGCTCATTGGATGTGTCCTTTCAATAAATAAAAAAACAGAGATTTTGCGCCGTTGGCGATTGGGGAAAAACCCTATGAAAAAGGGTTGTTTCCCTGCCCGGTTTTTTCAGAGAAAATCCGATAAATCGAATAAAGGGCGATCTATGTCGTTGAATCATCAACTCGAACTCGGTCACATACGGAACAGTATGCTCCCTCGTTCTCGCTCGATTCGCCTTGTATCTCTTCCCTTTCTTCGATTTCTGCCCGCATTGGTAAAAAATGCGGGCCAAACCCCTTTTCCTAAACTTTTTGTGTCATCTGAATAATGGCGCATGTTTAGAGATTATCATAAAAGCAACTGAGCGCGCAAGGTGGGGGAAAAGAGGCGATATAAACTACGGAGGCACGAAGGCACAAAGGGGAAAATTCTGGGGGGGGGGTGGAACAGGGGGCGATGTGCCGGGCGGCTTTTCGGCTTGTTTGGATTCGGGTTCTTATCGTGTTGTAAGTTTTTTTGTTTTTGGATTTTTTATAGAAAAAATATTTACTGAATATAGTGAAATCAATTGAATGTGAAAAAAATAATGATATAATTTGCGTTTAAATGGCGGTTTTCCGTGTCTGGTTTATGTGTGGGCGGAGACGGCGGGCGGCTGTAAAAACGGCTTCATTATTGGCTTTTTTGATGAATGAGCAGGAAGCGGGGAGTGGCCGATGGTAGAGTTTTCGACGGTTGAAGAAGTGGTGAAGGACATAAAGGACGGCAAGTTTGTTATTGTTGTGGACGATGATGACCGGGAAAATGAAGGCGACTTGATTGTCGCGGCGGAAAAATGTACGGCTGAGCATATAAATTTCCTGATAAAGCACGCGCGGGGGCTGGTGTGTGTGCCGTTGTCTGACCAGAGATGCCGGGATTTGGAGTTGCGGTTGATGGTGGCGGACAACACGGAGAAGCATAGCACGGCGTTCACGGTGTCTGTGGACGCGGCAAAGGGGACGACGACGGGGATATCGGCGGCGGACAGGGCGGTGACGGTGAAGGCGCTGATAGACGAGGGGACGAAGCCGGAGGATTTGGCGAAGCCGGGGCATTTGTTCCCGTTGGCGGCGAAGCCGGGCGGGGTTCTGGCGAGGGCGGGGCATACTGAGGCGGCGGTGGATTTGGCGCGAATGGCGGGTCTGGCTCCGGCGGGCGTAATTTGCGAGATTATGAATGACGACGGTTCTATGGCGCGGCTGCCGGAACTTGCGGAGTTCGCAAAGCTCCACGACCTGAAAATCTTCCAGATAAAAGACCTTATCGACTATAGATTCAAAAATGAGAAACTGGTGCGGAGGGTGGGGGCGGCGAACCTGCCGACGGATTTCGGGGATTTCCGCGCCATCGCATACGAGAACACCGCCCGCGAGGAGAAGCATCACATCGCGCTTGTGATGGGCGAGCCGTTCGACCATGAAGAGACGGTGATGGTGCGCGTCCATTCGGAGTGTTTGACGGGAGACGTGTTTCATTCGAGGCGTTGCGACTGCGGGGTTCAGCTTCAGCGCGCGCTGGACATGATAGCGGAGAAGGGGCGGGGCGTGTTGTTGTACATGAGGCAGGAGGGCCGGGGCATCGGCCTTTCAAACAAGATAAAGGCATACGAGTTGCAGGACAACGGTTGCGACACGGTGGAGGCGAACGAGAAACTGGGGTTTGCGGCTGATTTGAGGGATTACGGAACGGGGGCGCAGATTCTTGCGGACCTCGGAATAAGGAAAATCGCTCTGCTGACGAACAACCCGAAGAAGGTTGTCGGTCTAGAGGGTTACGGGATAAAGATAGTGGAGCGGCTGCCGATAGAGGTGGAGCCGACGGAGCAGAGCAAGGGTTATCTCAAGACGAAGAAAGAGCGGATGGGACATCTGCTCGACATTTAACGACCGGGAAGGAGAAACGAAATGGCGAACAATTTTGAAGGAAAACTGACGGCATCCGGGTTGAAGTTCGGGGTGGCAATCGGGAGGTTCAACGATTTCATCACGACGAGGCTGCTGGAAGGGGCGATGGACGGGCTGATCAGGCACGGGGCGAACGCGGACGACATAGACGTGGCGTGGGTTCCGGGGGCGATGGAGATACCGGTGGTGGCGCAGCGGATGGCGCTGAGCAAGAAGTACGACGCGCTGATATGCCTCGCGGCGGTAATCCGGGGCGGCACGCCGCACTTCGAGCACGTGTGCAATTCGGTGACGCGCGGAGTGAGCACGGTTACGCTGCAGACGGGCGTTCCGGTCATCTACGGAATCATCACTGCCGACACGATAGATCAGGCGGTGGAGCGCGCCGGAACGAAGGCGGGCAACAAGGGCTTCGACGCGGCGTGCTCGGCTATAGAGATGGCAAACCTGATGCGGTCGATGTGAGCGGCGCAATCCACCTCGGAGAAGTAGGCGACAATGAGCAAAAAACGAATTCTCAGCGGCATACAGCCAAGCGGCACGATACATCTCGGAAACTATTTCGGGGCCATAGAGAACTGGGTGAAACTGCTGGACGAGTACGAGTGTTTCTTTTCGATAGTGGACTACCACGCGATAACCGCGCCGTATGACGCGGCGTTGCTGCCGGGGCGGATACGGGAGGCGGCGCTGGACAATATGGCCGCCGGGCTGGACCCGGAACGCTGCACGTTGTTCGTGCAGAGCCATGTGCCGGAACACACCGAGCTTTGCTGGCTGCTAAACTGCGCAACTCCGCTCGGCGAGCTGTTCCGGATGACGCAGTTCAAGGACAAGCGCCAGCAGCACGGCTGGGAAAATATCAGCGCGGGCCTGTTGAACTATCCGATACTGCAGGCGGCGGACATACTTATCTACCGGGCGGACGCTGTTCCGGTGGGAGAGGACCAAGCGCAGCACCTTGAGTTCACGCGGGAAGTGGCGCGCAGGTTCAACACGAAGTTCGGACAGTATTTCGCCGAGCCGAAGACGATAATCGGGCGGGGCAAGAGGGTGATGGGGCTGGACGGAGTCGGCAAGATGAGCAAGAGCATGAACAATTTCATCGGGCTGACGGAGCCGGCGGAGGCGGTGTGGGAAAAGCTGCGCCCGGCGAAAACGGACGAGGCCCGGCAGCGCCGCTCCGACCCCGGAGACCCCTTCAAATGCAACATCTACAGCTACCACGAACTTGTAACCGGAGACGAACAACTGGCGGAAATAAGGCAGGGCTGCACCACCGCCGGAATCGGCTGTATCGACTGCAAGAAGATTCTGGCGGCAAACCTTGAGAAAGTCGTCGCCCCCATAAGGGAGCGGCGCGCGGAACTGGAAAAGAAACCTGAATATGTCCGCGACAGCCTGATGGCGGCGGCGGAGAAATGCAGGGCGATCGCCCGCAAAACCGTCGATGAGACCAAGAGCCTGATGGGGCTTGGCGGGCAAATCTAATTTATCGAGTTTATCGGGAACGGAGTTTCAGCATCCAATGGCAGACATCAAACCTTTCAGGGCGCTCAGATATCACAGGCCGAAGGTCGGCGGCATATATTCGCTGGTCGCGCCCCCGTACGACGTGATAACGCCTGAGGAGCGAGAGGAACTTTACGCTCGCAGCGAGTTCAACATCGTCAGGGTGGACTATTCAAAGGACGAGGGAGAGGGCAAGTACGCGGCGGCGGCGGCCCTGCTCGAAAGCTGGGAGCGGGACGGCGTGATGGTCGTCGAGTCGAAACCCGCCGTCTATGTCGTCGAAGACTACTTCATCGACTGGGAAGGATACAGACGGATACGGCGCGGGTTCATCGCGGTAGTGAAGCTGGAAGAGTTCGGCGGCGGGGTGGTTTTCCCACACGAAAAGACTTTCCCCAAACACAAAAAAGACAGGATGGCGCTGCTGAAGGCCACCGGGACTCAATTCAATCCGGTGTTCTCATTTTATTCGGACACCAAGAACAAGGTGGGGTCGCTGCTCAAGGAAGTGGTTGACCGCAGGCTGCCGGACTGGAATTTCAGGCACGACGACGGCGCGACGCGGACTTTGTGGACGGTGACGGACCAGAAGTCGGTCGAGAATATCGTCGAGGCGATGAAGGGCCGGGAAATCTATATAGCGGACGGACACCACAGGTACGAAACCGCGCTCGAATACTCCAAGATGAAGAACGCCGAGTTGGGAGCGGAAGGGGCGGACGGGCCTCATAATTATGTGCTGATGTATCTTGTGAGCGCGCAGGACGAGGGGCTTTCCATACTTGCCGCGCACAGGATGTTGCGCAACCTGCCCGGTTTCGACGAAAAGAAGGTTCTTGACAAGCTTTCCGAAGGGTTTGACATAAAAGCGATAAACCGCGAAGATTCCGATTGTCTCATCAACGGGGATAGAAAATCCTGCGCGATAAGCGTGCAGATGGGGCGGAATTTCTATTGTCTGGAACCGAAAGCGAAGGCGGTGGCGGCGAATTCCGAAATACAAAACACGCACGAAACACTGAGAAATTTGAATGTAACGATATGTCAGGAGATGGTGATACACGCCCTCGTTGAGTCGAATGAGGACTTGCTTAACCATATCAGTTACGAGATAGACCCGACGAAGGTTTGCGCGGCGGTGGAGTCCGGCGAACAGGACATAGCGGTTTACCTCTCCCCGGTCGGAATAGACGCGCTGGAAAAGGTGGCCCGCGCGCATCAGGTAATGCCGCAGAAATCCACTTATTTTTTCCCGAAATTGATTACAGGACTTGTCAATTACAAACATTCAGTCGATAATAAGTGAAAATTACGCGAAAAAAAGAAAAAAAGCAGAGAAAAAGCAGAGAAAACAACAAAACGGACAGAAAAGAAAGGCCCGGCGCAGGCCGGAGAGTTGAAAAGTGACGGGAAAGATAACGGTGAGGACCGCCGCGAGATGTCAGATGATAGACATAACGCGGGAGGTGGAAGCCGAGTTGAAGAAGATGGGCGCTGACGAGGGGTTGTGCAGCGTGTATGTGACGCACACGACGGCGGGAGTGACGATAAACGAGAACGCGGACCCGGATGTGGTTAGGGATTTGCTGATGGGGCTGGAGAAGATAGCGCCTGACAGGGGCGACTACAGGCACGCAGAAGGCAACTCACCGGCGCACATCAAGAGCAGCCTTGTGGGCGCGTCGGCGACGGTTCTGGTGTCCGGCGGCAGGCTGGTTCTGGGGACATGGCAGTCGGTGTTTTTCTGCGAGTTCGACGGGCCGAGGAACAGGACGGCGCTGGTGAAATACATAAGGGGATGAAGACGACGCGGCGGGCGCGGGCGCGGAGAGCGCCGGCCCGTGTCGCGTTTTATATAAAATGAACGCGCCGGTTCTTTCGGCGAAGCTGGCAGAATCTCCGGACGCGTCCGGGACCAACTTTTGCGGAGGTCGGAAAATTGTCAAAATACATCGTTGCCGTGGTGGGCGCCACGGGGCTTGTCGGACAGGAAATGATAAAGACCCTCGAACAGAGGAAGTTCGCGGTCAAACAGCTTATACCGCTGGCCACAAAGAACAGCGTCGGCAAGAAAGTTAAATTCAAAGGCGCCAGCGTGCCCGTCAAAGAGACTAAAGACTCGCTGTTCAACGGGGTGGACCTCGCGTTGTTCGCAGGCGGCGGAACGGCCTCGCAGGAGTTCGGCTGGGAAGCGGTCAGGCGCGGCGCGGTGGTCATTGACAACAGCAGCTTCTTCAGGATGCGGCCCGATGTGCCCCTCATCGTCCCGGAAGTGAACATCAAACAGATAAAGAAACATCAGGGCATGATAGCCAACCCGAACTGCTCGACCATCCAGTTGTGCGTCGCCCTCAAACCGATATATATCAAGCTGGGGATCAAGCGCGTGGTCGTCACGACGTATCAGTCTGTGTCAGGAACCGGCAAAGAGGCCATCGAGGAATTGCAGACGCAGGTGAAGACGATTGTCGCCGGCAAGAAGGTCAAACCTGCCGTGTATCCCAAACAGATAGCGTTCAACGTGCTGCCGCACATTGATAAATTCATGGAGAACGGATACACCAAAGAAGAAATCAAGATGGTGAACGAGACGAAGAAGATATTCTCGGACCCGAATCTGGCGGTGAGCGCCACATGCGTAAGGGTTCCGGTGTACACCTGTCACGCGGAGAGCGTGAACGTGGAGACGATGAAGCCGTTGAGCGTGGACGCGTTGCGTGCGCTGATGTCGAAGTCGCCGGGGCTGACGATGATAGACGACCCGGCTCCGACCGCGGACGACCCGAACAGGCGGACGTATCCGCTGAGCGTGGAGCTTGCGGGAACGGACAACGTTTACGTGGGCAGGCTGAGGAAAGACCCGTCCGTCGAGTGCGGGTACGATATGTGGGTGGTGGCGGACAACCTGAGAAAAGGCGCGGCTCTGAACGCTGTGCAGATAGCGGAATTTCTGTTCTGAGCCGCTCTGCGGCCCGCGCGGGACCCGGACGAAAAAACCTCCCTCCGGCGCTTTCACCGGCGCGGAGATGGTATAATGAATATCCGTAAACGGCCGCGCGCGCGGCCCGGCGCAAGGGGAGAAACGGATTATGAAAAGACGAGCGGCGCTACCGAGACGCGTCACACAGAGCGAAACACTCGACAGGCTTTTGAGGCTTAAAAGAGATTTCGCGGTCGTGCCGTTCGGGTACGACAACGAAAAGAATAAGAAGCGCCGGAGCGCGGCTATCAGGCGCGAGTCCGCCGAACAGGAACGCAAACAGCTTATCCGCGATGCCGACCAATCCATCAAAGGCCTGAACTTCCCCGCAGAGGAAATGGCGAAAATCATGCGCAGTTGGATGCGCCAAGACGATTAAGCGAGCAAGCGGGAGGTTCTGCGGCGGCCTCCGGCGGGTAAGGGAAAACTTTTGAAAAAGTTTTCCCTTAAAATCCCTTTCAAAACATTTCATGCCAGCGCCAAAAGCGGAAGCGAAGTTTCGAATTCGGCGCTAGCGTGAGAAAATGGCAGGGAAGAGTTTTCACTTTTGAATGATTATTGATGAAAACTAAGGATTGCATATGGATTCGGATTACTGTTAAAAGGCGTTCACGTTAGTAATTCAACAAAACAAGCAAACAATCCACATATATGGCAAAATATTATAAACGGAGGGGTTAGATATGATTAGGACAAAAGGCCAGATTGAGGCCGACATCAGCGAAGCCATTGTGAAATTTGAAAAGGAGTATATGGGGCGCGGGCCGGAGGAAACCAAAACATACATAATTGACGACATGATTTTAGTAAGGTTGAGCGGTGTTCTTACCCCGGCAGAGAAGCATTTGGCGAAGTCCGAAGGCGACCCTGATGGTCAGGCTCTCATAAAACAGGTGCGAACAAAACTGATCGAAAAGGGACGAACGCTGCTCGAGATAGTTATTCAAGATATTACGAACAGAAAAGTGAAAAGTCTTCATACGGATATCAGCACTCATACCGGAGAGCGCGTTATTATCTTTGTAATGGATTCTCTTGTGTTGGCTGCAGAATGATTTGCGAAAAATATTTAGACAATGAAGAAATAGTTTTCTTGACAAAAAACGTAAAATTATTATTCTTTTAGGCGAAGGAAAACAAAGGCAGGTATTCAAGGGGCAGTAGTATTAGCCAGTTGAATTATAGGCCACCGGCGGTGAATGCATCCGGTGGTTTTTTATTTTGTTTCAAGTCCGCTCGGTTCGATTCCTGAGTCAAGCGGAAGTGAAGCCGGATGAAAGCAAGAATAGCTTCGTCCGGTTTTTTGTTTTTTACGAGAATAGATGATGAAGGAAACAATTGACGTTGAGAGCCATTTGATTGCTGCAAAACAAGCGAAAGGCGGAAAGTCATGAGAGAATATAGTCAATCAAAAGAGCGCGATGTGTATGCTAGGGCGGCATCACAACTAGTTATGGATGCGCCTGCATGGAAAAAGCTTAATCCGCCCGAAGAGTTGCGGCGCGTATTTGAAGCAAGTCCGGGTGTGCGAGTCGCAAGCGGCATTGACGAACTGATAGATATTGCGTGCGGCGGGCCCGGAAGCAGAATGATGAAGGTCTGTAGCGAATTGCCGGACGGAACTCGCGTGGTCGAGGCTGAAGTGATGCGTGTCAGGAACGGAGTTGCGGTTAATTACACCGAACCTTACATGAGAAGGCGCGACCCGGATTGCATGTTAATCGCTGATTCGTCGCCGACGGACAAAGAAACTTTCAAGGAGAGATACGGCGAGGATTTTGATCCATTGAGGGCGGAGGTATTCGACTGGCTGGCAGAACAGAAGCTTGCAGCATACGCGTTTGTCGCAGGCCGGCCGGGAATGGGTTTCGAAGCTCTTGCCGTCGCGCCTGAGAACACCGGATTTTTCGCGCTAGGGTTGGCGATGCTACAAGGAATTATTCCTTTGAGCGACATTCCCGATGACTACTCGCCGCGCGTTATTCTGTATGTCGCGCCGATGTTCAGGCACACGCGCTTTGAAGGCCGTCAAGTGGTGGCTCACAACAGGAAGGAGAATCTGCACGAAGTGTTCTCTTTTAACCTGTATCCGGGTCCCAGCGCAAAGAAGGGGATTTACGGAGCCCTGCTCGCGCTAGGCGAGCGGGAAGGCTGGATTACCGCGCACTGTTCGACTGTTCAAGTGGTCACCCCGTACGACAACATAATGACCATCATGCATGAGGGCGCCAGCGGCGGAGGCAAAAGTGAAATGCTAGAGCAGGCGCACCGCCGCCCGGACGGCAGGCTTCTGCTCGGAGAAAACATCATAACCGGCGAAAGTGTATTTCTTGAAGTCCCCAGAAGCTGCGAACTGCTCGCCGTCACGGACGACATGGCTATGTGTCACCCATCTATTCAGAACGATTCCGGAAAAATGCGCGTTTGCGACGCTGAAGACGCATGGTTCATACGAGTCAACCACATTGAGCATTACGGCACGGACTTGAATCTAGAAAGGCTTACCGCCGAACCGCCCACAAATCTTTTGTTCCTAAACATCGACACTGTTCCGGGCAGCCGAGCGCTAATATGGGAACACATTCAGGACGCGCCCGGCGCCCCCTGTCCCAACCCGCGCGTAATCATACCAAGAGAGTCTTTTCCAAAGGCAGTCTCCGATTCCGTGTCGGTCGATATCCGCAGCTTCGGAGTTCGCACCCCTCCTTGCACGAAAGAGCGCCCCACGTATGGAATTATAGGCATGTTCCATCTGCTTCCGCCCGCGCTTGCTTGGCTGTGGCGTCTGGTGTCCCCTCGCGGACACGACAATCCCAGTATCGTTGACACCGAAGGCATGACCAGCGAAGGCGTAGGCTCATACTGGCCTTTCGCTACAGGCAGAAAAATCGACCACGCCAACCTGCTTCTAAAGCAGTTCGTCCAACATTCGCGGATGCGCCACATCCTGTGCCCCAATCAGCACATAGGAGCGTGGAAGGTCGGGTTCATGCCGCAATGGATAGCGCGCGACTATCTGGCGAGGCGCGGCGCCGCCAATTTCCGCTCCGAACAACTGCGACCGGCGCGCTGTCCGCTGCTCGGCTATACCCCTCGCCAACTTCAACTTGAAGGCCGAATGATTGACCGCTTGTTCCTTCATGTTGACACACAGCCGGAAGTCGGCCCCGAAGCTTACGACCGAGGAGCCGCTGTTTTTCAGGCTTTTTTCGAGGAGCAACTGGCGCAGTTTCAGTCGGCCGAACTTGACCCTCTGGGAGCCGAGATTATCAACGTGTGTTTTGGCGGCGGATCGGTTGAGGACTATGAAAAGTTGATACCCGCTCTTTAGTTCGGTCTTAAGTCGGCAAGAGATTTGAAATCGCTAGAAGACAGTCGCGCGGAAGCTAAAGGAGTGGAGAATGTCTGCGCCGCTTATGCGGGCAGGGACGCGTGTCGCGACAAGAAAAATTGAACTCTGAACTTGACCTGTCAACTATAAATAATCGGAGGGCAACACAGTGTTCGGATGCCATATCGGAAGGAATTTTCAAGTGACAGTTTCCGGAGGCTCGTATCAAGAGGGACTGACGGCGACTGTGCAAGGCTTGCCGCCGGGAATATTGTTCAGCGAACAGGAGATATACGCCGATCTTCTCCTGAGAAAACCGGGAGCCGACGAGCTATCCTCGCCTAGAAAAGAACCGGATCTGCCTGTGATATTCACAGGGTTGAACGCGGCGGACACCATTGAAAACGCCGGAAACAGGAATTATACGAATGGAACCCCAATGACGATTGTCATCCCTAATCTTGATCGTCATTTCATCCATGTGAAGCAGTACCAAGATACGAACCGCACTCCGAGGCCGGGCCATGCGTCATACGCGTCGTTCATGAAATACGGCCCGGACGACGACGCAGTCGGGGCGGGAATTTTCAGCGGGCGATATACTGCGCCGATAGTGGCCGCAGGATATATTGCGAAAAAAATTCTTAAAGATCACGGAATAACCGTTTTCTCATACATCACTGAACTCGCCGGGGTAAGCTGTGGACAGATAGAGCATGAAAGAGCTTTCACATATACGGAATCATATAAGAAAATGCGATGCGATAATGATCCTTTCTATCAGGAAATCTATGTGAGCAAGAGAATCACAATGGATATGAGATTTCTCGAAAAAATGAAAGTATTCGCGGAGATAGAAAACGAGATCGATGAAATACGAGCGAGAACGCCAGTTTTCTCATCTGAAGAGACACAAGACAAATACGGCGTTCATCATATTGTAAACTGCCCCGATATCGAATGCGCGGAGGAAATGACGCGCGCCGCCAACCGGATTACAAACACAGGCGACTCATCTGGAGGCGTTGTCGAAGTGGTCGCTCTCGGCGTTCCCCCCGGACTCGGAGAACCGGTTTTCGACAAGCTCGACTCCGAACTTGGGCGCATGCTCGGCATCGGCGCAGTTAAGGGGGTGGAAATAGGGGCGGGATTCGCCGTCAAGGACATGACCGGAATACAGAGCAATGACCAGATGCGTTCGGAAGGCGGCAAAGTGATATTTGACACAAATAACGCAGGAGGCGTAACGGGAGGCTTGTCAACGGGCCAGCCCATAATAGTGCGCCTTGCGGTAAAACCAACGCCTACAATCGACAAGCCACAGACAACCATAGACAAATATACCCTTGAAACATCAACGCTCGCCGCGATAACTCGCCGTGATCCGACCATTGTGGGAAGAATATGGCCGATTGCGGAGAACTATGCGGCTCTCGTGCTGCTGGACAGTCTGATATCTCATTATGGGTATCAATCTTTGAGAAAGGCGGCGTATTGAGATGAAAGCTGTTTTTGAATCTGAACTGCTCGGCATGGAACTTGTTAAAAGAGGAAAAGTGCGCGATGTATATCAAACAGAAGATCGCGATAAGTTGCTTATCGTAGCTTGCGACCGTCTTTCGGCTTTTGACGTTGTAATGCCGACGCCGGTTCCGGGCAAGGGAATCATCCTCACGCAAATGTCCAACTTCTGGTTTGAAAAAACCCGAGGAATTATTTCCAACCACATTATTCAAGAAGACTTGTCTTCATTGCGCGGCGACGATCTCGATCATAATTTGAAAGGCAGGGCTGTAATCGTCAGGAAATCCGAGCCTGTTCAAATTGAGGCGATAGTCCGCGGTTACATTTCCGGCTCAGGATGGAATGAATATAAGAGGACAGGGTCGGTATGTGGCATAAGTATGCCTTTAGGCTTGAAGGAGTCGGAAAAACTGGCCGAACCCATATTTACTCCCTCGACAAAAGCGCCGGCGGGGCAGCATGATGAAAATATTCCTTTCGACGATGCGTGTCAAATAGTCGGTGAAAATATGGCAAAACGGGTTCGCGATATAAGCCTTGAGCTGTACTCGTTTGCCGCCGACTACGCGTTCGGTCGAGGCATTATCATAGCGGACACCAAATTCGAATTCGGAATTTCAGACGGAGAGTTGATTCTTATAGATGAAGCTTTTACTCCGGACTCTTCAAGGTTTTGGCCGGTAAACGAGTATCAGGCTGGAGGACCTCAGCGCAGTTTCGACAAGCAGTATGTCCGCGATTACTTGGAAAGCATGGGCTGGAATAAGAAGCCGCCCGCGCCTGAGCTTCCGCCGGATGTTATCGATAATACCATAGAAAAATACAAGGAAGCCCTATCGAGAATCATTGATTAATGAAAAGGCTTCAAAATTTGCTTTTTTGCCATGCTCGCTGTTTTGTCTTGAGTAGTCATTCTTTTGATTCTATTCGGCGAGTTGAGGAAATTGATGCGAATCTGTTACGAAAACATTTCTGAGTGTTTGGTTTTGCCGAACGCGCATTAGTTACAGATGTCGCAACTGACTATTTCCAACTAAGCCCTGTCAATCTCTGATTCTATCGTCACAGGGGGAATGCTTTGTTCATCATTGCCAAGGATGCCTAGGCAATGATGAGCGGGGCGGACGGCGGAAACAGCGGGCAATTCGCGAATTGCTCCTACGGCATAACGACGGAATCGGAAGAGTGACGATAAGCAACGCGCGCGCAGGATCGAATGATTGACAAAAACGACGGCCGACAGAAAACGGACAACAGCCATAATATTAACGTTGCCAAGGAGACCTTGGCAACGATGAGTAATAGGAATGTATTTCTACCGCGATTTTATTATGAAATCTCCAGCGAATCAAACATTGGCTCCTTTCCCGCTTTGTTACAGCAAACGACGTCTTGTGTTATTTAGTAAAAAGCGGGGGGGGTTTGCGGTTGAGTTCCGACGCGCTCAAGGTGTTTGTTGGTTTGGGGTTTGCGTGATATAATTGGTTTCCGAAAATCGGAAGCGCTATTAATGTATGGAGAG
>ERZ795059.3342-NODE-3342-length-15637-cov-6.677513_pt1 | contig 15637 bp, 18 predicted proteins | sample MGYA00375143_ERZ795059 | MGnify/ENA primary metagenome ERZ795059 (study PRJEB30188, sample SAMN05720168) | activated sludge metagenome | isolation source: Anaerobic digester | place: USA | collected 2015-01-07 ... | reverse complement strand
AGCAATTCATCACCCAGTATAATGAAATATTGAAGTGGAGTGAGATTAGAATACATTATCAACACCTTGTTGTTGATGCTATTATAAAAGCTAACCTGTTAATTGAAAATGAAATTGGATTTGCAACCTTCGTTGAACTTGCAAGACTTCAGGAAAAAGGGGGGTTTAATTCAGATTTTTTTATTTCATATAGTACCCTTGACAGTTTGACTGTCCATCCAAAATTGGCGGAAAAGTTTTGGAAAGCAATTGGTACGGAAGGCCTCAACGAAATGTGGAAATTGGAAGTACTGACTAGTCTTCCTAGTGAAACAATTACGAAGGAACATCTTTCTCGACTTTACATTGTTTTGAATGAGCTTCATATAAACTTTCGAATCCAGCTTGAACGCTTCAGGAAATATGAAAAGATAGACCCAAAAATCCTTCCTAAAGTAATACAAATAGTCGTGAGGAAAATTGAGGAAGAAAATCTAAAGATTTATTTACCAGAAGAATTCTTTGTTCAGAACGCTGATTTAATTGAAGATATTGAGATACTAAAGAAAGCCTATCTCCAGCAAGATGAACTGGATCATAATTTTGATTATGGTGGTAAAGGTTTACTGACGATCCTTAAAAGGGATAGTTGTTTTTTGTTGGAATTCGTTAAAGAGATTTTTGGAGAGGATCGACAAGGACGTGATAAAGATGATAAAGAACTGAATATAATTTGGAATTTGCTCAATGTTGAGGAAATTCTGGATGATACAATTGCATATCTGGCCAATTTTGTTGATCATAACTTTTTTTCAGAACACTATGCGAATGCTTTTTTTCAACAACTTACTCATAACGGAGAAAGAGCTGATAAATACCTATTAAGATTAATCGAAAAGTATAATGATCAACCAAAAATAATACGGATTGTATTTGACATAATTCTCAATTCACGGAAGGCTTTGTTTGAAGAGGCATTTGGAACATACATTAAAAAAAATCAAAAAGTGGAATGTTTCATAGAAATTAGCTGGACAGAGAACCAAGTTTTATTCGCAGGTCATGCTAATGTAGGCTCTTTAAGAGCAGCCAAATGGGAAAAACTATTAAGATTAGTAGAAGAAGCCAGATTAGGTATAAAGACACGTGCAGTTCGGAATTATATCAAAGACCAAATAGATAGCGAACTTCAATATGAAGAGGAAGAAAAAAGGCGAAAATTCTTTAATGGTTTTTAAACCTTCCCAATAAAACCAATACCACACCACCTTGTAACAGTCAAAATGAAAGAAACCAAAGAAACATCAAACAGCATACAAAACGACAAATCAAAGATTAGGGTGAACTCGCATGACCAGCCCTACCCTACTGCTGATGTTTTACAAAAAATACTTCAACCGCGGAGGTTGACTTCGTACTTCCTGGTTTTCATTGAAAGTGGTGCCATCACCTACAACCTGGACTTACAAGATATTGCCATCACCGAGGGACAATTGATGTTTGCCATGCCCAATCAAGTTTTTGAAAATTATTGTCACATTCCATAAAATGAATATTGAATATAATAAGAGAAATTTCTATCCTGATGAGCTACGAGTATTAAAGAAATTGCAAACTCAAAAAGAAAAAGAAACAATTGGTAAGATAAAGTTTTACCATTTTTTGTTTTTTGGACTATTGGGGGCAACATCATCATATGTAACTTCTAAAATACCTGATGGATTTTGGACTTTTATTTTTGGGATAACTGCTGTATTTTCCTTTTCATTTATTGTATTAATGCCTTATGAAATGTATAGGATGAAGAGAAAACATAAAGATTTTTTAAATCGCCTAGATGCAACTATAGAGAAGGGGACAGTTGCCACTTGCAAAATTAAAGCAAAAAGAATTGCGGTTGCTTTGGAGTATGAAGATGAAGGCGATTTGTTTATTATTGAATATGATATTGACAAAGTTCTGTTTATGTGGGACTATGACTATAACCTGCGGAAGAAATTTCCTTGCCTTGACTTTGAAATTTATGAAGAAAATTTCTTTAAACTTTTGGGCAGACAAGTTTATCCACAAAGCGATCGCATCAAACCTATGACAATTGACAGTAAAGCTAAATGGAATTATATGAGTAAAATTGGTTCAGCTGGACACTTAGAGACGATGAATGTTAGTTTCGACAAGCTAATTGAAGATTACAATAACTGTGCTTAACAAGCAGACTATCAAGTTTATCAGAATACATGGATTTCTATTATCTTTTGTATTAATTTTGAGATAACGTCTTCAAAACCAGTGGCATCAAGAATTTGCCAAATTTTGAATGTCATTTTATAAAATGCTAACACAATGAAAGAACCATTAGCCTTTTTAGTTTTAGAAAAACAAGTGATCAAGCTTTATGATGAATCTGATTACAAATTTGACTTTGTGGACAACATTAAAACGTACAACAAGGAATTTTTTGGTGGCGACAAAAAAGCTTTGACTACTCAAATCGGAATTGAGGTTTTTGAAGATGATGAAATGAAATCAAGTTGCATCATTGGCTCAGAAGGCGGTGGGACAAGTTTGGAAGGAAACACTTACCTAATCAGTTATGGTGGACTTGTAATTTGTTGCTCAAACACTGTATTTAAATTGACATTACCAGATTTAAATTTAGAATGGAAAACTATTTCTGATCCTGCAACATGCTTTGGAATTTATTATTTAGGTCCTGACTATGTAGTTCATGGAGAACTTGAAATAACAAAACTTGATAAAGACGGAAAAATAGTTTGGCAAAACAGTGGACGTGACATTTGGATAACAGCTGAAGGAATTGATAATTTTGAAGTTTATAATGATTATATTCTGGCAACTGACTGGGAATATAACAGATATAAATTTGACTATGATGGAAAATTATTAGAAGAATACAAAACTGAACCATTGAAGTAAAAACAGAAAGATGAAAAATTAGAAACCAAAAAAGGTGGAAGTTTTAGTAAAAATAAAAACTAGCAATAAATTAGAAAACAATCAGAAATATGACAACAACATTCAAGACGAGATTCTGGAGAATAAGTAAATGGTTTGCAGGGCTTTTTGTTTTGCTGTTCGTTTTTAGGCTTATCTATGGTTATGTAGCAACAGACACAAATACAGGAAGTGATTACAGCGACAACTTTTTTAGTAGCATTGACAATTTAAGAAAAAACTATGCCTCTGAAAAAATTGCAATGAATGGCGATGTTCAAGTGGCGTCAAATATTGCTTCCAATCAAAAATATGAAAAGACTGCCTCCATTAAAATTAAGACTTCTGAATTTGAAAAAGACGAAAAGTTACTGAAAGAAAAGTCAAAATCTTTTAACGCAGTTATCCAATACGAACAATCTCTTGGGCAAAAAGGGAACAGACAAATCCATTTGTTATTTGGTGTCAATCCAAACTTGTTTGATAGTCTGTATTTTGAAATGAAAAAAATTGGTGTGCTCAAAGCAACTGAAATTACTAAAGTTGATAAGACGAATGAATACAGACAACTGAATGCAAAAAAAGCTTCTATTGAAAAAACACTTCAATCTCTTAACGAACTAAAATCAAAAGGTGGACAAATTTCCGATTTTGTTTCACTCAATGACAAAATATTAGAAATAGAAGAAAAAGCACAAGAACTAGGTGTGGAACTAGGCAATTTTGACACGGAGAATGAGTTTTGCACCATTAAACTATCCATGTATGAAGGTACGACTGAGATAAACATAAGTTTTATTCATAGAATTAAAGTGGCCTTGGAGTGGACAATAAAATATTTTGCAATCATTGCATTTACGACGCTAGTACTTTCGCTGACAATTTTTGTTTTGCTTTTAATCATTGACAAATCGAAAGTAATGAACGCCATAAACAATAAACTAAATGAATAATTGCACTACTTTTATACCTTAGAGTCCGGAAAAAAAACTTGAAAAGGAAAATCTAAATTATGAAACAAAGTAAATTATTGGAGATGCACAATGTTGGTATTGTTGTGGAATCTCTTGATCTTGCCATTGAGTTTTTCACAGAAATTGGGCTGACTCTTGAAGGTCGAATGATGGTCGAAGGTGAATGGGCCGGGCGTGTGACTGGACTCAACAATCAGTCCGCTGAAATCGCAATGATGGTTACTCCTGATGGCCACTCCAGACTTGAACTTTCACGTTTTATATCACCACAAACAATAGCCGATCACAGAACCGCGCCTGTGAACGCTCTTGGTTATCTCAGGGTGATGTTTAGAGTTGATAATCTTGATGAACTATTAGGTCGGCTTGAAAAATATGGTGCTCAAGTTGTAGGGGAAGTGGTACAGTTCGGTGACGTTTATCGACTATGTTATATTCGTGGCGTAGAAGGATTGCTGATTGGCTTAGCGGAGCAACTCGGTAATGATACTGCGAAAGACATTTTAGAAAACAGTCATTAAAAAAGTACCAGACCCGTCATTGAGTATGCATTATCTACAAAAAATGGGATTATGAATAAATTAATGCTTTGGGGAATATTACTTTTTACCAACAGTATAATTGCACAATCTGATCAATATTTCTTATCTGACTTTTTATTGGAAGATGAATTAAAATCTGAGAACCAATTAAATGAACTCAGACAGCATAACTTTTCGAATATTTGGAATAAAACAGCAAATGAATTTATTTATGGAATTATAGGCGATGACCATGAAAGGATTAGGTTAAAATTTCTAGCAATAAATAAAAATGTAGAAAATCCGAATCAATATTACGTTACAGGTAAGACAAAGGTTAAAGATATTGTTTGTGATTTTTCTGGAACCATTACACTCCAGATCGTATATGAAGTTAAGGAATTGCACTATGGAGTTGATGATGAATTCCAAAACAAAGGAATAAAAAAACAAGGCATTTTGATAGCGGAATATTACTTTGAAGAAAATGCTCAACAAAAAGACAGTGGTTTTTTCAAAGGGAAATTATATTCCAAATGGTATCTTGACAAAAAAAACGAGATAAAATACGATGACATTCAATCTATTTCAGATAGCTATTGCAACAATGCTTTTATTGGAGTTTGGAAAAGTAATTCAACCGGAAAGGAAAAGATTTGCAATTGGGCAGATTGGCGAGTCCCCAATGCCAATCAAGATTTTGATATTGGAGCTGGTGAATTTAGCGTATCAGAAAAATATTGGAACAGAGGTTGGTTAGATATTGCTCTTAAAAACCAAGTACCAAATAAAGCGATGGTTCGAGAAAAAGGGGGGAAAAAATTAAAAGATTGGTGGGAATAATATCTCTCTATTGTTCCTCATTTATTTGGTGAGGCAGGTACAGCCATATTTGGCAAATTAATAGTTATTAACTAATTGATTATCAATAATATAATGTCTTTTTTATGAGCGTTAGTTAACGTGGTTACGGGCAGCCACTTGAAAACATAAAACCAAATACGTATCTTTGAATAAAAAACACGTATCATGACATCCAAACTCACTTTAACTGTTGAAAAATCCGTAATAGAACGAGCAAAATCGTATGCGAAAAATACAGGAAGGAGTCTTTCAGAAATAATTGAGACCTACTTAACAACCATTACAAATGAAAGCACAAACAATGACTTATCTCCTAAATTGAAAAAATTGGTTGGAGTTGTAAAACTTCCCGATAATTTTGACGAAAAAGAAGAGCTGCGCTCAGCATTGGAAAAGAAACATCTATGAAAAGAATATTTTTAGACACCAATATTATTGTTGATTTAATTGCTGACAGAAAGCCATTTAGTAAGTATGCCATTCAAATATTTCAGAAAGCAGAATTGAAAGAAGTTGAACTTTTTACTTCATCACATTCAATTGCAACAACACATTTTGTATTGAAAAAATATCTTGGAGAAAAAGAACTTAGAGATGTTTTGTATGATCTCCTTGATTATCTTACTGTAATCGCTGTAGATGTAGATATTTTGAAAAAAGGCTTACGCTCGAATCATAAAGATTTTGAAGATTCCATACAAATACTTTGTGCGTCTTCAATTAAGAAGATTGATTGTATTGTTACAAGAAACACTAAAGATTTTAAAAGAAGTGAAATCCCAGCTTTAAATCCAGACGAATTAATATTAAACATATAGTTTGCCTTGCCTATTACAATTGATCAGAGCATTGTAAATTTGAAAAACCTTAGGGAAATTATTTTTGACTACACCGTAAAATTGAACATATGAACGACAATACAATAGACAGCTTACGCGAAGCTTTAAAACATTCACCCGATAATACTCCTCTGCGCTTTTTACTAGCTGACACACTTTTGACATTGAACAGACTTGATGAAGCAGAAATAGAGTATGCTGCCATTCTCAAAATATCTAATGAGGACAAAGCTAAGGTTGGACTGGCAAATGTGTTTTATAGAAAAGGTAGCTATTCTGCATGTAATGTTGTTTTGGAGGAAGTGATTGAAAAAGGAACAAGCGATATAACAGTTTTTACCTTATATGCGAAAGGGCTTTTAAAGGAAAATTCAGTCGCAAAGGCCATTGAAGCTTACAAAAAAGCCCTAGCCATTGACCCAAAATATTTTGATGAAGAACTTGACAACCAATTGCGTCAAAGAGGAAGTAATGAGATAACTGAAACAGAAGAAGAAATTGACAATCGTTTTTTGCAAAAACCAAAAATCAATTTCAGTGATGTTGGAGGAATGGAGTTGGTAAAAAAAGAGATTGAATTAAAAATTATAAAACCGCTACTTCATCCGGAGCTTTACAAAGCATATGGCAAAAAAGTAGGTGGCGGCATTTTACTTTATGGACCACCAGGTTGCGGTAAGACATTCATTGCCAAAGCAACAGCTGGTCAAGTAAATGCCAAATTCATAAGTGTGAGTTTGAATGATATTTTAGATATGTGGATTGGCAACAGTGAAAAAAATCTACACGAAATATTTGAGTTGGCAAGAAATAATACTCCATGTGTTTTATTCATAGATGAGATTGATGCTTTGGGCGCTAGTAGAAGCGACATGAAGCAATCAAGCGGCAGACATTTGATCAATCAATTTTTGCAAGAACTTGACGGAATTGATAGTACAAACGAGGGCGTTTTAGTCATTGGAGCTACCAACACTCCTTGGAATTTAGACCCTGCATTCAGAAGACCTGGCCGGTTTGACAGGATTGTATTTGTTCCACCACCAGATGTAACAACGAGGGAGTCAATTTTAAGATTAAAGTTAAATAACAAACCAACGGGCACAATTGATTTGCAGACCATTTCCAAAAAAGCAGAGCATTACTCTGGTGCGGACATTGACGCAATTATTGACATTGCAATTGAACAAAAACTTGAGGCTTCTTTCAGCGATGGTATTCCAAAACCGCTTGAAACAAACGATTTATTAATTGCTTTAAAAAAGCATAAACCAAGTACTCAGGAATGGTTTTCGACAGCAAAGAATTTTGCCATGTTTGCAAATGATTCAGGACTTTATGACGATATTTTAACCTATTTGAAAATTAAGAAATAACATGACAGAAGATCACAGACTATCAAAAGTTGAAATTCTCATTCAACAGAAAAAATTTCAGGAAGCAGAAAAGATCCTTTCTGATTTACTTACAGGGGATTCAAACAACATTCACTATTTGACATTGCTGGCAGAAGTATACTTGCAATAAGATAAATTTGAAAATGCCAATATTATCATCGAAAATGCATTTGGCCTATCGCCTGATTCTGCTTATTTATTCTTCATCAAATCACGTATTGCAATTGAGCAAGAAAAATTGAATGAAGCCGAAAAAAATATAAATCAAGCAATTGAGCTAGATGCTTACAATGCAGACTATTTTGCAGTATTGGCAAACATCAAATTGGCGCGTAAACAGTTTGAAGAATCACTTGAAATAGCAAATAGGGCTTTGGAAATCGATGCCGAAAATCTAATGGCATTAAACATGAGGAGTACCGCATTAAACAAACTGAATCGAAGTGAAGAATCATTTGAAACAATTGAAGGAGCCTTACGAGAAGATCCAAACAATGCCTACACACACACAAATTATGGTTGGGGATTACTTGAAAAGGGAGATCATAAAAAAGCATTAGAACATTTTAAAGAAGCACTAACCAATGACCCAACATTTTATTATGCACAATCAGGAATGCTTGAAGCGATTAAAGCAACAAACCCCATTTATCGCCTTTTTCTGAAGTATTCATTTTTTATGAGCAACCTTACTGCTAAGTATCAGTGGGCTGTAATCATTGGATTTTATTTTGGTTTTAAGGTATTGAGATCAATTGCAAGAAATAATGAAGCCCTTCAACCTTACTTAACTCCGCTCATTATTGCACTTGCTATCTTTGCATTTTCAACTTGGCTAATTGGACCAATCAGTAATTTGTTTTTGCGATTTAATAAATACGGGCAATTACTACTTGATGAAAATGAAAAAACTAGTTCAACTTTGGTTGCGATGAGTCTAGGAACATGTATTGTTGGTCTACTTTTATACTTTGTTTTATCTGAGGAAAAAATGTTGACCATTGCTGCTTTTGGCTTTGCAATGATGCTGCCATTAGGTTCTATGTTTTCCCGTTCTAAAAATAAAAACGGACTATTGATTTATACAATTGCTCTGGCACTCGTTGGACTTATTGCAATCGGGCTTACCTTTACGACAGGTGAAATGTTTAATCTAATGACTGGAGTTTTCCTATTTGGATTTGTAGCTTACCAATGGGTAGCGAATTACTTGGCAATTAAGCAGGACAATTTATAACTTAATAAAGAAAAACATGGTTTGAGATTTTATTTCCTTCCCGCAAAGTTAATTGTATACAATACTGTTGAGATCACACTTCTAATCAGAGTACCCAAGAGTGCATTCACAACTTCTTAAATTGGTCGTTGGGATTTTGTCATGATTTTTGGAACCTAGGCCAAAAATCCCGCCAAAATCATATTCTGGTTTCATTTTTACCATGGACTTCATCCATGGCTATAATATTTAACCCCTCTGGGGTTTTTAAAACGAAGTTGTAAATTGAGCCGAGCAGAGATCACACCAATAATTACAGTAACGAAAGCAACAAAATTTGAGCAATGATTTTAAAACATTTCTTTAAAAATCGAGACAAAAGGAAACGCTTCGCACACATTGGGTCTGGAATGGTCATTCTTATTCACGCAAATACCAATCGGAAATGAATTTGACCATTTTCTTGTTGCAAATTTAATCGATATCTTCATCGTTCAATTTCGCCAGAGCTAAGGCTATGTCTCAATTTCTCTCTTCGATCTCGATCAAATTTTCTTAACAACAATTCTGGTCAATCCATATTCCGTTTGGTATATGTATTATTTGAAAGTGGACAAGAAACTTATAAAATATTTGCCTTAGCGGGGTTGGTGTTTTTATCCATTGCATTTTTTCATCCAATCATTGAAAAAAAAGTACCTTGGGTCGACGGAATATTTTTTATAATTGAGGGTATTTTGACATTTATAGTAGCCTTTGATTATTTTCAATTAGGGAAAAAAGGGCTTCCAATAACATATATGCTTCTTGGGCTTTTTCAATTTTTTATGGCCTTCAGAAAAAGTAAAGAGGGAATAGCACATCACAAAACAATAACTTAAGAATGGAAAAGAAAAGAAGAACCATCATTGCAGTTTTGCTCATGATATCTATTGTGAACTATAGTAGACTTGCAGGCAACGACAACATAAGATTGGTACATTTTGTCTCAATCTTTGTAATCGGTGTTTTAACAGGACTTTTGATAAACGAATTTGTGACTTTATTTAAAGCAAAACGGGAATAAACTCTGTGTAAAAGCAATAAATACTACCGTTTACGACTAAGATTTGCCTTCAGTCAAGAGGAAGGCATTGGTTTTTTTAAAGGGTAAAAAATCAAACAAAATTGGTCAAATCAGAATTACAAAACTAAAATTGATAATGAAATTAAGTTTTCTTAGAATAGCATTGATTGCTTTGGTTTTTTTTAATGGAATATTGATAGGTGAATGTGTGGGTCAATCAAGAACGGACAACTCTGCAACCCTTGTTGACGAAAAAGTAATCTACGAAATACCTATGGCTTATGAATTAATGCACATTGCACTGGCCTTAACCGATACTACCATCGTTTCAAACGGGTATAATATTTACAATGAAGTAATCAACAAAAAAACCAACTATTACCAAGAAGTTATCAAACATTTTGCACCATTTAAAAACCACGAACTTATCATCGAATTAAATAAGCACTTGCGAAAAAGTGCTTCCAGCTATGTCTTCAATATACAATTAGGCTGCAATTTAAACTTTAATAATAATCGTCTTGAGAAAGTAAACATAATGCCCTGGATAAGGCGAGCTTACATAAATATAAAAGCAGTAAGTAAAAAGGATGTTGAAGATTTTGCTAGAGTTTCGAATTTTGAAAAGTTTTATTCACAACAAAAAGCCTATTATTTAACAGAACTGAAATCTGTTCAGTTACATTCAAATGTGAATGAACAACAAAAATGGTTGGAAAAAGAATTTCCTAGTAAGTATGATAATTACCGCATTATTATCAGTCCACTAATGGGTGATACGCATTTTACTCAACGTTTTAAATTTCAAGGTGAAAGAAAATGCATCATGTGGGTAAAAACTTTTGATAGTAAAAATGAAGAGATCTCTAACATAGACAGAGCAAGATATATTGGAACTGTCATGACAGAAATTGACCATAACTATGTAAATCCTGTGAGTGATCAATACAAAAAAGAAATAAATGCATTAATGGGCGAAAGCTATCGGACTAAATGGACAAATGGTGGCCCAAGCAATTCTTATAAAACAGGTTATAAAGTTTTCAATGAGTATTTGACACATGCGGTTTATCTTTTGTTTGTAACTCAATCATTAAATAGCTCTGAACAGCTCGTCGTTGAAAATTCAAAAATTGAGGTAATGACCAAAGTGCGTAAATTCATAAAATTTGGAGAATTTTATGCTCAGGTAAAAGACATGTATAACGCGAGAAAGCTAAATGAAACTATAACTGACTTGTACCCACAAATAATGGACTGGTGCAAATCAGTTAATGAAAAATAAAATAGGTCGTATTTGAAAACAGCTTTCCCCCTAGTAATTGCAGTAAAGAAATTCATTTCCAGTGGACTGCGAACTTCAGTTCGAAGTATATGGCAATTATGAAGCTTATTCCGACATAAAAAATTATTGAAGGTATTTTGAGGAAAATCCATGGCTTATACCCAAAAGTTTGAATCTTTTTGAGCATAGAAGGTAATAAATTCTGCTCAAACATCAATTTCTGTGTTATAAAGTCAAAATCTATAAAGAAATATTTTGCGAAAAGTATCAAAAAGTGATACCTTTAGCAAAATTTATCTCATGTTAGTAGAAAACAATTACAAGAGATTAGAGCGTTGGATTGAAGACCACCAATCCAAAGGCAAATTATCATTCAGCCTAAATGAAATTAGAAATTCTTTTAAACAGGATAGTGAAACGGCAATAAAGCAGCTTTTGGAACGTCTCACAAGTATTCAAAAAATAGTTTCAGTATTCAAAGGTTACTACATAATTATACCACCACAGTATTCAGCAAAGGGAATTTTGCCCCCTTCAATGTTTATAGACGGCTTAATGAAATTTCTTAATCGAAATTACTACGTAGGCTTGCTTAATGCAGCAGCACTACATGGCGCATCACACCAACAGCCACAAGAATCTTTTGTTGTAACAGAATACCCAGTAATGCGACCAACAAACAAGAAGGGAATTAAAATAAATTATATCAGTACAAAACAAATGCCTCATGAGATTCTTATTGAAAAAAGGAAAACAGAAACAGGATATATCAACGTTTCAAATCCAATACTGACTGCAATTGACCTGGTGAACTTCGAAAAGAAAATAGGAGGACTAAATAGGGCAACTGCCATAATTGATGAATTGGCAGAATCCATTCATCCAAAAGATATAAATGAAACTTTAATAAATTATGCGAGCGTAACTTCGATGCAAAGGTTGGGCTATATTCTAGATGAGATATTGAATAAAAGTGCCTTGGCGGAAAAGATAAATACTAAATGTAAAAAAGCAGGAAAAACATTCTATCTAATCCCGTTAAAAGCGTCAGGGAAGAAGCAAAAAGAACACATAAATGAAAAATGGAAGATAATGATTAACACTGAAATAGAGGTTTATGTATGATACCACAAGCATACATTACAGAATGGAGCAATCAAGTACCTTGGAAATCGAATGAACAAGTTGAACAAGATCTTGTGATTTGCAGGGCATTGGTCGAAATTTTTAAAGACCAATTTCTTGCTGAGAGTTTGGCTTTTAGAGGTGGAACAGCGCTACACAAATTATACTTACAACCTCAACCAAGATATTCAGAGGACATTGACTTAGTTCAGATACGCTCTGAACCAATTAAAGAGACAATACAGGGTTTGCAAAAAGTGCTCTCTTTTCTTGGAAAGTCAAATGTTACTCCGCGAAAAGACAATAATACTATTTTCTATAGATTTGAATCCGAGTTTCCACCAATTCAAAAACTGAAATTAAAAGTTGAAACTAATTGCCGCGAACATTTTTCAGTTTTGGGATGGGTGAAGAAACCCTTTTCTCTTTACTCTGAATGGTTTAAAGGCGATTGTAATTTAACCACTTATTCTTTGGAAGAGTTATTAGGAACTAAGCTCAGAGCATTGTTTCAAAGACGAAAAGGTAGAGATTTGTTTGACCTATGGAAAGCGCTCACTACGACTAATGTTAATCCCGAATTGGTTATTAAATGCTATAAAGAATATATGAGCTTCTCTTTAGAAAAAGCAATTCCAACTAAGAAACAGTATTTTTTGAATCTTGAAGCCAAAAGAAATGATCCTGAATTTTTGGGTGATACTGTGGCATTGTTGCGACCAGAGGAAAAATATAATCAAGATGAAGCTTTTGAATTGGTACTTAAATATCTTGTAGAACTAATGTAACAATATGGATATCACACTCTCAAATCAAATCCAAGTATTCAAGAATGTTTTCAAAAGCAGGGAAGATGTATTTGCGATTCGTTGGGAAAAGGGAAACAAGAGTGGCTATATGCCAGCATATCATTATGACCCATACAGGTATCGTGCACATAAATTGAAAGGCGGGACCTTCCAAAACTATAATGACAAAACCAATTTAAAACTTACAGACCACGAAATTTCAAAACATATCAGTGGAGAACAACTCATTGGAGTTTATCCTTTATTACTCGATAATACTTCGTATTTCCTTGCAGCAGATTTTGATAAAGCCGAGTAATGTTAAATAAAATAGATGCTCAGCTTAGCATCATCTTTAAACAGATATTTTGTGAGAACTTACAATTCCTTTTTGATGATTTGAACTTTTTCATAGTTCCACTCAGTTTCTTTTATAACATTCAATGTTTCCAATGCTTTGACTTTGTCACCAAGCTGAATGTATGAAAGCGCCATGAACCATCTTGCCTCTTGGCTGAAAGGAGAATCAAGTAAAACAGAAAATATTTGTAAACTGGACTGGTAATCTTTGTTGTAAAAATAAGATAAGGCGAGAAAGTAATTGTCTTCACTGGTTTTGTCTGTGATTTTATCGTAAGCAGCAATGGCACTGCTATAATTGGATTTATTATAATGATCAATTGCTTCAACTCTATAGATATCTGTGCCTCCTTTTGTATTGCCCATATGCTCAACTTTGTTCGATAGCTCCATGGCCATAAGTTTTTCGTACGATGTTTCATTCGGTTGGAAAATAAAAAAGGCAGAAACAATGAGCAATATGCTGGCAGCAATTGCCAGGATTGATTTTATGTTGATTAACTTAGTCGTTTTTTTAACTGCTAACTTCGATTTATAATTTTTTTCAAAGTCATTTTTTAGTTCTTTCTTAAAATCAATTGCTAATGCTTTATTGTATGCTTTTTTGAAGTTTATGTCGTCGTCGATACTTTCATTAGAATCAAATATTTTATCTATATTATTCATTTTATTTTATTTCAATTTTAGATAAATTTCTTTAAGTTGATCTTTACATCTTTGTTTTTGTTTTCTGATTGCATCATGTCCTTTTTCGAGTTTATCGGCTATTTCATTCAAGTTCATATCCAAAAAATAATTCATCTTTAGAATTTCCTGACACTGATCACCCAACATTTTGATGGCTTTATTCAACAAAGTAATTTGACTCTCATCAAATTGCTCTTCCTCAGATAAGGTGTCGGCAAAATAATTTATTTCTGTATCAATCACAGGTACTGCAAACTTATGTTGCCTTTGATAATATTGGGCAGCAATAGAAGTCAGTAAAAACTTTAGATTCCCATATACCACCTTGCCCTGAATCATGCGCTCTCTAATCATTAATATGGATTCTATGACAGCATCATATGCCTTATCATATGATCCGTTGAAACTGTTTTGAATATAAATTATACTTTCTTCGGCCTGAGAAAGAAATATCCGTTTAAAAAGTTCATTATCTCCTGCTTTGAGTCTTGAAAGGAGGGCGTTGAACTCAATCTCCGTTAAGTTAAAATTCTTTTCTGTTATATCACTCAAGAGTAGTTATTTTGCTCAAATAGAATCTCATTCCATCAATGGCGTTTAATTTTAAATAAAAATCAAACTGCTATAAGCAAAAGTAACAAAAAACTGTTAGTTTGGTTATATAAGGGTTATCCCTGAAAAGTGTGACATTATTCAGGAAATTATTTTTTTTTAATAATTGTCACAGTTTATTGTTTTTTACTTTATACGGAAAAAAATCAGTGTGAGCAATACTCAGATTAAAGTTATTTTATATTTTTTATGCTTACTTAGTTTCAGAAACACTAAGGCTGAGCCGGTTTCAACGACGCCTTATTCCATTCAGGATACATCAGAGTTTGAATACTTTGTAGTTTTTGAAGAGGGTACACCAACTGATACGCTTTCAGCATACCTTTCAGATTTAAATTCTGAACAGATTTGGTCACCGGATGATAGTAATATCGCATTATGGAAGGTAAAATCGTTTCCTTTTACTCCTCCAAATAGTCAAGTGATTACAAACATTTCCGAAGTTATCAGGGCATCCAAGGCTAAAACAAAAATTTCAGGCACTGCCTTCAATACCGAAGTAAGTATTGATTCTATCGCCCTAGACACTGCTAGTACTTGTTTTGATTTGCCCCAACTAAGTATGGTTCAAGGAAACAACCAAATCAAGATTTCAATCTTAGATACAGGCTTATCCAACATTTCTAACAATTCTAATGCTACATATAATTACAACCTCACTTCCGCAAACGGCTTTGATTATGTAAGAAATGATAATGAGCCTGATGATGAAAATGGCCATGGAAGTCACATTGCTGGTATTATCCACAGTATTGTGAAGGCAGCTAGTCCAAACACAGAAAAGGTGGTTTTTGACATCAGAAAGACACATGACAGTCAAGGTCAAGCCAAATTGTCAAACGTGGTCATTGCCTTTTATGATGCATTAGAAGACGAAGCAGATATCATCAACCTCAGTTTTGGCATTTCAGATACACTTACAACTGATAGACTTTATCCAATACAATTTATGATCAATGAAGCCAGATC
>ERZ795059.3340-NODE-3340-length-15639-cov-7.469841_pt1 | contig 15639 bp, 13 predicted proteins | sample MGYA00375143_ERZ795059 | MGnify/ENA primary metagenome ERZ795059 (study PRJEB30188, sample SAMN05720168) | activated sludge metagenome | isolation source: Anaerobic digester | place: USA | collected 2015-01-07 ... | reverse complement strand
GGTAATAGTGTAGTCAACCGAAGCGTCTTCTTCCAAAACGCCATTTAAGCTAATCGGTATTTGAACAATAATATCAGCTTCGGTATCGTTGTCGTTGTCGGTATCAAATTGAACGGTAGAAATGTTCCCTTGTAAACTTATTTCTTCAAAAGTTGGATATTCAACTGTGGTAGTATAAGCCGGTGAAAATTGGATTTGATATTGAAGGTAACGATCACCATCGTCCACGCAGCCATTATCCGTTAGATCCGTATCGGAAGCAATGTCGGTACAAGCCGGATTGTCAAAGGTATTGGCATCACTTAAATCGGCGGCGTCACCAGTGCGTACTTTTACGGTGGTGGTGCCCAATCCGTCGGTTGTATAGGCTAAATTGGCCCAGAATTGTGGATTTTCCATGTCAAAAATACTGGAAGTTAAAATATTTGTTTCCTCGTATAATTCAATGTCATCGATGTACATTGATAGTGGATTGGCCATTACTTTGTAAACACCATAGTCTTTAGCTCCGCTGGCATCATCGGCGATGGTGGCTGTTAACCGATACCAATTTGACGAAATGTGTTCATAATTGGTGTCGATTGGTGAACCATCGTAATATAATTGGGCTATTGAGCTGTTGATTGCCTGGTCATTGTAATATACATAAGCTGATAAAATGTAATTCCCGGCTTCACTAACGGTAATATTTTGGTACAGAGTCGTTGATGAATCAAAATCACTGGCTAATTTCGCAGAACCATTACCGGAATAAAAAAGTATATCCGACCATGTAAGATTACTTCCCGGTCCACCACTATAATTCCAATCGGTGACATCAGTATCAAAAGCGGAGTTGACAGTAATATTGGACACGCTGATTTCGCCACTTTGGCTGACATCAACGTAAGGTGAGGCGGCTTTGTATAAATTTCCCAAGTCGGCAGCGGCGACGACCACGTCATTACTTTGCCCGCCACTCCAGTCGGTTTGTGTCCACGTGGTCGGAGCGGCAACGGTGATGTAGGTAATCGCGCTGGTTAAAAAAATAACGCCGGCAATAAAAAATATGCCGAGCGCTTTGTTTTTTCGCCAAAAATTTGTAGTCATAATTCGTTTTTAATTATTTATCTTTTGTTTGTTTTATAAATTAAAAAATTTTATTTATTATAACATAAAAATTATAAACAAAAAACCTCACCGTGCGATGAGATTTTTTAGTGGACCGTAAGGGAGTTGAACCCTTGACCTCTTCCATGCCATGGAAGCGCTCTAGCCAACTGAGCTAACGGCCCGAATAACCAGCAATCGTCATTATAAATAATAACGATATTTTTTGCAAGACCAGTGGACAATGCAGGATTCGAACCTGCGACCTCTGCAATGTGAATGCAGCGCTCTAACCAGCTGAGCTAATTGTCCTTGGGTGGACATACGTGGAGTCGAACCACGGACCTCCACAATGTCAATGTGGCGCTCTAACCAACTGAGCTATATGTCCATTAATCGTTGTATTTTATATAGACAATCGCTTTTACCACACGGCAAGTGTACTCTAAGCAACTGAGCTATATGTCCTTACGTCCCTTTTTTGGATATGTTACTATTATAAACAAATTTAAATTATTTGCAAGAATCGGGGCGCCTGATTTTGCCCTTGTTTTTTGGGGGATTGGCGGCGTTTGGAGAATTGCTAAAAAAAAGTTAAAATAAATAAATCAGTAATTGGCTATAATATGAAAACTTTAAATTTAAGAGTTTTTGAAAAATTTAACGCTTTGCTTGGGAGGAACCGGTATTTGGACGCTTTCGCTCGTATTTGCGCCGAATTTTTGATTTTAATTTTATTCGCTTTTTTCGGTTTTTTGTTGCTTTTGCAAAATTGGCCCGATTATGATGCTTTACTGAAAATCAGCATTTTTTTTGGCGTTTTGTGGGGGATGGGCATGACCATCAATTGGGTAATCGGCAAGATGGTCCGCTCGCCACGTCCCTACATCAGCAACCCGAATTATAAGAGTCTGTTTCGTCCCCTAATGGATAATAAAGCTTTCCCCTCCGACCACGCGATGAGCGCTTTTCTGATTTTTTTCGCTTCCTTATTTTTAGGATTGCCTTTGTGGCCGGTAACTTTGATCTTAGTTTTAGCGATTGTTTTCGGGCGTGTTTACGCCGGTGTCCACTATCCGCGTGATATTATCGGCGGCGCGGCGGTGGCGTTGTTTGTGTCGTTGGGGATTTTGTTTTATCAATTATCGTTTTGAGTGGGCCTGGGTGGACTCGAACCACCGACCCCCACTTTATAAGAGTGGTGCTCTCACCGGCTGAGCTACAGGCCCCGAATTGTTATAATGATAACTGAAAAATCTGAAATGTTCAAACTGTTAATTACGCAAGGCGCGTATTATTTTGTCTTGGCAGCTTTCAATGCTTTCCAGTGGCGAACTCAAAACAATTTGGTTTTGATTCATGCCGAGCACGTGGTAATGGCGATTTAATTTGTAATATAAACCGTGATCGCCGGAGAAATCATAAATGATATGTTTCCATTCTTGATTTTCTTCAATGGAAAAAACCAAAGCTTGAATTTCTTTGACATGTTGTAAAGTATCGTTAACGATTTGTTTGATAAAATGTTGAATGTCAATTTCCGGCGTAATCATTTTTTGGCTGAGCATTGTCACCGCCACCTTGTTTTTGATTTGCAGATTTTTCAAAACCGTTCCCAAGCATTGCAAATACTGGCTGTCGTTTTGGTGGAAAAGTTTATCCATAATCAGCCGATAATCAGCGCCGTAGCGAATCAATTCTTTAACCAAAGGATGATTTTTAAAATTCGTTTCCGAGGAATTATCCAACAATAATTGTGATAATAATAATGAAGAGCTGTTGCGATTCAGTAGGGTCGGACTGATTTCCAAATAAAATTCCAGCAACAAATTGGCAATACTGTTTTCCTGGATTTTCACTAAATTGATGTGTCCATATAGTTCATTGTCCGGATCAATATCAATATTGACGACGGGCGCTTGCTTGAAAAACTTTTGATGTTTGACGTAAAACGAACCGAGCATTTCGGTGCTGGGCGCGTTCAAGTTGATAATCAAATCATAATTGAAAGATTTTTCGCCCAGGATGATATCTTTGGCAGCCAAGTGTTGGTCACTGGTCAGCTGTAGAGTCAGCAAATCTTCGCCGTTCAAGGTTTCAAATTCATATTTTAAACTTTTGAGATTTTTATTTTGCACCTTGATGTTGATTTGGTTGGTATATTCCAACTCAATTTCCGAATAAATCGGCGTGCTGTATGGTAAAAAATCCAATTTTTTAGCAAAAACTTGGTTGTCACTGAAAATATGAGCGGTTTTCTGATGGTTATACAAGAGATATTGTAAGGCCCAAGCCCCCGCCACCACGTTCCGATTATGGGGCAGGAAAATCGCCACGCGCCGCGCTTGGGTGATTTGCTGCCAGATTTGTTGAATCGTGCTCAAAGCCATATTTTTTGGTGTCATTAGCCTGATTTTTAACTTTATGAAATGGATTGGGGATTGTCAATGATTGGAGGCCGTTGTCCTTGCGAGCGAAGCGAAGCAATCTCGTGAATAGTGATTTAACGAGTTTGCTTCGGCACTTCGTGCCTCGCAATGACAATGCAGGTTGGCACGTTTTTGTTTTCGTAAGGACAACGGCCTACCACAGCTACCCACAACTTATCCACACCCCAAACTGGCATTTATTATCTTATTTTAGCCAAAATGTTCCCTGGTTATATCCTTATCCACCGATCTATGGTATGATGGCTTTGTCAGTAGTGAGGGGCCTCAGGTCGAGTCCCAATGGTAAGCGCTACTACAATTAAAAATAAAAAACAAAAGTATGAAACAATTAAAACAAGCCGTTTATAACGAATTGTTCATGAAAGACTACACAAACATTTCCATTTTGGTTTTGTATGCTGTGTCTGTCGGTTTAAATTTAATCGTGGCCGGTGGTTTGGTCTAATAACCTTTTCATCGTCTATTGGGTAAAAACTAAAAATGCGTTTTCTTCTCTTTGAGAGTAAAACGCTTTTTTAGTTTCCGGGAGCTTTCTTGTCTTTTTCGCTACTCACCTTTATAATAAGAAGGTGCTTTTATAATTTTTAAAATAAATATTTATGGAATTGGACAAGATTTATCAGCCTAATTTGTACGAAAAGGATATTTATCAAGAATGGCTTGATTCGCAAGCTTTTAATCCGGATAAATTGCCGTTTGAAACCGAAGAAAGATTTTCCATGATGATGCCACCGCCCAACGCCACCGGTATTTTACACGTTGGACATGCTTCCATGTTGGCGATTGAAGACGTTTTCGCTCGTTATCATCGTTTGTTGGGCAAAAAGACTTTGTGGTTGCCCGGTACTGATCACGCCGCCATCGCCACTCAAACCAAAGTGGAGAAGTTGATTGCCGAAGAAGGTTTGAGCCGTCACGATTTGGGGCGCGAAAAGTTTTTGGATCGGGTGCGCGCTTATGTCGCCGACAGCCAAGACACTATACGAACGCAAATCAAGGCGATGGGTGCCAGTTGTGATTGGAGTCGTGAGGCTTATACTTTTAGCGATGAGTTATCGGCGGCGGTGACGGAAATTTTTGTCAGAATGTATAATGATGGTTTGATTTACCGCGGCCCACGCTTGGTCAATTGGTGTCCGCGTTGCGCGTCTACTCTGGCCGATGATGAAGTGGAATACAAAGAACAATCCGCTAAACTTTATTATTTCAAATATCACAAAGATTTTCCGTTTGTGATTGCCACCACGCGCCCGGAAACCAAGTTGGGTGATACGGCGGTGGCGGTTAATCCCGACGATGAACGTTATCAAGAATATATCGGTAAGGAGTTTGATGTGGATTTTGTGGGCGTGCCTTTGAAATTGAAAATCATTGCCGATGCTTCGGTGGATCCGGCTTTTGGGACCGGCGCTTTGGGCGTGACACCGGCGCATAGTTTGGTTGACTATGAAATGAAAGAAAAAAACAATTTGCGTTTGGTGGAGGTGATTGGTCAGGATGGGAAAATCAAGGACGGTTTTGGTGAATATTCCGGTATGGAAGTGGAAGCGGCACGCGCTTTGATTGTGGAGAAACTGCGTGCCAATGGTTTAATGGAAAAAGAAGATGAAATTCAAAATAATTTATCAGTTTGTTATCGCTGTGGTACGTCCATTGAACCGTTGATTTCTACTCAATGGTTTATTGATGTCAATAAAAAAATCCCTAATCGTGAAAAATCCTTGAAAGAATTATCTTTGGAAGCGGTCAATGGTGGTTTGCATGGTGATAAAAATCAGGAAATCAAGATTTTGCCCGATCGTTTTACCAAGATTTATGATCATTGGATGGAAAATTTGCGCGATTGGTGTATTAGTCGGCAGATTTGGTGGGGGCATCGTATTCCCGTTTATTATTGTGATGCTTGCGGCCAAACGATGGTGGCGGGGGAAGCGCCGAGCGTCTGTGATAAGTGTGGCGGGCGTTTGCGTCAAGATGAAGATACTTTGGACACCTGGTTCAGTTCCGGTTTATGGACTTTTTCACCCTTGGGGTGGCCCAAGCAAACTGAGGATTTGAAAAATTATCATCCGACCGATGTTTTGGAAACCGGTCATGATATTTTGTTCTTCTGGATTGCCAGAATGATTTTGATGACGACCTATGCTTTGGATGAGATTCCTTTTAAAAATGTCTATTTGCATGGTATGGTGCGCGACGGGCAAGGCCGTAAAATGTCCAAATCTTTGGGTAATGGCGTTGATCCTTTGGAAATGATTGAAAAATATGGAGCCGATGCTTTGCGTTTGAGTTTGATTGTCGGTAACGGACCGGGCAGCGATATTCCGATTTCCGAGGAAAAAATCGCGTCTTTCCGTAATTTTGTCAATAAATTGTGGAATATTTCCCGTTTTATTTTGGGAAAAATTGAGAATGTTCATTATGTCGCCGAAGCGCCGACCGCCAAAACTTTGAGCGATCGTTGGATTTTGGGCCGTTTGGCCGAGACCAAGCGAAAGTATTTTGATTTTATGAATCGTTATGAGATCGCTTTGGCCGGTGATGAGTTGATGTCTTTTACTTGGGACGATTTTGCCGATTGGTATTTGGAGATCGCCAAGGTGGAAGGCGATAAAGATGAATTGTTGTTGTATGTTTGGCAGAATATCATTCGTTTGTGGCATCCGTTCTTGCCGTTCGTGACCGAAGTTTTGTGGAAAAATTTAGCCGGTCGTCCATTATTGTTGGTGGATAAATGGGAAAAAGAGAACTTGCCGGAGCTTTCCGCTGAAGATTTAAAAGATTTTGAATTGTTGCGCGAAGCGATTGGCGCCATTCGTAATGTTAAAAATGAATATAAAATCACTGCCAATGATTTGACGGTGCGCTATCAAAGCACAGAGAAAGGCGCTGTTTTAGTGGAGCAGCAAGCGGTAATCAAGCACTTGGCGCGGATTGGTGTTTGGGAGGAGTTGTCCGGCGAGGCCGGTGGCGCGATTGCCAAGATTTTATCCGGAGCGTCTATTTTTGTGTCTTTGCCCAGTGATTTTGATTTGGATAAAGAATTGACTCGCGTTAGAAAGGAAATGTCTGATTTGGAGAATTTGTTGCGTGGTGTGCAGGGAAAACTGGCCAATACTGAGTTCGTGGCTAACGCGCCGGTCGTGGTGGTTGATAAAGAAAAAGCCAAAGCGCAGGATTATACCGAGCGTTTGGAAAAATTGGCCGGAGAATTGGAAAAATTGGAGAGTTTGAGATAGGAGATTGTCTTGAACCGTGATTCGTCAGATTAACCTAGTGTTTCTGTCATTCCGAACTTGTTTCGGAATCTGGAAAGAATAGAAAAATGTGTTCTCTGTTTGTTAATGTCGGGAACGGGATTTTTTTTATATAAAAATTGTCGGCGGAGAAATAATTGTTAATTTATTTCTTATTATTTCTGCTTGGCGGGATGCCGAAACAAGTTCGGCATGACAATGTGAGCGCTATTTTATGTTTGTCATATCGTGTAGTAATAAAAACGCCCCATTTATCGGGGTGTTTTTTAGCTTTTCTATATTTGTTGCGGCGGTACCGGTGGTTTCATTCCAATTTGCACAGGATGTCTTGGTTCCTGTGTGGTTTCCGATGGTGCTTGGTACATTACTGGGTGGGCAGCTGGTTTGGGTAAAGTATCATCAATCTTTGCTTTTGTTGTTTTATCAGTATAACCGGCCGGAATCTCCGGATTGCCTTCCTTTGGGACTATCACCGGCGCTTTCTGACCGGGGAGAGTTTTTTCTTGTGTTGGGGGAATGTAACGAACCTTTTTATCGCCGACTGGTGGTTGATAAAATGCCGGTGCTTCCGGTGATCTTGGTGGTCGCAAAGAACGTCCTTCCATGCCGGCCATTCCCGCTGGTTGCCCGGTGGTTTTTTCTGTCTCTTGCTTGATTGGAGGGGTATTAAAGGTTTCCAGGGATGATGATTTTTTTTCCACTGCTGCTTTTGCGTCTTCCAAATCTTTTGGATTCCACTGAAATCCCATCATAGTTTTTCCCGGTGAGTAAACCATATTTTTAATTTTAATTAATCATGCTTTTATTATAACAAATTTCCTTTAAAAATACAGGGCGCGGCGGTTTGTCGCGCTTTTATTTTTGTGCTAAAATATTGATAACTGAGCGAAGCCTTTTTTATTAATAAAAACAAAATCAAATATGAACTGGCGTGAACTGATTAGCACCAATATCATTACTCATTTGGGTTTGCATAATATTGAGGAAAAAAAGCGTTTGCAATTGTTGGCGGAAATCGCCGATTTGTTGCAAAAACAAATCATGGTTCGTCTGATTGAATTTTTGAGTGACGAAGAAATTCGTGAATTTTTTCATTTGTTGGAACACAATGAAGATAAAGAATTATCCAAATTTTTGGATGAGAAAGTGCCCAATTTGGAAGAGATTGTTTATCAGGAAGTGGGTAAATTGAAACAGGACATGGCGGCCGTTTTAAGTTAGTTTTTTATTTTAAATTATGAATGAACGTTTGATAATCAATAAACCTAAGCAAGGCGAGCAATTGCCGGTTTTAACGACCGAGCAAATTAAAGAGTTGTCAGCGGTGCTAAATGCGATGTTTATTCTTTTGCAGAAAAAAATGTTAGTCGTATATGGTCCGAATAGCAAGGAGGTTAAATCTTTAGAGACATTGTCTGACGCTCTGTTGGCGAGGAATTTTGAAACTGTTAATGATTTGGAATTACAATATAAATTTGTCAGAAGTTTAATGTCATCGGAAGCTAGGAATGGCTTGGATTTGCAATATAAATTGCTAAAAAATCCGACGAAATCTCTAACCGATGAAGACTTGGCATTGCAAAATAAATTGGTGGAAGTTTTGCAGCATTCCGGTTCGGAAGCTTTTTCCTTTTTTGTGAAACATTTTTTGGCTGAGGGAAAGAATAACGATCGTGAGCGTTTGGGTACTTATGTGGAGGCGCATAAGGCACCTGAAGTTGTCATTCCCGAATTTGAAGTTTTTAATGTTACCGATGAAAGTAAGACTGAGGCAGGTTCTTTTGAGTTAAAAACCGATGTTGATTATCAAGTGAAGTCCGAAGATAAAGTTTTGGTGGAAGAGGGAGCGGTGATTTTGCCGACTATTCCGCCGGAAATTCTTTTGAAAAACGAACAATTGAAATATGAAAATCAGTTGACTGCTTTGCGTGAAGGTTTGTTGGAAAAACAAACAAAATTGGCGCACTTTGGAACCTTAAAAACTTTATTTAAAAAGAAAGAAAAACAAGCTTTGGAAGCGGCGATTAAGGCTGATCAAGAAAAGATTGAGAAATTGCAGCAGGAAAAATTGATTCAGGGTATTCATTCATTTTGCGCCGGGCGTAGCGTTGCTTTGGAAAATCGTGTTAAACAACAGCAGGAAGAAGAACAAAAACATTTTGCCGGAAAATTATATGCTTTTTATGAAAAATATTTCATGAAGAAAGTGTTGCCGGAAAAGATGCGTGAGAAATTAGAGAAACAAGGATTTTTAGGGAGACTACTGGCGAACGGTTGCACCATGAACGCCGCCTTGAGTTTGTCTTTGTTTGGCGGTGGTTTGGCAATCGGTGGCGCGAGCATTGTTGGTGCGGGAATTTTATCCGGGCGTCGTCTTTTGAGTGGCGCAGCCAGCGGCGTTGGTAGCTATAATATAATGAAACTCGGTAGCGATGCTTGGGCCAAGTCGCATGGTTGGAATAAAGAATTAACTGACGCGGAACTGGATAATTTATCCGCTGATAATTTGATTAATTATTTGGCACATTACGAAGCACGCGTCGCACTCAATGGTCAAACCGTGAATGGTGATGCTTATTATCGAAAAATGACTAAAACTTTGGAAGCAAAAATAGGTCAAGCGCGCGTGGAAAGAAAATTTGATGATAAAGCATGGTCAGAATATGTTTTAAAACAAGAAAGATTGTTGGATGAAACCTTGCAAGCCGCGCTGGCTCAAAAAGTCAAAGAAAAATTTCGTTTGAAATATTACGCAACCGCGGTTGGTGTGTTTGTTGGTTCGGGAATGTTGCAAAAAACTTTGGGGTATTTGTTTAGTGATAAAACCCCGAACGCCCCCGCCACCCACGCGCCTACTGATGGCACGTTACTTGCTGAGCAGACCACGAACGCTCCTGATGTTTTACCGACTTTTGAAGAAACAATGGATTTGAGCAGCGAAACATCAGTGGATTATTCTTTGATTCCGGAGTTGGCAGAGCAACCTACTCAAGCGGGAGAAATTTTGGTGGCCGATCAAAGTTTGGCGCCGGTGGAAGAAGTTTTAACGCCGGTGACGGAAAGAACCGCCGAGATGCTGAAAGAATCATTTGTTCAAAATCATCCTTTAATTGAAAAAGTTGGCGGAGCGGTGGAAATTGTTAATGGAAAAACTCAAGTGGTTTTTGATATCAGTGTTGGCGGGGATTTTGAATTAAAACAACAAGCCTTGCGTCGCGTGATGATGGATGTTTTTCCGATACAAGAAGTTTTGGATAAAGACGGTTTGAGCGCTTTGGATATCGGTCGCATTGAAAGTAATGTCGCGACCTTTACAAAATTATTGGAGGGTAAATCTTTTCATGGTTTTAATCCCGATGTTTTAAAAGACGTGATGCATTTTGAAGGCAAGCAATTGATAATTACCGATTATGAAAAATTGGCCAAACTTTCCGAGCAGGTTTTAGCCGAGAGTAAAAATTGGGTGCCGGATATGAGCAGCGGTTTTGTGCGTGTCGGTCAAAATACCGGCAATCACCTGTGGGAGTCAATGTTGAATGCAAAAATGGCAAATATTAAAACTTAAATATAAATTTTATGGCTAAAAATAAGAACGGCGGAGGGCGCGGGCGTGAACCCGGACCCGGACCGATTGATCCAAAGTTGGCTGACGCTTTGCGATACGCGCGTCGGCGGGCGGAGCGGGGAGCGTTTCCGGCGGTGACAGAAAAATCCGATGAGGAATTTGGTGCTAAAGTGCAGCAGTCCGGTAAAGGGCCGGAATCTTTTGAAGACAAATTGGCCGCTAAGCGTGCGGCTTTAGGTTTGGCACCGGTTAACTTGGACGATATTGCCGCTAAACAACAAGCGGAAATGAAAGCAAAGGCTGAGCGTAAACGCCCGGTTAAACCGGAAAATATTTTGCCGGCCGATCCCGAAGTTTCTATTATCCCGGAAGTGCCGACATTTCAAAAAGTTTTAGAAGATCTTGAAAATAAAGAACGAATTCCGGTGGCCGAGAATTTTGCCAATCAGTTGATTGAGGAATTTGCATTGAATGATGAATTGGCGGAATTATTGCGTCATCACTTGGATAAAATGGGGGATTTAGCGACGGAGCAAAAAAAAGCTTTTCACTCAATTTTAGAATGTTTCAAGAAATATGTAGAGAAAGATTTTTTGCCGGAGGATTGGCAAAAACGGACAATTTTGTCTTTTATGTTAATTTTTGTGAAAGATCATGGTTACAAATTTAATGATTCGGAAATCAATTTGGTGACAATGTTGCGTATTAATGATTTGTCTTTGGATGAGGAATTAAATCGTCGTCACGCCGACCGTCAACGTTTGGAAGAGCAGGCACGTGAGCGAGATGCAGACCGATTAGAAAAATTGTTAACTGAAAGTAATGAGCCGGAAAAATCATCAGTAAAAATTGAAGAACCGGAAACCCCATCTGTGGAATTGCCGGTAGATTTGTTACCATTATCTTCACCGGAAGATATTTTAGAGAAGGCAGGTGATGGGGATGAGGAACTGACTCCGGAAGTTGTTTTTAAAGATATTTTATCTGATGAATCTGAACATAAATTGCCGGATCATTATATGGTCGGTGGGGTTTTGGAAATCCCGCCGGTGGAAATGCCAAGCGAAAAAGAAAGCAAAATTGAAGAAGCTGAGTTTGTAGAAAAAGAAAGTCCTTCCGGTACTGAAAAATTATCGGAAATCGCTCCCAAATTGGCTCGGGAGTATCAACATTACGCCGAGCAGGTGGAGAACTTGGAGGTGGAAATCGCCACTTTGGAGGATCGAAATCGCGCTATCAACGCTTGGTCTGAGAAGCAAAATCCCGATTGGCATAATCAAGATGATAAATTAAAAGAATATGGAGATTTGTGCCGTGAATATACTTTAAACATTCAGAAATTGCGTGATTTGGATATCAAAATTTCACGCGCCAAAGTTTTATTTACCGGTGCCCAAGCCAAGGCTGGTGCTTTGTTGAACGCCCAAGCCCTGGGTTTGCCGTTGACGGAATTGGCGACGCGCTATGAGAATGAGGCGGAAGATATTAAGGCTGACTTGAAGAGCGTGAAAGTCGTTTTAGCAAATGGTAAAATAACTGAAGCCAAGATTGTCGCAACCGAAGGAAAATCCTTTGGCGGTTTAAGAGTTGAGGATAAAGATTTGGATGGGGCGATGAGTGATTATGTGCAGGCGCAGCGTCATTTTATTAAAGGCGGCGTAAAAGAAATTTCTCCGGAAGACAATAAAGAAATTGATAAAGTTTTGCGTTTGGATTATTTAAGTCAGTATGTTGATTATAGTTCTTTATTGGATGAATCAGGCGAGACGGAATTTGCCAAGCACTTGGATCAAAAATATTTTGAAATTCAGCAACGAATCGCCAATCGTTATAAGATTTTGTTGCCGACGCGTAAAGCCAATATTCCTTTATATTTTGAAGGCAATCAGGCGAGAATCCCGGTGGATTATTTGCGTCAATTGTATTTGTATAATCGTCAAAACAGTCCGGAATTAAAGAAAAAACTTGACGAAGCGCAGTTGCCGGAAGCGATCGCTTTAGTGTGGACGGAGGCGGTGTTGTTGGGGCAAGTGATGCGAGATTCCACCATTACTTTAGCGCAGTTATCCGGTATTAAGTATCGTTTAAATGCGATTTTAACCACTCATGAAAAATTAAAAAACACTTGGATTCCCATTAAAGACAAGGAGGCGGCCGCGAAAATTTATCCTTATTTGAAAGTGGAAAAGGGTTGGTACCAGCTTTTACCGGAGGCCGAAATCAAAGAAAAAATGACCGGGGAAAATTTGTCCGGTGGAATTTTTGAATATCAAGAAAAATATTTTGATAAGAATTTTGCGATTGAGCATGTTGGGGGAGAGTCTTATGGTTTGCAACAACTGGAAAAACAAGAAGCGGTGAAGCGTGCGTTTATGGATAAATTGAAAGCGGAAATTTTCGACATCAAAGGCATTTCCGAAGAAGAAAAACAAAATTGGTTGGATGTTTTGGATTATCAAATTTATGAGATGATAAAATTTGTTGATACGCCGGACATGGAATCAATTACGGAATTATTGACCGTGCGTCGCGATCAATACATTTTGACCGGTAAAGAATCGGCTGATGAAAAACAAACAAAGGTTTCTTGGTATCAATTTTATGATGGTTTGGTAAAATTGGCCGATAAAATTTCTTAAATTACTGCTGTCTTGAAATAAAAAATTTCCCCAAACGGGGAAATTTTTTTATGCGAAAGATTTGATTATTTTACTTGTTCCACCAAAGCCTTGAAAACAGCTGGGTGTTTATCGCCCAAGTTGGATAAAACTTTGCGATCCAATAAAATGTTATGTTTTTTCAAATTTCCAATGAATTGGCTGTAGCTCATGGCAAACGGCAACAAAGCCGCATTGATTCTCACTTGCCACAATTGGCGGAAATTGCGCTTTTTGGCGCGTCGATCGCGGAAAGAATGTTCATCAGCTTTCAAGATCGCGGTTTTCGCTTGTCGGATTAAATTCTTGCGGCCATATTTAAAACCTTTTACCAGTTTTAAGATACCTTTGCGTCGCTTGTTATGCATCACGCCTCGTTTGACTCTGGACATAATTTTCTATTCTTTAAAGGATTATTATTTAATTAACGCTTTGATGTTGTTCACCAACTTCTTGTTATTCAACTGTTGGTCGCGACGTTTGTTGCGTCCGGTGTTGCCGCATTCACGAGAGTTGAAATGATCTTGTCCGCAGGTTTTCTTCATCAATTTGCCACTTTTGGTGACCTTGAATCTCTTCGCTAAAGCTTTGTGTGTTTTCATACAAATTAAATTTATCTTTATAAAATTAAAAACAAAAAATAAAATTTTTTGAAACCGGGCCCGTTAGGACTTTACCCCGATGATGGCGGTAATTAGTCTTCCCAGTCGTTGGGGGGCTTGTTCCACATTTATATTAATGTTTTCTTGGATTTTGTCAATATAGCTTTTAATCACTTCCATCGCTTGTTCTCCGTGTTGCGCTTCGCGGCCACGCAACAAAATGTCCAATTTCACTTTGTGTCCTTTTTCAAGGAATTTTAGGCCTTGTTTAACCTTGGTATTAAGGTCGTTTTCATCAATACGTGGGGATAAACGCATGCCTTTGGTTTCCACTTTTTTGATTGATTGTTTTTGCTTGATCATCAATTTCTTTTGTTGATAACGGAAACTGTCATAATTGATCAATTTAACCACCGGCGGATTGGCCAACGGTGATACTTCCACCAAATCCAATTCTTCAGCCTCAGCCATTTTCAGGGCTTTTTCAATACTCATTACTTCGTTAATGTCATTTTCCGGGTCAATAAAACGAACCTCCGGAACGGTGATTTCTTCGTTTTTTCTTAAAGATTTGATTTCAATCGCGGGCGCGCTTGGTTTGCGTCGAGATTTCTTCATTGGTGAAAATTCATTAAAAATTAGATAAGAGTGGAGATGGGGAGAGTTGAACTCCCGTCTGGCAAGGATATTCACAAAGCACTACATTCATGTTTTGTTTCCATTAATCAATTTAAGTCAGAAACAAACAAAGAGCTTAAAGTGATGATCTGTTAGGTTTTCGACTGAATTTTTACAAACCGGTTAAATTCAGCTTATCCCGGTAATATGACACCAGAGCTCCCCGCACGGGTATTGAAGAGTTGATGCTGTAGGTTAATATTTAAGCTACAGAAGGAACCAAGGACAAAGAAGCAAAAGCTTGTTTGACATTGGAGAAAATGTTTTTAGCATTTATTGTTGCGCTCGTTATTTAGCGAGGCTGAGCTCCTCGGAATGCGCTTGGCAAATATCGGATCTTACCATCGAAACCCGACATCCCCTAAAATCGCTTTTTTAATTGGCGACTTAGGTCTCTCTTGATATCTCTCTCCTTAAGGTATTCTTTTTTCTCAAAAAGCTTCTTGCCTTTGGCTAAGGCAATTTCCACCTTAATTTGATTGCCCTTATTATATACTTTCAGGGGGATGGCTGTCAATCCTTTTTCTTGCATTTTTCCAATAATTTTATTGATTTCCGAGCGGTGCAAAAGCAATTTTCGGCTGCGTGTTGGATCGTAATCGGCCAATTGTTCGGGAGAGGCTTTTTTGTAAGCGGGAATATGAGCGTTAAACAGATAAACTTCCGGTTTTTTGCCATTTTTTACGCTAATATAAGCATTATTTAGGTCAATCTGACCCAGTCTGATGGATTTTGCTTCCATGCCCAATAAAAGCACGCCACATTCCCAGGTATCCAAAATTTGGTACTCAAAATGCGCTTTATTGTTCTTAATCTGAAAATTTTTGTGAAAATTCAAGTCTTTCTTGCTCATAACGATTTGTCATTTGGCGCCAAATCCCATATAATAAAGTTATAAATAATGACCGGCGCTTTTTATGAATGATAGCAATAAAAGTCTTAATAATCAACGGTTTGACTTGCATATTCCGGTGAGCACCATTTTGAAGATACTTTTGGCCATCGCCGCCATTTGGTTTGTTTTTCAGGTGCGAAATATTTTGTTTTTGTTGTTTATCGCTTTGTTAGTGGCTTCTTTGGTTAATAACGGCGTGATTTATTTGCAAAAATATATTAAATATCGAACATTAGCGGTGGTTTTATTGTATGGCTTGTTTATTGCCGTGGTGATTTTGATTCTTGTCGGTTTGATTCCGTTGTTGATTACGCAAATCGGGGAATTGCATCGTTCGTGGCCGGAGCATAGTGCGCGCTTGCTGTCGGTGTTCCCGGATGCATGGCAAGCAACCTTGTCCGATTGGTTTGCTTTGAGCAATGTCGATTGGCAAGCGACGGTTGGTA
>ERZ795059.3333-NODE-3333-length-15669-cov-5.684770_pt1 | contig 15669 bp, 15 predicted proteins | sample MGYA00375143_ERZ795059 | MGnify/ENA primary metagenome ERZ795059 (study PRJEB30188, sample SAMN05720168) | activated sludge metagenome | isolation source: Anaerobic digester | place: USA | collected 2015-01-07 ... | reverse complement strand
GATCTCATCTTCCAGGCCGAACAGTTCGGCACATGATAGCCAGAACATCCGCCAACGATTGAACCAGCGCTTGGCGTCTTTCTCGCCGTAGGTGCTTTTCATGATCTGCATGATCTCCTCGCGATTGGCATCCTGGTTTGCGAGCCAATGGTTCGATGTCTTTTCATAATGCTCGCCGGAAACCAGCCAACGTTGTTGAATCGACATGTCCTGCTGGAAATGCAGCAGTGTGTCGGCCGAGGGCATGATGCCGCCGGTAAAGAAATACTTGCCCATCCAGTTGTCATCGCCGTCGGTTTCGAAGGGGTACATGACATAGCGATGGCAGAAGATGTGCACAAACAATTTTGCTTCGGGCTTCATCCATTTCGAAATTCGGTTCAACAAGGTCTGATAGTTGCGCATGTGCTCGAACATTTCGACCGATACCACGCGATCGAACTGGTTTGCATCCAGCTCGAGCGTATTCACGTCACAGGTGATCACCTTGACGTGTTGCCATCCACGCTCGCGACAGACCGCTTCGATATGCATTCTTTGCGTGGCTGAGTTCGATACGGCGGTGATGTTTGCGTTCGGGTATTTCTCGGCCATCCAGAGGGTGAGCGAACCCCAGCCACAACCCAGCTCCAGAATATGCTGGCCATCCTTCAATTCAGCGCGTTCGGAATAAATACCGAGCATCGCGACTTCGGCTTCATCGAGGGTTTCATCGCCAGTTTTGTAAAAACAGGACGAATACTTCAGGCGCTTGCCGAGACAAAGCTGGAAGAAGCGTGTGGGTATCTCGTAATGCTGCTCGTTGGCGGCAGCGGTTTCTATCGCGATCGGACTTTGCCTGAGTTGTTCCAGCATTCTGCGAAAGCGCAGGTCGGCCTTTTCGATATCGTTGATATTTTCTTCGACAAGACGTTGCCGGCATAACTGCCGGATTCCATAACGCGTCAAGACATCGGGAACGAGACCGTTTTCGCAAAGATCGATTAAAGACATTTAAATACCCGGATAAAGTGGTGGTGTGCAGCTATTGTTTTGTATTTTTTGGCGGCCATGGAATAAAGGGACTCACCTCGTCTTGATAATTTTTATAGTTTTCGCCGCGGCTACGCAATGCCTGCGCTTCAGTCCAGGGGATTCCGCTCACGCGGTACAGAAATGCCAGCATTACAATCGGCCCGACAAGGCTGTACCAGAAATACGGGCTGTTAACCGCAAGAAAAACATAGGCGAACCAATGCAGCCATTCGAAGAAATAGTTCGGGTGACGCGAGTAAGCCCACAATCCAGAGCGGCAGGTTTTGCCTCTGTTGCCGGGATCGGCACGGAATTTTGCCAGCTGCTCGTCAGCCAGATATTCGCCGAACACACTGATCAGCCAGGTGGCGATGGCGGCAATAGTCCAGAGATTGATTTCGCTGGAATGGCGTGAAGCCGCCGCATAAAAAGGGATCGAGAACAGGACCACAATGAGTGCCTGCATCTGGAAGAAGATGAAGAATTTTGCGGGACTGCCGTTCCATGTGGCACGTAGCGCCTGATAGCGACCGTCTTCCGCTTCGTGCAGCACGCGCTTGAGTAAATGAATGCAGAGGCGTGCACCCCAAATGCCGCCGAACAAGGCGACCAATACCCTGGGTATGTCGGAGCCGCTGCCCTGATAGCTCACCAGGATCGCCGCCGCCGCCATCAAGCCGGCCCAGACGACATCAACATAGCCAACATTCTTGACGCGCATTGAAAAGTACCAGGCAAGCGTCATTACCACGGCAGCCATCAGCCATACATTCAGCAGAACCATCAACATCAGGCAGCCGCTCCATCGAACTTGCCGAATTGCGACATGCGTTTATCGATATAGAAAATGGCAGGTATTACGAGACCCCAACAAATGCCCAGGCCCAGCATCACCAAAGCGGTTTTCGTTCCATACGATATGACATCAAAGACGCGGTCGGCGCACCAATAGGCAAGGGGGCCACCGATGAATCCGAACGCGGCGGCCACGGCATAATTATTTCTGAGAAAGGCCATCGAATGATTCAAGGTAAACGAAAAAGATAACCACAGGGCAATGATCCAGAGCGGCGCAAATCCGATCACCGACCATGGCATTGCGTATTGAATCCAGCCGCTGGCAGCGAACATCGAATCAATGGCAACGCCGAGGACCAAGCCAATGACAACAATACGGCTATCCTGTCTGGCCTTGCCGCCAAAGCAGAACATCAGGCTTGAAAATATCAGGCTGCTGATAAACCCCAGCCAGAAATTCCCCTTGCTTGCGCTGAAAAGGGTAGCGAACCAGACGAGCTGGTAGCCCAATGCATTCGCGATGTTTAGCCACGGAAATTTCATTGTGATCGGGACACGGACGGCAGGAATTCCGCGCGCTTGTTTAAAGAGCGCCCGAACAGAAGATGCACGTCGCTGATGGCGCGCTCGATGAATGCGCCCTCGCAGTAGGCCAGGTAAAACTCCCACATCTTGATGAAGCGCTCGTCGTAACCCTGCGAGCGGACTTGATCAAGCTGGCCCATGAAGCGCCGGCGCCATTCATGCAATGTGCGCGCATAACTCGGGCCGATGTCTTCCAGGTTCAGTAAACGTAGCGGACCCGACTGTGCGGCGGCATTCACCATCACGCTAACGCAGGGAATAAAGCTGCCCGGAAAAATATAACGCTTGATGAAATCCACCGAGTGCAGTGCCTGTTCGTAGCGATGATCTTCGATCGTGATCGCCTGGATTAACGCCAATCCATCGGGCTTGAGCAGCGAAGCGCATTTCGCCATGTAGGTATCGAGATATTGGTGACCGATGGCTTCGATCATTTCGATCGATACCAGTTTGTCGTAGCTACCTTCCAGGTCGCGATAATCTTTCAGCAACAGCGTAACGCGATCACCCAGGCCTGCCTCGGCAATGCGTTTGCTTGCCAGAGCGTGCTGTTCTTTTGAAATCGTCGTGGTCGTCACTTGGCAGCCGTAATGCTTGGCAGCGTAAAGTGCCATGCCGCCCCAGCCGGTGCCGATTTCGATCAAATGATCGCTCGGTTTCAGATCCAGCTTTTGGCAGATGCGCTCCAGTTTCTGATCGGAGGCCATTTCCAGCGTGTCGTCTTCATGCGCGAAAATCGCCGACGAATACATCATGTTGTCGCAGAGGAAGAGCTTGAACAAATCATTGCCAAGATCATAATGCGCGGCAATATTCTTGCGGCTGCCGGCCCGGGTGTTTCTGGTCAATGCATGTGCGGCCTTCATCAGCCAGCCGCCGATTTTTGCGGTGCCGGATTCCATGCCGTCGAGTAATTCGCGATTGATGACCAGCAGACGGATAAGCCCGACCAGATCATCGCAATGCCACAGGTTCTCCATATACGACTCGCCGGCGCCGACCGATCCGTTCAATGCAACCTGCCGGTAAAACTCGGGGCTGCGAATATTCAGGCGCACATGGATGCCCGATGCCGATTCGTCGCTGCCAAGCATCACGCTTCCGAGACGATCAACCAGATGGATACGACCACCACGAATTTCCGAAAGCTTCCCGAGAATTTTCTGGCGCAGGAAACGAGTGACGGTACCAAAAGACTCGGTATCGTTTATCTCGCTCGTCAGTGATTCGACAGGACTACTCATGCATCGCTCCAGGCTTTTTACGGTAATGTTTTCGGGTTCGGATAAAACGGAATGCGTTTTACCCATAACTTCAGGGCCTGCCAATAGATACCCAGCGCGGTCTTGAAGGTGACAAAGGGATATCGCAAAAGACATGAAGCCAGCGTGTTTGCGTTCAACGGCCTGCGTTCCAGTACCAAAGTGGCGTCAAAATCACGTGTGGTTCCCTGCATCACATCCATGTGGATGCGCAGGCTGTCGCCGGGTACTTCGAAGGCCCAATGATAATTTCTGTCCATCGGCAAAAAGGGCGACACATGAAAGGACTTGATGAAATCCCAGTGCCAGGTTTTCGCCTTGCTGGTCGCGGTATTGATCGGCAGGAAATACGCATGGCGTTCGCCCCAGGGAGTGTTGGTGATTTCGGCCAGAATCCAGTCCAGGGTTTTTCCATCATCCCTGAAACCGTAATAAAAACTGACCGGGTTCATCGTGAAGCCGAAATAGCGACCGTGAGTTAGCAGGCGAATGGGTCCGGTCGGGCGGATGCCGGTCTCCTGCTGCACACGATCACGCACCGCTTGTTCAATGGAAATACTCGCGTCGCCGTAATAATCGCGGCGCAAGACGCAGGCAAGATTCCATTTATTGAAGGACCAGAGCCAGCGTTTCCTGAATACCCGATCGAGTTCGGCCAGGTCGAGATAAAGCTGGTAAATACGGTATTCGAAATCATGCGCTTTTACCGCATAACGCCGATGCCGGATTCGACCTTCGTAAATGGCGCTGGCAAACTGCTCAGTCACCAGTCGGCGCCCAGTGCTCGCGCCACTTCAACGCCGCTGCGCAAACCGTCTTCATGGAAACCGAAGCCCCAGTAGGCGCCGGCAAACCAGGTATTGTTCTTGCCATTGATTTCATGTCGACGGGTCTTCGCCTGAACACTGGCATGAGTGTACATCGGATGCTGGTAGCGCATTTTTGCGAGGATCTTGTCGGGCGCAATATCAGCAGTACGGTTCAGGCTTACGATGAACGGCTCTGGCGATGCCACCGATTGCAGGATATTCATGCAGTAACTGACAGTACACGCTTCGGTTTTCGACGCGGGCATGTATGCGTTCCAGGCCGCCCATGCCTTTTTATTTTTCGGCAGGATGGAAGCATCGGTATGGAGTACGGTTTCATTTTCCTGATAAGGAAGGTCACCGAGTATTTCCTGCTCCAGCGGATTGGCATCGGACAGTAAAGCGAGTGCCTGATCGCTGTGGCAGGCGAACACGACCTGATCAAAATGTTCTTCACCGTCGGCGGTTTTAATACGTGCACCGAGAGGATCGCGCGCAACACCTTGCAGCTTTGAATTCAATCGAACATCCACATTCCAGACTTTTTCCAGTGCGCGAATATACGTGCTTGAACCACCCTGTACGACCCGCCATTGCGGTCGTTCATTGACCTGCAACATCCGATGATTGTGCATGAACTGCACCAGATACTTTGCCGGAAACTCGGCGATGGTGTCGGATGGCGATGACCATAGTGCGCATGCCATCGGCACGATATGGTCGTCAATGAACAATTGCGAGTAATTGTTTGTCTTCAGATATTCGCCGAGGGTGGGGCCATCATCCGGCAGAGCGAGCAACGCCGGACATTCGCGGTAAAAACGAAGGATATCGGTCGTCATACGAATGAATTTTGGCGATACCAGATTGCGGCGCTGGCAAAACATGGCATTGAGATTCGTTGCATTGTATTCGAGACCCGTCGCCGCATTTTGTACCGAGAAACCCATTTCGGTCTTCTGCGTTGCGACATTCAATTCGCCGAATAATTTGCTCAGCAAGGGATAGTTGTCGGGATTAAATACGATGAACCCGGTATCAATCCGGTAATCCTGGTTGCCCTGGCGAACCACATGGGTATGGGTGTGTCCGCCGAGCCGGCTTTCCTTTTCAAACAACACGACCTGATGCTGTCGCGATAACAAATACGCACATCCCATGCCGGCGATGCCGCTTCCAATCACTGCAATTTTCATGAGGCTTCGATGGAGTTGCGTTTGAGTTGCGGCGGCACGACTTTCAGGTCCCAGACCAGGCCGAACAGCGACAGGGTTTTCAATGCGAGGTAGGTCATGTCGAGCTCCCACCATTTGAAGCCCTGGCTGGCAGAGCCGGGAAAATGATGATGATTGTTATGCCAGCCTTCACCAAAGGTGATCAAGGCAAGGAAGGCATTATTTCGGCTATCGTCATTGGTCTTGTAGCGGCGCGTTCCCCAGCGGTGCGCAAGTGAATTGATCGTGACCGTGGCATGGAAGAGCACGATGGTCGAAATGAAAAATCCCCAGATCAAGAGCTGCAAACCATTCGTATGAAGCTGCGGCGCCATTGCTTCCAGAATGTTGCCAAGAACGTAAAGCCCGATGGCAAGCAAGATCGGCACCACGATATCGAAGCGGTCGATATAACGCAGCTCCGGAAATTTTGCCAGATCGGGGATGTTGGCCAGATTGGTGGCGAAACCGCGCTTGGTCAGAAACCAGCCCATATGGCTGCGGAAAAAACCATGGCGCGGCGAATGCATATCCTGTTCCGTGTCGGCATGGCGATGATGGTGACGGTGATGTGCCGCCCACCATAGCGGGCCGCGTTGTACGCTGGCGGCGCCAACCAACGCGAACAGGAATTGCATTGGTCTGGATGTGCGAAATGCCTTGTGAGAAAAATAGCGGTGATAAAAACCGGTAATGGCGAACATCCGGATCGCATACAGACTTAGGGCGATCCAGAGTGCAAACCACGAGAACCCGACCCAGATCACGGCCAGACAAGCCAGGTGCATCGCGATGAATGGAATCACCCGCAGCCAATCGATGGCATCCGGGTCGGCTTCACCGGTTTCAACATTCGCCGAGGTATCGAACCAGCGAACAAAGGCGACGAGGCCGCGGCGAAAAAAAGAGGGTTTGGCAGGCTCGATTGAAGTAGACGTCATAGGCGGATTTTGCAGCAGGTATAGTGATTGATGGGTGAACCGGCATTCATGGCTTCACTTGTATTTCACAGCTCACCGAATTGGCGATAAAACAATGGGCATGTGCTTTTTGATGCAAGATCTCCAATTCCTCTGCATCAGGTTGTTTCTCTCCGGAAAAAATAATCCTGGGCGACAGTACAACCCGGGTGATCGCGATTTTTCCCGTCGCATTTTTTTCCAGATAGGCCGTCGCATTGTCCTGATAACTTACGATGGCATGGTTCCGTTTGGATGCAACCGCCAGAAACGTGAGCATATGGCAGCTGCTGAGCGAGGCCAGAAACATTTCTTCGGGATCGATTGCAGCTGCATCGCCGAGATAATCGGGGGCTGCAGAAGCGGATATCACAATGCCATTGTCGAAAGTCAAACGATGATTGCGAGTGTAGTTCGCCGGAGAGAAATCTTCCCCGCTGCTGTTCCATTCCAGATGAACGGTATGTTGCGACATAGCTGGTTCCCCAAAACCCAAGCGTAGCGAAATTGCCGACCATACGTCATCCTATTGCCATGAAAGAAAATCCCGGCAAACGTTTCGGTGTTGCGAGAATCCTGTCCAAGCAGGGCCTGGCTTCGCGCACGCAAGCGGCCGCATGGGTGCGCGAGGGGCGTGTATCAGTCAATGGCCGTATCGTGCATGATCCGGAGTTTCCGGTATTGCAGGAACGCGACAAGGTCTCAGTGGCGGGCCTGGCTGAAAAAAATGCGGAACCCGTTTACCTGATGCTAAACAAACCACGTGGCCTGGTAACGACGGCCAGTGACGAAAAAGGTCGTGACACGGTGTATCGCTGCCTTGATGGTGCCGGACTGCCTTGGCTGGCACCGGTCGGTCGTCTTGATAAAGCCAGCGAAGGCTTGCTCTTGTTCAGCAACGACACAGAATGGGCCGCCCGCATTACATCTCCGGACTCTGCACTCGATAAAACCTACCACGTGCAAATCAATCGCGTGCCGAATTCTGTCGAGCTGGATGTCATGCGACGAGGCATCGATATCGAGGGTGAATGGCATGCCATGAAACAGGTATCGGTGTTGCGCTCGGGCGAAAGAAACGCCTGGCTTGAAATCATTCTGGATGAAGGCAAGAACCGGCAGATTCGCAAGATCCTCGCCGAATTGAATATCGATGTATTGAGATTGATCCGGATTCAAATCGGCGGCTTGAAACTCGGCGAGCTGGCAAAGGGGCAATGGAGATCGCTGGACACGAAAGAACTCGAGGCCGTCGGAATGCCGTCAAGCCGGTAAGTTCACATCCCGCCAGCGAGCGATGCGTTTTGCGAACAAGGTGCTGATCACTTCGATGGCGCGGGCATCACCGGGGCCACGCGCATCATGGCTTTTTCCTTTGTCATGATTGCAACGCGTACAGGCCAGCGCCAGATTGCGCGCGTCATCGGCATTGTCGCCCACGAGCGAGCACAAATTTTTTGCTGCTCGCTCACCAAACCATGCCTGCGGTATCACATGTTCCAGCGTGCAATTGCCCATGGCCTCGCCATCGTCACGTACCTGCAGGCGAGCACGACAATGCAGGCATCGTGTATTCCAGACTTTGTCGGTGAGCACGGCTTCCGCATCGGTCTGGACGGCAAGCAGGAATTTTCTACGAAGGCCAATACGCATTTTTCGCCGATTCAAGGCTTCCGCGTGCGGAGATTGATCAGATGGCCGCGGTCTATCGAAACCAGTTCGATATCGATGCCCAGTATGCTTTTCTTGCCAGCCCTGTCAGTCAGCGTGAATGTCTGTTTTTCCTTGCCCGATTCCAGCGTCAATTCAATGGTCGCTTCACCCGCCCAGATGCATTGGGTTCCGACCGGGCAGCGGCTATCGCTTATGACGCGGACATACTGCAGCGTGGTCGATGCATCCATCCTTGTGGATTGTCCCGGTTTCAGGATGGCCAAATGTTCGGAGGCTATCGGAGCTGCGGCGGGTTTTTCAGCAACAGGTTCGGGCTTGGCCGACTCTGATACCGGCGGTGTCGTGGCTTCGGGCATCGCTGCTTCAGGTTTGTTTTCGGCTGGAATCGCTGCGGTAGATTCCGGCTTGGCAGGTTCCGTTGCTGCCACCTTGTCGTGACTGCAGGCGACGAGTCCGAAAGCCAGACAGAAGATGCCGGAGCGCAAGAAATTCACGCTGCCGATTTTGCCTCTTTCGCCCCTCATGAAATGACTCCGAGGTTTCTGCCCACCTTGATGAAGGCTGCTACCGTGCGTTCCAGTTGTTCTCGCGTGTGGGCGGCACTCATCTGGGTGCGGATGCGCGCCTGTCCTTTGGCAACGACAGGGAAAAAGAAACCGATCACGTACACGCCTTCTTCCAGTAATTGCGCGGCAAATTTTTGCGCGAGAGGTGCGTCGTACAACATGACCGGAACGATCGGGTGAACGCCTGGTTTCAAATCGAAACCGGCGGCCGTCATTTGTTCGCGGAAATAGCGGGTGTTTTCCTGCAGGCGGGTACGCAATTCACCGACGCTGGCCAGCATCTCGAATGCCTTGATACCTGCCGCCACGACATGGGGCGGCAGCGAGTTGGAAAACAGATAAGGGCGCGAACGTTGCCGCAATAATTCGATCACTTCTTTTTTTGCCGTGGTGAAACCACCGAGAGCGCCGCCCATCGCTTTTCCGAGCGTGCCGGTGATGATATCGATCTGATCAAGCACGCCTTTTACTTCGGCCGAGCCCTTGCCGTGTTCACCCAGAAAACCGGTGGCATGGCATTCATCGATATGTACCAGGGCATGGTATTTTTTTGCCAGTGCGCAGATTGCATCGAGTGGCGCGATGAAGCCATCCATCGAAAACACGCCGTCGGTGGTAATCATCTTGATACGGCAACCGGCGGCATCGGCGGCTTGCAGTTGCGCTTCCAGATCCTTCATGTCGCAGTTGGCGTAGCGAAAACGCTGCGCCTTGCACAAACGCACGCCGTCGATGATCGAGGCATGGTTGAGCGAGTCGGAAATAATCGCGTCCTGTTCCGTCAGTAAGGGTTCAAACAAGCCACCGTTGGCATCGAAACAGGCGGCATACAAGATCGTGTCTTCGGTTCCGAAAAAATCGGCGATCTGCTTTTCGAGTTGCTTGTGCAAATCCTGCGTGCCGCAGATGAATCGAACCGAGGCCATGCCGAAACCGTGGCTGTCGAGCGCTTCCTTCGCTGCCTGGATGATGTCCGGATGATCGGCCAGGCCAAGATAATTGTTCGCACAGAAATTCAGTACCTTGCGGCCATCCGCCAGCTGGACTTCGGAGGATTGCGGACTGGTGATGATCCGTTCGGATTTGAACAGGCCCTGCTCACGGATTTGTTTGAGTTCTTCGGAATAATGCGCAATGGCGGACTGGGTCATGGGTTCGATGGGCTTCAAGGATGGAAGGCGGACATTATCGGTCCTTATTTGTCCGGGCAAATCACATTTTTACGACTTTTTACCGGGTTTTTAGAGTAAATATACGCAGACGTATCTATATACATGACAAACAGCGGTTAATATATTGTTAGCCGTGTTTTTGAGCACCTGGAATCGCGGCCTTGCCAATACACGGGTATCACCCGAGACCAAGTCATAAATCCAAAAAAACAGGAGATCACCATGACGAACAAGCTTTCCCTTGCTCTAGCCGCTGCATTGTTTGCATTACCCACTTTCGCCTTTGCCCAGGATGCCGAAGAAGCCGCTCCTGCTGCCGAAGAAGCGCCTGCCGAAGAAAAAGCGGCGGATGAAAGTGAATCCAATCTGAGCTTCAATGCCGCATTGGTGAGTGATTATGTGTTCCGTGGTATTTCGCAGAATAATTTCGAGCCAGCGCTGCAGGCCGGTGCCGATTACAGCTTTGGCGATTCCGGTTTTTATGTCGGTGCCTGGGGTTCGAATATCGACTTCGGACCGGCCGATGGTTCCGATGTCGAGGTGGATTTCTATCTGGGTTACAACGTCGATCTCAACGATGACTGGAATCTCGACCTGAATGTCACGCGTTACAATTATTTCGGTGGCAATCCCGGTGTTGACGGTGATTATTCCGAACTCATTGGCGTGGTGACATACGGCGAGCAATACAGCCTGACGGTGGGCTACACCAATAATTACGTCAATGCCGATGTCAACCAGCTTTATGTCGGACTTGGCGGTACCTGGGAAGTCGGCAATGCAGTCAACCTTACTGCAGGCGTCGGTCACAGCGATTTCGAAGGCGGTTTCAATTACACGGATTGGACGCTCGGCGTGAATCGCGATTTTGGTCCGGTCAATATTGGCCTGAACTATTACGATACCGACATCAGTGGCAAGACGTCGGATCAACTCGTTCTGGCTTTCTCAATCGGCGGTTGATCAACCCGGTTTCATGAGACAAAAAAACGGGGCCTCGGCCCCGTTTTTCATTGCCTGCAAAAGAGGATCAATTCCAGCTGCAGACCACTTTTCCGCATTGGCCGGATTCCATCAATTCAAAACCCTTCTGGAAATCATCGATATGGATTTGATGGGTCAGCACTTTCTGTAACGGAAAGCCGGTCAGTACCATTTGCGTCATCTTGTACCAGGTTTCATACATCTTTCGGCCGTAGATGCCATGCATGGTCAGGCCCTTGAAGATCACCTTGTCCCAGTCAATGCCGGCTCCTTTGGGAAGAATGCCGAGCAAGGCCACCTTGCCGCCGTGATACATGCAATCGAGCATGTCGTTGAAAGCTTGCGGGTTGCCGCTCATTTCCAGCGCCACGTCGAAACCTTCCATATGCAAATCTTTCATCACGTCTTTCAATGATTGTTTCGAGACATTGACGACGCGGGTTGCACCCATGTCTGCAGCAAGCTTCAGCCGGTAATCATTCACATCGGTCACCACCACATTGCGCGCGCCTATGTGTTTGCAAATGCCGGCAGCGATAATGCCGATCGGGCCAGCGCCGGTAATCAATACATCTTCGCCGATCACGTCAAATTCGAGTGCGCAGTGCGCGGCATTGCCGTAGGGGTCGAAGAAAGAAGCGAGTTCGGATGAAATGCCGTCCGGAATCGGCCACAGGTTGGAAGCAGGCATCGCGATATATTCGGCAAATGCACCGGTGCGATTCACGCCGATGCCAATCGTGTTCGGGCAAAGATGCTGGCGGCCGGCGCGGCAATTGCGGCAATGGCCGCAAACGATATGGCCTTCGGCGGAAACACGGTCACCGATTTTGTAACCGGTAACGCCCGTGCCCAGTTCCACGACACGGCCCACGAATTCATGGCCTATCACCAGGCCCGGTTTGATCGTGCGTTGCGACCATTCATCCCATTTATAGATATGCAAATCGGTACCACAAATCGCGGTTTTTTCGAGTTTGATCAGGACTTCGTTTGGACCCGGGGTTGGAACGGGAACCTGTTCCATCCAGATACCTTTTTCGGCATGGCGTTTAACCAGCGCTTTCATCATTGCAGTCATAGTGGGCACCTTGTGAGCGTGCCGCATTATACCCTTGGCTTGGTGAAAGTCCGGCTAAAATTCCATTCGCCAGCCCACTGCCAGACTGCGTTCCTGCAGGAAACTATGGGCAAAACGCTGACGGTATTCGAAAAATGCCTGATGCCCTTTTTTCATTACCAGGCTGACACCTACGCCGACTTCCCCCCAGGAAGTGTCCGGGTCGGAGGTGTCGAAAGCGATGCCGGTATTGGTTGCGTCCTGGGTGAATTGCACCGTCAACTGGCGGCTCGGATTGTCGTATTCTTTTCTGAAACCCAGTCGTGCATTGGGAACGACAACACCCCAGTCCACCGAATAGGTCTTCGCGATGGAGAAGTTCAGCGAACCAGTACGCGACTTGATATTTCTTTCGGGAACATCGAGACCGAAGCCATCACCGCCGGTTTCGCTGTAGGCCGCCAGTTTCGTTTTCGATTGATCCATGCCGAGGCTGATGCCGCCAGACCACGCGTCCTTGTGCCAGAGCCAGCTGCCGCTGATGCCAAGCACATTTCGGCTTACATCCGGCGAAGCGAAGGCCTGTGATGAAAAGCTTTGCAGATTGCCGGGCGTTGCTTCGATGCTGTAGTTGATATTGCGCACATTGGTGGTACTGCCACTCAGGTGGCCAAAGTAGGCGTCGATACTGACATCATCGCTTGCATTGAAATTTGCCGTGAACAGGGCGCCATTCATGCTGGCGTCGTTACGGCTATTGGATTGATTGAAGTCGAGTTTTTCCTGCGTGTGATTCAACGCGAGGCCCAACAGCAAATGGGTATTGAGTTGGTAGTTCAGACCGGCGGTCAGGCGATCGGCACTGCCATCGAATGCCGCTTCGTTGAAACTCGTGCTGCGATCCAGCCGGCCGATATCGGCACTCGCAAAAGCCGACCAGCCTTTGCCCCATTCTTCCGACACCGTTTCAGCCTGTTGCTGGTTTCTGGTGCTGGCCCGACCTTGCCCGGGCAGTTCTTCCAGTCTTTGTCCTGCTGCGATGCGCGTTGCGGCCTGAGGATCACTGGCGGCCAGAAATTCCTGGCAACGGGTAAAGAATGCATTGCCTGATGCGGCAGACGAGCAGATGCCATTCAGTGCCGTCCCCAGCGAACCGGTGCCATTGTCCGCTTGCGCCATCACGGGCGCGCAGGATATCGCAATAAAAAGCAGTTTACGCATCGTGATTCACCCCTGATTGAATCTCCCTTGGCCTAGCTAAGCATGACTTTTGGGATACATGCAAGCTAAACGCGGCGGAATAAGATTGACGGTCAAAAAATCGGGGAATGGCGACATATGAGAGTTTTATTGAGTACTGCGTTTTTATTATTGAGTTTTCCGCTTGCTGCTGCAGAGGGCATGTGGGTGCCGGAGCAATTGCCGGAAATCGCCGGGCCGCTCAAGAAAGCGGGCTTGCAGCTAAATCCAAATCAATTGGCCGATTTGACTGGCCAGCCAGTCGGAGCCGTGATCAGTCTCGGCGGCTGCACCGCGAGTTTTGTTTCGCCGGATGGTCTGGTGATCACCAATCATCATTGTGCGACCAACCAGATACAGATCAATTCCACTCCTTCCAAAAATTTGCTGGAAACCGGATTCAATGCGGCCACACAGGCCGATGAGTTGAGTGGTGGGCCGAATGCCCGCGTTTTCGTGACCGAAAACATTCGCGATGTAACAGCGGATGTAAAAAGCCGCTTGAACGAAAAAATGGACGGTGCAGCCCGCGACAAGGCAATCGAAGCAGTCGGCAAGGCACTGGTGGGCGAGTGTGAAAAAACACCGGGTTACCGCTGCAGCATGTCGCGTTTCTTCGGCGGTCTGCAGTACAAACTTTTCAAGCAAAAGGAAATCAAGGATGTGCGCCTGGTTTACGCACCGCCACGTTCGGTCGGTAATTACGGCGGCGAAATCGATAACTGGATGTGGCCGCGCCACACCGGCGACTTCACTTTCTTCCGTGCCTATGTGAGCGCAAGCGGTGAATCGGCGGCATTCGACAAGGCCAACGTACCCTATCGTCCGAAACAGTTTTTGCGCATCGGCAGCGAAGGCCTGAAGCAGGGCGAATTCGCGATGATTGCCGGCTATCCCGGCAGTACCGCGCGCTATGCGTTCGCCTCCGAGTTCGCCAACACGGCGCAATGGACCTATCCGACCAGAGTGAGGAATTTCAGGAATGTGATTGCCCTGATCGAAGAGGCGGGCAGCAAAGACCCAAGCGTGAAAATCAAATATGCACCGACCTTGCGCGGCCAGTTGAACACGATGAAAAACTACAAGGGCCAACTCGACACCTTCGGTAAATCCAATTCTGTGGCGCGTAAAAACAGCGAAGAAGCAAAAGTGCTGGCATGGTTGGCCACGCAGGGAGCCAAAGGAAAAGCCGCACTGAAAGCCCATCAAGAATTGGTCGGGCTTTTGGAGCAGCGGAAAAAAGTGCAGGCGCGCAATACCGTGATCGGCGGTATCGGTGGTCTGTATGGCACGGCACGCACGCTTTATCGCATTTCGATTGAAAACGAAAAACCCGATGCGCAGCGCGTCGCCGGCTACCAGCAACGCGATATGGCAAACCTCAAGGGTTCGATCGACACGTTTGAAAAGCGTTTCGAAGTCGGCATGGATCGCAAAATCCTGAATTACTGGTTGCAGCAATATATTCAATTGCCTGCCAGCGAACGTTTGCCGGCATTCGACCAATGGCTGGGCGGCAATGACCAGGCCGCCATCGATCGGAGTCTCGACAATTTGTATGCCAATACCAAGCTGACGGATGCGACCGAGCGCAGTAAATGGTTCGGCGCAACACGCAAGCAGTTTGAAAGCAGCGATGACGCCATGATCAAGCTGGCGGTCGCCTTGATGCCAACCACGCTGGAACTGGAAGAAAATGACAGGCGCGATTCGGGCAATGACGTGAAATATCGTCCCCAATATCTGCAAGGCGTGATTGATTACAATCGCAGCCAGGGTCTTGCCGTTTATCCCGATGCGAATGGAACGCTGCGCATTACCTTCGGTGAAGTCGTGGGTTACTCGCCGCAGGAAGGCGTGAATTATCTTCCGTTTACCAGCCTGAATGGCGTCGCCGCGAAAGCGACCGATGCCGAGCCGTTCGATGCACCGAAAAACCTGCTGAAAGCCATCGCTGAAAAACGCTATGGCAATCGTGCAGTGGATGGCTTGAATTCGGTGCCGGTAAACTTCATGACCGACACTGATATCACCGGTGGCAATTCCGGTTCGCCGACACTGAATTCGAAAGGCGAATTGGTCGGTCTTGCTTTCGACGGCAATATCGAAAGCGTTGCCGCGAACTGGCTATATGATCCGGCCTTGAAACGTACCATCCATGTCGATATTCGCTATATCTTGTGGATGATGGAACAGGTGGATCCGGCACCACGCCTGTTGAAAGAGATGAATGTCGTTCAATAATCCTTCATACCATCACTCGAAAAGCCGGGCTTGCCCGGCTTTTTTGTGGGTGTCTGCGGCAGACTAAACATTTGCACTAAATTGGAATA
>ERZ795059.3323-NODE-3323-length-15698-cov-12.653200_pt1 | contig 15698 bp, 16 predicted proteins | sample MGYA00375143_ERZ795059 | MGnify/ENA primary metagenome ERZ795059 (study PRJEB30188, sample SAMN05720168) | activated sludge metagenome | isolation source: Anaerobic digester | place: USA | collected 2015-01-07 ... | reverse complement strand
GTGTCTGTCTTCGCTTGGGGCAGATCAGTCGACATGGGCTGTGTGGCATTCACAGGTTCACGGCGGCGGATCATCTGGAGCGTTGAGGCGACGTGGAGCACGAGCATCGCAAGCATGCGCAGCGTCGCATTGATCCAGTGATCAAGCGGCGACGGGGTCCCTAGCCCAATGTGCGCGTGTTTGTGTCGTGTCATGGGTTGGATAATACCCCGGCACGGGGCGCCGTAGATTCTGGGTCGCTCTATCCCCCAAACTTTCGCGCTAATGCGCTGAGTTTGTTCGCGGGATTATTTCGCTGTCCTGCAGTTCTGCACCACCGCCGTCCTCCACTTTCACCCATCCACCGCTCGTCCCGGCGTAAGCCGGAATCCAGGATTACGCGCGCCGGGACAAGCCGCCCCTGGGTCCCGGCTTACGCCGGGATGAGCGGGACGATGAATTGGCGCTGGTGATTGCGGCCCCTGGATTCTCGCTTTCGCGGGAATGACGATGGAGGGGGTGGTGTGTGGGCTCGGTGCATCTTTGATGCACCCTACGGTCGTGGTGACTGACGCCTGAAATGAAAAATGCCCGGCGGTTGGCCGGGCATTTTTGCGATCGTGTTTTAGCGGCTTACTTCCCGGCGAGGCGGAGGAAGCGTTCGCGGAGTTCCTGGTCGGTTTTGAAGACGCCGGTGAACTGGGTGGTGATGGTGGAGACGTTCGGGTGGTGGACGCCTCTTGTGGTCATGCACTCGTGCTTGGCGTCGATCAGGACGGCGACGCCGTGGGGCGAGAGCGATTCCTGGATGGCGTTGAGGATTTGCGAGGTCATCGTTTCCTGCGTCTGCAGGCGCTTGGCGTAGATCTCGACGACGCGGGCGAGCTTGGAGATGCCGACGACTTTCTCGGTCGGCATGTAGGCGACGCAGGCCTTGCCGAGGAACGGGGCCATGTGGTGTTCGCAATGGGATTCAACGTCGATGTCGCGCAGCATGACGATGTCGTCATAGCCCTTCACGTCGCCGAACGTCTTGGCGAGGTATTCCTTGGGGTCCTGGGCATAGCCTTCAAACCATTCTTCATAGGCGTCGACGACGCGGCCGGGGGTGTCGATCAGGCCTTCGCGCTTCGGGTCGTCACCGGCCCAGGCGATCAGGGTGCGGACAGCGTCTTCCGCTTCGTCCCGGGAGGGGCGTTTGAAGGGTTCGTTCTCGGCCTTGGCCTTGCCTTTGATCACGGCGTCCATGGCCGATCCTTTCGTTACTGGGGCGGGAAATCATCAGGATTTCAGCACCCGGGCATCACGACGCCCTCGTTTGGCATTGCCTGATCCCGGATACATTGATCGGGCCAAGCGTGCGTGACACATAGGCGCCTCTCTGGAAAACGCCAGAGACCACGCCTGAAAACCCTTATCGAATTATCCTAACGGAACGAAAAGACCGCCTTATGGACATACGTCTCCACAATACGCTGACACGCGAAAAGCAGGTGTTTTCGCCTGAAAACCCGCAACGGGTGACGATGTATGTCTGCGGTCCGACGGTCTATTCCTACGCCCACATAGGGAATGCGCGGCCTCCCGTCGCATTCGACGTGCTGTTCCGGCTGCTGCGCCTGAAATACGGGGCGGAGCATGTGGTTTACGCTGCGAACATTACCGATGTGGACGACAAGATCATCGCGGCGGCGGCCGAAACCGGCAAACCGATCGCGGAAATTACCGCCCATTTCGAGAAGATTTACCGTGAGGATGTGGGCGCGCTGGGGGTGATCGAGCCCACCACGCGGCCGCATGCGACCGAGTATATCCAGGGCATGATCGAGATCATCGGCGAGCTGGTGGCCAAGGGTCACGCCTATCAGGGGCAGAACGGGGTTCTGTTCCACGTACCCTCGATGGCGAATTACGGGCAGCTGTCCGGCCGGAGCCGGGACGACATGGTGGCTGGGGCGCGGGTCGAGGTGGATGGCGGCAAGAAGGACCCGGCGGACTTTGCGCTGTGGAAGGCGGCCAAGCCGGGCGAGCCGAAAGAGGCGCGCTGGGACTCGCCGTGGGGCGAGGGGCGGCCGGGCTGGCATATCGAGTGCTCCGCCATGGCGAAGGCCGTGCTGGGCGAGACGATCGACATTCATGCCGGTGGACTGGATCTGATCTTCCCGCACCATGAGAACGAGATCGCGCAGAGCGAGTGCGCGCATGGCAAGCCGATGGCGCGCTACTGGCTGCACAATGGCTTCCTGTCGATGGACTCGGAGAAGATGTCCAAGTCGTTGGGCAATGTGAAGCTGATCCATGATCTGCTGAAGCACTTCGATGGCGAGACGATGCGGTTGGCGCTTATGTCGGCGCATTACCGGCAGCCGCTGGACTGGACGGAGTCGCTGCTGACGCAGTCGAAGGCGACGCTGGACAGGCTGTATAACGCGCTGCGGCGGATGAAGGATGTCGCGCCGATCCATACGGGCGCGCCCGATGGCGTGCTGTCGGCGCTGTGCGATGATCTCAATACGCCGCTGGCTCTGGCGGAGTTGTCGGCGCTGGCGACGGAAGCGAACAAGGCCGAGCCGGAAGACTGGGCGCGGATGAAGGGCCAGCTGCTGGCGGCGGGGCAGTTGCTCGGCCTGTTGCAGAAGGACCCGGAGAAGTGGGCGCGGGGCGATGCTGGCGAGGCCAAGCGGGTCGACGCGCTGGTGCAGCAGCGGATCGACGCGCGCAAGGCGAAGGACTTCGCGGCGGCCGACCAGATCCGCAAGGCGCTGGCGGAAGAGGGCATCGAGATCATGGACGGGCCGAATGGCTCGACGTGGCGCCGGGTTTAGGGCGGCGGGTGTGGGCGTCGGGGCAAGTTCGGGAGCGTAGGGTGCATCTTGATGCACCTTTCCCAGCAACGTGCGCTGGCGGTGCATTTCCGCTTTGCTCCAATGCACCCTACGGACTGGTGCGTGCGGCCCCTGGGTCCCCGCTTTCGCGGGAATGACGAGATTATTGAAACCGTTCTTCAAGAGCTGTCGTTTATGACAGCAGCTTCAAGCCCCTTTTACCCCGCTGCGCAGCAGCCTATGCTTGTTGCGCTTGGGGCGGGTCCAGGAAGGGCATGTCATGAGACTGATGTTGGGGTTTGCTGCGGCGCTGGTCGTGGCCGCCTGTGCGAGTGACCCGGTGCTGGGTGGGCCGCGCCCGCCACAGGGGCCGGGGCCTGCGGGCACGCAGTTCGGGTTCTGGGATCGCGACGCCGAGGGCGCGGTGGATGCCGACTTCCGCTCGTTCATCATGCGCACCTATGCGGTGACCGACATCCAGAAGGCGCAGACGACGCTGGTGAAGGACGGCTTTGCGTGCAAGGACGGCAATCGTCCGGATGGCCATCCGGTGCCGGCGCTGGAGTGCGAGCGGGTCTATTCGTTCGACCAGGATGTGCATGCCTGGACGGTGGAGTTCTGGCCGAAGGAGCGTGCGCCGCGCGCGCATTACTCGCGCACGCACATTCGCGACACGACCAAGTACTACAAAGAAAAGCGACACTAGGATTGATGAGCTTCGTACTCGCCCCCCATGAGACGCCCGGCGTCGGCCTGACCCGCGTTATCCAGGAACAGGTCGCCAAGCTGTCGATCGAGTGCCTGGATGCGGCGCAGGATACGTCTGCGTTCGCGCACAAGGCGCGTGTGCGCTGCAAGCGGGTGCGCGCCGTGCTGCGTCTGGCCAAGCCGATGATGGGGGCGAAGGCGTATCGCAAGGACAACATCTGGTGGCGCGACCAGTCGCGGCTGCTGTCCGAGTTGCGGGATGCGAGCGCGCGGATCGAGGCGCTGGAGACGTTGCGGCCATTCCTGGCGGCGCGGATCGGGTCTGCGATGACGCGCAAGCTGGGCGAGCGGTTCGAGCAGGAGCGCCAGTCGGTCGAGGCGGGCGATGCCGTCACGCAGTTCGTCGCGGCGATGAACAAGCGCAGCGAAAAGCTGATCCCGGATCTGCCGACGGGCAGTCGCGCAGACATGACGGAGGCGCTGGGCGAGACCTACAAGCTGGCGCGCACGGCGATGAAGCATGCGCTGAAGGACGAAGAGCCGGAGCTGCTGCACGAGTGGCGCAAGCAGGCGAAGTATCATGCGCTGCAGGCGCGGCTGATGCGGATGCATTTCCCCGACGTGCTGGATCAACGCGTGGCGGGCGTGCGCGATCTGGCGGGGTTGCTGGGCGAGGTGCAGGACATCGAGGTGGTGTCCGAGGGCGTAAAAGGCTGGCGTGACGGGCCCAAGGGTCTCGCGGGCGTGCTGGAGGCGCGGCGCAAGTCGCTGATCACGGGGGCGCGGGCGACGGGCGCGGCGCTGTTCTCCGAGAAGCCGAAGGCGTGGGCCAGCCAGCTGACGCCGCCTGTATTGGCTGAGTGAGGGGCTGAACGGATGGCTCAAGGCAAGTCGCGATTGTGACGCCTTGATCTTCCGCCTGTTCGAGCCGACTTAAGAGCCATGTTCGGCGAGCTTTATCATAACCGGGTTCTGGAGCTGGCTGCGGATATTCCGCATGTCGGCCAGCTTGAAGATGCGCAGGGCTCGTCTCTGAAAGTCTCCCGCGTGTGCGGATCGACCGTGCAGGTCGATGTGACCGTGGATGCCGAGGGGAAGATCGCGGCGATCGCTGTGGACCCCAAGGCGTGCGCGCTGGGGCAGGCGGCGACGTCGATCCTGGCGCGGCATGCGATCGGGCGGACGCTGGATGAGATCATCGCTGCGCGTGATGCGCTGAAGGCGATGCTGAAGGATGGCGCGGAGCCGCCTGCGGGCGAGTTCTGGGAGCTGCGTCACCTGCAGCCCGTGCGTGAATACCCGCCGCGGCACACGTCCACCATGCTGGCGTTCGATGCCGCGGTTGAGGCGATGGAGAAGGCGTTGGCTAACCGAGCCGGTCAGCGCGGGGTTTCTTCGGACTGATAGACCGAGAAGACGTGGCCGTCAGGGTCGGCGAGGTCGGCGGACCAGCCGCCGGGCGCTTCGCTGAGGGGCGTGACGATGGTGACGCCCTTTTTTGCGAGGCCGCTTACCACAGCGTCGATGCCTCCATCGGCCAGCGTGAAGACGATGATCGGCGACTGGCCGGATTTGGCTTCCGGGTTCGCAAAGAAGATCAGGTCGATATTGCTGGCGGTGTGGGCGATCAGGAAATCGCCGCCATGCTCGGGGCCATCGCCGGGCACGCGATCGACGCTCAGCCCAAGCGTGTCGCGATAGAAGCTTTCCGTGCGGTCGATGTCTGACACGTAATAGACGATGTTTCCGATGGCGTATTTGGCGAGCATGGGTGTCTCCTTTGTCCTTACCCGCGTGTCTGTTGCCGCGGGGTGGAGATTTGTGAGCGGCTGACCACGAAAAGATGTCCGTCCGGGTCGTGGCTGGCGAGGATGGCGTCCGGGCGGCGCGTGGGGCCGAGCAGGGCGCGGCGGATGCGGCCGAAGGCGAGTGGTCCGGATGGGGCAGCGTCTGGCATGGGCGCGTTGTCGAGCGCGCGCTTGAGCTGGGAGACGCGCTGGCGGAGGGCGTCGTCGGACAGGTTCAGCAGCCAGCCGATCTCCTGACGTGTGTGGCCGGAGAGGGCCAGCAGGGCCGTGACGCGCAGGGCGGGCGACAGGTGGGCGAGTTCAGGAGCGGTGGTCTCGGCGCGCGACGCGGCGGCAGGTTGCGCCTCGCTCCATCCCGTTTCGCGATTTCGGCGGCGGGCGGAGGAGCGGGCGTCGAAAGCTGCGCGGTTGCGGATGACGCCGGCAAGCCAGCGGCGGGTTTCGGGAGCGGCGAGGTTGGTGCGGCCGGATTCCAGCGCGATCAGCAGGGCGTCCTGCACCAGATCATCCGCCTCATCCGCCCGGCGCGAGACGCGGCGGGCGAGGGCGTGAAGATCCTGAAAGGAGCGTGGGCCGGGCATTTCCTGATGCTAGCGATATCAAAGGCCCTCCGGAAGTGGGCCGTGATCGCAACCATATACTTGACTAAGTCAAGTATATCCGCAAGCGTGCCTGTATGCCTGCTGTATCTCGATCGCACGTCAATGCTGTTCGCCGGTTCAATCGCTTTTACACGCGGGAGGTGGGCGCTTTGCGCAAGAACTTCCTTGAGACGCCGTGGTCGCTGGCGGAGATGCGGGTGCTGTTCGAGATTGCGAATGGCGGTGAGGTGACGGCTAGCGATGTCGGCAAGGCGCTGGATCTGGATGCGGCTTATCTGAGCCGGATGTTGGCGAAGTTCGAGAGGGACGGATTGCTGACGCGCGTGCGGTCCAAGGTGGATGCGCGGGTGGCGTTCCTCAAGCTGTCGGCCAAGGGCAGGAAGCAGTTTGCGGCGGCGAATGAACGGCAGGTGGCGCAGACGACGGGGATGCTGGCGAAGCTGAAGCCGGCGGAGCGGCAGCGGCTTGTCAGCGCGATGGGGGAGATCGAGGCGCTGCTGGGCGAGCCTGTCGCGGCTGAGCGGAAGATTGCGCTGCGCGATCTGGGGCCGGGCGATCTCGGCTGGATCGTCGAGCGGCATGGCGTGATCTATGGCGAGGAGTATGGCTGGCGCGGGTCTTTCGAGGGGATGTGCGCGGGTATTGTTTCGGGCTTTGCCAAGACCTTCGATCCGAAGCTGGAGAAGGGGTGGATCGCGGAAGTGGATGGCGTGCGGGCGGGATGCGCCTTGCTGGTGCGCGATGATCCTTCTGCGAAGAAGGCGGATGTGGCGCGTATTCGGTTGGTGTTGCTGGAGCCGTCTGCGCGCGGGCTTGGGTTGGGGCGGCAGCTGATTGAGGCGTGTGTGAACTTCGCACGAGACGCGGGCTACCGGCGCGTGACGCTGTGGACGCACAAGGAGCTGACGGCGGCGCGGGCGATCTATGCCAAGCTGGGCTTTGTGAAGACGGGCGAGGAGAGCCATGACGACTGGCATGGCAAGGCGACGTCGGAGTTCTGGGACCTGGAGCTGTAGGCCGTCCCGCTTCATCGCAGGTCCGGTTTCGAGGCTCACGTCGAGATCAGGCGCGCCGTCTGGAAGCGCGCCTGACCGGGACCGTTTCAGCTAGGTCGCTGGCGTCACCATGACCGGCGCTTCCGGCGTGGCCGGCAAGTCGATAATCAGCTTCTCGTCGACAGTCTTGATGTCGCCCGTTCCTTCTTCGATCGAAGAACGGCTGATCTTCAGTACGACACGTGAAGCCGACTCCTCGACGACTTCCCAGGAATTGAAATCGCCAAGCATGTAGACACGCGTCCAGCCGTCAGGCGGCGTGAAGGCGGCGATATAAGTGTAGAGACCATTGATCGCCGGATCGCCGCCAGAGGTGGAGAAGATCTTGAAGTCCGTTTCATCGATGTGGTGAACGTCGGTGACCCATGCTTCAGGCATGTGCTCGTCTTCCGCTTCGATTGCCTTGGCCGGGCCGGACGGCTTTGCGGGCTCGACGGGTGCTTTTGCGGCTGGCGCGTCGGCGGCCGCCTGCTCGGCCGGCTTGGCGGGATCTTCTGCGGCAGGCTGACAGGCAGCCAGCGCAAGCGCGGCGGCGAGAATGGCGGTTTTCATGATCGTCCCCTGGGTTGTCCTTCCCATTTAGCCGACGCCGCCCGGTTTGATCCATGGGGCTTTCGGGGCTATATCCCGCCCATGGCTGGAGCCGCCCCATACAAGCCGGTGATCGGCGCCCTGTTGAAGGGCTACAAGATGACGCTGTCGCCGGCGTTCGTCGCGATGGGCGTGCGCTGCCGGCATGAGCCGTCCTGCGCGGAATACTGCGCGGAATGCGTGTCGAAGCATGGCGTCTGGGCAGGCGCGTGGATGGGTCTGGCGCGGTTTGCCCGCTGCCGCCCCGGAGGATCGCACGGGTTGGACCCGGCGCCGACCCTAACTAGCACCGGCGCGCGGTGGTTCACCCCCTGGCGCTATGGCGTCTGGAGCGTGGACCGGTCCGAAACCGCCCGCCCTACTCATTAAGTTACGCGTTCCCGGACGGAAAACCGCCTACACTTTTCCTGGGAACGCTTGGCCAGGACCAACTTCAAAATCATTACCGGACGGCGGGTTCAAAGACCCGGCGAAGTGCTTTATCCGTCCGCGGAACACGAAAGTTAGTCCCATGATCAACGTATCCTTCCCCGATGGCTCGAAGCGCGAATACCCGGATGGGTCGACGCCGCTGTCGATCGCGGAGGCCATCTCCAAATCCCTCGCCAAGCGGTCGGTGATCGCCAAGGTGGACGGGCAGCTGTTCGACATGAAGCGGCCGCTGCCGGGCGATGTTGCGCTCGAACTGCTGGACATCAACGCGAAGGAGTCGCTGGACCTGATCCGGCACGATGCTTCGCACGTGATGGCGCAGGCGGTGCAGGAGCTGTTCCCCGGCACGCAGGTGACGATCGGGCCGACGGTTGAAGACGGGTTCTACTACGACTTCGCACGCAAGGAGCCGTTCTCGACGGATGACTTCGCGAAGATCGAAGCGAAGATGAAGGAGATCGTGGATCGCGATCTGCCGATCAATCGCGAAGTGTGGGGCAAGGACGAGGCGATCGCGCACTTCAAGGGAATTGGCGAGGACTACAAGGCGCAGATCATCGACGACATCATTCCGCCGGGCGAGGCGATCACGCTGTATGCGCATGGCGACCAGTGGAGCGATCTGTGCCGCGGGCCGCACTTGCCGTCGACGGGCAAGCTGCCGAAGGCGTTCAAGCTGATGAAGCTGGCCGGCGCATACTGGCGCGGCGACAGCAACAACGAGATGCTTCAGCGCATGTACGGCACGGCGTGGGCGAACGAGAAGGATCTCGACGCCTATCTGAAGCGCCTCGAGGAAGCCGAGAAGCGCGACCACCGGAAGGTGGGTCGTGAGCTCGACCTCTTCCACATGCAGGAAGAAGGCAGGGGGATGGTGTTCTGGCATCCCAAGGGCCTGACGCTGTGGCGCACGGTGGAGAGCTATGTCCGCCGGCGTCTTGATGCAGCTGATTATATCGAAGTGCGCACGCCGCAGGTTCTGGATCGCAAGTTCTGGGAACAGTCGGGCCACTGGGAGAAGTATCGCGACAACATGTTCGTCGCCGAGACGGCAGAGGACGAAGTCCTGTCGCTGAAGCCGATGAACTGCCCGGGCCACGTGCAGATCTTCAAGCAGGGGCAGAAGTCGTATCGCGACCTGCCGATGCGCATGGCGGAGTTTGGCGCCTGCCACCGCTATGAGCCTTCGGGCGCGCTGCATGGCCTGATGCGCGTGCGTGCGTTTACGCAGGACGATGCGCATATCTTCTGCCGCGAGGACCAGATCGAGAGCGAGACGGAGCGCTTCATCAAGCTCGCCTATTCGATCCATGAGGATTTCGGGCTGGTGACGGATCACGTGAATCTCGCGACGCGGCCTGAGCTGCGCGCGGGCAGCGACGAGTTCTGGGACAAGGCCGAGCAGCAGATGATGTCTGCGGCACGGGCCGCAGGCGTTGAGCCTGTGATTGCCGAGGGCGATGGCGCTTTCTATGCGCCCAAGCTCGACTTCGTCATCAAGGATGCGATCGGTCGTGAATGGACGATCGGCACGATCCAGCTCGATTATGTTCTGCCTGATCGTCTCGATGCCGAATACGTCGGCGAGGATGGCGGCAAGCATCGCCCCGTGATGTTGCACCGCGCGATCCTGGGTTCGTTGGAACGCTTCATCGGCGTTCTGATCGAGCATTATGCGGGCGCGTTCCCGATGTGGCTTGCGCCGGTGCAGGTGGTTGTGGCGACGATCTCGGAGTCGGCGACGGACTATGCGAAGGAAGCGGTTGCCGAACTGAAGGCTGCCGGCATTCGTGCGGAGCTCGACACGCGCAACGAGAAGATCAACTACAAGGTCCGGGAACATTCGCTGCAGAAGGTTCCCGTGATTGCAGTTGTCGGCGCCAAGGAAGCGGAAGAGCGCAAGCTGGCGCTTCGCCGGTTTGGTTCGCAGGCGAACGAAGTCGTGTTGCTCGACGACGCGAAGAAATTCCTTGTCGATGAGGCCCTGCCGCCGGATCTCAAGCGCGCAAAGGCGGCCGGGTGACCGCTACCCGCCACATCGAGGATCAGGCGCGCGTGTTGAGCGTGCGCCTGCGTCTTGGCCTGACTGACCTTGCTGCGATCCAGCAATGGGCCGGTCAGGCGATCCTCGAGGATGGCGGGGCGCATCCTGATCTCACTGATCTCTGTCTGGCGACCAATGCGGGCGAGCGGATTACGCTGCGTCTATTGTCAGGCGTTGGCGGGGCGGTGACGGGGCTCGATGCGATGCGGGCGTTCGGGTCGATCAGGATCGACGAACAGTCGCAGGACGAGTTGAGCCGGATTGTGCATGCACTCGATCATGTGACGAAGGATATTGTCGAGGCGGGTGGCGAGATACCGGCTGTGTTGAAGCCAGCGCAAACGCTGGCTGCAGATTTCCATGAGGCGCGCACGCGTGGTGGTGAAGCGCTGGCCGATGTCGAGGCCGAGGTACGCGAAGTGCTGCATGCCGTGAAGGAGTTCGCGGCGGAGTTGCCGGTTGATCCGCCGAAGAAAGTCGAGGCGGCGAAGGTCAGCACCGTGTCGGCGCTGGTGGTCAGCTACAATACGGGTGAGGTGCTGTTCGATTGCCTTGCAGCGTTGCATGCCGATGTGGCGATCAGCCAGATCGTGCTGGTGAACAATGGCAATCCGGTTGAGGTGCTGGAGCGCGTCGAAGACGCGTATGGCGCCAATGGCCGGATGAAGATCGTGGGCGGCGGCGTGAACCGCGGCTTTGCGGCGGGCGTGAACTTTGGCGCCAGCCAAGCATCGGGCGACTGGTTCCTGATCGTGAATCCGGATGCGGTGCTGCAGCCGGGATCGGTGGAGGCGTTGCAGGCGGCGCTGGCTGGGGCGGCGGACCCGGCGATTGCGGGCGGACGCATATTCGGCGCGGACGGCAAAGAGCAGCGTGGCGGACGTCGTCGTCGGCTGACGATGCGATCTGCAGCGGCGACCTTCCTCGGAATGGGCTGGCTCAAGGCATTCAATCCGGGGTTCGTGAATATCAACCGGAATGACGAGCCAGCGCCGAGCGGTCCTGTGTCAATGGATGCGGTGAGCGGGGCGCTGATGCTTATCGCGCGCAACAGCTTCGAGCGGCTGGGTGGGTTTGACGAGGGTTACTTCCTGCATGTCGAGGATCTCGACATTTGCAGGCGGGCGGAGGCGGATGGCGGGTCGGTGATCTATACGCCGTTGGCGTCGGCGCTGCATGAGGGTGGGTCGAGCGATGCGCCGGCGATCGAGGTCGAGCGCCACAAGGGCGCGGGGCTCAATCGCTATTTCCGCAAGTTCGCCGAGACGCCGGGCGAGAAGTTCGCGGCGGGCGTGCTGGGCCCGCTGATCGGCTTGCTGCTGGCGCTGCGTGCGCGGGTGCGCAGGCGCTAACGCCCCGGTTCAATATCTCCAGGCCTAGCGATCGAGTTCCGTGTCCTCGTCTGCTTCATCGCTGCCGGGACGCAGATCGGGCGCGGTCTCGCCTGACGGGCAGCCGCTGGGTTCGATCACGGCGGCGACGAGTACGGATGGGTCGCCGTTGGAGTAGTTGAACGCATAGCGGCGGGCGAAGCGGATGCAGCGGTCGGCAGCGGCGGCGTTCTTGACCAGCGTGTCGAGGGCCTTCTTGCCGGCATCGTCGCCGACATTGATCAGCCAGGCGGGGCGGTTGTCGTCGGCGATCGACGGGATGTCGGTCGAGGTTTCGGTTTCGAGCGTGATCTTGTTGCCGAGTTCGAAGACGAGGCTGGGTTCGGCGAACGAGACGGCGCGGACGATCTTGGGCGCCCGGCCGGTGCAGCCTGAGGCGCGCCATTGTTGCGAGCCTTCGGGCAGCGCGCAGATTTCCTTCAGCGCTGAGAGGGAGGCGTTGGTGGCGAGCATCCAGGACTGGTTCGGCAGGACGACGGCGCGGTAGCCGATGCCGCCGACGGCCGAGCAGGCGATCAGGCCGGCGATGAGGCCGAGCGGGTTCTTCTTGACCAGCGCGTAGATCGTGCCGCCTGCGGCGGCGAGGATCAGGAGCGTGGGCCACAGCCAGAGGCCGGTTGAGTTCCACGCTGCTTCCCATGTCGCTGCGACGCGATCGGCGAGGGGGCCGAAGTCGGAGGCGGCGTCGGCGCGGATGGCGTCCAGCACCCAGGGGGTGGGGAGGGCGGCCAGGAGGAGGGTCACGGCGCCGAAGAGAGCGACGGAGAGCCAGCGGCCCTGTTTCCAGCTGTTGGTGGAGAACCAGTGATCCGCCGCCGCACCGGCCATCAAGGCCAGCGCCGGATACATAGGTAGGGTGTAGTGGACGAGTTTGGTAGGCGCGAGCTCGAACACGATCCAGCTCGGCAGGAACCAGCAGACAAGGAAGCGCCAGGCGGCGGCTTCGCGATCTTCCCATGCCTGCGAGGCGGCGGTGCGGCCGTCGGCGGAGGCGTCGCCCGCCTTCTTGCGCGGGAAGACCTTGGTGATCGCCAGCCAGATGCCGGGGATCAGGAGGAGCGTGCCGGGCCAGAAGAGGAGTGGCAGGGCTGCGGTGTGCATGCCCGGCGGGCCGCTGTGGCCTTCGGCCGCTTCGACCAGTTTCGGGGCGAGGTCGACGCGCACGGCTTCGGAGAGGAACTCGCCCTGCGTCGCGATCTGCACGGCGACGTACCAGGGGATGGTGATGATGCAGAACAGGCTGATGCCAACCCAGTAGAGCAGCGGTTTGGCCCAGGCGTATTTCCGCTCCCACAGCATCAGCGCGCCGATGGTGGCGAAGCAGACGAGCGGCGCGATCGGTCCCTTCAGCAATACGCCGAAGGACAGGCACACCCAGAACAGGACGCCGAGCCATTTGCTGGTGTTGCCGTTTCGCATGTGGGCGAGGGCGGCCATGCCCATGACGAGTATCCCGCACTGGGCGGCGTCGGTCTTGGCGATGTTGGCCTCGGTGGTCAGCAACAGTGTGGTGCCGAGGATCAGGGCGCCGATGAAGGCGGCGCGGCGGTTGAACAGGGCGGCGCCGCCCCACAGGGTTCCGATGGCGGCCAGCATGGCGCCAAGCATGGACGGGATGCGGTAGTCGGCGATGTTGCGCTCGGCCGCGCCAGAGGTCGCACCGACGGCGGCAGACTGGAACCAGTGGATCGCGACGGGTTTCTTGTTCCGCAGATCGTTATGATAGCGGATGACCACGAAGTCCCCCGACTCCAGCATCTCGGACGAGGCTTCGGCAAAGCGGCCTTCGTCGCGGTCGAGCGTCGGCAGGGAGAACAGGCCGGGCAGGGCCAGCAGGAAGACGAGGCCCGCAAGGACGGCATACGCCCAGCGGGTTTCGATCATACGGTCGAACGAGGCCATCACGCGGGGGAATACCTTTGATTCGGTTTGGCCATGGGAATCCTGGTTCCATGGCCGGAACGGGGCGGACCATACCGGCTCTTTCTACGGGCGTCGCCGGGTTTTGTTCTCCTGCGGCGGGAACGTTCTCAACAGGGTGTTCCCACGGTTACACACCAGCCCTCGCAACCTTCCCCGTTGGCGGCTATAGGAATTGTCATGGACGCACGGGTGCAAACGGAACGAATGATGACCTCTGCCGAGGGACGCCCTGAATTCAGCGTCGTTGCGCCTGTTCGCAATGAAGCGGCCAATGTCGAGGCGCTGATTCAGGAAATTTCGCAGGCGCTTGGCGGCCGTGCGTTCGAGATCATCTTTGTCGATGACTCCTCGCAAGATGACACGCGTGCAAGGTTGTTTGCGCTGAAGTCCAAGATTCCGAATCTGCGGGTGCTGGGGCATCGCAAGAATGCGGGGCAGAGCCGGGCGATCCGCACGGGTGTGCTGGCGGCAAAGGGTGCGGTGATCCTGACGCTGGATGGCGACGGGCAGAATGATCCGGCTGATCTGGGCGGGCTTCTGGGCCAGCTCAACCGGGCCGATGCGCCGGGCGAGCTGGCGCTGGTTCAGGGCCGCCGCGAGAAGCGGATCGACTCAGGCTGGAAGAAATTCGGGTCGCGGTTGGCCAACAATGTCCGCCGCTCGATCCTGAAGGACAAGAATTCCGATAGCGGCTGCGGCGTGCGGGCGTTCAAGCGCGACGCCTATCTGCAGCTTCCCTATTTCGACCACATGCACCGCTATCTGCCGGCGCTGATGCAGTCTGAGGGATTTATGGTCGAGGAACGGGCAGTCGGGCACCGGGCGCGGCAGCACGGACAATCCAACTACACGAATTTCGGCCGGCTGGCGGATGCCATGTCGGACATGCGGGGCGTGATGTGGCTGCGCAAACGCCGGCGTTCGCCGGGTGGCGTGGACGAAATCTAGCTTTGAGTCGGGAGCTTTCCAGCGCGCCACAAGGCTGTCGGAGAGCGGGCGGAGGGCTTTCAATTGGCCTGGTTTTTGGGTACCGCTCTGGGTGCTGAAGCTATGGACAAGCGCGCCAGCCGTCGGGGCGGTCGCGCTGGCGGGCCGAACAGGGGATCACCAATGCGCGTAATCTTCGGGATTTTCCCGCTGCTGGCCATACCGGTCATCATCTACAACATGATGGCGCTGACCTCGAACGGGGCAGATGTGGACGGCGTGTCGGCGATGGCGATTTCGCTGGCTGACCCCAAGCTCGGCATGGCGGTATTCGGGTCCTGGCGCGTGACCTCGGGCGACATCCTGATCATTCTTTCGATGGGCTTCTTCTTCATCGAGATCCTGAAATCGACCTCTACCGGCTCCTCGACCATCGCGAACCATGCGGTGTCGATGCTGGTGTTCATCGTCTGCCTGATCGAATTCCTGCTGCTGAAGAACTTCCAGACTTCGGTGTTCTTCATCCTGACTGTCATGACGCTGCTGGATGTTCTGGCCGGCGTGGTGGTGACGATCATTTCGGCGCGGCGCGACTTCACGGTTGGCGACGGGGTTCCGCGCTAGCACCATTGCCCTGTTTGGGCGTGGCATTTGGCGGCTTGCCCGCGAGGGCGGCGTGCTTCACGGTTTGACTCTGTAGAGAGTGAAGTCGCATGGGCATTTTCTTTGATCAGGACTGGTTCGACGACCGGCTGAAATCGGCTGGCCTGACGCAGGCTGCGATGGCGCAGGCGGCGGGCATGACGATCGACGAGATCGACATGGTGTTCCGCGACCAGCGCGAACTCGAAGCGCCTGAAGTGCATGCGATTGCGCGCATTCTTTCCGCTGATCCGCGTGAGGTTGCGAACCGGGCAGGGGTTGCCGATCCGGGCGTCGCGCCCAAGCCCGTGATGCGGGCCGAGCGCATGAGCGGTGGCTTGCAGGCGCCGGAGTTCGTGGTGACGCGCGAGGTGATCGCGGGGATACACGAGCGGATGGATCGGCTTGAACGGCTGATCGAGATGGTGATCCAGAAGGTGGATCGGCTGCGGTAGTTGTTGCGCGCGTTGCGCGGGCAGTCGGCAATCGAGCGCGGATTTCAAACATCGTGGTGCAGCGGGCGCCGTGTAGGGTGCATCTTGATGCACCGGGGGTCGGTCGCGGTGCATCAAGATGCACCCTACGTCCCGTCGTGGCGCGATTGCTCGTTGGGACCAGCTTTCGCTGTCCGTGATGCGTGGTGTCGTCCCTCCCGAACAGGGAGTTGGGGCGCGCGATGGTCTGCGCCGTGGGTCGTGCCAGTGCCGCATTGCTGCGGCGGTTGCGCGTGATCATCACGCGCCCCGGCATTGGCCGTTCTTCCCGGTGATG